>JACCDI011154568.1_pt1 | contig 12412 bp, 9 predicted proteins | sample 7442791 | NCBI WGS metagenome assembly JACCDI01 (sample SAMN15323434, study PRJNA562643) | freshwater metagenome | isolation source: river surface water | place: USA:Blue River Watershed | collected 2017-08-15
CGCCGGCGACGAACGCGAGACCAGCGCCCACGGGGGCCGCGCGCTCCTGAATCTCGGCCACACCTTCGGCCATGCGATCGAAGCGACCGCCGGCTACGGCGCCTACCTGCACGGCGAAGCGGTCGCGATCGGCCTCGTGATGGCCGCCCGTCTTTCCGCCGAGCTGAAGCACTGCACCGCCGCCCAGGCCGAACAGGTCGAGGCCGCGCTGAAGTCCCACGCCCTGCCGACCGCCCTGCGCGCGCCGCTCAGGCTCGACCCGATGCTCGCCGCGATGCGCCGCGACAAGAAGGTCCGCGGCGGCAAGCTGCGCTTCGTCCTGCAGGACGGGATCGGGGCGGCCAGCACCGCGGACGACGTGCCCGAGGAGGTCGCGGTCCGCGCCTTGCTCGCCGGCGGCGCCGTCCGCTGACGGCCCCGCTTGACCCGGCCCGGCGGCCGGGGTTTCCTTGCGCATGCCCCGGCCGCTCGCCCCGCTGGTCACGTTCTGCCTCGCCCTCGTCGCGCCCGTCGCGCCGGCGGCCGAGCCGGCCGCGGAGATCCCGCGCGTCAGCGCGTCGGGCTTCATCCGGCATTGGCCCGGCGAGCTCCCGATCGTGCTCTCGGTGCCGCATGACGGCGCGGCGAAACCGGCCGACATCCCCGACCGCACGAGCGGCGTGACCGTGCGCGACTCCTACGCGGCCGCCCTCGGCCATGCCCTCCGGGACGCGCTGCGCGCCCGCTTCGGCCAGGCTCCGCAGCTGGTGGTCTGCGAACTCTCGCGCAAGAAGGTGGATTGCAACCGGGAGATCGGCGAAGGCGCGGGCGGCCAGCCGAAGGCCGAGCAGGTCTGGCGCGAATACCATGCCTTCGTCGACGAAGCCGAAGCCGCGGTCCTCGCCCGCTCGAAGCACGGGCTGTACCTGGACCTCCATTCGCACGGGCACCCGAAGCCGCGCATCGAGATCGGCTACCTCCTGAAGGGTTCCGAGGTGCGCCTGCCCGACGAACGGCTCGACAAGGACCCGGCCGTCGCCGCGCGGTCGTCGATCCGCTGGCTGAGCCAGCGGACGCCGGCGAAGTTCTCGGAACTGCTCCGCGGCGAGACGAGCCTCGGCGGGCTCTTCGCGGCGCGCGGCGTCGCGGCGGTGCCTTCGCCGCGCGAGGTCCTGCTCCCGGAGGACCCTTACTTCAACGGCGCGTATGACATCGAGGCCCACGGCTCACGCGACAAATCGCAGCTCGACGCCGCGCAGCTCGAGGTGCCCGGCCCGATGCGGGACACGCCGGCCCGTCGGGCCGCGACGGCCGCGGCGATCGCGGAATCGCTCGACGCCTACTTCGCCCGGCACTTCGGGACGAAGCTGAAGTAGGCTTACGGCTGCGGACCGACGGCCGGCTTCGCCGCGCGCCAGTCGCGCTTGAGCAGGCGGTCGTCGTTCTTCTCGTTGGCCTCGCGGACGCGGTCCTTCAGCGCGCCTTCGGCGGACGGCTGGCCCGACAGGGCGGCCGCGGCCGGCGTCTTCTCGACGACGAAGGAACGGTCGCCGACCGGGCCGGCGCAGCCGACGAGGAGGAGCAGGGACGGGAGGAGCAGGGTCTTCATGAGATCATTTCGCGCGGACCTTGGCGTCGGCTTCGAGCCAGGCGCGGAGGGCGAGCGCCGAGGCGCGGGCGCGCTCCCGGGCGGCGGCCAGGTCGTCGGCGTCGGCGACGTCGGCCTTCGCGAAGGAATAGAATTTCGCCTTCGGCTCGGTGCCGGAGGCGCGGACGGCGAGGCGGCGGCCGTCGGCCAGCTCGGCGAGGATGAACTCCTCGGGCGGCACGCGCTCGCCCTCGGCGTCGGGCACCTTGTCGCGTTCGTAGTCGGTGACGCGGAGGACCTTGGAGCCGTCGATGACGGCGGGGGGCGACTTGCGCCAGGAGGCCACGATGCGGCGGATGCACGCGGCGCCTTCGGCGCCTTCGAACGAGAGGTTCAGCAGGTCCTCATGGTGGGCGCCGTGGCGGAGATGCAGGACGTCGAGCGCGTCGAGCAGCGTGCGACCGCGGGAACGCAGCAGCGCGGCGAACTCGCAGAGCATGACCACCGTCGCGTTGGCGTCCTTGTCGCGGACGGCGTCGTCGGCGAGGTAGCCGTAGCTCTCCTCGGCGCCGAGCAGGAAGAGGGTCGAGTGGCGCAGGGCGAGCGGGGCGCGGCGGCGCAACGGGAGCGCGGGGGCGTCGGCGCCGGCGCCTTCGACGAGGCGGCGCGTCCAGTTCTCCAGCTTGCGGGCGATCCACTTGAAGCCGACGAGCGTCTCGACGCAGCGCACGCCGTGGCGGGCGCAGATGGCGGCGACCAGCGGCGTGGTCACGAGCGACTTGACGACCGCCGCGTTCGGCGAGCCGCCTTCGGGCAGGATGCCGGCGTCCTTCAGGGAGGAGATGCGGAACTCGGCGAGCAGCGCGGCCACCTCGTTGCCGTTGAGGAGCCGGTGCCCGCCGGCCGGGAGCGGGCAGGCCACGCCGACGCGGTCCGAGTCGGGGTCGGTCGCGAGCACGAGGTCGGCGTCGATCTCGCTGGCGAGCTTCAGCGCGAGGGCGAAGGTGCTGGCGTTCTCCGGGTTCGGGGAGGCGACGGTCGGGAAGCGGCCGTCGTGCTCGCGCTGTTCCTCGACGAGATGCGGGTCGATGCCTACGCGGCGCAGCGCCGGCACGACCATGACGTCGCCCGTGCCGTGGACGTTCGTGAACACGACCTTGGGGGCGTGGCGCGCGATGATCTCCGGGTCCAGCACGATGCCGGCCAGACGGGCCAGATAGGCGTCCTCCGCCGCGGCGGGGACGGCGAGCACGCGCGAGAGGTCTTTGCCGAGATACGGGGCGACGTCGGCCGGTCCGAGCTTGCCGACTTCGGCGACGATCGCGGCGTCATGCGGGGGCAGGACCTGGCCGCCGTCGCCGAGGCAGCATTTGAAGCCGTTGTCGTACGAAGGATTGTGGCTCGCCGTGATGACGACCCCGGCGTGGGCGCCGAGGTGGCGGACCGTGAAGCTGAGCTGCGGGGTGGAACGGGCGCCGGCGAAGAGATAGGCCTCGCCGCCGAGTTCCGTCCAGGCGCCGGCGATCAGCTCGGCGAAATGACGGGAGAAGTGCCGGACGTCATGGGCGACGACCAGGCGGGCGCCGGGATGGGCGGATGAGACGTGCTTCCAGAGGCCGATGACGGCCCGCAGGACGTTGATGTCGTTCAGGCAAGCCGAGCCGATGGCGGCGCGGACCGGCAGCCCTTGCGCGTCGACCTCGTTGGCGGCGGAGACCCGACCGACCGTCCGGCCGCGCATCCCGCCCGTGCCGAAAGCGATCCCCTTGTAGAAGCGGTCCTCGAGCTCGGCCCAGGCCCCGCGCTCGCAGAGATCGCGGAGGGAGGCCAGCGCCTCGGCCGGCAGGGCCCCCGAGCGGAGCCAATCCCCGGCATTGGCCAGGCTGGCGGCGGAAAGCTGTCCCTTGGTCTGGGCGGCTTGGAGGAGCGAAAGGACGGCGGCAGAGGCGCTCATGTGTGCCTCATACTTGCTCTCCGGGGGGCGGGGACAAGCCCGTAGGCGGGCAAGGCGGGGAAGGTTGACACCATCGGTCCTTTCCTAAGGGTTGACCCCCCATGCCTGAAGACCGTTCCAGCAAGCAGCCCCCGGCCGGCGATGACCGTAACCTTGTGGTCGTCGACGAGGATTTCGTCAACGCGGACGCCGAGGACCGACTCTGGCTCTTCTGGGAGCGCAACCAGGGCGTCATCGTCAAGGCCACCGTGGCCGTCGTGGTCGGCATCCTCGGATATCTCGCCTTTTTCTTCTGGAACGAAGCCGAACGGGAAGCCCTCGGCGAAGAATTCACCGCCTGTCAGGACGAAGCCGCCCGCCGCGGCTTCGCCGCCCGCCATCCCGGCGAACCCCTGGCCGCGATCGCGCTGACGGACGTCGCCGACGACCTCAAGCGCGCGGGCAAGTTCGCCGAGGCCGCCAAGGCCTTCGACGAGGCCCGGCGCCTCGCCGGTCTCGCCGGCAAGGCTCCGGCGGTCGCCGCCCTCGCCGACCGCGCCCGTCTCTACGCCGCCCTCTGCCGTCTGGAGTCGGGTGACGCCGGCGCGCCCAAGGCGCTCGCCGAGGTCGCCGACGACGCCGGCGTCGCCGAGACCCTCCGCGGCTTCGCCATGATCACCCTGGCCAACCTCGCCGTCGCCAAAGGCGACACCGCCGAAGCCAGCAAGTGGCTCAACGCGATGGACAAGAAGCTCCGCGCGAACCACGTCTGGAAATCCGAGAAGGACAGGCTCGTCCGCTCCGAACCTTCGCTGATCGCTCCCGCCGCCCCGGCCGGGAAGTAAGCGGCCTACTCGACCGGCTCCGGCCGGCGTCCGGCGCCCTAATAACCTTGCCAATAAAGGGTGTTCGGCGTGTCTTCTGGACACCCGTCGGCACGGAGCCGACAAGACCGTCACCCTTCCCTCCGGAGACCAACCCATGAACGAAGCCGCGCCTCTGCCGGAAGCCGCCGTCGTGGCGGAGAGGCTGACCAAGCGCTACGGCTCCCTGACCGCGGTCGAGGACCTGAGCTTCACCGTGGCCCCGGGCGAGATCGTCGGCTTCCTCGGTCCGAACGGCGCCGGCAAGTCGACCACCATGCGCATCCTCGCCGGCACGATGTCCGGCACCTCGGGACGGGCGGCCATCTGGGGCGTCTCGGTCGCGCTGGATCCCGCCGGCGCGAAGCGCCACCTCGCGTACATGCCGGAGAACAACCCTCTGCCCGAGGACCTGCGCGTGGAAGAATACCTGACCCTGCGCGCGCGCCTCAAGGACGTCGCCCCGGGCCGCGTCGCCGAACGCGTCCGGCGCGTGATGGAGGACTGCGACCTCACGCGCCGCGCGTCCGGCCGCCTCATCGGCCAGCTCTCGAAAGGCTTCCGGCAGCGCGTCGGCATCGCGGACGCGCTCCTCGCGGAGCCGCGGGTCGTCATCCTGGACGAGCCCACCATCGGCCTCGACCCGCACCAGATCCTGGGCATCCGCGAGCTCATCCGGTCGCTGCGCGGGAAGATGGCGGTGCTCATCTCGAGCCACATCCTGCACGAGGTCGAACAGGTCTGCGACAAGGTCGTGATCATCAACCGCGGCCGGCTGGTGGCGCAGGGACGCACCGAGGACCTGCGTCGCGAGCTGCTCCCGGAGGCGACCTTCAGCGTCGTGACCCGCGCCGACGAGGCCGCGCTGCTCGCGGCCTGCCGGGGCGCCGAACCCGCGGCCGGCGTCGTCGCCGTAGCCTCCGCCGACGGCTGGAACACCTTCCGCGTCACCTTGCCCGCCGGCTCGCCGGCGCGCGAGACGCTCGCCGGCGCGCTCATCGGCGCGGGACTGGCGCTCCGGGAGATCGCCGAGGAACGCTTCGGCCTCGAGGACATCTTCCTCGCCGCCACGCGGCGCGCCCCCGGGGAGGGCCGACGTCCCTGATGCGACACTTCCGCACCCTCCTCGCGCACGAGCTGCGCAGCGCCGCGCTGTCATGGAACACCTGGGCGGCGGCGGCCCTCTTCCTCGCGCTGATGGGCGGCATCCATTTCTTCGCGCTCGTCGACGCCGCGCGCGCGCCGGCCGCGCGCTCGCCCGTGGAGGCCACGCTCTGGTTCTTCTGGCTGCCCCTGCTCTGCGTCCTGCCGTTGCTGACGATGCGCACGTTCGCGGAGGAGCGCCGCTCGGGCACCCTCGCCGCGCTGCTCACGACGCCCGCGAGCGCGGCCGCCGTCGTCTGGGCGAAGTTCCTCTCCGCCTGGATCGTCTGGACGCTGTTCTGGCTGGCGTTCGTCGCCTTCCCCTTCCTCGCCGCCCAGCGGCTCGACGGCGCGAACGCCCGCGCGCTCGGCGAAGCCTCCTCGCTCTGGGGCGGACTCTGCTTCATCGCGGTGAGCGGGCTCCTCCACGTCGCGATCGGCGTCCTCTGCAGCTGCGTGACGCGTTCCGCGGCGCTGGCCGCGCTGCTCGCCTTCATCAGCCTGCTCGCGCTGACGGCGGCGGGCGGCGCGCTCGAGACGCTGCCGATCGAGAGCTGGGAATGGCTCGGCTGGCTGCGCGAACCGGCCGCGCACCTGCGGACGTTCGGGCATCTGCAGGACTTCACCGACGGGGTCCTCGACGCCCGCCCGCTCGTGCTGTACGGCACCGGCACGCTGCTCTGCCTCGGCCTGGCGGTGCTCACCGTGGAGGGCCAGGAATGACATGAGCCCCCCGCGCGACGACTTCGGCTCCGTCCGGCCCATCCGGCGCCTCAACCGGCTCACGCAGGCGTTGCTCGCCGTCGCGCTCGCGGTGGCCGTGAACACGCTGGCCTCGCTGCCCGAGTTCCGCGTGCGCCGCGACATCTCCGCCGACCGTCGCCACTCCCTCGCTCCGGAATCCGTCGAGACCGTGCGCGCCGCCGGGCGCCGCAGCCCCGTGGGGGCCGGCCGCTCCCGCGGCTGGGTCCGCGCCGTCGTGCTGACGGACGAAGGCGCCGAAGAAGCGCAGCGGTTGCGCGCCCGGCTGCTCAAGCTGCTCGACGCCTACGTCGTCGAGACCGGGCGCCAAGGCGGCAACTGGCTGGCCGTCGAACTCGCCGGCGGCGGACGCAACGCGCCGTTGCTCTCCGAACTCGCCAGCCGCCACGGCGCCCCGGAAGCCTCCGTCGCCTTGGTGCTGAGCTGCGGCGGCCGGGCGAAATACCTCCATTACCGCGACCTCGTGGACAAGGACGGCGCGTTCCGCGGCGAGGAAGCCGTGACCTCCGGCCTCATCGAGGTGACCGAGGACAAGCCCGCGGTGTGCTACGTGACCAAGGGCCACGGCGAACTCGGCGTGGAGGACGCTTCGCCGGTCCGGGGGATGTCGCTCCTCTCGCGTCAGCTCCGCAACCGGAACTTCGAGGTCCGACCGCTCGACCTGGCCACCGTGGGCGAAATCCCGCGGGACGCCTCGATGGTGCTCGTCGCGGGCCCGCTGTCGCCCTTCTCCGCCGCCGAGAACGACCGTCTCCGCAAATACCTGCAGGAACGCAACGGACGGGTGCTCGCCTTGCTCGACCCGGGGCGCGACCATGGGCTCGATCCGGTGCTTTCCGAGTGGGCCGTCTTCTCTCCCGACGCCGAGGTCCAGGAACCGGACCCCGCCCGCCGCACCACCGACGGCGACATCGGCCTGCTGCGCCTGACGGACAAGGAACACCCCCTCACGAAGCCGCTCCGCGAACAGAACCTGCCGCTCATCGCCGCCCGCCTCCGGCCCGCCCGCTTCGACGAAGGGAGCCCGCCGGACAGCACGCTCAACGTCAGCCCGCTCATCTTCTCGTCCGACGCCGCCTGGGGCGAGACGGACCCGGTGCGCCGGCCGCCGCGGTACGACCGCGACCGCGACCACGAGGGGCCGGTCTGCGTCGTCGCCGCGGCCGAACGCGCGACCGGCATCCGGCAAGGGGTCGGCGGCGCCGGCGGGCGGCTCGTCGTCGTCGGGACCTCGGAGATCGCGGCGAACAGCCGGCTCGACCGTGGCGGCAACCGCGCCTTCCTGACGCAGGCCGCCGCCTGGCTCAGCGACCGCGAACGGGCCGTCTCCCTGCCCGCCCGCGCCGGGGGCGAATATCAGCTGACCGCGACCGCCGCCGACTTCTGGGCCTTGGCGGTCCGCTTCGCCCTCGTTCCGTTCGGCGTGCTCGCAGTCGGGCTTGCGGTTTCCGTGTGGCGCCGCAGGAGTTGACGTGCCCATGCGGATCTCCCGCACCACCGTCGTCCTCCTGCTCGCCAACCTGATCGCCTTCGGTCTCGTCTGGCGCGCCATGTCCGGACAGGCGACCGTCGCGGTCAGCCAGACCCAGCTCTTCCCGCCGAACCCGGGGCGCATCGCCGTCGCCGAAGGACCGACGCGGATGCTCCTGGAGAAACGCCCCGCGGGGTGGCGCGTGCTCGAACCTTTCGACTGGCCGGCCAACGTATGGTCAGTGCAGCGGCTGATCGACGAACTTCGTTTCATCAGCCCCGAAAGCGGCTTCGACGTCGCCGAGGTCACGGCCAACGGCGCGAGCCTCAAGGACTACGGCCTCGAGCCCGCTCGCTGGACCGTCAAGGTGACCGGCGAGGCGGGCGTCGCGGTCGAGGTCAAGGTCGGCGTCCAGGCTTCGACCCGCCGCCATTTCCTGCTGACCGAGAACGGCCGCCGTATCGTCCCGCTGCCCGACGCGATGGCCGCCGCGCTGGCAGCGACCGCCGAGAGCTATCGGGTCGACCGCATCTTCGAGATCGCGGAATTCGAAGCCCGCGCGGTCTCGGTGCGTCAGCGCGAGAAGGACGCCGAAGTCGTCACCGCGCTCGCCGCCGAAGCCCGTCCGCGCGTCGGCCGCCGCGGCCAGCTGCCCGAATGGCGCTTCGAGACGCCTTACGACGCCCCCGCCGACCCGGACGCCACCGTGCGCGCCGTGGCGGCCCTCGCCAACCTGCGCGCCGTGAAGTTCGTCGACCTGCCCGAAGAGACGACCGGACTCGGCGCGCCTTCGCTCCGCCTGGCCCTCGAAGGCAACGCCCGTCGCCAGCTCCTGCTCGTCGGCCGACCCGCGCCGGGCCAGCCCGGGCTGCTCTGCGCCAAGCTGGAGGACAACGCCGCGGTCTTCCTGGTCGAAGCCGGCGAACTCCGCGAATGGCAGACCCCGCGCGCGGCGCTCGCCGACACGCGCCCGGCCGACTTCGATCCCGCGCTCGTGACGGGCTTCACGGTCTCCGCCGGCGGACGCTCCATCACGCTGCATCGGCTCGACGGGATCGGCGAGGACGCCCGCTGGGAGATCCCGGTCGCGCCGGGCTCCACCGCCACGAAACGCCGCGAGGCGGACGCCCGGCTCGTCAGCCGGTTCCTCGCCGGGCTCGCGCAGCTGCGGGCCACCCGCCGCGCTCCCGCCGTCGCCGGCGGGCTGACCCTCCCTTCCGTCCGCGAGCCTCTCGCCGGCGCGCCGGCGCAGACCGTCGAGCTTGAATTCGGCGCGGAGCGCATCGTGATCGGTTTCGCCGACGACCCAGACAACGGCGCCGGCACCCGTCTCGTGCATGCCAAAGGCTCGCCGCTCGCGGCCGTCTGCGACGTGTCCTTCCTCGACGGCGGCCAGCAGAACGTGGAACCGTCCGCGTGGCGCCGACGCACCGTCGCCGCCCTCCCGCAGGGCGCGCGCGTGAGCGGCCTGCGCCTGACCGCGCGCGCCGACGGCAAGGTGGTCGGCGAAGCCCGCCTCGGCCCCGACGGCAACTGGGCGGGTTCGGGCAGGCTCGACCCGACCCAGGCGCGCCGGCTCGCCCTCGCGCTCGCGGAAGTCCGCGCGACCGCCTTCCCGGGCCGCGACGTCGGCGCCGGCGGCTGGCGCTACGAACTCCGGGTGACGGACCAGGCCGCGACCGGGGCGGGGGCCGCGAGCGAGACGATCCGCACCTACCTTTGCTCCGCCCCTCTCCACGACCGTTCCTTGCTCCTGCGGGACGAGGCGGACGACGACGACTTCATCCTGGAGCCTGCGCTCGCCGCGATCCTCGCGCCCCTGCTGACCGAGCCCGGGAAATGAAAGCGCAGCCCGGCAGCTCACCGTTGCGTCGCTTCCTGCGCGGGCTGACGAACACCTGCCTGCTGCTCCTCCTCCCGGCCCAGCTCGGGCTGGCCTGGCTCGCCGGACATGACGGCCCCGTCCGGCTGCCGGACTTCGTCACGGAAGCCGTCACCGGACGGCTCGCCGCCCAAGGCGTCGATTTCCGCGCGCGCGGGCTGTGGATCCTGCCGGACCTCACGCTGGCGGCCGACGACGTCACGCTCTCGTTCGCCGGGCTCAGCGGAGAAGTCTTCGCCGCCGCGCGCGCGGAGGTCGCGTTGCGGCCGGGCCGTCTGCTGGCCGGGGAGATCGCGCCGACCCGCCTGCGACTGAACGGCGGACGGCTTTGGTGCCCCGCCTCCGTCGCGCACGACGGCCGGCGCCGCAGCCTCATCGACGACCTCACGCTCGACATCGCCAAGGAGGGCCGCTGGATCAGCCTCCGCATCGCGCAGGTGCGCGCCGGCCGGATCACCTGCCACGTCAGCGGCGAGCTTCCCGCCGGACTCCTCCGAGCCGGCGCGGAACCGGCGGAACCGACGTCCCTGCCTCGCCGGCTCGCCGGCTTCCTCGGCGCGCTCGACGACGCGCTCACGGCGGCCGAAGGCTCCGGCGGCGCGGCGGTCACGGTCCGTTGTTCCGGCCGCAGCGACGGCAAGGCCGAGCTTTCGGCGCAGGCGCTGCTGGGACAGGAATTCAGCGAGCAGCTCGGCCGGATCAGCCTGCGCGGCCTGCGCCTGCGCGCCGAGGCGCGGCTGGCCGCGGACGGCACGCCGGAAGATTGGCGCCTGGACGGCACCGCGGAGACGACCGCCTGGCGCGGCGGCGCGACGCTGACGGCGCGACGCATGAGCCTGCGCGCCCGCGGCGCCGGGCTCGTCGGTGCGGTCTCGGCGGACGCCGAACTGACGGACGTAAGCTTCGGCGAGATCTTCTTCCGGCAGATCGGCCTGAACGTTTCGCGCGCCACGGCGAACGACCCTTGGGCCCTCGGCTTCCGCGCCCACACGCCGGCCTCGACCGCGGCCGGCACGGCGCACACCTTGCCCGACGGCTCACGCCGCATCCGGCTCGGCCACGCCCTGATCGCGGGGGCCGAGATCGCGGCGTACCCGGCGGCATCGCCGGTGCTGCTCGCGGCCGGCATCGACCTCCGTGGCGACCTGCTCCTCCGCGACGGGGAGGTCGACCTGGCGGCGGACGGACGCCTCCTGGGCGTGCGCGGAGAAGCCGGGCTGTCCGGCTTCCGCGGCCTCGGGCTGTCCGCCGAGGCGATCAGCCCCGACCGCGACCTGCCGCTACGCACCCGCTTCGACTTCGCGCCCGGCCGCGGCGAACAGCCGTTGCGACTGCGCGAACTGCGCCTCGCCTCGGTCGTCGGCGAGGCGGACTGCGCGGTCACGGCGGGCGGCCCCTTCCGCCTGAGCCTCCACGGAGACCTCGCGCCGGCGAGCCTCGACCGCGTGCTCGGCAACTGGTGGATCGACCTCTGGCGCACCTTCCTCGTGCGGGAGAATCCTCACGCCTTCATCGAGGTCGAAGGCCGCTGGGGCGCGCTGTCGAGCCGCACGCGCGGACGCGTGCTGATGCGGCGATTCGATTTCATGGGCGCTCCGTTCCGCCGCGTGGAGGTGAGCGTCGACGCGGACGAACGACGGACGCTCATCGGCCTGCATGGGTTGCAAGGCGGCGCCTCCGCCGACGACGGCGCAGTCGATGGCACCGTGACCTGGGATTGGTCGAAGCCGGGCGTACTCGCCGGTCCGGTGCTGAATGCCACGGGCGACCTGCAGCCTTGGATCGCCGCACGCTGCGCCGGCAAGGGTTTCGGCGACGCGCTCCGAGGTCTCGCGCTGCCTCGCGACCGTCGCTTCACGCTCACGCTCGCCCCGCTCGAGAAAGGACTCGATGTCCGGACGACGATCGAGACCGGCGGCGCGTTCACCGCCTGGGGCATCGCCGGACGCGGACTGAAAGTCGGCACGCAATCCAAGTCCGGCGGCATGCTGGTCGACGCGCGGCTCGGCCTGGCCGACGGCGAAGCGGCTCTCCGCCTGGACGGCGACCCCTTGCGCCAGACTGATTTCGCGCTGACGTTGAAAGACTGCGATCCGGCCCAGATCGCGCGCATCATGAACGACCTCGGCGAACCCTCGGCGGCGCCGGCGACGAAAACCTCCGGCCGGGGCCGGCTGGACCTGGACTTCAAAGGCCGAATCGACCTCGCGGTCCCGCACGAGCTGCGCGGCCTAGGCACCTATGCCTTGAACGACCCCGAGCTGAAGAAAGTCCGGCTGCTGGGGGGCATCTCCAACGTGCTCGAGGCCTTCGGGGTGGGAGCCACCACCTACGAACTGGACCGGGCGGCGGGGTCATTCGGATGTACCGGGGGGCGGGCCTATTTCCCGGACATGGCCATCACCGGACCGCAGGCCAGGCTGGACCTGGCCGGGGAAATCGACCTCAAAGGCTTGACCCTGAACTTCGCCGGGGACTTTTCCCTCCCCCGAAAACAGGGATTTAACCCGGTCGACATCATTAATCTGAACCGGGCCTTGGTCCGCCTCACCAGGATCAAGTTACAGGGCCCCTTGGCGAAGCCCGAAACCCGCGCGATTCCGACCCTTGGAGATATAGTTAAACCCAACAAGGATAATGACTTAGGTAAGATTCCAGCCGGCGTTCTGGAATGAGGGTTGATTTGCCCCCCTGATACCCTGTATCAGAGAGGGGCACCCCCTCACGGAGGACATTACCTTGGACCTAATTAAGATTAAACAAGTCGTGGATTTGATGAAGAAGTCGGACC
>JACCDI010424221.1_pt1 | contig 12407 bp, 18 predicted proteins | sample 7442791 | NCBI WGS metagenome assembly JACCDI01 (sample SAMN15323434, study PRJNA562643) | freshwater metagenome | isolation source: river surface water | place: USA:Blue River Watershed | collected 2017-08-15
ATATGGTGGCACAGGTTCAAATACATTGACTTCAAATAAGTTATTAATTGGTTAAGGAACTGATCCAATATTATAACCAAATGAATTACATTGGGATAATGTAAATAAACGATTGGGTATTGATACTGATACACCATAATAAACATTTGATGTTAATGGACCAATTAATACTTCAAATTCATATTATATAAATAACATTGAAACATATAAATCTTCTTCAATTGAATTATAAGCAAATACTACAAATACTATTGATTTTAAAACTACTGGAGGAAATAGTGATTTTGATGGAAGAATATAATATAATTCCACAGGTTTTTAATTTAAATCTTAAAATGATAGACATGATTTATAAATTGCAAAAGACACTGGATATCTCGGAGTTAATGTCAATGAACCAACACATTAATTGCATGTAAGTGGTACTACTAAATTTTAAAATGGAGATGTAACATTATCAAATTAAGATTTAATATTAATAGGTGATGGGACTTCAACAAATAAAGGTAGAATATTAATATAACATGATAAATCTTAAATTATATTTGATAATTAATAACAAAGAAGTATTACAACAAATGATAATTCTGGTAATTTTAATATTCTAAATAATATTGATAACGACGGAAATGTTATTTTAAGTAATACAACAACATAAAAAATTTCAATGAATAATGAATCTGGTATAAGTAGTATTGAAATGGGTATATCTGGTAATGAAACAAACGCAGGTGTTTCACCAACATTTACAGATAAATATAATATATCAATTGATAGTAATCATTAATGGAAAACAGATAATTTATCTAAAACCATGACATATAATCCTGATGGGTTAGGTATCGATACAACACCAACTTCTAAACTTGACATTAATGGAGATATGGTCATAAGAACAAGCACAAATACAAACACAAATGCACCAAAAGGAATATATATGTAATTTAATGGTAGCACAGATACTGGATATATTTAATCAATAGATAAAACAACTTCAACTTTATACCCTCTAAATTTAGTTGCATCAAATGTTAGTATTACAGATGAATAAGGCGATTCAATAAATGTTGGAATTGGAACATTAGATCCATAATACACATTAGATGTAAATGGAACAATCAATGCAACAACCATTAATACAACTGCTTCTGGAATAAAAGATTTAGAATTTTTATCATTTTAAGATAATTTGTTAGATCAACCTGTGTTGTATTATAATTTTAATGATTAAAATACTTTAACTTCATTAATAGATAGGAGTGGCAATAGCAATAACGCAACAACAACAGAAAATAATGGAACATATGTATTAAGCAATGATGATATTTTGGGTAAAATATCTGTATTTACAACTTCGTAATAAACTTCTTTTTCTTTAACAAATACAATTAATTCTTAAAATATTTCAATATCATTGTGGTATAAAGCAAGTTCTTTAAATAACTCTTCACAAAATACACTTATTTAAGATACAAGTGGAAATTTATAATTAGCGATTGAACAATCATCATCAAATGTTATCATAAATGATGGAATAGCAACATATACAATTCCAGATTTTACTTTTAGTTTAAATAAGTGGTATAATTTTACAATGACAATTACAAATAATACATCACTGTTATTATATATTGATGGAAAACAAGTTGGTTAATATACTTTATTAAATACTTCAATGACTTCTAATCCAATAAAATATATTGGTAGTGGCAATTTGACAGAAACTTCTCTTGGTTCATTTTCATAAATAAAAATTTATGATTATGTATTATCATAATAACAAATATAATATATTATTATTAAATATTTATAATCATCAACATAAAACATTATATACAATACTTCAACTTCTAATCCATAAACAAGTTTTAAAGAATTAAATACAGAAAATATCATTGTTTTTAATTCAAATATTGATTCTAATATATATCCAAGTTTTATAAATTAAAATTCTACTGAATAATTAATAGCAAATACTATTAATTCAACTCGCGTTATTGCAAATGAAATTAAACTTCAAACATATTCTACAAATCCAACGGATTTATCAACACCTGGGGATGTTGCTTCTGACACCAATCCTATAACTAAGTTTCATATTGATAATTCTGGTAAAATTGTAGTAGGTGGAAATGAGTTATAGCATTAATTTTAAGATGATTTTGAAATATATCCAAATGACACAGATAATGCAGCAAATAATACAACAAGAATTGGTTTTAGTAATAATAATATTTCTGGAAACACTGGTAAAAATTATATGACATTTTATGGTCCAGGAGGAACAGGTAGTGAATAAGGAATTATGTTTATAAATGGTTCAGAAAGAACAGGAGGAGCAACAAATGCTATTAAATCAATAGACAACGGAAATAGTAGCACAGACATTGTAATATAAACTGCCAATTCAGGAAATTAATCAACAACCCTTACAGAAAAAATGAGAATAACAGCAAATGGTTCTGTTGGAATAAATTCGAATAATCCATAATTTTTATTAGATGTAAATGGTGATATAAACTATACTGGTGAAATATACCAAGATGGTGTATTTAAGGTATTTGGTACAAAATTATCAAATACGGAAACTGGTTATATACCATTTGGAGATAATGATGAAGTTTTAACTTCAAACTCTGTATTTTTTTGGGATAATATTAATAATAGACTTGGTGTAAATTAAGAAACACCATTATATACAATAGATGCTTCTGGGATAATTAGGGCATCGTAAAGTTTAATTATTGGTTCAGTATAATCAAATACTTCTTATTCAAATGCTATTTCAATTGTTCCTTCGCCGACAAATTCACCACAATTATATTTTAAAAACATATCATAAGGTAGTAATATAATTATGTTCAATGGATTCTTATCAAATAATAATAGCACATTAATGTCAAGTGATAGCAATTATTAAACATTTATATTTAAATAGGATTAAAATTTATTCAAATTTCAATAAGGTTCTCCATCGTCATTACCAAATTTAGAATTAGGTTTAAACACTCGATTGGTGGTTAATAGTAATGGTGAATTTGCTATAAACAAAACTTCACCTTCTTCTGGGTATGATTTAGATGTAAATGGTAATGTAAATATTGGAGGAGATTTGGTTTTTGCAGGTGCATTGGTTGGGGGTGTTTCATCATTTACATAAATTAATAACGATTTAAATTCTACACTTTATATTAACAGTAATAGTTCAGAAGATGTAATTATATCATTATAACAAGATTCCAAAGTTGGAATTGGTAATGATTTACCAAATTATAAAATAGATGTAAGTGGTGATATTAATTTTACAGGAAATATGTATAAAAATGGTGTAGCATATCCTTAAATTTTAGAATAAGTTTATGAAGAAGGTAATTTTTACATTATTAATGAATCCCTTGAAGAAGCAACACTTAGAGAAGGAATACTAACAAGTCCTGCATCATATACATAATAAAATGGTTATATACAATTAACAACTGGAACAAATAATGAAAATGGGTATGTAACATGGCCTCGTCGTGTAGGTAAAATTTTTGTATCATAATTTGACATATATTTCAATAATACACCAAGTGAAGGTTTTTATTTGACATTATTGAAACCTGTAAATACAATTGAAAGTTAAAAAGAAACAATACTTTATGATTATTATAAAATATCAATTACCGCAACAGAAATAGCGGTAATGACTCCTAATGAAAAATCATATTCTGCTTCTGAAAAAACAACAATAACAACATTATAATCAAATGTATGGAATACAATCAAAATTATTTTTGATTTTGGAAAACTTGAAATTTACATTAATGATATTCTTGAAGCATAATATACATAATCTATATATATTACAGAAATGTACAATGATAGTGTATAATTTGTATAAATTGGAGCAGAAAATATTACTGGTTCTTAAATTATGCGTGTTAGAAATTTCTAAATTAAATAATACAATTAATTATCTTAAAGCGCACCTGTATAATAAGGTGGAACAGGTTTGTATTCTATTCCATAGGGACAAGTTATGATAGGCAATGATTAAAATAGTGTTTATACTTCAAGTAATCTTTACTGGGATACAGATAATGATAGACTTGGTATTAATACAAATTCACCTTCATAACAATTAACAATTTCAAACAATACTAATTCTACATCCATGTAAATTTTAAACAGCACAATCACAAATGGTACAATAATTACATAATCTACATCTAATTTGCAAATTAACAATAAAGAAAATGGTTATTTATCATTTTATACAAATGATACCGAAAGAATTAAAATAACTTCAAATGGTAATGTATCTATTGGAACAACAAATGATACATATAAATTAAATATTGTTGGTGATTAATATAGATTAACGGGTTTATCATCAAATGGTCCTTCTATTATATTAAAATGCACAGACAATGTAAGTGGTAATTCGGGATTGATATTTTAAAATACAAATGATACATTTACAAACAGAATATATCGTAAAAATATTTCAGGAACAGATACAACAATCAATTCTGTAAGTTTAGTTTTTGCAGGAGCAGACGGAACATAATCTGATTCAAATAATTTAACAGATTATATGTCATTATCGTCCAAAGGTAATTTGGGTATTGGTACAACAAGTCCTACATATAAACTACATGTGGTTGGTGATATTAATTTTACTGGAACACTTCGCAGTAATGGAAATGCTTTTACATTAGGATAACCCGCGGGATAAATTATTTATGGTTCATCAGATGGAACCGATATTGCATCAGAAGCAGCATTAAATTATGATTCAGCAAATAATAGAATAGGTATTGATGTAATTACACCATAATATACTATTGATGCGGGTGGAGATATTAATACAGGTGGGATTTTTAGATAATCCGGGTCTGAATTGATTACATTTGGTTCTACCGTATAAACAGTTGATTCATATTGTTTTTATAACAACGATTCCAATACTTAAATTTTATTACAAAATAATAATGTTGGAACAAATACTATAAATACTCTAATGTTAAAATAATCCAATCAATCTTCACAAATATCATCATTTTCAACTGGTAATTTTGGGATTATAAATAGTAATGGCGGTATTTTATCATTAACAAATAATGCTAATACAGAAACTTAGATTACAAATACTACTGATAATGATATTATATTAAGTATAAACAACAGTGAAATGCTAAGATTAAATTCAGTACGTTCATAATTAAATTCTGAATTACATGTCAATTCACTTGAATCACATTTTGGTATATCTGAAATACCTTCTACAAATATATCAAAAGGAACAATATCAATAACAAGTGGTTCAAATGGTGGTTAAAGGAATGGTTCATTAGCATTTGTGAATTAACATATATCTGTTGATTTACCTACAATGTAATTTAAATCATCATTATAATATTACAATACAATGATATTTAATGGATACAGCACAACAAATTAACTTGTTAAAAGATCAGATTCAACATATCCAACTTGGGGATTTATACATAATAATACAATTTTTGAATTATCGAGTTGGACAGGTGCTGATATTAATGAAGCAAGCGCTACTGGTAAAACTATTACATTTTAAGCAAATAGTTCTGGTGAAATAGGTTTCAAATAAGAACCCGTATCTGGATATACATTTGCTGTGGCAGGTGATAGTTTAATGAATGGAAATTTAAATTTAAGCAACGGTATTATTACTTAAAATGGTGCAGAAACATTATCATTTGGAACAACAACATAAACAACAAACTATTATAAATTTCATAATCCAGATTCATCATTATGTGGATTATAATTAACTAACACAACTACTGGAACAAATGAAAGTAATTCATTGATTTTATTTTAAAATGGTGCATCCGGTGAAATATAATAACGTGCATCTGGCAGTTTTAATATTCGCAATTATGGAAGTGGATTTAATATTCAAAATTTTGGAACAAATGATTTTTATTTATAAAATAGTAATGGAGGAGAATTTTTATTATATCAAGATTATACCGCTGATATGAAATTGGGAAACAGATCACTAACTGGAAAATTATTATTTTATACAAGTAATTAATTAAGAATGTCAATACTTTCAAGTGGTAATGTTGGTATTTCGACTGATACACCTCAATACACATTAGATACTACCGGTGATATTAGAGCATCGGGAGTTGTAAGAGCAGATGGAGGTTTAACTACTGGGGTTACAACATTAGTATCAAATCTTAATGCTGATTTATTAGATAGTTAATAGGGGTCATATTATTTAACTCGTTCAAATCACACAGGAACATTAACAGTATCATAAGGGGGAACGGGTGCTACAACTTTTACTTCGGGGAGATTATTAATTGGTTAAGGAACAAGTACTATAACAACAGATACATTACATTGGGATACTACTAATAATAGACTTGGTATAAATACAACAACACCTGCGTATAATTTACATGTTTCAGGTGATATTAATTTTACTGGAAGTGTTTTAAGTAATGGTTCTGTGTGGGCACCATTACCATCAATATTATCCGATACAACTGCATCTGTATTGTATGTCGGAGGAAAACATCATAATTAAGTTGAAGATAATACAATTAAAGCATCTTTTCATAGTTCAAATGATACATAATGTTTTGTTAGAATGACAGGTACAGGCTCTACAACAACAAATGATTTATCTGGAACATGGTATGGACACAATAATATTACCACTTCAATAAGAAATTATGATGCAGGACCTATAACTTTCAATACACATGCAACAGCTGGTTCTTCACCCTTGACCAGAATGACTATACTTTCAAATGGAGATATTGGAATGAGAACATCAACTCCTGCTTATGAATTACAACTGGTAGGCGATGCAGCAAAGAGTACAGGAACTGCCTGGATTAATACTTCGGACATAAGAACTAAAAAGAATATTACACCTTTCAGTAGAGGTTTAGACAATATACTTAATGTAAATCCAGTATATTTCTAATATAATGGTTTATATTCTACAATTGATGATGGAAAAGTTAATGTTGGTATTATAGCAAATGACCACATATAAACATTACCTGAATGTATTTTTAGTAGAACATTTACATATTAAACCGAAAATGAAACACAAAATGAAGAATAATAATAATAACAATAAGAAATAGAACTTCTTTAATATGATGCAAACGCAATGGATTTTATATTAGTTAATTCTATTAAAGAACTTAATTAAAAAATAGAAGATTAAAATACATTAATCCAATAATTATTAACACGCATTGAATAATTAGAATAATGAAATAATATATAAATGTATTATTTTTGAGAAACAAATTTTATTATCTAAAATTATCTAAAATAAGAATTAAAAAAATAATAACAATATGGCAAATTTATAAAGAATTACACCATCATAAACTATTAATATTAAATACAATGCTCTTGATAGCAATGCTACACGATTTATAGATGTGAATAGTTTTTATACACATGAAGCATTAGTTAAATATAATTCAAGAACTGGGAAATTTTAATAATCAACATTATATGAACAATAAATTGAAGATGCTATTATTACAAATAAACCAGATAAAGAATTATTATACGGAAACGCTACTTCAAGTTTATAATCAAGTTCCAATTTAGTCTGGGATTATACGAATAATAGACTTGGTATAAATACAGACAATCCTTCATAAGCATTACATGTTGTTGGTGAAGCAATTAAAACAACTGGAACAAATTGGTTAGTTACATCTGATGAAAGAGTTAAAAAAGATATTACAAATTATACAAATGGATTATAATAAGTATTACAAATATAACCAGTATATTTTAAATATAATGGATTGGCAGATACACCAAATAATGATGAATTACATATTGGTATTATTGCTAATATTCATAAAGATATAATTCCAGAATGTATAACTACAACACAAAAAAGTTTAAAACCAAATGAACCAGAAATAACATTATATTAATATAATGCAAATGCTACTGATTTTATGTTAATTAATTCAGTTAAAGAACTAAACGCAAAATTAGAATAATAATAATCTGAAATAGAATTATTAAAAATATAAATTTAAACTCTTTAATAATAAAACAAAAATTGAAAAAATATAATTATATTTATATATAAGTTTATATGAATAAAAATATTTAAGTTTTTTATAATATATTCAATAATATTCAAAAATATGAATAATTAAATATTGAGATTTGTCAATAATATTGTTGTCAAAATTCCTGACAACTTTTAAAAAAAATGTGAATCACAATTTAAAGATTAATAACAAATACATAATACAGATACAAATACAGCAAATGATAATAATGTACATAATGATTTTGATGATTATTCAAAAGATGTAGATAAAAAAATAGAAACTATTTAAAAAAATGTAGAAAAATAACCAAAACCGTAAATAAAATATTTTAATATGTAAGAAATTTATGATAATAGTATATTTTCTGAAAAATATAGAGAAGAAAACAGAATGCATTTATTTGAATTAATGACTATTGATACAAAATATATAAAACCTTATTTTGATATAGATGGTATTGCATTTTAAACAAAAAGATAATTGTAATAACATTTAATATCAAAGGATTATTAATTTTAATTATCTAAAATATAATTATCATGTTAAAAATTTTTTTAAGTTTTTTATGGTATAATTATTCCATTATGTGATATTTAAATATTCTAAAGAAATGGTATGACAAAAAGAAAATCAGAATTTCAATATAATCTTTCACTTAGAATAATTGTTAAAAATTATAAAGTTAATTGGAAAATTTTCTGTATTTTAATGAAATATTTATCATATTATTAATAATTTGCAAATTTAACATAAGAATAACAAATAAATCCAAATAATAATTAAGAATATAAATTTAATATTGTTAGTTCTTATAGAAAATTTATTAAAAATATAGACTATTTAGTATATAGACCAAATTATTAATTTATTAATCTAATTGGATATGCTAAGCATATTTCTGATTAAAGAGGATCGTTTGTAAAATAAAATATCATTTATGAAAATTAAATACAATAAATTGAACATATTACAATTAATAATTATAATGAGTTTGTGATACAATATACGGATAATATTAATAAAATAATTACACCTTTATATTTTCCAGTTATGGATAAAGAACATATTAGAAAATATAAAGATAATTTAAAAGGAGCAAATGTTATTGATATAAAAAAGCGATTTGATGAATAATATCCAAAAATAATTGAAAATTATAATCAAATAATTATTAATTTTTATGAAAAGAAAAATTAATTGAAAAATAAAAAGTGTGGTTAATAATAATCCAAAAATAATAGTAAAAAAGAACAATAACCAAATACCATTATAGATACAAATAATGATAATACCGTCTAAAATGGTGAAAAAATAGAAAAAAATAGTTAAAAAACTAACAAAAACAAGGATTTTAAAGCATATAGTGTAAAGAAAAGTGAAAAGTTTGGATATGTTAATCAAATGGCCGCAAAATATATATCAATATGGAAAAGATAAATAATTAATAAAAAAATTTAAAAAAATTAAAAAAATTAATAAATTTGAATAATAAAATATTATTTTTATAATTATAATAATATCTTTATTTAATTAAAAAAAGTAATAAAATATTTTTAATAGAATATTATTATGAGTAGAGCAAATAATTTAAATATTAATGCAGGTGTAGAAGAGTAAGAAATAAATATAAATTTAGAAAATATAGCAAACGGGTTATTAAATGTTTAATCATTTAATAGTGATGGTCATGCTTCTGTATATAACAGTAATACTTTAAAATTAGATCAATCTTCTATTGTTACAGAATCAAATATTACAAATCTGAAAAACACAGTTAATTCAAATAATTTATCAAATACATAATTGGTTTTATATAATACTTCAACAAACAAATTTGAAAGTAGTGGTAAAACATCAACACAATTAGATTAATCTTAAAATGTATTGGATTTATCTAATTTTACAAATGAAACAAATATTTCAGGTAGTCCAAATGATACAATTATAGCATATGATAGTGTAAATAATCGTTTTTATGCAAGTTCAAGTAATCTTTCTAATATTACACCACATCCAACAGAACCAGAATAATAAATATTAATTGGTACAGGAAGTGAAGGATATACAAGTTTTAATAACTTTATATGGAATAACACTTTAAATCGGTTGGGTGTAAATATGACAACTACACCAAGTTATACAATGGATGTATATGGTGATATTAATTTTACTGGAACATTGCGAAGTAATGGAAATACATTTACAATTGCAAGACCACAGGGATAAATAGTATATGGTAGTGGTACAAGTATTACTTCTACAACAACATTATTCTGGGATAGTTCTTCTAGTCGTTTAGGGGTAAATAAAGCTTTACCTTAAAAAACTTTGGATGTAAATGGTGATATATAAGGAACTGCGTTTTATGGTGATGGAACAAATTTATCAAATACTATTGAATTAAGACTATAAAACACAAATGGAACATTATCCAGAATATTAGATATGTCTGATACTTCAAGTATTAATGTTATTAAATCTGGAAGTAATTATAGTTTTGAATTTAAAGGCGATGTTAATAATAACGACCTTTCAAATATTGGTGCAGGTGGGTCTGGACCAAATGTAATTAGATTTTCCGGTGTTACTGGTGATTCAAATGGTTTTTATTCATTAATAAGTGAAAGATTTCATAATGAGGATAATGAAGCTTCTGAACTTTTTATTGGTAAAGCAAAAGAAACATCACAATAAACCACAACAGGACCAGATAGAATAAGACTTACTGCTCCTTAAATAGTTTTATAAGGATATTCTGGAATAGGTTAAATTACTGATTCAGAAACGATTGCCAATTACGCATCTGCTTCAAATGGTGTTGTTGTTGATTATTAGGGTTATGTTGGAATCGCAGGTAATGATTCACCTCAATATTCATTGGATGTGGATGGTGATATAAATTATACTGGAACACTTTATGTCAATGGAACACAATTTAAAGAAATGACAGGAGATTATACAAGTAATCGCATATTAATTGGTGATGGTTTTGATGTATAAACCAATTCATAATTAACATATTAAGATAATGAATTAAATCTTGGTTTTTTTGATTTTTCGACTATCACTGACGGTTTAAATATAAGAGGAACATCTACCGGAAACAGTGGTTTATCAAGAGGTTTAATTTCATTATACAATTATTAAAAAACTACACCATCGATATAAATATAAGCACAATCTAATTAAGGTGTAATATCATTTGGATAATACATCGATGATTAAGGAAATGTTCTCTCGGATGGTTTAGGATTATCAAATACATATGGTTAAATACTCAAAAGTTAATAATAATTAAATATAATTAATGTTTATAATGGTTCTTTATAAAATGTTATTTTATCATCAAATAATGGAAATACATTACATACTGCTATTAACGGTGCAATTAACGCGAATTATAGTAATACAATTTATGGAACAACAAATATTTCAGGAAGTCTTTTCTTAAATGGTTCTTCAATTGAAGGTATGGTCGGTGATTATACAGAAAATAGAATATTACTTGGAAATAATGTAGAACCAAAAACAAGTCCAGATTTATATTACGCAAGTGCAAGACTTTATGTTAGAGGAACAGGAGGAGGGGGGACTATTAGAATTGCACCTTCCACAAATAATGCAGAATGTGGTGTAGGATTTTATAGTAAAAATGATTTTACATAATTATCAGAATAAGGAAATTATTGGATAATTGGTATGAATAGTTGGGGGGTAGGAGCAAGTAATTTTTCAATTGGAAGAGTTTCGGGTGGAACAACAACAAATTCAGCAATAACTGTGTTAATTGATGGAAAAGTGGGAATTGATAATATTACTCCCCAATATCTCTTAGATGTAAATGGTGATATTAGAGCAACAGGAATTGTAAGAGCAGATGGAGGTTTAACTACCGGGGTTACAACATTGGTATCAAATCTTAATGCTGATTTATTGGATAGTTAAGAAGGTGCTTATTATTTAACTCGTTCAAATCACACAGGAACACTAACAGTATCATAAGGTGGAACAGGTGCTACAACTTTAACATAAAACAAATTATTAATTGGTAATGGAACTGATAGTATATCAACTGATACAAATCTTCATTGGGATACAACAAACGATAGACTTGGTATAAAACAAACTACACCGGAATATGAAATTGATACAACTGGTGATATTAGAGCAACGGGAATTGTAAGAGCAGATGGGGGTTTAACTACTGGGGTTACAACATTAGTATCAAATCTTAATGCTGATTTATTGGACAGTTAAGAAGGTGCTTATTATTTAGCAGCATCAAATTAAACTGGAACATTAAGTGTATCATAAGGTGGTACA
>JACCDI011761225.1_pt1 | contig 12401 bp, 4 predicted proteins | sample 7442791 | NCBI WGS metagenome assembly JACCDI01 (sample SAMN15323434, study PRJNA562643) | freshwater metagenome | isolation source: river surface water | place: USA:Blue River Watershed | collected 2017-08-15
AGGCTTAATGGCTAGCTTTGCGACCAATCGTGAAAGCAGGTATACATATCGCCTTAGTGGGGAATCCCAACAGTGGAAAAAGTTCGCTTTTTAATGCCCTAACCGGCTTACAACAAAAAGTAGGCAATTTCCCTGGCGTCACTGTGGACAAGAAAACAGGAGACCTGCAAATTGGCACCCATCCAAGTACTTTGATTGATTTGCCTGGCACTTATAGTTTTTATCCAAAAAGAGAAGACGAATGGGTGGCCTACAGGGTACTCATGGGCGTGGATGAAGAAGTAAAAACCGATGTGATATTATTAGTAGCAGATGCCAGTAATTTAAAAAGGAACTTACTTTTTTGTAGTCAAATCATTGACTTAAAAATACCTGTGGTCTTAGCGCTCACCATGAATGACCTTGCGCAAAAAAAGGGCATTAAAATAGATATCGCTGGCTTACAAGCAGATTTAGGTATACCAGTAGTGGCGGTGGATGCAAGAAAAAATAAAGGTTTAGGAGAACTAAAAAAAGCATTGGCGCAAATCATTGAAACACCACGTTCAAAAAATCAGGAAAGTTTTATTGATAATAAAAACCTTGCCCCTGCAGCGATTGATGCATTTAAGCAAACCTATCCTACCCATAGCGATTACGCAGCGCTGCATTATTTAATGCACCATGAAACTTTTCCTTTGGAACAGGAAATGCAGGACAATATTGAACAGATTGAAATCGCGAACGATTTTAACCATACCAAAACACAGGCACAGGAAATCTTACAACGTTATCAGCGCATTCAAGAACTCATGAAAAAATGGGTGACTGAACCAGACCCAACTGCAAAGAAAAAAAGAACAGATCAATTAGATAATATTTTCTTACACCGCATAGGTGGTTACTTCATTTTATTTTCGGTGTTGTTTTTATTATTCCAATCTGTTTTTTGGATGGCTTCATTCCCAATGGATGGCATTGAATGGATCTTCACCAATATCACTACTTATTTAAACCAAGTTTTACCAGCCGCATGGTGGCAGGACTTATTAGTGAATGGATTGGTCGCGGGCATTGGTGGTATTGTGATTTTTGTGCCACAGATCATGATCTTATTTGGACTCATCACTTTGCTAGAAGACACGGGCTATATGGCTAGGATTAGTTTCTTAAGTGACAAGCTTATGCGTAAAGTGGGGTTGAATGGCAAGAGCGTGATGCCCATGATTAGTGGTTTCGCCTGTGCTGTTCCAGCCATCATGAGTGCAAGAAATATTGAGAATAAAAAGGAACGTCTGCTTACAATTTTGGTAACACCATTCATGAGTTGTAGTGCAAGGTTGCCTGTGTACACGATATTAATCTCCTTGGTGATAGACGAGAAAATGTATTTTGGATTTTTAAGTTTACAAGGATTGGTGATGATGGCCTTATACTTGTTAGGTATTGTGATGGCATTGGCCGCAAGTTTTATTTTAAAATTCTTTATCAAGATTAAAGAGAAGAGTTATTTTATTTTAGAACTACCTGTATACCGTGCACCGCGCTGGGGCAATGTGGGCATGACGATGCTTCAAAAAGCAAAAATATTTGTGGTAGATGCAGGTAAGGTGATCATTGTGATTAGTTTATTACTATGGTTTTTAAGTTCATACGGCCCTAGTAATAAAATGGAGCAATTGGATACACAATATGCAATGGCTATTAAAGCCAATCCATCTCAACAAGCTGTTTTAGAAAAACAATACCATACCGACAAACTTGCTAATTCGTATGCAGGTTTATTAGGGAAACAAATTGAACCAGTGATTAAGCCACTTGGTTATGATTGGAAAATTGGCATTGCCTTAATTACCTCCTTTGCAGCACGCGAAGTATTTGTGGGCACGATGGCCACTTTATACAGTGTAGAGGAAGATGACAATAGTAGTTTAAGAGAAAAACTACGTGCTTCTGTGTGGCCCGATGGCAAACCCGTTTATAGTTTAGCCACAGCCCTTTCCTTAATGGTTTTTTATGTACTCGCCATGCAATGTATGAGTACACTTGCTATTGTAAAAAGAGAAACAGGCTCATGGAAATGGCCGACCATACAATTTTTCATGATGACCGGCCTTGCCTATGTAATGAGTTGGGGCGTGTATGTGCTTTTTAAATGATTTTAATTATTGAATTACTTGATAATACCATTTATACGTTGTTTTTGTAGCGAGTGGTGTTGCGTTTGTGTTCAGCGTAAAATTGATATTTGTATGCTTACCTACAAATACCGTTGAGGTCCCCATTAAACTTGCAGTAGGCGCATTACCTGGAGTGATCATCACCACCGGTGTACCGCTATAGGCTGTGCTATACTCAATGCTAGCCAATACGGCATTTGCAGTTGTTGCATCACCTGTAATGATTTCAATCACACCACTCATGTCTGTTCCAGTAATTGTTACTGTTGCACTATTACCTGATCCTTCCGCAGCTTCAATTACAGGAGTAGCAGATGTACCCTTTAAATGTTTCACAGATAAACTTTCGCCAGAAGTGATATTAGAAACGGCAATTTTCAATGCAGCAATCTCTTCGTTTTTTTGTGCATTTAATTCTTGAATAGATTTAGCCAATACAGGAACCAAATTCGAATAAGTAATACCTAAAACTTCACCTTTACTAATATCGCCTTCTTTGCCTGTCACTACCTCTGGTACTAATTTTTGTACTTCTTGTGCAATAAATCCAACTTGTTTTAAATCGTTACTTAGTAAATTATATTCAACCGGTCTTAACTTTAATACCGTTTCTAATCCGTATTTTGAATTAACAATATTTTTCTTAATGCGCGCATCTGAAGCTGCAGTCCAAGCCACTTGACCCCCAATACTTGTTATAGATGTATTCCCAATTCTTACTGTGTTACTTGCACTTACAATTGTTCCATATCCTATTGCAGTAGCATTACCCAAAGTACCAACACTCACATCCGCACCTCGTCCAATGATTGTATTTCCATCACCCGTAGTAATAATATTCCCAGCACTTGCTCCTAGTACAGTGTTGTAAGAAGAGGTTGCCATTCTTAATGTATGATTTCCAATAGCCGTATTATGACTTCCACTTCCAAGGGATGCAACAGATTCAGCACCCATAGAGGTATTATGAGTGCCATTTGTTACTCCAGACATATTAGCATACCCAACACTTGTGTTATTGTCAAATCCAGCACCGTTATATGAACTCAATGCGTTATATCCTAAAGCAGTGTTCCTTGAACCATTACCGGAACCTAATGCACCAGTACCCACCGCTGTATTTTCACTACCCTGTCCTGCGCCTTTGCCAATTGTAACAGAATTTGAAACAATGCTTGTAGTGAATGTTTTTAAACCATCAATTGTTTGACTAGTAGATAAATCAATAAAGTTTTTTGTGGAGGATCCAGTACCACCATTAGCAATGGGCAATGTTGTAACCCAAGTAGGCGAAGAAGCTCCATTAGAAGTAAATATTTGTCCTGTATTACCAGCTGCACTAAAGGAGGTTGCACCTGCTGCAGTTTGATAAGGAATGGCACCAGCTGAGCCACCTGAAATATTGGTTGCTTTTGTTGCAGTTCCTTTAAAATTAGTCGCCGTGATTGAAGTTTGTGGATCAATGACGAAATTACGTATTAACCTCAATGCTCCGTTTCTTTCTGTTCCATCACATTGAACAAAGCCATCACTATATCTTGCATAGTTTGCTGCAGTGCTAGCTCCATTACACTGATTGGATGTCCAATAATAGGTTGTGGAAGTTGGCAATACTCCAATAGCAACTCTATTTGCATATAATTTCAAAAATTCACCTCTTGATGGTATATACCAATCATCATAGGTAATCCCGTTCTCTGTAACGGTATAATCATACGCAGCTTTCGTTCCGCCTGTATTTACAGTTCCGTATGCTGCAACTAGTTTTTCAAAATTGGTCAAACCTCCTCCAATACCTAAATCGGTGTTGGTAATGCCAGCAATATTTGTTCCACCATTCAGCCTCCCAAAATAAGAGACATCCGAAGCTGCTACTACAAATCCTTTTATTTTATCTGCTTCATAGCCTGCATCACCAGGGGCTAATATATAAGCAACAACACCTCCTTCATAATTAGATCCAATGGCAGGCGCTGAAATGCCTACCGTTGTTCCAGATGCTTGCGTGCCTGCAATATTTCTCCATGCTGTACCATTATAAACTTGTACCTCACCTTGGGCACCATATTCTACACCACAATCACTACACATAATAATTAAGCCTTTCACTGGAGACGCAATTGCATCTCTTTGGGTCAATGTCATTCTTGGAGGTAAAAATCCCTGGGTAGTTGAATTCGCTTCTAACACAGCAGATGCGGAAGCGGCGGTATTTGTTCCTGCCACAAATTTACCTGCAACAGAAGAGGTACCAGTACTTTGAGATGAAAAGACGCCACTTGTTTTCACTTCTGTAACACTTGCATTACCTAATTGAATTGTATTATTTGCTGTAACGGTTGCCCCATTACCAATAGCAGTAGCATTGGTAATTGCTCCTGAGGAGTTTGATTGATAACCCAAAAAGGTATTATTAGAGCCCGTGTTGGCATAACCAGCTGAATGTCCAAGAGCCGTATTGTAATTTCCTGCATTGTTCGTATACAAAGCTTCGTGACCCAAACCAACGTTATTACTTCCTCTTGTGTTATACATGGCCGAATAGCCCATTCCTAAATTATTTGAACCTGTTTCTAGATAGTTCAAGGTATATTGTCCAACTGCAACGTTATTAGCGCCTGTTGACAAACTCGCAAGTACGTTGCCTTGCCCTAGTACCACATTTGAACCATTTGATTTTACAACCAAACCATTGATTGAAGTTGCTGCAATATCACCATTCACTTGCAACTTACTAGTAGGATTCGTTGTCATCCCTATGCCTACATTTCCTCCATTAGGATTTAATAACAATGAATAATTTGAAGCTAAATTTAATTTATCAGCTACTTGAATCCAACCATTATTGGAACCCGTACCCATATCCATTATGTCATTACTAGTATTGGCTATTCTAAGTGCAGCTCCCGTTTGAGTAGTTGCATTCGCAACAGCTGTAGGCAATAGTCTTGCGCCAGAATTTACCACTAGTTTAGTGCCACCAGATCCCGATGTTCCATTTACAAATAAGCTAGTCCCATCGTCATATAAAATACTATTGCCCAATACAGAAGTTGACGCATTGAACTTAGGTAAATAATTTGCAGTTCCAGCACCCCCAATTCCTGTTGCAGCTGCAGCCCAAGTCGCAACTCCATTTGCATCAGAAGTTAATACTTTACCAGCTCCAGGTGTACCACCTGTATATTTGAAACTTGCTGTAGATAAATTTCCAATACTAACAAGTCCATCATAACCAAGCCTCATAGATTCAGTATTAGTGGTGCCATTATAATAGGAATAAACCAATCCTAATAAAACTCCACTATTTGTACTTGTTGAAATTCTAAACTCTTTGCTTCTGAAACCAAATTTAAGTGAGCTTGTTTCTCCACCATAATCGTATTTTAATGGATTATCAAAATTGCCATCCCCTCCAATTTGAAACATCGAAGTTGGCGCACTAGTAAATACACCAAACTTATCGTTTGTAGCGTTATAATACAATTTTCCATTATTTACATTTAAGTTGGCTAAGTTACCAGTCCCTGCTGTCATTGCTCCAGTTACATTTAATGTCCCTGGGATTGCAATACCACCAGTTGTACCAATTGTCATACGATCCGTTTTGGTAGTTCCATCATCATAAGAGAATAATAAATCGGTAGCAACGCCTGAATTATTGGAAGCCCTCAATGCCCATCCAGTGGTTCTATAACCCAACTTGATTGTGTTATAATAGGTATCCATTAATCCAAACTTCAAATTTTCTGCAGTTTCGCCACCTATTTGAAATGTATGTTGGGGAGAAGAAGTTAAAAGACCTAGTCTATTATTAGTATTATCCCAAAATAGATTGGTATTGTCTTGGGTTAAGGTGGTACCATTTGAAAATAAAACAGAGCCACTTGTCAATGCAGGTAAACTAAACTTATTATTAAAAATTGTCCAATCAGTACTTGATAAAAAGCCATTGTTTGATGCAGTAGCATTAGAAGGCGTTGTCCATGTTGGCGTACCAGCACCTTGACTTGTTAAAAATTGTCCAGCAGTTCCGGAAAGGTTATTTGGTTTTAATGCACCGCTAAACCGAATAGTACCAGTAACATCTAATTTTTCTGTTGGGGCAGAATTATTAATACCTACATAGCCTCCTGGAGTCAAAATTGTCATGACATTCACCAAAGTTGTAGGATTGGTGAAGTTATTCATTCTTATATCAAACTTTGTAGAATTATTACCCCCTTTCATTACAAAATCTACGAAACCTGGCACAGAATTACCGTAGTTTAAAGGACGCTTCATACTTAACATCGTTTGTTCAGTTAGATCATTTACTTTTCCAACAATGCCAATGATTGGTGTTGTTACACCTGATGGCAAATCACCATCTACCCCCACCATATCTACATTCTCACCAATTTTTATATTCTTATTCGTATTGTCCCATATAAAATTTGGTGTACTAGACAAGCCAGTTGCGGTAGACCAAAAAGGCATTTCTCCAACTGTTCCTGTACCTGTGACAGTGCCTCCAGTACCTGTTGCAGATAAAATTCCGAGGTCTGACAAAGACAAACCTGCTCCTAATGTAATTGGACCTGCTGTGGAGGTGGTGGTGGTTTTATTACCCAACAAAGTTTTAGTTGGCATGTTTTGCATTTTTGCATAACTCACTGCACCATTTGCTATAGTAGAAGAAATTGTACCCGTACCTGTACCTGTTAAATCCCCAGTTAAAGTAAAAGTTTGATCTCCTGTGTTTGTACCTGAAGTATTGGATAGGATAGTCGATTGTGCATCTGTTACATATTTTTTATTTGCACTTTCTGTAATATCAGCAGTAGTCGCATCTGTTCCACTTGTGATTAATCCTTTTGCATCAAATGTTATTTTTGTTTTTGTACTTCCTGTAATTGAAGCATTAGGCATTAAATAATCTGTACCTCCAATGGCAGATGTCATTGCACCAATACCATTGCCCTTCACTAAACCAGTTATTGAATTCGCTCCTGTACCTCCATTGACTACACTCAATGCATTTGTTAAACTTAAAGTGCCCGCACTAATCGACGTACCTACATTTAAAGTCGTTCCAATGATACCAGCTCCGCTAATATTAAAATTAGCACTTGATTGCAATGCTGTTCCATTCCAAATATAATTACCACTACTCGCAGGCAGGTCTGCAGGAACCAAAGCTCTAAAGCTTGGAGCACCAGCAGTTGCACCTGTCGCAGGACCGGCAAATACATAATTTTGTGTTGCACTAGCCGTTCCAGTTCCACCATAAGTGGTAGAGATCAATCCAGTTAATGCAGTTGTTCCGTCAAAATTATTGCCATAAATACTTCTACTTGTTTGTAATGCAGTAGCTGTACTAGCATTACCTGTTAATGCTCCTGTAAATCCAGTAGAGGAAATAGAGGTTAACCCAACCAAAGAAGTGTAAGTGCCTCCCAAACTCAAATTTGATATACCTAATGTTACACTACTATTTGCAAGTTGTGCATTTAGTATGCCTGCACTACCTGATAAATTACTTGTTGTTAATCCTGTTGCAGCAATGGTAGTGCCTGTTAATGAAATACCAGATCCAGCTGACAAAGCAGTTTGTTTATTTTTAAATAATACATAATCTGCATTGCTCAACAAGCCACCTGTGGTACTTGTGTAAGTAGCCATAGGTATATTCATTGTTAATTGTGGGGTCGAAGTAGCACTGATGACAGACGAAGAAATACTTGAACCACTGGTGGTAATATTAATGGGATTAAGACTTGAAACCGTTCCGCCACTACCTGTCGCAGAAATTGTAATTGCTCCATTTCCATTCAATATAGAAACGCCCGCACCAGCAGTCAAGGTAGATTTGGCCAAAGTATTACCAGCACTATTTCCAATTAACAACTGACCATCCGTATAAGTTGATTGTCCTGTACCACCATTTGCAACGGGTATCACACCCGTTATTTGGCCACCACTTAAATCTACAGAACTTCCTGAGATAGCATTGTTGACAAATTCTGTTGTAGCAATTTGATTATTTCTTGTTCCTAAACCAGCAGTCGGTGCAATTGGAATGCCTGTAAAACTTGGAGAATTAATAGGCGCTTTAGTAGCAAGATCTATTGTATTAGTGGTAATACTTGCTGTATTGGCATTGATTTTTACATCCAAATCGGTTTCAGCAGAAGTAGCTCTAGTTGTCTCTGCTGTAATATTTGATGTATTCGATGTAACCCTTGTATCTAATGTAATTATACCTGCAGTATTCGTTGCAATGTCAGCTGTGTTAGTGGTTATACTTGCTGTATTCGATGTTACCCTTGTATCTAATGCGATGATACTATTGCTGTTGGTTGCAATATCAGTTGTGTTGGTTGTTATACTTGCTGTATTCGATGTCACCCTGGTATCTAATGCGGTGATACCTGCCGTATTTGTTGTAATACTTGCCGTATTCGATGCAATAGCTAACGTATTGGTTGTTATACTTGCCGTATTCGATGTCACCCTGGTATCTAATGCGGTGATACCTGCCGTATTGGTTGTTATACTTGCCGTATTCGATGTCACCCTAGTATCTAACACGGTGATATCAGCAGTGTTCGTTGCAATAGCATTCGTATTCGTTGTAATAGCTGACGTATTGGTTGCAATATCAGATGTATTAGTAATTATTCTTGCTGTATTCGATGTCACCCTAGTATCTAATGCGTTAATACTATTGCTGTTGGTTGCAATATCAGTTGTATTAGTTGTTATACTTGCTGTATTGGATGTCACCCTTGTATCTAACGCGGTGATACTATTGCTGTTGGTTGCAATATTAGTTGTGTTGGTTGTTATACTTGCCGTATTCGATGTTACCCTTGTATCTAAAGCGGTGATATTATTTCTATTCGTTGTAATGTCGGTTGTATTGGTTGTAATACTCGCAGTATTTGAAGTAACTCTTGTATCTAATGCGGTTATATCAGCAGTATTCGTTGCGATATCATTTGTATTGGTTATGATATTATTTGCATTATTGGCCACTCTAGCATCCATTGCGGTTATGCTATTTCTGTTCGTTGCAATATCTACCGTATTAGCTGTAATACTTGTAGTATTAGATGCAACCCTTATACCTAGTGTAGTTATGTCGATTCTGTTGACTGCAATATCATTTGTGTTCGTAGTGATGCTTGCTGTATTGGATGACACCCTGGTGTCTAATGCTGTTTCTGCTGCAGTAGCTCTTATCGTTTCAGAAGTGATACTTGACGTATTAGAGGTTACCCTTGTATCTAATGAAAGGATGTCACTCTTGTTGGTTGTAATATCAGTGGTATTGGTAGCGATATTAGCAGCATTAGATGTAACCCTTGTATCTAACATTGTTATACCTGTTCTATTGGTTACAATGTCAATGGTATTATTAGTTACCCTTGCGTCTAATCCATTTTCAGCATTGGTAGCTCTTGTGATTTCCGCTGTGATACTCGCTGTATTGGTCGCAATTTTAGTATCTAATGTTGTTTCTGCGGCTGTTGCTCTTGTGATCTCCGCCGTAATATTCGTCGTATTGGTTGCCACTCTTGTATCCAAAGCTGTAATATTACTTCTGTTCGTTGCAATATTCGTAGTATTGCTTGTAATGCTTAATGTATTTGAAGCAATTGCTGTTGGCATACTACTAATAACCGAAGAAGCAATTCCACCAACACTATTAATCGTAGTATTGAAAATACCCGTACCACTTCCGCTTACATCTCCTATTAAAGTAATAAGTTGATCCCCTGAATTGACACCTCCAATAGTAACATCTCCTACCACCCTCACAGTCGTATTAGTAATTGTTCCACCAGAGATTTGAAAACCATTTTCTAGTACAGTAGGCGTAATACCATTGATTGTTTTATTTGTGAGTGCTTCTACATTATTTAAAGTTGCATAAGGCAACAACATAGCTGCTGTATCTACACTATTTAACTTTAAAGCAAGGGCACTATCCGTCTTCACTTTTCTAGCATAAGGCAACAACATAGCTGCAGTATCTACACTATTTAACTTTAAAGCAAGGGCACTATCCGTCTTCACTTTTCTAGCATAAGGCAACAACATGGCTGCTGTATCTGAACTATTTAACTTTAAAGCAAGCGCACTATCTGTCTTCACCTTTCTAGCATAAGGCAACAACATGGCTGCTGTATCTGCATACTTGACACCTGATATGGACTCTAAATAGGGTGCAATTAAAAGTGGAAATTGTGCGGAATCTAATTTAACGTCAATTCTTTTGGACATATTAATCGTATCCACCTTTCTAAAATAAGGAGCCAACATCACGCCCGTATCAGCAATATTTAACTTCAATGCGGTGTTCGTATCCGTATTGATTGTTAAAGCATCAATTCTTTTAGAGAGCGAAATGGTGTCAGATGCAAATCTATCAGAGACATATTGTGTATTGGCTAGAAGGCCTGTCGTTGGTAAACTAATATTGCTTGCCCCTGTTGTACTAAATGAAATATCTCCAACACCTTTAAAGGAAATGTTTTGTGCAACTGAAATAGTTTTACCATTATTATTAACTCCTGTGCCCCCTTTTGCACTAGGGACAATGGTGCTAATAGACAAAGCAGAATCGGCAATAGATGACCTAGATGCAAATAAAGCATAAGGTACTGACCATAATTGTGAGGTGCCCATGTCTTGATATTCACTATCAGCTGACCAGCCCGGCATTGGCAAAGATGGCTCAATTGCAATTTTAATATTGATAAAATAAAAATCTGCATCCCAATCTATTGCAGCCAAACCACTTGCGCCACTTGTGCGAAGACCTTTGCCAATGATCAAGGTAAAAATACCATCATCAGAAGAAACTACTTTAAATGATTCAGCATATGCAATTGAACCATTTGCAGTTCCTTTTAGCAAATTTACTTTAGCAAATATATTTCTCCCAGCCGCGGCATTGCCGTTAATATCTTTAGCTACAGCTTGAAATAAAATTCCTTCAGGTGTGATTTGTGCATTTAAGTAATTATTAAATGTTATAATAACTAAAAAAACGAATAGGTTGATCTTTTTATACATAATTCAATGTGTACTAATTTTTTAATATTTTAAATACCTGTAAAATGGAGGTGGATGAAATTTGAATAAAATAATATCCACTAGGTAAACTTGACATCTCTAACCTGAAACCCGATAGTAATTGATCTTGTGAAACATCATAACTAGTAACAGGAACACCAGCATTACTATAAATGGAAAGTCTCATTTTATTATCTTGTTGAATTTTATTCACTAGTTTAACCATTGCATAATTGACAACTGGATTTGGATTGATTTTTATGCTGTATCTAATAAAATCAATGTCAACTACACAATTGGTAAAAAAATCACCCGAATTAGTAGCCCAAAACTTATTTAGTGCATTAGAGATGGTAAAACACTTTTCGCCAGAAATTAAAAATGAATTGCTGTAAGTGGCAGTTTTCATGGAACCACCTATACTCCCTATAGAATAACTCGTTTTAATTTGAGCAGTTAATGCGAAGCATATAAATAAATACAATATGATAAAGGCAGCTTTCAAAGGATAGATTTAATGTATTCAGATAGAAAGAAAATGCTGTGAATGTTGAAATAAAATTGAAGATTCATCAATATCTATCTTCTAACAAATAGTAAAAGAAACAGGAGAAAAATTGAAGAAATATATTATGAAACATTGATTTTCAATATTTTATAATAATATATATACTATAATATGATTATCCCTATTGCGTAATTTTTAATAGAAATTCTTTCTTAAAATATCTTTACTGGCTTCTTTATGATCGGACAATAATGAATTAAACTCTTTGTTTGAAGAAAACCCACAAAGTGAGATAATCGATTGAATAGGTAATTCTGCATTAACTGGATTTGTAAATTCATCCCAAAAATGTTGGAAACGGTACATATCCCTTAAAGTCTCAAAATTTAGAGTATAATTACATAAAACCAATTGCTCTAATTCAATATTGGGAATGTTTAATATGCGTGATAAATCATCAGAGCAAGCCGACTTATTTAAATAGTATTTGTTGACAAAAAAATGGTGATCAAAAAGAATTTTAAATCTTTGTTCTTTTTTTCCAAATTTTTTAATGTAAAACAACCTCAATAGGTATAATAATTGCATAAGCTTATATTCAAATAGAGCTGCAATATTGTTTGTTTAAAAAGGAAAAACAAATACAAACAGAAACCTACAATAAATTG
>JACCDI010339618.1_pt1 | contig 12398 bp, 9 predicted proteins | sample 7442791 | NCBI WGS metagenome assembly JACCDI01 (sample SAMN15323434, study PRJNA562643) | freshwater metagenome | isolation source: river surface water | place: USA:Blue River Watershed | collected 2017-08-15
CTCGGCCACGGCCGCGCCATGCAGGTCCAGGTAGACACCATCGAGGCCCTGCACCATCGCGGCACGCACGTCGTCGAGGATGGCGGCGCTGATGCGCTCGAAGGCGTCGCGCGTCACATATGAAGACGGTGTGGCCCCGGCCCAGGCCGAAGGCAAGAGCTGCCAGCCTTCGCGGCGCGCCGCGTCGATGAAGCCACCGACGGGAATGTTGACGCCCGTCAGCCGGTCGATCACGGCCTGGCCGCGCATGTAGGCCGGAAAGCTCTCGCCGGTGTTGAAGGCGGCCCAGTCGGCCAGGCTGGGGGCAAAAGTGTTGGTTTCGTGCTGGTAGCCAGCGATCAGGATGCGGGTCATGCGGTCATGGGTTCCATCGGTGGCAGTGCCGCCGGTGCGGCGTCAAACAGGCGCCGGGTGTAGTCCTGCTGCGGACGGGCATAGAGCTCGGCCGTGAGGCCTTGCTCGACGATGCGGCCCTGGTGCATGACGATCACGCGGTCACACAGCTGGGCCGCCACGCGCAGGTCGTGGGTGATGAAGAGCAGGCCCAGGCCCAGCCGGTCCTGCGCTTCGCGCAGCAGCTTGAGGATCTGCGCCTGCACGCTCACATCGAGCGCGCTCACGGCTTCGTCGGCCACCAGCACCTGCGGCTTGCAGGCCAGCGCCCGGGCGATCGCCAGGCGCTGACGCTGACCGCCGCTGAACTGGCTCGGGTAGCGCTGCAGCGCCTCCACCGGCAGGCGCACCTGCTGCATCAGCTCGACGGCCAGGGCTTCGGCCTCGGTGCGACTGGCGCCAAAATTCATCGCGCCTTCGACCATGGACTGGCCCACGGTGCGGCGCGGGTTGAGGGATCGGTTCGGGTCCTGGAAGACCACCTGCACGCGGTCGCGCAGCGGGCGCAAACGGTTTTCCGGCAGGGTGGCGACTTCTTTGTCGCCCCAATGCACCTGTCCTTCGGTCGGATCGATCAGGCGGATCAGGCAACGCGCAAAGGTCGACTTGCCCGAGCCCGATTCGCCCACGATGCCCACCGTCTCACCAGCGCGCACGGCGACTGCCGCATCACGCAGGGCCTGCGTGGGCCGGGCACGACCCAGCCAGTCACGGGCGATGTAGGTCTTGCCCACGCCCTGGCCCGACAGCAGCGCAGGGCTGGTCGGCTCGGGTCGCGGCGCGGGCGGCGTCATGCCGGGCACGGCCCCCAGCAGCTGGCGGGTGTAGGCCTCGCGCGGGCGGCGCAGCACCTCGTCCCTGGGGCCGCTCTCGACCGCCTGACCCTGGTTCATCACCAGCACCTGGTCGGCGATCTCGGCCACCACGCCCATGTCGTGGGTGATGAACAGCACCGCACTGCCCTGCTCGCGCTGCAGGTCGGCGATCAGGCGCAGGATTTCCTTTTGCGTGGTCACGTCCAGCGCGGTGGTGGGCTCGTCGCAGATCAGCAGCGCCGGCTTGAGGATGACCGCCATCGCGATCACGATGCGCTGGCGCTGTCCGCCGCTCAACTGGTGCGGAAAACTGCGCAGCATGCGCTCGGGGTCGGGCAGCTTGACGCGCTCGAAGACGCGCAGGATTTCGTCGCGGCGCTGGGAAGCGGGCCAGTCGGTGTGGGTGGCCAGCAGTTCATCCACCTGGTCGCCGCAGCTCATGACCGGGTTGAGCGCGGTCATGGGCTCCTGGAACACCATGCCCATGGCCTGGCCGCGCAGCTGGCGCAAGCGCGCAGGCGCAGCATCGAGCAGCGATTCGCCCTTGAGCAACACCTGACCGGCATCGGGCCGCAGCGCCTTGTCGAGCAGCCCCATCACGGTGGTGGCCATGACCGATTTGCCCGAGCCGGACTCACCCACCACGCACAAGGTCTGGCCAGCGGCAATGTCAAGGGACACGTTGCGCACGGCATGCGCCCGGTCACCACCCACAGGCAAGGCCACCGACAGGTTTCGAATGGAAAGGACCGCTGAGGACATCAGGCGCTCCTTTTCGCGAATTTGGGGTCGAGCACATCGCGCAACCCGTCCCCAAGCAGGTTGATGGCCAGCACCGTGGGCACCAGGAACAGCGCCGGGAACAGGACATTGCCCGGATACTGGGAAAACTGCACGCGCCCCTCGGCCATGATGTTGCCCCAGGTCGGGATGTCGGCGGGCAGACCCAGACCCAGGAAGCTCAGGATGGCCTCGGTGAGCACCGCACTGGCCGCGATGAAGGTGCCCTGCACGATCAGCGGCGCCATGGCATTGGGCAGGATGTGGCGCAACAAAATGACTGGCGTGGGGGTGGCCAACGCCTTGGCGGCTTCCACAAAAGGCTCTTCGCGCAAGGTCAGCACCAGCGAACGGACCAGGCGCGTGACGCGCGGAATTTCAGGGATCGCGATCGCGACGATCACGGTCCAGAGCTTGGCACCCATGGCCGCCACCAGCGCGATCGCCAGCAGGATGGCGGGGATGGCCATCAGCCCGTCCATGAAGCGCATCAGCACCGCATCCATGGTGCGGAAATAACCGGCCAGCATGCCCAGCAGGCCGCCAATCAGCAGCGCGACGATGGCGGTGAGCAGCCCCACCACCAGCGAGACGCGGGTGCCGTAGAGCACACGGCTGTAGATGTCGCGCCCGAAGTTGTCCGAGCCCATCCAGAAGGTGTGCGCCAGACTGGTGCCGTCCAGCAAGGTGAAGGCGCCCTTCGTTCCGGCCAGGGTGTTGATGTGGGTGGCGTCCATGGCGGCCGGATCCACCGTGCCCAGCCAGGGCGCGAGGGCGGCAATCGCGATCAGCAGCCCCAGCACCGAAGCGCCAAAGCGGACGGCGCTGTGCGCCGCGAGTTTTCGAACAACAGACTTCATCAGTAGCGGATCCTCGGGTCCAGCCAGAGGTAGCTCAGGTCCACCAGCAGGTTGATCAGCACATAGAGCAGGCTGAAGAACAGCACCACGCCCTGTATGACCGGAAAGTCGCGGTTGAGGACCGCGTCCACCGTGAGCGAGCCCAGGCCCGGGATCGAATACACCGTCTCGGTCACCACCACACCGCCGATCAGGAGTGCAATGCCGATGCCGATCACGGTGACGATGGGCACCGCCGCATTGGCCAAGGCATGGCGCAGCAGCACCATCTGTTCGGTGATGCCCTTGGCGCGCGCGGTGCGGATGTAGTCTTCGGTCAGCGCCTCGGACACACTCGCACGCGTGACCCGTGCGATCAGTGCCACGTAGATGGTGGCCAACGTCAGCCAGGGCAACACCAGCTGCGCTGCCCAGGCACCCACCCCTTGCGAGAACTCGCCAAACAGGCGCCGGTACCCCTGCACCGGCAACCACTGCAACTCGATGGCAAAGATGTAAATGAGCACATAACCGACCACGAACACCGGCACCGAAAAGCCGGCCACCGCAAAGCCCGAAAGGATCCGGTCGAGCCAGCCCCCCATGCGCCAGGCCGCCAGCGTGCCCAGCGGCACGGCCACCAGCACCGCAAGCACCATGGTGCCGGCCGCCAGCGAGAGTGTGGGTTCAATCCGCTGCGCGATCAGCTCGGTGACAGGCTTGTTGAGGTAGAAGGAATACCCGAGGTCACCCTGCAGCACATTGCCCAGCCAGATCTTGAACTGGGTGAGCAAGGGCTTGGTCAGACCCAGCTGCTCGCGGATGCGGTCAATGTCTTCGTTGGTCGCGTTGTTACCGGCAATCACCGCTGCCGGGTCCCCTGGCGTGAGCCGCAGGATCAGGAAAACGATGACCGCGACCGTGAACAGCACGGGAATCAGCGCCAGCAGGCGCTGCATCAGGAATCTCAGCATGGCAGTTCTGTGTTGTGAGCATCAGCCCGGGCTCTGCCTGGGGGTGGCCTGTCACCCCGGGCTTGACCCGGGGTCCATGGACTCCCGCTTTCGCGGGAATGACAATGCACAGTGCGAGGCCTTCATCCAGGGTATCGGCGAAAAACCTCGTCACCCTCACCTCAGTTTTTCTTGATGTTCCAGTAGACCTGTGCACCGCCGGGCACCAGGCCAGAGATGTTCTTGCGCAACGCGGCCGGGTTGAAGTACTGGCCCAGCGGCACGTGGGTGGCGGTCTCCATCGCGCGCAACTGGATCTGCTCGGCGATCTGCTTCTTTTGGGCCTCGGTGGTGGACTGGGCGAACTTGACCTTGAGCTCCTCGATCTGCGGATCATCCTGCCAGCCGAACCAGCCCTTGTCACCCGCGGCATTCATCATGGCCATGGTCAGGGGGTTGAGGATGTCACCAGCGGTCCAGGCGGTCATGAAGGCATTCCAGCCACCCTGCGCCGGGGCATCTTTCTTGGCGCGACGCGCCACCAGGGTGGCCCAGTCCATCTGCTGCATGTCGACCTTGAAACCGGCGGCTTCGAGTTGCTGTTTGGCCACCAGCGGAAGCTTGGCGATGGCGGCCAGGTCAGTGGGGCGCATCAGCACCACCGGGGTACCGTCATAGCCGGCGTCCTTGAGCATCTGGGCGGCCTTTTTCGGGTCAGCCATGCCTGTGTAAATGCCGGTCTTGTCGCTGGCAAAGGGCGTGCCGCAGGGGTACATGCTCTTGCAGAAGGTGTACATGCCCGGCGCACCAACTTGCGTCTTGAGGTGTGCCTCCTGGCCCAGTGCCACCATCGCGGCCTGGCGGATCTTCACATTGTTGAAGGGTGCATGCAGGTGGTTGAAGCGCAGGATGAACTGCAGACCGGCTGGCTGGGCGTCGACGATCTGGATGTCCTTTTGCGCCTTGAGCGAGGCGTACTGCTCAAAGGTCGGTTGCTCGACGATGTCGACCTCGCCGGCCACCAGCGCGTTGAACTGCGTCTGCGGGTCACGGATGATGACCCATTCGACACGGTCCACATGCACCTGCTTGCCGCCGGTGGTGCCATCCGGCGCCTCGCTGCGCGGCTTGTACTTCTCGTTTTTCACATAGACCAGGCGCTCGCCAGGCTTGTACTCGCCCGGCACGAACTTGTAGGGGCCCGAGCCGATGTTTTCCTTGATCTGCTCGCTGCCCGGTGTGGCCGCGATGCGTGCAGGCATGATGAACGGCACGTTGGACGAGGGCTTGCCCAAGGCCTCGAGCATCACACCAAAAGGCTTGTTGAGCTTGATGACGAAGGTCTTCGCGTCAGGGGTGCCGTAACTTTCAACGCTCTTGGCCATGACACCGCCAAAGCTGTCGCGGCTGGCCCATCGCTTGAGCGATGCCACCACATCCTCGCTGGTGACCGGCTTGCCATCGTGGAATTCCAGGCCGTCACGCAGCGTGAAGGTCCAGGTGAGGTTGTCCTTGCTGACACTCCACTTGTCGACCATCTGCGGCTTGACCTTGCCAGCCAGATCGGTTCCGAACAGGGTGTCGTAGATCATGTAGCCGTGGTTGCGGGTCACGAAGGCCGTGCTCCAGATCGGATCCAGGATGGTGATGTTGGCGTGCGGCACCACCCTGAGGGTCTTGGCGGTCTGTGCCTGTAGGGCCAGCGGTGCGAGCAGGGCGGCGGTCAATGAAGCCAGGGCGAAGAGTGAACGGCGTTGCATGTAGATCTCCTGTCAGAAGCTTGATTCTTGTGGCACCGAAACACTATAAGACCCAAGCAGGCCGAGCCACACCCGGGACAATCCCCATGACGTCGCGTCCGACTGTCTCCTGAGTAACACCCGCGGCCATGCAGCAAACAAAAACGGACCGGAGCCTGAAGGCCTCCGATCCGTTCAAAGTCGCCTGCCGAACAGCAGACAAACTCAGGTGCGCTTTATTTGTAAAGCACCTGCGGCAGCCACAAACCGATCTGCGGCCAGATGTAGAGCAGCACGATGGCCACGATCTGGATACCCATGAAGGGGATCATGCCCGCAAAAATCTGATTCAGCGTGACATGCGGCGGGCTAACGCCCTTGAGGTAGAAAGCACTCATGGCCACCGGCGGGCTCAGGAATGCCGTCTGCAGGTTCAGGGCCACCAACAACCCGAAGAAGAGCGGGTCAACACCGAAGTTGTCCAGTAGCGGGATGAAGATCGGCCTGAAGATCACGATGATTTCGGTCCATTCCAGCGGCCAGCCCAGGATGAAGATGATCACCTGGCTAAGGATCAGGAACTCGGTCTTGGTGAGGTTCATGCCCAGCACCCACTGCTCTACCAATTCCTGCCCGCCCAAGAGCGCAAAGGCAGCCGAGAAGATGGCCGACCCCACAAACAGCCAGCACACCATAGCGCTGGTCTTGGCCGTGAGGAATACCGACTCCTTGACCACATTGAAGGTCAACTGTTTGTAGGCAATCGCCAGCAAAAAGCCGCCCAATGCGCCCACTGCCGCTGCCTCGGTCGGCGTGGCCAGACCGAAGACGATCGAGCCCAGCACCGCCAGGATCAGGACCAGCAGCGGGAAGAAGCTCGAAAGCAGCATCTTGAAGACCTCCAGGCGGGCATAGCTGAGCACCGCGTAGAAGGCCAGCAATGCTGCAGCGCCAATGCCCAGCCCGATCCAGTAACCGGTGGGTGCAGGCTGCGACGTGGCAGCAGGCGTTCCCTGGCCGGTGGTGCTGGCCGCAGCAACGGGGGTTGACGGCTCGGAAGATGCTGCCTGGGCAGGACTGTCCGAACTGCCCGGCGGTGTGGCAAGTTCATCCTTTTTGTCCTCGGCGCCCTCGGGCACTGCCAGGCCGCCTTCTTCTTCCTCGGCCTCCTCGGCTTCATCACCGGTGCCCATCGCCTGCAGCTCACTGGCCTCGTCCACAGACGCCACGCTGGTGACACTCTGGTAGCTGGTCAGCGCGACAAACGCAAACAACACCGCAGGCGCCAGCACAATGGCCAGTTGACCCAGGAGATAGCGGGTCGATACGCCCACATTGCGACGCCCCTTTAGGGCTGCGATCAGGCCAGTCAAGGCACGCTTGGCCGGCTCGGCACCGATGTCCAGAAGCGGTGCGGGCAGAGGCACCACCCTTTGCTCGGCGCTCAGGGGGGGTGCCAGCTCGGGCTTGATCTTGGCCAGGATGATGACGTAGATGATGTAAAGACCGGCGAGCATCAGGCCGGGGAAGAAGGCTCCGGCATACAGCTGCACCACCGACACACCCGCTGTGGCACCGTAGACGATCAGCAGCACGCTGGGCGGGATCAGGATGCCCAGACAGCCGCCGGCGGTGATGGTCCCTGCGGACACGCGCACGTCGTAACCGGCCTTGAGCATCTGGGGCAACGCCAGCAGACCCATGAGGGTGACCACAGCACCGACGATGCCGGTGGCGGTGGCAAACACCGCGCACGTCACCAGGGTGGCGACTGCCAGAGAACCGGGTACCCGCGCCAGCGCCAGATGGAGACTGCGGAACAGTTTATCGATCAGATTGGCGCGCTCGACCAGATAACCCATGAACACGAACAGCGGAATCGAGATGAGCACATCGTTACCCATCACCGAAAACGCCCGCTGCACCATCAGATCCAGTGTCTGCTTGACCGCCCCTGCCGCACTCTGGTCACCCGAGTGGTAGGCGAAGAAGGTGAACAGCATGCCCATGCCCATGAGGGTGAAGGCGGTCGGAAAGCCCAGCATGATGGCAACCACCACCAGCGAGAGCATCAGCAGGCCGTAGTGGCCATTGGTCATCTTGTCCACACTGAGCACCATGGCCAGCGCAGCCAGCCCGATGATGCCCATCAGGATGAAACCGAACCAGAGTTCCTTGCGGATCTTCATGCGGCACCTCCCTTGCGAGTCACATATTGGTCCAGCGCCTCGATGTCGCTGTCCTTGACCTGCACCATTTGCTTGAGCTTGTCGACATCCACCTCTTCCACGTCTTCTTCACGCGAAGGCCACTCACCCGTCTGCAGGCAGATGACGCAGCGCACGATTTCAACTACACCCTGAAGCAACAGCAGGAAACCTGCAATCGGCACAACAAACTTGAAGGGGTAGACCGGCAGGGGGTCGGCGTTGAAGGTCTGTTCCCGGATGGCCAACGAGGCATTGGCAAAATCCCAGCCGGCCCAGGTGAGCGCGACAATACCGGGAAGGAAAAAAACGATGTACAGCACCAAGTCGATGGTGGCCTGAGTGCGGGGCTGGAAAAATCCATAAAGCACATCACCGCGTACATGACCGTTCTTGGCCAACGTGTAGGCGCCCGCCATCATGAACAAAGTGCCATACAGCATGATCTGGGCATCCAAAACCCAGGCATGCGGCTTGTTGAGCACATAGCGGCAGAACACTTCCCAGCTGATGAGCAAGGTCAGCCCAACGGCCGTCCATGCTGTCAGCTTGCCAAACCAGGTGGACAGCCGGTCCACGGTCAAGAGCATTTTTTGCATTACAACTTCCTAGAAAAAAAGTGGGGGCGCAGGGCGCCCCCATCCCTCAGCTGACTACCGACCCTCAGGCCTTCTTTCCTTTGGCCTTGAAGTAATGGTTGTATGCCATTTTGAAGTCAACCATGTAGTCGTTTTGCCACTGTCCGGCACGCTGGGCAAAGGCGCGCTGGGAATCGAGCACCTTCTTGAAGAGTGCATTTTCGGCACTCTTCTTCTCGATGATCTTGTCCCAGGAGGCCAATTGCGCACGCAAGATGGAGTCCGGAGTCTTATAGAACTTGACGCCCTGCTTCTTGAGTTCTTCATAGTCCTTGGAATTGCGCTCGATGGCTTTCCAGCTCATGGCTGCGCTAGAGGCCTGCACCGCATAGTCAATGATGGCCTTGAGCTCGGTCGGCAGGGCATTGAGCTTGGTCTTGTTGAACAGGATCTCGAACTGCTCGCCGCTCTGGTGGAAGCTCTGCAGCATGCAGTTCTTGACCACATCGGGAAAGCCCAGCACACGGTCAGACGAAGCGTTGTTGAACTCGGCGCCGTCGATCAGGCCGCGGTCCAGGGCAGGCACGATCTCGCCACCGGGCAGTGGGTTCACCGCAGCGCCCATGTCGGTGTACATGTCGACGGCCAAACCGACGGTGCGGAACTTGAGGCCCTTGATGTCTTCAACCTTGGCAATCGGCTTTTTGAACCAGCCAAACGGCTGAGAAGGCATCGGGCCGTACAGGTAGGAGACTACGTCCATGCTCAGGCTGGCATAGATTTCATCCAGCAGCGCCTTGCCGCCGCCATGGTTGTGCCAGGCCAGCACCATGTTCGGGTCCATGCCGAAAGCCGGACCCGAACCCCAAAGAGCCAGCGCCGAGTTCTTGCCGTAGTGGTAAGCCACCACACCATGACCCGCGTCGAGGGTACCCTTGTTCACAGCATCGAGCAGCTGGAAAGCCGGCACCACAGCACCCGCAGGCAGCACCTCGATCTTGAGTTTGCCGCTGGCCATGTCGTTGACCTTTTTGGCAAAGTCGTTGGCGTACTCGTGGAAGATGTCCTTGGCAGGCCATGTGCTTTGCAGACGCAGGGTGGTGGTGGTCTGTGCAGTCGCAATCATCGGTGCCGACATGGCACCCGCAGCGACAGCGGCACCCTTGAGCATGCCGCGGCGGTTGGTGACGGTCTTCTTGTCTTCCATGAAGTTCTCCAGTGGGGTTGGGATAAAGGAATGTCGAATCTCCAACAAACCCTTACAAACCGCCACCGGGTTTTCACTGAAGCGCCAGCAGGATCTCCCGATTTCCGGCCTTTTGTATCACCTTGGAGACTGTCTTGGACAAAGGATAGACAAAATCAAACCAGTCAGAGCCGAAAAAAGAATTCAGTTTTGTCGCCAGGGCAGGCCATGGAAACGCCACCCGCCCACCTTGCCCCGCTGCGCGTTGGCGTCCGGATCGCCCTCAAAGCCTTCAAGGATGTTGTAGGCCTGCAGGCCCAGCTCGGTGGCGCGCTGCGCCGCCGCGATGGAACGCACGCCACTGCGGCACAGCAAGACCAGTTTTTGGCCACTGGCCCCCAGCGCCCGGATGCCGGCATCAAAGTCGGGGTTCATGGCCATGCCAGGCCATTGTTTCCAGGCCAGTGCCTCGGCACCGGGTACAAAGCCCACCCAGGCACGCTCGGCATCGCTGCGCACATCCACCAGCACCGCCTCTCCGGCCTGCACCCAGGCCCAGGCCAGCTGGGGACTGACGTCACCGGCATAGCCTTGCGCGGGCTTCACATTCAGCAGCACATCGCCCCCCGCATCGTGGCGCAATCCTGAGCTCAGGTTGGCCGGCACGGCTTCGTCGATGCGTTGGGGTTTGGGCAGGTTCAGCTGGTTCATGGTGTGCACAAATTGATCCAATGTCTTGCCCGCCACGCGGGCATTGCCTTGCTTTTCCTGGCCGATGCTCGAATGGGTGCGGCCTTGGTAATCATGGCCTGGCCAGACGATGGTGTCATCGGGCAAGGCAAACAGCACCTGCGTGAGGCTGCGGTAGAGGGCCTCGGCGCTGCCCGACTGGAAATCGGTGCGGCCACAGCCATTGATCAGCAGTGTGTCGCCAGTGAAAACATGGCGCACCGTGCTACCAGACCCCGTCGTTTCCCAGTAAAAGCTCATGCTGCCGGCCGTGTGGCCGGGCGTGTGCAGGCAGCGCAGCTGCTGGCCACCGAATGACAGCGTCTGGCCATCCGTCAGCTGCACCGCCGCCGTGCCGATTTGACAGCCCTCTGGCGCCGCCGTACGGGCACCGGCATGCTCGGCCAGCAGCCCGGCACTGGTGATGTGGTCCGCGTGGGCATGGCTTTCGAGCGCCCACAACAGTTTGAGGCCCTGCTCACGCAGCACTTGCAGGTCGCGCTGGAGCTGCTCATCCACCGGATCAATGATCACCGCTTCGCGACTGGTCTCGTCGACCAGGATGTAGGTGTAGGTGCTCGAAGCCGGGTCAAACAGCTGGATCGGGTTCATGGCAGAGGCATCAAGCGAATTTGGTCAGCATCTCGGCGACATGGTCGGCCGACTGGTCACCCTGCTCGATCATGCAACCCACCATCGAAAAAAACGACTTGTCCAGCGCCTTGCGCGCGGCCGCCATCTGCTGGGCGATCTTTTCGCAGTCGGCATCCTCCTGGATGAGCTTCTGCAAGCCGCGCAACTGGCCTTCGATACGGGCAAGCCGGGCACACAGGGCCTTTTTCTTTTCCTGGTCAACGATACGGCTCATGGCGCGCTCCTCTTCATGCCCGCATCATAAGAGACGCCCAAAGATCGAGCGCGCCAGGGACCGATGGGGCATGTCAGTGACAGGCAAGCCGCAAGCCGCTAAGATGCGGGTTTTGAATTGACGTTAACGTAAACGTCAATTAGCCTTGTACCGTTTCAGAACACCGCCTGGAGACCCGCCATGACTGACTTGTCCGCCGAATTCAAGGCCCTGGCCGAATACCGCCCCACGAACAAGGTGCGCTTTGTCACCGCCGCCAGCCTGTTTGACGGCCACGACGCCGCCATCGGCATCATGCGCCGCATCCTGCAGAGCATGGGTGCCGAAGTCATCCACCTGGGCCACAACCGCTCGGTCGACGAAGTAGTGACCGCCGCCCTGCAGGAGGACGTTCAGGGCATTGCCGTCTCCAGCTACCAGGGCGGCCACAACGAGTACTTCACCTACATGGTCGAGCTGCTCAAGGCGCGCGGTGGCGAGAACATCCAGGTCTTTGGCGGCGGCGGCGGCGTGATCGTGCCGGCCGAAATCCGCATGCTGGCCGAGCACGGCGTGCGCATCTACAGCCCCGAAGACGGCCAGAAGATGGGCCTGGCCGGCATGATCGGCGAGATGGTGATGCGCGCCGACAAGGACTTCTCCTCGCTGGCTCCCAAGAAGATCGACGCCATTCAGGGCCACAGCGAAATGAACTGGCGCGCGCTGGCGCAGCTGATGACAGCTCTGGAGAACGGCAAGGCCGATGCGAAAGTGGTCGATGCCCTGCGCGCCGCCGCGGCCAAGACCAAAGTGCCGGTGCTCGGCATCACGGGCACCGGTGGTGCCGGCAAGTCCAGCCTGACCGACGAGCTGGTGCGCCGCCTGCGCCTGGACCAGGACGACAGCCTGCGCGTGGCCGTCATTTCCATCGACCCCTCGCGCCGCAAGAGCGGCGGCGCCCTGCTGGGCGACCGCATCCGCATGAACGCAATTTCGCCCTGGTCCAAGGGCCCACGCGTCTTCATGCGCTCGCTGGCCACGCGCGACTTCGGCTCCGAAATTTCGGCAGCGCTGCCCGACGTGGTGGCCGCATGCAAGGTCGCAGGCTTTGACCTGGTGATCGTCGAGACCTCGGGCATTGGCCAGGGCGACGCCGCCATCGTGCCGCATGTGGATGTGCCCATGTACGTGATGACACCCGAGTTTGGCGCCGCCAGCCAGCTCGAAAAGATCGACATGCTGGACTTTGCCGAATTTGTCGCCATCAACAAGTTTGACCGCAAGGGCGCCAGTGATGCACTGCGCGATGTGGCCAAGCAGGTGCAACGCAAC
>JACCDI011903791.1_pt1 | contig 12398 bp, 8 predicted proteins | sample 7442791 | NCBI WGS metagenome assembly JACCDI01 (sample SAMN15323434, study PRJNA562643) | freshwater metagenome | isolation source: river surface water | place: USA:Blue River Watershed | collected 2017-08-15
ATGTTGTACGATCTACAGAAGCTTGAACCTAAGTTCATTTTGGAGCTCGACAAACCGGGTAGTTCATTCGCTATTGAAGTGGCCACCAAGGTGGGTATCCCAGATAGCATTATTCAACGTGTTAGAAAGATCAATCAATGGAAGCAGCATATTGATTTGGACGAGTTGTTGGCTGAGAACGAGAAGCACAAACTCGAGCTGGCAGACATGAAGAAACGGGTTGAGGAGCGCGAGAAAGTGTTAGACAAACTCATCGGCGATTACGAAACATTGAAACAATCTATTGCCGAGAACAAACAGCAAATCATTAATGATGCACGCGTTAAAGCGAGCAATATCCTGGAAACAGCCAATCAAAAAATTGAGTTGACCATCAAAGGCATTCAGGAAAACAAAGCAGAGAAAGCCATCACTAAAAACCTGCGCAAAGATCTCGAGCAATTTAAAACCGAGATTCAGCCAGAAGAGAAACCGTTACAAAAAACAGAGAAGAAACCTGTAGTTGACAAGCGTCCTTTAAAAGTGGGCAGCATTGTACGACACGAGCAGCATAAAGTGAGTGGAGAGATTTTGCAATTAAAAAAAGATACCGCTCAGGTATTGTTTGGACAGATCACCATGTGGCTACCTTTGGCCGAATTGCAGCACAGTGCCCCAGACAAAAAGCATGTGCCTAAAACAGCTACTTTTAATGCCAGATTGTTTGAGAAGCAGAGCAATTTCAGAGCTGAGCTCGACCTTAGGGGCGTGCGTGGTGAAGAAGCCATTGCCAAGTTAGACGACTGGTTAAACGATGCCCATTTGTTGGGCATGTTTTCGTTAAAAATTGTCCATGGCAGAGGTTATGGCATCTTGAGAAAACTCATTTCAGAACATTTGCGATCTGTTAAATTCGTCAAATCATTTGAGCACGAATCCGAGCAATTGGGAGGCGATGGCGTTACTTTAGTCAGTATCCGTTAGAACTTCACCAACTGACCGCTTAACACCATCAATTGTGTCTCTGCCAGTTTTAATACATACTGCGCATTGATGTATCTGTAATAAGTTTCCAAATACATTTTCTGAGACTCTATTAATTCGATGATGGTGTTTTGACCGTTAGTAAAACGCAAGTCCATTAAAGCGGCATAATCATCCGCCATTTTTACGGCAACAGAATCGGTTTGACATTGTTGGAGGGCTACTTCGTAATCAAGCCAGGCCTGACTGAGTGCCGCTTTCAAATTTTGTTGAATCTGGGTTTTACGCAGCTCTGCCGATTGCACATTGAGTTTGGCATTGGTGTAATTCACTTTATTGACATTGCCGGTAAACAGAGGCACAGACAAACTCAGTCCCAGTTGCGGACCCATACCCTGATTGTATAGCGAGAAGCCAGCCTGACTTTGAGAAAAGTTATAATTATAAGCGCCGTTAAGTCGCACAAGTGGCATACGGGCAGCGCCTATTTCTCTTTCAATCTGAGAGACAATATCCAAACTGTTTTGGGCCAGCATCCAATCCGGATTTTTGTTTAAAAGAGAATCTAATGTCTGCTTATTAAAATTAGAACCCGATAAAGTAATTGCTTGCAGGGCATATACTGAATCCACTGGTTGATTGAGTAAGAGATTGAAATCTACAAATGCCTTCCCTACCATAGCTTTCTGAGATTGAACAGCCTGAGCGCGGGTTTCAAGATCCAATTTAGCCATCAAGACATCGGCTTTATTGGCCAATCCAACAGATTGACGTTGTTCAGTTAATGTAAGGCGCGCACGACTGGCGGCTTCGGAGATTTCTAAAACTTTAAGATATTCCTGATTGCGCAAAACAGCACTGTATGTAGCTACAACATTACTCAAGGTAGATTGGATACGCGATTGAAAAGCAAGTTGAGCGGCTTCGTCCTGAAACTCCAGACGGTTTTTTGCCGCAAACATTCTATTGCCATCAAACAAAGTATAAGAAGCAATCAGATTGGCATTAACAGAATTGCTCAACACATTGTTTCTTTCGATGACAGTGCCATTGGTGAATTTCTGATTAATATTGGTAATGGCAGGTGTACCTCCAGCATTGAAAGTAACACTTGGCAACATGCCCGCATTACCTGAGTGGTTGTTGTTATGCGCCACCAAAGCGTCGTTTTCGGCGATCTTTAAATCGAGGTTATTTTTCAATGCCAATTGCATGGCATCCGTCAATGTCATGGGTTGTTGCGCCTTTGCAGAAAGCGCCATAAACATCAACGGAATAAGAACTTTAATTGTCATGTTGCAAATATTTTTTATCTCTTGAGAAGAATACATATATAGCCGGGATAATGAATAAGGTTAAGAACAGCGAGAACATAATACCACCAACTACTACCATTCCCAGAGGAATACGGCTGGTTGCAGCAGCACCCAGAGATAGTGCAATCGGCAAGGCGCCCAAAGCAGTAGCCAAACTGGTCATCAATATTGGACGCATCCTTTGAACCGAAGCTTCTAAAATAGCTTGCAGCTTAGGCATACCAGATTCGCGTTTTTTATTGGCAAATTCAACAATCAGAATACCATTTTTAGTTACCAGACCGACCAACATAATCATCCCAATCTGCGAGAAAATATTGATGGTATTTCCTGTGATCCACAAGGTTAACAACGCGCCGGTTAAAGCCAATGGCACTGTCACCATGATGGTTAGTGGATCGATGAAACTTTCGAACTGAGCAGAGAGTACCAGATAAATTAATACCAGGGCCAGAAGGAATGCAAAAGAGGTATTGGAAGAACTCTCTGCGAAGTCGCGAGACGGACCGCTGAGCGATGTTTGAAAACTTTCATCCAATAGTCCATCTGCAATTTTTTCCATCGCTTTAACCCCATCGCCAATGGTTTTACCTGGCGCTAATGAAGCTGATACTGTAGCCGATTTGAAACGGTTGTAGTGGTATAATTGAGGTGGATTACTGGTTTCTGTTAATTTCACCACTGTACTCAACTGAATGAGTTCGCCGCGGTTGTTGCGCACATAATACTGACTTAAGTCGGTAGGCTCATCGCGATTGGCTCTGGCCATCTGACCAACGATTTGGTATTGTTTGCCATTCATCAGGAAGTACCCCATCCGACCACCACTAAGAGCGGATTGTAAAGTGCTGGCCACATCCTGAACACTAAGACCAAGATCTTTAGCCTTGATTCTGTCGATACTCACTTCCAGTTCAGGTTTATTGAATTTCAAATTGGCATCCACCACCTGAAAGGTTTTGTCTTTACGTGCTTCGGTTAAGAACTTAGGCAGCACCTCTTTTAGTTTATCAAAATTCTGCGTTTGCAACACAAACTGAACAGGCAATGAACCTCTTGAACCGAAGCCCACACTGATGGTCTGCTCTTGCACCAGGAAAACACGACTATCGTTAAACTGAGAGAGTTTAGCATTGGTTTGATTGACGATATCTTCCTGAGAACGTTTGCGCGTCTCCGGATCAGAAATCACTACCCTACCGAAGGCATTGTTTACCGAACCATTAGAGAAAGAGTTATTGGTAGAAGCAAAGACGAATTCGCGTTCAGGGATACTGTCATAAAGATACTGTCCCAATTCTTGCGTAAAGCGGTCCATATAATCAAAAGCAGTTCCCTCTGCAGCCGTAGCATTGAAACGAAACTGACTCTTATCCTCCATAGGCGCCAATTCAGATTGCAGGGTTTTGAACAACAATACCATGGTTAATAAACAGACTGCCAAGACTGGCCATGCCACCCATTTAAAACGCATGAAAGACGACAATAAACGTTTGTAAGTATTTTCTAATCCTTCAAAGAAAGGTTCTGTTTTGAGATAGAACCACGAAGGTTTGGCATTTTTTCGGTTCAACATCACATTGAGCACCGGTGTTAATGTTAAGGACACGAAGGCCGATATCAATACCGCACCTGCAATGACGATACCGAATTCGCGGAACAAAGAACCCACAAAACCCTGAATAAAGATGATCGGCAAGAACACGACAGCCAGTGTCAGTGAGGTACTGATAACAGCGAAGAGAATTTCTTTAGAACCTTCTCTGGCTGCAGTTTTAATATCCATTCCCTCTTCTAGTTTTCTAAAGATATTTTCGGTTACAACAATACCATCATCCACCACCAGTCCCGTTGCCAGAACAATGGCCAGTAGCGTAAGCACATTGATACTGAAACCAGCCATGTACATGATGAAGAAAGCGCCCACTAAAGACACCGGAATATCAATTAATGGACGGAAAGCGATGCTCCAGTTTCTGAAGAACACATACACCACCAATACTACCAGCAAGAGCGCTACAACAAGCGTTTCTTCAACCTCTTTGAGTGCGCGCTTTACATTTTTGGTATTGTCTAATACAACGGTAAATTCGATATCCTCGAAACCCTTTTGCTTTTTAATTTCTTCGAGACGTTTGTAAAACTCATCCGATATCTTAACAAAGTTAGCTCCCGGTTGCGGCGCAATACCACAGGCTACAGAAGGCACACCATTGAGACGGAAGCCCACCTCTTCGGCCTCGCTACCAAGTCGCACATCGGCAACATCCATCAAACGTACAATACCATTCTGATCTTCGCGCACAATCAATTGTCGGAAATCATTTTCAGAAGTCAGTCTGCCATTAGTTTTTACGGTTAGTTCGGTATTATTGCCATAGATTTTACCCCCTGGCAATTCCACATTTTCTTTATCGAGCGCAGTCCGAATATCATTCAAGGTAATGCCATAAGCATTCATGCGATCGGGTTTATAATCAAGGCGCATGGCATAGCGACGAAGACCAAAGATATTGACACCGGCCACATCCGGTATGGTTTGAAATTTTTCTTGCATCACGTTCTCAGCAAAATCACTAAGTTCGAGAATGTTTTTTTCGCGACTCTGAACAGAGAGGATGATGATCACATCACCACTGGCATCTGCTTTTGAAATAACAGGAGGCGCATCAATATCGGCAGGCAACTGGCGTAAAGCCTGTCCCACCTTATCGCGCACATCACTGGCAGCATCATCCAGATCCACATCCAGATTGAATTCGACCGTAATAACACTGCTACCCTGATTACTGGAAGAGGTAATGGTTCTGATACCTTGAATACCATTGACTGCCTTTTCTAGCGGTTCGGTAATCTGACTTTCTATGATATCGGAGTTGGCCCCAGTATAGTTGGTTCGGACAGTAATGTTGGGAGGATCGATAGCCGGGTATTCACGCAGGCTCAAGTACTTGAAGGCAACTGCACCAAATACAATGATGATGATGCTGCAGACAATGGCAAATACAGGGCGTTTTAAACTAAGTTCTGAAATGGTCATACGGCGACTTATTTAACGTTTCTGATTTTAACTTCAGAACCTGGTTTTAAAAACAAGATACCATTGATGGCGAAAGTATCGCCCTCGTTGAGTCCTTTTGTAATTTCGACATCATTTCCCGTGCGTACACCAGTTTCTACAACCGTCATGTCGGCTTTGCCATTTTTAAGTACAGCTATTTTTTTGAAACGCGTTTCAGGAATGATGCAGTTAGAAGGCACAAAGATTCGCGGACGCGCTTCCCCCTCGTTAAAGTTGACACGCACAAAGGCGCCAGGACTTAGTGTTTTGGTGTTTTGCGAAATGATGGCACGAATTTTCAAATTGCGGGTGGCGGTATTCACCTGAGGTTCTATCCCTGTGATAACAGCTGCAAAAGTTTGACCCTGATCGCTGACAACCTCTACTTTTTTACCCTGATAAACAGCAGAAGCATAGGTTTCAGGCATCACAAAATCGACCTTCAATGAGGCAGTTTGTTGAATGGTAGCCAGTATAGATTGTTGAGAGACGAAAGCGCCAATACTTACATTGCGCAAACCGATAACACCTGTAAATGGTGCGCGAATCTCTGTTTTGTTGATTAGAGCTTGGGTATAGGCCACATCTGCTTCCAGGTTATTAACCTGTTGAAGTGCCGCATCGTAATCAGCCTGATTGAGTCCCTCTGCTTTGAGAATGGTTTTCAAACGCGCTTCGTTGATCTTGGCGAGCTGCAATTGTGCTTTGTATTTCTTGAGCTGAGCCTGAAGATCCTCATCGTTTAATCGCGCAAGGACAGTACCAGCCTGAACAGGTTGACCTTCGCGAATGTTGAGGTAGACAATACGACCGGCCACTTCTGGTTTGAGTTCTACAAATTCAGCGGCTAGCACTGTACCATTGGCCTCCACCATATTGGCATAAACACTGGGTTTAGCAATGGAGACATCAACCGTCACGGGACCAGCATTTTTATCTTTTTTGGGATCTTTTTTGGCATCAGAGGCCCCGCAAGCAGACAACAAAGCAAGTCCGATCAAGGCGCTGAGTGTTTTAAAGTGTGAAGTTTTTAGAGAACAAGTGAACATATTAGGGTAAAAATGAATGGCTTCAAAATTACACTTTTATGGGGATAAAAATGGTATCTAGAACTTAAATAAGTCTATAGAGATTAACAATGTAAATTGCTAACTATGAAGGACAAAGAATAACTTGTTGCAACAGATTACAAACTCCAGTATTCCATGGAAGAGAACTTACCACGGTAGAGTCCTTTTAAATCAAGCACAAAGGATTTGTTGTTGCAAATCGACTGGAAATATTGCTCGTCAAAGTTTTTGTATTCCTGGTGACTAACGGCAACGATGATACCATCGTAGTTATTCCCAATGGATTGGGCCAGATGAAAACCGTACTCTTCAAAAACCTCTTCGGCATCAGCACGCGGATCAACCACTTCAACATTAACGCTGTAACTTTTTAATTCGCGCACGATGTCAACGATTTTAGAGTTTCTGATATCGGCCACATCTTCTTTGAAGGTAGCACCTAAAATTAAGATTTTAGCATCCTTGATTTTTTTATCATTGTTGATGAGTTTTTTGATGGCCACTTTTGCGATGTGTGCCCCCATCATATCGTTGGTAAAACGACCAGCCGCTATAACTCTTGGGTGTAAGCCCAGTTCTGTTGCTTTGTAGGTTAAGTAATACGGATCGACACCGATACAGTGACCGCCTACGAGTCCCGGACTGAACTTTAGGAAATTCCATTTAGTACCAGCAGCTTCAATAACATCATAAGTATTGATGCCCATTTTATCGAAGATCAAACTGAGTTCGTTCATCAAAGAGATGTTCAAATCCCTTTGGGTGTTCTCAATAATTTTGGCAGCTTCAGCCACTTTAAGACTAGGCGCTTTATGAATACCAGCAGTGATGATAGAACCGTAAAGAGAAGCAATCTCTTCTAAACTTTCGGCATCGCTTCCAGATACAATTTTTAAAATTTTGGTCAATGTATTGATTTTATCCCCTGGATTGATACGCTCTGGCGAATAACCAACTTTAAAATCTTCATTGAATTTAAGACCACTTTCTTTTTCCATCACCGGAATACAATCCTCTTCGGTGCAACCAGGGTAAACGGTTGATTCGAATACCACATAATCGCCTTTCTTTAACACCTTACCAACGGTACGAGATGCTCCAATGAGCGGTTTAAGATCTGGACTTTTCGCATCATCAATCGGAGTAGGCACTGCAACGATGTAGAAATTGCAAGATTGAATATCTTCCAGTTGATGAGAGAATGTGATATTGCAATTATCAAATTCATGGGCCTCAACTTCTTTCGAAGGATCTTCTTTGCGCTTCAGCATTTCTACCCTTTTTGGGTTGATATCGAAACCAACTACTTTGTATTTTCTTGAAAATTCGAGTGCTAAAGGTAGCCCAACGTATCCAAGACCGATGACAGCAATTGATTTTTCTCCTTTGACGATGTCGTTATAAATTCCCATGAATAAATGATTGATTAGTTCTTAAAGTGGGCAAAAATACGGTTTATTGCTCGAAAAACAAATTGAAGACAATGGAGTAATCAACGCTGTCCACGACAGTGGAAACTACACTGCATACACCTGTCTCTCATAGCCTGAGGAATACACCTATTGGATCGAATCTTTAGCCAACCAGGTTTTACTGGTTGTATTGTACTTGACATGTTCGTCGGGGAACATGATATACAAATCATCTTCTTTTCCTGGAATGTATGGCTTAAGATCTTCTTGATTAACAACGGCCTTAAACAATTTAGCGGCTTTAGGATGCAATTCTGACAAAGGCATTTTCCACGACCAGAACAGTTCTTCAAAACTGGCCGTATCAATATTACCATCAGGTAGACGTTTGTACTGGGCACAGAGCACGGCATATTTATCATTTTTGATACTTGGCTCCAATCGTTTTACCATGATGATGTCTTGCCCTCCTGCTGTTCGATGTTGATAGATGATTTGATATTGACGTTCTGTTTTGTGCAAATCGTAGTACGATCTGTATTTAGCATCAAAACGTTTAAGAGCAGGAATAGAGTCGTGCTTACGACCAATAAAAGGCATTAGAACATTTAATACCTGATCGGCAGAATCAGAAGGCGCATACATCTTAACCATTGACAATGAATCTTTTAACCATTGTTCCTGAGCACCATTGTTACTGGTTTTAGAGTTCTGACAAGAATATATAAAAACCAGAAAACCAACAAGATAAACGTAATATTTCATCATTGCAAAGGTAAAGACCAATTGTAATACATGTATTTTTTCATTGTTTTTTTTAGGTTAAGTAAAAGTTAAGCAGAAAAAGCGTTCATCAGCTTCCACAAAATGGTGATTTTGTTGAATTTATTCATCAAACCCAAAACTATTCACAATAAATTTTTACAGATTGAAAAAGATATTTCACTAATTCACATACTCTTATATTTTTTTTGTTGAAGGCATCACTGTCGAAGGATAATAACCTGATAATCAATAGTTGTTACAACAACTGAGCAGTATTTTTTCAAATCATAACCAACTGATTATCAGTTGTTAATTTAATATTATCAAATTATATACACTTTTTCAATAGATCCAATAGCCGTATATTTGCTACGATGATTTGGTACCAGTCGATACCTTTTTGGTTACAAGGTTTGTTCCCGTCTCTTGTGTGGCAAAAGCCAGCTGAGCAAGCGGTGGTATACCTGACATTTGACGACGGACCGCATCCAGATATCAGTCGTTGGGTGGCCGAGCAGCTCAAACCTTACGGCATCAAAGCGACCTTTTTTTGTGTTGGCGACAATGTTCGCAAGTACCCTGAAACAGCAGCCTACCTTCAATCAGAAGGGCATCGTCTTGGCAACCATACCATGCACCATATCAAAGGCTGGAACAACAGCACTGAAGACTACATTAAAGACATTGAACTGTGTCAGCAGCAAATAGATTCCAATCTATTCAGACCACCTTATGGCAGAATCAGCAGAAAACAAATAAAAGCATTGAAAGACAAGTTTCACATTGTGATGTGGAGCCTTCTCTCGTGTGATTTTGATAGAAACCTGAACAAAGAAAAAGCACTAAACGGACTAAAATCTAAAACAAAAAACGGCTCAATTGTCGTCTTTCACGATTCACTAAAGGCAGAGAGCAACTTGCGTTACTTATTGCCTAAGTATTTAGAATTTTTACATCAATCAGGTTACACATGCAAAACCTTATAAGCATCCTATTTTACACAACTCTAACCTTGTGCAGCATTTATATGTTGATTCAACTGGCGTATCTGTCTATTGTGACAGCTATGAGCAACAGTGATGCTCCCATTTTAGACAATAACGAACTTCCAACTGTATCCATACTGGTGGCAGCACGTAATGAAGCCTTGCACATAGTAGAATGTTTAACCGCCTTAGACGCTTTAGAATACCCTGAAGGTAAACTGGAAATTATTGTTGGCAACGATCTGAGCACCGACTATACACAAATGCTCATCGAGCAGTTTATCAAAAACAAACCGAAGTTTAGACTCATCAACATGGTTGGGAATGAACATCCAACCACAAAGGGCAAAGCAAAAGTATTGGCAACATTGGCACAAGCCGCCAAAGGCGAATATTTTTTGATTACAGATGCTGATATTATTGTCAACCCAACCTGGGCCAAAGCCATGGTGAGCACAATGATTGTGAACAATGCTGATATGACAGGCGGCACCACAAATATTATGGCAAACAAGCGTTTGGAACAATACCAGCAAGTAGATTGGCTCTATTTTATGGGCATTATTCACAGCTTTGCCGGCATTGGTAAAAACCTGACTGTAGTTGGCAACAATATGGGCATATCTGCCAAAGCCTACAAGGCTGTTGGTGGCTATGAAAGTATCCCATTTTCGATAACTGAAGACTACGCGCTTTTCAGAGCCATCACTGACAAAGGCTTTAAAACCGTCCAAAAACTCAACCAACAGACCATGGTTTACTCACAGCCATTAACTTCTTTAAAAGCGATTCTTAAACAGAGAAAGCGCTGGCTGAGTGGCGGTTTAAACATGCCTTTCTATTACCATTTCATGATGTTTATTTTTGGCGCCTGGTACTTTGCTCTTCCAGTCATGTTAATCTTCAACTGGAAATTGGCTTTGCTATTTTTTGTCGTAAAAGACTTCATTCAACTCTTCCAGTTTTTACAAATCAACAAGCATCTCAAATTAAAAGTTGAATACCCATTAGCAGTAATGACATACGAACTGTATCTGTTTAGAATCATTCCTCAAACCGCTATCATGTTTCTTTCCAACACGCCAAACACCTGGAAAGGCAGAAAATACTAATCTATATTTTAGTTTATTAAGCCGTTTCTTATAACTATTTTCGCAGTCTGATGCGCTTGAGCCTTTTCATAGCTAACAGACTGGCCCTCGGCAAGTTTAAATCCTTTGCTTCGCTAATCATCCGACTGGCATGGATTGGCGCGGGTTTAAGTGTGGCGGTGATGATAGTAGCCATCGCCATCGTAGTGGGTTACAAAGAACAAATCACCGAAAAAGTGATTGGTTTCGGTGGACACATTGAGATCCATTCTACAGGTACCAGCGGCAACTTTGATTATGTGCAATTCAAAGACTCTTTGCCCATTGCCAAAGCCATTGCCGCCAACAACAATGTGAAACATGTGGCACCAGTGATGTCCAGACCCGGCATCATCAAGGCCAATGAGGAACTGGAAGGCATCGTATTCAAGGGCGTTGACGGCACTTACGATACCTCTTACCTCAGTAAACAATTGATCAAAGGTCGCCTACCTGCCTTTGGCGACAGTTTGCGCAAGCGCGAAATCATCATCTCTAAACTAATAGCATCACGACTAAAGTTGGATACCGGCGATATAGCCAGAATATATTTCATCAACGAACCAGTTCGTGTCATTCCTTGTACCATTACCGGCATCTATGAAACGGGACTGGAAGAAAATGACATGTTGTATGTGATTGGCAGTTTGCGTGAAATGCAGCGTATTTTCGCTCAGAAACGCCCTGAAATTACGCACTACGAAGTACAGACTAAAGACTTTAATCAGGTTAAACTTACCACATCTCAACTCAACCGAAACATTCCGCAATCCTTAAATGCCGAAAGTTTGGTTCAACTCAATCCACAGATTTTTGACTGGTTGGGGTATCTCGACCAAAACATCACCATTATCTTAACCTTAATGATCATTGTTGCCTGCATCAACATGACTACAGCACTTCTCATCTTGATCATTGAGCGCACCAATATGGTGGGGGTGTTAAAAGCTTTGGGTAGTCGCAATCAACTCATCAAACGCATCTTCCTGAACCATGCCGCCTATATTTTATTTTTGGGTTTGGTGTTTGGCAATATACTCGGACTCAGTTTATGTTATGTGCAGGACCATTTTAAAATCATAGAACTGTCACAAGAAACCTATTATCTGCCTTATGTACCAGTATCATTGCATTGGACACATTGGGTGGCTGTGAATATTGGCACTGTGGTAATTTGCTTATTGGCTTTGCTTTTACCGGTGCGACTCATCAACAAAATAGAACCTGTTAAAGCCATTAAATTTAATTAGATGACGTATCCCTTTTTACTCAAATTTTCGAGCATTACCAATTTATCTGACGCCCGATATGCTGCAGGCATGTGGGCAGATTTTATAGGATTTAACTTTGATCCTTCTTCAGACAACTATATCGAGCCATCCAAAGCAGCTTCTATTAGTGGCTGGATCAGCGGACCGGCGATAGTTGGCGAATTCGGTCAACAACCCCTAAGTTGGATACAAGATTTTGCCAAACAGTTAAAACTTCAGGTGGTGCAAATTCCGGCAGACTATGCAGACATGGGCATCTTTGACACCGGATTAAGAACCATCGTCGAAGCACATACCACAAGCGAAAGTGCTGCTCTTGAAAAAGCCGATCTCTTGCTGTGTTACAGTTTGGAAGTATATGATTTTTTGAGCAAGCATTATCAGCAGCCCTTTATTTTTCAGAGTCCCTCATTGAATGAAGACG
>JACCDI011740850.1_pt1 | contig 12394 bp, 9 predicted proteins | sample 7442791 | NCBI WGS metagenome assembly JACCDI01 (sample SAMN15323434, study PRJNA562643) | freshwater metagenome | isolation source: river surface water | place: USA:Blue River Watershed | collected 2017-08-15
AATTTCTTTAGATTTCTTTTTCTTAGTTTCAGTAACCGGTTCGTCAACAATAATTTCTTTAGATTTCTTTTTCTTAGTTTCAGTAACCGGTTCGTCAACAATAATTTCTTTAGTCTTATTTTTCTTAGTTTCAATAACCGGTTCGTCAACAATAATTTCTTTAGTCTTATTTTTCTTAGTTTCAATAACCGGTTCGTCAACAATAACTTCCTTAGATTTATTTTTCTTAGTTTCAGTAACTGGTTCGTCAACAATAACTTCTTTAGTCTTATTTTTCTTAGTTTCAATAACCGGTTCATCAACAATAACTTCTTTAGATTTCTTTTTCTTAGTTTCAGTAACCGGTTCGTCAACAATAATTTCTTTAGATTTCTTTTTCTTAGTTTCAATAACCGGTTCGTCAACAATAACTTCTTTAGATTTCTTTTTCTTAGTTTCAATAACCGGTTCGTCAACAATAACTTCTTTAGATTTCTTTTTCTTAGTTTCAATAACTGGTTCATTATTGGAATCATCTAATTTACCATTAGTATTTTCTATAGTTTCAACAAAAAGTATATTTTTGTTAGTTTGTGTCTTTATAGTTGTTATTGGTTTTTTCTTTTTTGTTACATTAAATAGAACTGGTTCTTCTTCTGTTTGTTCAATAATAATTTGTTCAACTTGTTTTTTATTTTTAGGTATTTTAACAGGTTTTGGTTTCTTTTCTTTTACTTCTTTAGGTATACCATATTTATTTTTCATTTTAATAAATAATTCTTGAGCATTAGGATCAACTAATTCTAAAAATTGTAATGCAGGATTCATAATTTGGTTTTCCATATAAAACATATAATTAATAGGTATGTTATTAGCTTTAATATATTCAGGTGTTTCAACAAGTTCTCCTTGTAAATATTTCTTTTTAGGATCAAAATCAGGTGGAATAGTAACAGCAAATTCAATTCTATCACCAGATTGTGGTTTATTGCCAGGATCACGTTGTCCTATTTTTTCAGCAAGGAACACATGTGGTAACTTTGTCCAATCTGCATAACTTTCTTTTGATTTAAGATTTCTACTTTGTAAAAAGTATTTAATATCATATTTTCCTTGAAACATGTCTTCTAAACATTTTTCTGCAAATTCTTTAGCACCATATGGATCTTTCAAATTAATCAAAAAATTAATAATACCACTACAAATTTCTTTAACTATAGGTGAATTATCACGTCTTTTCAAAACAATACCCATAAAATCTTGTTTAAATTTATTAAAATCGAATTCATATTTATTACCAACATACCGTTTTTTTGTTAAAATTAAAAATGGCCAAAACGTTTTTTCATATTCAAGATCATGTGGAAACGGTAATCTACTTTTAACTAATTCACCAGAAAGTTCACCTAATTGAATAGATAAATCTAAAGTAGTTTTTTCAATAATAGGTATACCTCCATTAAAAATTTTCATATTATAGACTCTTTTATCATTTTCAATAGTCCAATAAGGTTGTAACCAATTATCTTTTAATATATTATTAATAAAGTTTTTAATTTTTGTTTCATGTTCAATTTTATATTTATTAAAAGTTAATTTTAAATTTATTTCAATAAAACTAATTAATAATTCTTTTATTGATTTATTATTAAAAGTTCTAGGACGTTTAAGTTTCTTTTTAGTTTTAGTTTGTTCAACATTATGTAAATCAGTAGCATGAATCCAATCTTCTTTTAATTTATTTTCTAAAAAGTTTTTAGCAATTCTAGTTATGTTAGTATTAACTTTTTCAATATTATCTGCTAAATTCTCATATTCTCCACAAAAAATAGATTTAATTTTGCTAGTAAAACTATTAATAAATTCTGATGTTGGTTTAGACCATGTAATTTTATTGGTTTCTTTATTATAATAATGATTTTCAATAAACTCAGCAAGTTGAGGGATAACATCCTCTTTTCTTTTTTCTTTAAGATCGTTAAATGTAAGTTTATTTTTTTGAAGTAAATATAATGCCCAATCAAATAATTTTTTTTCCATATTTGAAAAGTTTTTAGTAACAACTTCTTGTAATGTCCATAACCATGAAAAATAATTTTCAAAAATATATTCTTTTGTAAACTGTTTAATTCTATCACTTAATGGCAATATAATTTTATAATCATTGGGAATAGGTGGTGGTTTTAATTTATCTGGTAATGTCATAGATACAATTTTATCATCTGAAAAAAATTTATCAAAAGTATTATTAAATATGGTAGCTTCATCCTCAACCATTAATGGTAAGATAAGTTCTTTTGAGAATTGAATAATTTGTTTAAATAATTTTAATGATTGTGTATTATCTAGTTCTTCACAACTAGATCTAAAACGGAAACAACAAAAAACACTATCAGTATTATGTACGATCATATTTCCAACACCTGCAGCAAAATGATGATTTTCAGTAGTTAAATCATATACATATCCATTATAATCTATTTCTTTTATTGATCTAACACGATGATTATCTTTTAATTTTAGTCCTACTGATATAATAATACTATTGTCATCACCACACTTAATTCTATAGTTAAAATAGTTTCTATTATTTAAATAATTAGTATAATATGATGCTTCTAACATTGTAGGTACATGTATAGAATATACATCATTAATACCAGTAAAATCATTATTAATAGCAATATCACATAATTCGTGATGAAATAATGAATGATTAGTAGTTAAATCTTTTGGACTAATTGTAGTTCTATCAAAATCACCAAGTAATAATGAATGATCATCTGTTACATCAACAAGACCATGATTTGTAGTAATTCTTAATATTTTTTTATTAGGATCAAGTTGATGTCTAATAATACGGTGTATTTTAGTCCAACCTTTATCAGACCATGATTCAACATTATTAAGTTCACAGAACTCTTTTGTTTGTTTTCCTTCTTCAATACATTGTAACCAATTATTATTACCATATTTTTCACCAAGTTGATCAATAGTTAATATTTCAATTTGATTATTAACTTTAATATAAATAGGTGTATATGATGTTACACTGTCGCCATAACGAATAATAGGTTGAAATGTATAATCTTTAATACTTTCACTACAATATTTTTTAATTTTTTCAACTAATTGTTCATCATTTCTTGCTTTTAATTCAAAATCTAATAATTTATTAATTTGTTCTTCATCATTATTAGCATATGCATTTTTTAAACCATTCATTAAAAATGGTAAAATTTCTTCGTCGTATTTTTTAGCAAATAATAACATTTCTCGCCCAGTAGAGGTGGTACACGCTGCAATATTTCTATTAACAATTGGTGATACGGTAGCACCTAGTTGTCCATATAAAGAGTTAGCAGTAACTTTAACTGCAAGTTGTTGGGCATCAAGAATCATATATTTAAAAGGGTCTTTCTCATTTTTCATTAATTTTTTAATAGCTTTACGTTCTTTCATTAAATTATCTAAAATTTTAGGTATAACTGATAATTCATTTCCAATTTTTGCAAATCTACAATATTTTGTAGTACCATCACTTTCTTTAAATGATGCATTAAAATATGTTATACCCTCTAAATTGTCATATGCTGGATCAATAATTTCACTTTCATGACTCATATTTTTTTGTAATATAGATGATGGATATAATGATGCATAATCTTTAGTAGAATTTGCTTCATAATCAATTTGAGGAACAGGGTCAAAAACAATTGCACCTTCATAACTATCTTCTTTAATAGTATTACCGTCTTTATCTTTTTTTGGTTTAAGAACCGGAAATACATAACCATCTTCTCTATATTGTTTTAAAGTTAATGAAAATAGTTTAATACCTTGACCTCTTGAAAAAAGATAACTTAATGGAACAGATGATACATTAGCCATAGCAATATTTTTTGTAATAACTTGTAATTTATTCATTAACAAATTAACAGCCGAACAATCTTTTATACAGTATTTTGCTACAATAGCTCTTTCTTTAGGTCCTTGTTTTTGTAATCTAAAAATATCTTTAGGACCAACATCATCCTTAGCCTGTGTCCAATATATTTTTCCCCCATGTTTTGAAATTTCTAACTCAGCATCTAAAATACTATCTCCTTTAATAATTAATTTTTTTTCTTCTTTATTTATATATGTTACTAAATATTTTTCACCAAGTTCATCTGATACAAACCCTTTTATTACTTCAATATGTACATAATCATTAAGTTGTATATCATTTACATTTTCACATAATAGTTCAAAATCATTATCATCATTTATTTTTTTATAACTTTTAATTGATCCTCTAATAAAATGTGACAACATGGCATCTAATCTATAAGATGTAAAATTAAATGTTTTCTGTATATCTTTCATCAAATCAATATGAACTAAACCTGGTGTATCCCAAAAAGATAAATGATTTTCACCAAGAGCAGAAGATTCTAACTTTCTTTCTTTAAAATTACAACACTTATTTTTTAATTTTGAAATATAACCAACTTCTGTTTTCATATTTAATATTTTATCACAACGATCATAAATATATTTTTCATCAAACCCAAATATATTATAACCTGTAATTATATCACAATCATTTTGATTAATTTCATTAATCCAACTGTCAATTAATTCTTGTTCTGTATCAAAAGAATCTACAATTGTTTCATCATCAAATTTAGATGTATTTTCTAAACAACCAATCCATTTTCTATATGGTATACTTTCGCCTAACTTTGTATAAGTCATACCAATTTGAATAATATTATCTTTTTTTCTATGGGCTTGTGGAAAGTCGCCATCATGTGAAAAACATTCAATATCAAATGATGCTATAATTAATGGTGCATTAATATCTTTTTTGATTGGTGATATATCTTGCCAATCAACAATAAATTCTAATTCACATGTAGACACTTTTTTTGAATTTTTAACTTTTTTATATTTATCAATTGTAACCCAATCACACCCTCTAATTTTTCTAATATGAAAACAACGTAACATTGGCATTAAATTACTTTCATATAATTTAAATGTAGTTGGTTTAGTTGTAACACCATGTATCATAATTTCATTTTCGAGTAAATTAGAAAATTTTTTCATTCCAATACTATTATTAAATACTAATCTTGCAAAATTAAATTCTTTATTATTTGTAAATCCTTCTGCTTTTTTTTTTTTAACTAAATCAATATATTGTAAAGTATCTCTGTGTCTTGACCAAATTTTTTTATTATCAGTACTTTTAAACCATTTTTCCATTTTTTCTAGTTTTTTATTAATTTCTTGTTTTGATAATTTGTCCCATGAATCTGGTAATGATATATAAAAATAAGGTGTAAAACCTGTAACTTTTGTATAAACAGATTTACCATCTTCTGTTCTACCAAAAATATGAATTATATAATCACCTAACGGTTTATGTTCGTCTTCAGTATCAATATCCACAATATCATGATCTTCTACAAAATCATATATTTGAAACTCCATTGCCATACTCATTATACCTATTTAAAAAATATTACTTTATCAATTTTTTTAGTATTTATAGTCTTAAAAATATAGTTTTTTAATAAATACATATTCTATTAAAAAAATAAATAAAATAATAATATGTGTTAATAATAATGAATTAAGTATTTTTATATCCTACATATAAATAAAAATGTCATAATTATAAAATTATATTTGTTGATATTTCTACTCCATTTTCATATATTTGTTCATATTTTGTAACTTTAACCATTTCACCATTTAGAAATATAAATATATTATAATCTGTTTTTACACCACAAAGTATGCCATTTTTATAAAATGATTTTGAAATTAATTTTTCTTTTTTATCAAATACTAAATATTCACCATTTATTATACCATTTATTGTAGAATATTGAATATTAAGTATATTTGGTTTATCATAAAAATATAATTTATTATGTATACAATTCTCAATAAGTGTTCTTTCACGATTTTTTAAACAATTACCCATATAATTATAATATTTACATCACTAATATTATTTATTTCATTTTTTTATAATAAACTAATTTAATCGGTAAATTGTAAAAATTAATTATCTATATAGAATGATGAAAAATAAATAATTAATTGTTGGTCTACTTTTTCTTCAAAAAAGTGTAGCAAAAAATTAACAGCATGATTATATGTTTTTGGAAGTTTGTCTGATTTATTATATAATATTACATTTATTGTACCTTCTGACATTATTTGTTTTAATTCATTATTATATTTATTATTTTTTTCACAATAAAATTCAATTGCTAATTGTAAATGTATAATTTGAATACCACCTTTAATTTCAAATTTATTAATAATATTTGGATCTAATACTTTTAATTTATTATTTTCAATATATGTTCCAACAATATTAGTTAAATAAGTTTGTGACATTTTATATAATTTTTCTGTTAAATTTAATATTTCATTAACTGTAGATAGATCTATTTTATGAGTCATACAATACAAAATATGTTTTTATTTATTTAAAATACAATTTTTTATAAAAAAATGAATTTAAAAATTATAAGTATATAAACATATATTTTATGGAATATTATTTATGTATTTTAGATTTTGAAGCAACGTGTTGGGAAAATAGTGAAAATAAAGAACAAATGGAGATTATTGAATTTCCATCAGTACTTTATAAAGTAGTAGAAAGTAAGTATGAATTAATAAGTGAATTTTCACAATATGTTAAACCAACATTAAATCCTAAATTAACAAAATTTTGCACTGAATTAACAGGTATACAACAAGAAACAGTAAATAATGCTAAAACTATTGATATTGTGTATAAAGAACATATAAAATGGTTAACCCAACATGTTCCAATAAATAGTTATTTATTATTTGCAACATGTGGTAATTGGGATTTGAAAACACAATTACCGAGAGAAATTAAAAATAAAAAATTAAAAAAACATAAATATTATAGTAAATTTATAAATGTTAAAGCAGAATTTGAATATTTTTATAAAAAAAAAGCAGGTGGTATGGTTGGAATGTTACAATTTTTAAATTTAAGTTTAGATGGTAGACATCATTCTGGTATTGATGATACCCGTAATATAGCTAAAATTATGTTAAAACTAATTGACGATGGTCATATATTAGATCAATTTCAAATTATAGATATATAAAAAAATATTATTATTATATAATATGCAACAAGTTCATATAGCTTTAGTTACTTTATATTCAATAGTTATTAGTTGGATGACAATAAATAATACAGAATCAATTGTTAATTATGGATTAGAAACAAATAATTATAATTTAATAGCAATAGGCTATTCTAACTCATATTACGAAACATATCATCATCATGTTATTTTAAATAATTTAATACCTAATACAAAATATTATTATAAAATTGATGATAAAAATGAATTAATTTTTTATTCTCCTAATGTAAATAAAAAAGAAATTAAATTTGCAGTTTATGGTGATTTAGGTGTAGTTAATGGTGATTATACAATCAATTGGTTAAATTCAATAAAAGATGATGTTGATTTATATTGGCATGCTGGTGATATATCATATGCAGATGATGCATTTTTACACAATGGGTGTTTATTTAAATTTTGTTATGAAGAAACATGGGATAAATTCATGAATGAAATACAACCGTTTGCTTCTTATAAACCATATATGGTAGCACCTGGTAATCATGAAGCTGAATGTCATGATCCAAATTGTTTAATAGATAAAAATAAAAGAGAAAAACTTTCAAACTTTACAGCATATAATACAAGATTCAGAATGCCATCAAAAGAATCAGGTTCAAATGCATTAAATATGCACTATTCATTTGATTATGGTTCAGTTCATTTTATTTCTATTGATACTGAAACTGGCTTTCTGGGTGCAGAAGAAGAAACTAAATATGTTTTACCATGTGGTGGTTTTGAAGAACAATTAAAATGGTTGGAACAAGATTTAATAAAAGCAAATGATCAAAATGCAAGTTGGATTTTGGTTCAAGGTCATCATCCAATGTATCAAGGTAATTTTACAGATATAAATTTTCAAAATGCAATGGAAGACTTATTTTATAAATATAATGTTGATGTATATTTTTCTGGTCATATACACTCATACGAAAGAACTTATCCGGTTTATAAAAATAGTGTACAGTATTATAAAACCACTAAATATGAAAATCCAAGATATACCACATATATTATGATAGGCGGTGCAGGTAATGATGAAATGAACCAAGATAAAACTGCTAAAATATTTGATATTTCACCAAATTATAAAATATTAAAAGAATCAAAATTAGATGGTCCATGGACAGCTATTACAGATAAAACAAATTTTGGTGCAGGTTTGGTAACAATATTAAGTCCAACTGAAATGAAATTTGAATATTATAGAACTGATACTAAAGAATTATATGATTCAATAATAATTACTAAATAAGTTTATAAAAGCACCTAACCTCTGCTGCTATTTGAACATTATTTTGATTATATAATGCTAACTAGCACTATTTTTACACATATATGTTGGCACTTCAGAGACACCATGTATTATTTAATTTAGTAATACTGTTTCAATTATAAAAAAAATCAATAAATCTTCTTAAAATGTCTTCATTAAATAATGGATCTTTATTTTTAATATAATGAGAAAGTATATTCTCATCAAAATCAATTTGAATTAAATATTTAATAAGATTTAAATCTGTATTAGGTTCTAATATTTGTTTTATTTGTTTCGTTCCAATAGATGCATACTTATTAACATAAATATTATTATGATATATATGTGTTTGGACACGTTTTTTATGATAATAATAAGATATAATTAATATTATTTTTGTACCTGTAGGTGATTGAATTGTATACTCATTATAATATTTTCTTTCTGCTAAATCATGAAAATGTTTATCTTCTAAAATATTCCAACCTACAAATTTAGCACAAAATTCATCATAATTTATTTGTTTATATTCCATAATGTATAAAATAATAATTATTATTCTTTATTAATCAATTTTTTTATTATTGTAAATATAGTATTATTATCTTTATTTTTAAATAGTAATAAAAATATTAATATGATCATTTTTATTATGTACAAATTCTTCAATTTGTTTTGTTCTAGAATTATAAAATCTAAAAAAATTAAATATTAATATTTAAAATATGTTGTATTTAATATGCATTTACACTATTATTATTATAGTATCGATTTGGTGTAATATTAACTGATGCTATCAAATCTACATTTTGTTTATAACCTTTTATTTTATGTTGTTCAAAATGAAGTAAATCACCTAAATCAAAATCTATTTTATTTTTATTTAATAAATTTTCACCAGACCAGAGACCTTTAATTGACATATTATTAAATAGTTCATTAGATTTTGATGAAACATTGTATAAATAAATTTCATGATCCCACTCCTCAGTTAATTGTGCTTTAGATGATGGTTCCATAAAGTTTTGGAACATTGGTGAATTATTTATATTATTACTATTTAAATTTAAATTATAATGTTCATGATAATGTTTCGTTGGAATAAAAACGTGATCTTTAATTATTAAATTGTGAGAATAACCAAATGGATGATACTCTTCTCTACCTTTTGCTAATTTACATATAATAAAACCAAAATTAGGTTTTGAATAGTGTTGTGATAAAAGATCACTACACCCTTCTGATAATTTAAATATTGATGTATCAACTCTCTTTAGATCATTTACACCCTTGAAGATTTAAAATGAGACAACAAAACCTATTTAAATGTATTGTTTTATAATGATATAATGTACAATCATAATATTTTATCTTCTGCTGTATTCGGTTCTATTTTTTTATTTTCTACATCATTAATATTAACAACAAATAGTGCACTTTTAGAAGATAAACAAATACAAAATAGATTATTTATTATAAATGGTTTAACTATGATTGTATCTGGTTCTATAATGGTGTATTATAATTTAGTTAATTAAATTTGTCCCATTTTAAATCTTCAAGGGTGTAAAGATAACGCTAGTGATACCTGATAACTACCAACTTCAAATACTTTTAATGGAGCACTATTTGTACTTATTCCATTAGAAAAATAACTTTTACTAGGTCCTTTTGGTTTCATAATACATTTAGCACAATCAGTAAATATATCTTTATAGTCTGATAAATCATGAAATGTGACTGTATTTGGAAAAGGTACTGGTAATATCATTGCATTGCCATCGGTTGTATTATTAACTGAATTGCTATAAACAGTTAACTGTCTATTTGTTAATGGTTTGACCGCAACTAAAATTTTAGTTTTGGCAACAGTTTCAACTTGATTACTTATAATACACATTAGCTTAATATATAAATAAATCTTTAAATAAATACATAAAAAGTATTTTGTTATTATTAATTAACTAATTATACAATTTGATTTTTTTGTAGTTTTATTTAATTTTTTTTCATCAAGTTTATCTATATTTTGATTTATTGATCCAAGTAATATTTTAGTAATGTAATCACCAAATGTAAAACTAAATTCTAATCCTTGTATTTTTTGAATTTGTTGTTTTTCACTAGTATAATCATCACATACATCTAAATTTTTAATTTTTTTATCAAGATCATTTAAATATCCAATTGATGCGTCATCGTCTGTACATGCAACAATTGTAATAAAAATTTTATCAATAGGTTTACGATTTTTCAAAACATTCATAAATAGATTCATATTATTTGGTTGTCCATCTGTAAAAACAATTATTAATAAATTTCTTTCACATGATTTTTTCTCTTCTAATACTTCTTGAATTCTTTCACCTAATGGTGTAAACCCATTTGGATGATTTAAAAATTGATGATATGTATATAAATCATCTGAATTAAATATGTTTTTTATTGGTGGTCTGTTCAAATAATAAATATCAATACCATTTGGATCAAATATCGATGCGATATCAGTAATTATTTTTAATGACGTTTGTGCTTCAGACCATCTAGTTTCTACATTTTCATATAATGTATAATCATTATTTACAGGATTATTCATAGATCCAGAATCATCGCATATTATACAAATTTCATAGTTATATAATTGTCTTAATTGTAATGCAAAATATTCGCTAATATTATATTTTTTTACTACATATTGAAATCTTACCATATTATCATTTATAGGCGGTGCGGATGGTTCTATAATAGTAGCTATTGGTATTTTATCCATAATAAAAAATATCTAAAATAAACTATTTTATTATCAATTTTTTACAAAATTAATAATACAAATATTATATTAGGTCCAAATAAATTAAATATTACACATAAATTAAAATAACTTATCTAAATATTTACCACAAACACACTAATTTAATTTTTATTATTCATTATCATCATCAACAATATCATTATCATCATCATTAACATAATAATTAACTGATTTAAAATTTTGTGGATGTCTACATATAGGGCATTGAATATTATCTATATTATTTCTACATGTTTTACATAATGCATGATTGCACTCAGTAAAAGTAGTAGTTTCGTCAAAACATACACAACAAATATCACTTTTTAGAAAATTAATCCATTCAATTTCAATGACATCTTTGTTTAACATTTCAATACATATTTCAGGACAATTAAATTTTGGCATATAATTTAATTCATGATTTTCTATTTTACAACTTTTAATTAAATTTGCATAATATATTTTTCCATAATTATCTAAAACATGATGAATAATATTTTCATCATAATTAAATAATATATTACATATTTGACAATAATGATAATTTTTATCAAGATGTTTTTCATTAGTTATAAATTTATTTATATTTATTGTAGTATTTACACATAATGGACAACTAATATTATTATTATTTTTATAAATTAAACATGTATCAAATTTACATAACTCACATTTTTTTAATAGTGGTGTAAAATCCATTATAATTAATATTATTTCTTTATTAATTTATAACGCATTTAACCAATCTTTTTGTTTTTCTTCACTAATTTTTAATTCATCTAATGCTTCTTTTACTTTTGCACGAATATCTATATCTGGATCATTTTCATATTTTTTCATTAATGTTATAACTACATTACTAATTTGTTCATTTTCACTAATACCAACTTGAACTTCTTCTATAAAACCAGTTAATGAATTAACCAAACTAGTTACTCTTCCAGTAAAACAAACATCAATACCTGATGTAATTTCTTGACGTAAAACTTTTCTCATTTCTATTTTGTGTTCATGAATTTCTGAAATTGCCCAAATTCTTTCTAATAGTTCATCATATGTTACACCATTGCGTGACACAACTGTTGGATCATTACAATTAATTCTGATATGATAAATGAAACTTAAATTATATGCAATATTAAAACCATCAAATATATAATACCACCAAATTTTATCTAA
>JACCDI011865047.1_pt1 | contig 12391 bp, 10 predicted proteins | sample 7442791 | NCBI WGS metagenome assembly JACCDI01 (sample SAMN15323434, study PRJNA562643) | freshwater metagenome | isolation source: river surface water | place: USA:Blue River Watershed | collected 2017-08-15
AGCACCACATCGGTCGTTTCACCCCAGATCTTGGCCGGATCGATCGTGCCGGAGGTATTGCAGACTGCGTTGGGGTCAGTGGATTCCGGCTGGTAAAGCACGTAGTCCAAGCTTGCATTGTTGCCTGCATTGACCAGGGTCCTGACGCCCGTAGCCGCATCGATGCTGTGGCCTTTCAGGATGGAGACCTTCGGTGCCGCGCCATCGCTGCATTTCAGCGTGAACGGGGCGTGGCTGCTGAGACCGGCGCTATCGGTCGGGCGATAGATACCGAAATCCAGCGGCGTGGTCTGGATCGAGCAGCTAGCTTCGACCGTGGCCGACACTTCCATCGTGGCAGTGGCAGTCGCTGCCAGCACGTCCTGGCTGGTACAGGCGACGAGACCGAGGGCGGCGATCCCCAGGGCGAGACTGATTTTTTTCATATCGAACTCCTTTTCGAAAATTAACGAAGGGGAGCCGATCATATTTTTGCGCATCACGCTTTTGCAGCGATGTTGTCGCTGCAAACGATGAAGCAAGGTAAGGATTCCTTCCGACCTCGGATTGCGTGGTGAGTCAACAACGAACAGCCGCTGTCCAATGCGACAGATACTGGCTTTCTGCTGTAACCCTCATGTCCACCTTATCCTCACCATCCCATGTGAAGCCACTCTCGGTGGAGCGCATCGTTGCGGTGCGCCACTGGACACCCTCGCTGCTCAGCTTCACCACCACTCGCCCGCTGGAGCTGATCTACGTGCCCGGCCAGTACGCGCGGCTTGCGGTCAAGGCCAACGGCCAACTGATCTGGCGCGCGTTTTCCTTTGTGTCTGCGCCGCAGGAAAGACTGCTGGAATTTATAGCCGTTCTAATACCGGACGGATTGTTCACTTCTGCATTGAAGGAATTGCAGCCTGGCGACCAGATTCATATCGAGCATGAAAACTATGGCTTCCTGACCGCCGACCGCTTTGTCGATGGCGAAGACCTGTGGATGCTTGCGACCGGCACCGGCATCGGCCCCTTCGTAGCCATGCTGCGCGACGGTGCAGTATGGAAGCAGTTCAGGCGCATCGTGCTCGTGCATGGCGTGCGACACGGCGCAGAACTGGTTTATCGCGATGAATTGCTGCGCATGCAGTCCCTGCACTTGCCGGGCTCATTGCTGTTGCCCTGCTGCCTGAGCCGTCCCGGGCCGCATGAGATGACCGGCAGGATGATCGAAGGAAGGATCACGACGGCGTGGGACTCCGGCGTGCTCGAAACCACGGCCGGCGTGCCTGTGAAGGCCGATGCGTCACGCGTGATGTTATGCGGTAACCCGCAAATGATCGAGGACATGCGCGCGCGCCTGCACGCGCGCGGCATGAAGCCCTGTCGCCGCATGTCGCCGGGACAGTTCCTGACCGAGAATTACTGGTGAGCGTTGAAGCCCTTGCCTTCGCTCGCAAGGCGTTCCAGCAAGGGTGCAGGCTTCCACGCCTCCGGATGCAGGCCGCTCGCGTACTGTCGTATTGCATCCCGCACCGTGGCCAGGCCGACCGTATCGGCATGAAACATCGGGCCGCCGCGCCACAGCGGAAATCCGTAGCCGGTCAGGTAGACGAGGTCGATGTCGGACGCGCGCAGCGCGATGCCTTCTTCGAGGATATGCGCGCCTTCGTTGACCAACGCATAGACGAGGCGCTCGACGATTTCCTCATCGCTGATGTCACGCCGCTGCAGCCCGATTGCTGCCGAGTGCGCGATGATCATGTCGTTGACCTCGTCGCACGGATAAGCCTGCCGATCCCCGGGCTGGTAGTCGTACCAGCCCGCCGAGGTCTTTTGCCCGAAGCGGCCTTTCTCGCACAGCTTGTCGCCGATGCGCGAATAGACGACCTCGGGCTTCTCGACATAGCGGCGCTTGCGGATATACCAGCCTATGTCATTGCCGGCGAGGTCGCTCATCCTGAAGGGGCCCATCGCAAAGCCGAAGCGCTCGATCGCGCGGTCCACCTGCGCCGGCAGGCAGCCTTCGTCGAGCAGGAAGAAGGCCTGCCGGATGTATTGCTCGATCATGCGGTTGCCGATGAAGCCGTCACAGACGCCGGACACGACGCCGGTCTTTTTGATCGTCTTCGCCAGCGCCATCACGCTCGCCAGCACATCCGTGCCCGTATGTTTGCCGCGCACGATCTCGAGCAGCTTCATCACGTTCGCCGGGCTGAAGAAATGCGTGCCGATCACGTCCTGCGGTCGTTTCGTGAACGAGGCGATTCGGTCGAGGTCTAGCGTCGACGTGTTCGACGCGAGGATCGCACCGGTCTTCATCACGTCGTCGAGCTTGCGAAATACCGTTTCCTTGACCGCGATGTCCTCGAACACGGCCTCGATGACGATGTCAGCACCGCCGATAGCGTCATAGGACAAGGTGCTGCCGATCAGGCTCATCCGGCGTTCCAACTGTTCCGGAGTGAGCCTGCCTCTCTTCAGCGTGCCCTCATAGTTCCTGCGTATGCCAGCCAGCGCCTTGTCCAGCGCTTCCTGCTTCGTCTCCAGCAAGGTGACCGGGATGCCGGCATTCGCGAAATTCATCGCGATGCCCGCACCCATCGTGCCGGCGCCGATCACGGCGGCCGACCGGATCGGCCGCAGCGGGGTGTCGCTGCCGACGCCGGGAATCTTCGCCGCTGCACGCTCGGCGAAGAAGGCATGGCGCAGCGCCTTCGATGCGGGCGTCTCGACCAGCGCCAGGAACAGGTCGCGCTCGAACGCCAGCCCCTGCTCGAACTCGCGGTGCACCGATGCTTCCAGCGCATCGACGCAGCGCAGTGGCGCGGGAAAATTTTTCGATGTCGAAGCCAGCTTCTCGCGAGCCGCCTGCAGCAGGCCGGACGCATCCGGATGCTCGACAGCGAGGTCGCGCAGCTTGGTCAGCGGACGCTTGTCTGCGATGGCACGGGCAAATTCCAGCGCTCCCGGCAGCAGGTCGCCTTCGATGATCCGGTCGAACAATGCCGTTCCGGCCAGCTTCTCCGACGGCAGCGGCGCGCCGGACACGATCATGTCCAGCGCCAGCTCCAGCCCGACTGCACGCGGCAGCCTTTGCGTACCGCCGGCACCGGGCAGCAGGCCGAGCTTCACCTCGGGCAGCGCGATCTGCGCGCCGGACTTCGCAACGCGATAGTGGCAGCCGAGCGCGAGTTCCAGCCCGCCGCCCATCGCCAGCCCCTCTATCGCGGCAACGACCGGTTTCGACGCCTCTTCCGCGCGTTGTATGACCGTATGCAGGGAGGGCTCCTGCAGTGCCTTTGGCGAATTGAACTCGCGAATATCAGCGCCACCCGAGAAGCGCTGGCCGCCGCCGATCAGCACGATCGCACGGATGTCGGGATTGGCCAACGCGCCTTCGATGCCCTTGACGATGCCCGTGCGCGTTGCATGGCCGAGCCCGTTTACCGGAGGGTTGTCCAGTGTGATCACGGCGATGTCGCCGTGCTCCTGATACGTCGCGGTCATGAATCGGATCTCCGGTGATTTCGATTATCCGACCACTATACCGCAGCGTCGCTGCGCTATTTCGCCTTCACCTTCAGCAGCGCACTGCGCTGCTGGTCTTCGCGATACGCATAATCGACGCGCCCGCCGCTCACCTTCCCGATCACCATCATGTTGGCCGTGATCGCTTCATGGTCCTGCGCCGAGAACGGCTTGTCATAGCTGGTGACCACGCCCTGATAGCGCGTATCCAGATTCTCCAGCGCCTGCCGGATCGCGTCGCCATCGAAGGATTTCGCCTGCCGCAATGCGAGCGCAAGCAGGTGCATGCCGTCATAGCCCTGCGCGGCGCTCATCGGCGATGGAATCTGGTCGGTCTTGAAATTGCGATGGTAGGCGAGCAGGAAACTGTTCTTCGCGGTCGAGCCGGCATCCTGTATGAAAGTCTGCGGCACCAGCGCGCCCTCGCCCGCGCTGCCGGCGGCATCGATGAAATTGCGCATCGACAGCGTCCAGCTGCCCATGAACGGCACTCGCCATGCCAGCGTCGCCATGCCTCGCGCCACCTGCGCCAGTTCGGGGCCGATGCCCCAGCCGACGATGGCCTGCGCGGCAGCCGAGCGCGCAATCTTCAGCTGACGGCTCATGTCAGTGTCGCCGATACGGAAGCGCTGCACCGTCACCAGCTCCAGCCCGGCCTTGCGCGCGGCGTCGGCGAATGCCGCAGCGCCGCTGTCGCCATACGGCGTGTCGTCGGCCAGCAGCGCGACGCGCGCGATGCCGCGCCGCTTCAGGTCGGCCGCCAGCATCCTGGCCTCGAGGTCCAGCGTCGGCGACACGCGGAAAATGAAATTCACCGGACTGGCCGGCGGCGCATGGCGTCGCGTCAGCGCAGGTCCGGTCGAGACGGCGATCATCAGCGGTATCTTCGCCTTCTGGTACGCGTCGATCGATGCGAGGCCGACGCCGGTGTTGACGATGCCTATCGTCGCTACCACCTTCGTCCGGGTCAGCTCTTCGGCAATGCGCGCGCCGGCCTCGTTATTGGCCTGGTCGTCGCGCTCAACCAGTTCGATGGACTTGCCGTGGATGCCGCCGGTCGCATTGATCTCCGCGACCGCGAGCCGCACGCCGTTGCGCATGCTCTCGCCCATCGGGCTCGATCCGCCGCTGAACGGCCCGCTTAGCCCAATGCGCAGCGGCTGTGCGGACGAAGGCGAAGCAAGTAAGAAGACGAGCGCGCAGCTCGACAAGCAATGGATAAGGCCCCGCATCCGGATCTCCCGAAGAGTTCAAGGTGGGGGCAGATTGTAGGAAGTCGATCCGCTTTGTCCATCAAAGCGGATCAACTGTGGCGTGGAGAATACCGTCGGCGGCTTCTGATAACGGGATACGGCCGATCAGAAGTCAAGCAATCCGGACTCCGGCTCGATACCAGAGTCCGATGGTCGTCAGGCCGTCGGCAAGCGGTGGTCGCGGTAGGCGTCCCGGATACGGTTCTTCAGGATCTTCCCGGTCGCACCGAGCGGCAGCGCATCGGTGAACACCACGTCGTCCGGCGTCCACCATTTCGCGATCTTGCCTTCGTAGAACTGCAGCAGCTCTTCCTTCGTCACGTCCATGCCCGGTTTCTTCACTACCACCAGCAACGGACGCTCGTCCCATTTCGGATGGGGTACACCGACGCACGCGGCCTGCATCACCGCCGGATGCGCGACCGCGATGTTCTCGAGGTCGATCGAGCCTATCCACTCGCCGCCGGACTTGATCACGTCCTTGCTGCGGTCGGTGATCTGCATGTAGCCCTCGTCGTCGATCACGGCCACGTCGCCGGCCGGGAACCAGCCGTTCTGCAGCACGTCGCCGCCCTCGCCCCTGAAATAGCCGGACACCACCCATGGCCCCTTCACCAGCAGGTTGCCGTAGGTCTTGCCATCCCACGGCAGTTCCCTGCCGTCGTCATCGACGATCTTGATGTCCACGCCGTAGATCGCGCGGCCCTGCTTCTCCAGCTTGGCCTGCTTCTGTTCCTCCGGCAGGTCCATGTGCTGTGACATCAGCGTGCACGTCGTGCCCAGCGGCGACATCTCCGTCATGCCCCACGCATGCACCACCTCCACACCGTAGTCATGGCGCAGCGCCTTCATCATCGCCGGCGGGCAGGCCGAGCCGCCGATCACGGTCCGCTTGAAGCTCGAGAACTTCAGCTGGTTCTGGCCGACGTAGTTCAGCAAGCCCAGCCACACCGTCGGCACGCCGGCCGAGAAGGTCACCTGCTCCTGCTCGAACAGTTCGTACAGCGACTTGCCGTCCAGCGCGGGGCCGGGGAACACCATCTTCGCGCCCGTCAGCGGCACCGAATACGGCAGTCCCCACGCGTTCACGTGGAACATCGGCACCACCGGCAGCACCACGTCGCGTGCCGACACATTCAGCGCATCCGGCAGTGCCGATGCGAACGAGTGCAGGATGGTCGAGCGGTGAGAGTACAGCGCGCCCTTCGGGTTGCCCGTGGTGCCCGAGGTGTAGCAGAGGCTGGACGCGGAATTCTCATCGAACAGCGGCCATTCGTACTCATCGGATTCGGCCGCAATCAGGTCTTCGTAGCAGATCAGGTTCGGTATCTTGTCCGTCGCCGGCAGGTGCTCCCTGTCGCACAGCGCAATGAAACCCTTGACCGTCTTGCACAGCGGTGCGATGGCCTCGATGATGGGCACGAAGCTCAGGTCGAACAGCAGGTACTGGTCGTCCGCGTGATTCGCGATGTACGCAATTTGCTCCGGGTGCAGGCGCGGATTGATCGTATGCAGCACCGCGCCCATGCCCGAGACGCCATAGTAGGCCTCGAGATGGCGATAGCCGTTCCAGGCCAGCGTCGCGATCCGCTGTCCCATGCCCACGCCCAGCCTCGTCAGCGCATTGGCCAGTTGCCGCGAACGGCGGTGGCAGTCGCGATAGGTGTAGCGGTGGATGTCGCCCTCGACGCGACGCGAAACGATCTCGACATCGCCGTAATAACGGTCGGCGTGCCGGATCAGCGAGGAGATGAGCAGCGGCTCGCTCATCATGCGGCCCATGAGCGGGCTCTGCGGATACTGCGCCATGTGTTCTCCGATGTTGTAGTGTTCCTGTGCTTTGGCGTTCTCGTTCAGGCGAGGATTTTTCAGCGCGGCGCCTCTGCCCGTCAATCGCTTTCCATCTTGCAATGCAGCACGCCGGGCTCCCGATGCGATAACCAATGATCTGTCACAATGCGGCCTTCCCTGCACCCGTGCAGCCATTCTTGCACAGACTGCGATGAACGCGCCTGACTCCTCCCCGACTCTCCGCTACCGGCTCGCGGAACTGCCACTCTCGAACGGATTTGCCGCGCTGCCGCCGGCCTTTCACACCCGCTTGCGCGCCACCCCGCTACCCTCGCCCTATCTCGTATGCGCCAGCGAGCCCGCGGCCCATCTGATCGGCCTCGAGCCGGCGGAGATCGGGAGCCGGCAATTCATCGATGTCTTCAGCGGCAATGTCGAACTCGCCTCCTCGGCGCCGCTGTCGGCGGTGTATTCGGGCCACCAGTTCGGCGTCTGGGCAGGCCAGCTCGGTGATGGCCGCGCGATCCTGATCGGCGAGGTCCCCGCGCCTTCGGTCCCGTCCGGCAGGATGGAGCTGCAGCTCAAGGGCGCAGGCAAGACGCCTTATTCCCGCATGGGCGACGGTCGCGCGGTGCTACGCTCGTCAATACGCGAATTCCTGTGCTCCGAGGCGATGGCCGCGCTGGGCATACCGAGCACGCGCGCGCTGTGCGTGATCGGCTCCGACTTTCCGGTGATCCGGGAGACGATGGAGACCGCCGCCGTCGTGACCCGCATGTCGTCGAATCTGGTGCGCTTCGGCTCCTTCGAGCACTGGTTCTGGAACGATCGCAAGGATGAACTGAAGGTCTTGGCCGACTACGTGATCGCGCGCAGCTTTCCGGCGCTGGCCGACACCGATCAGCCGTATCACGCGCTGCTTCGGGAAGTCACCAGGCGCTCGGCCGAACTGGTCGCGCAATGGCAGGCGGTCGGCTTCATGCACGGCGTGCTGAACACCGACAATATGTCGATCATTGGCGAGACGCTGGATTACGGCCCGTTCGGCTTCATGGAAGCCTATGATCCGGCGCATATCTGCAATCACACCGACCAACAGGGGCGCTACGCGTACCGCATGCAGCCGCGCATCGTCGAATGGAACTGCTACGCGCTCGGCCAGGCGCTGCTGCCGCTGATCGGGGACGTCGATGACGTGCATGACGCGCTGTCGGTGTACAAGCCGACCTTCGACGCGAAGATGGCAGCACTGTGGCGCGCGAAGCTGGGCCTGCGCGACGAACACGACGAAGACGAAGCGCTGGTGAGCAGCCTGCTGTCCATCATGGCCGCCAATCGTGTCGACTTCAGCATCTGCTTCCGGCGGCTGTCGTCGCTGAAGCTGGACGACCCGTCGCCGGATTCGGCGCTGACCGACCTGTTCATCGATCGCGACGCCTTCGCCGCATGGTCAGTAAAATACAGGCAGCGGCTGCGCGCCGAAGGCAGCATCGACGCCGAACGCCAGCGCGCGATGGATCGCGTGAACCCGAAATTTGTTCTTCGCAACCATCTCGCGCAAGTCGCGATAGAGAAGGCGCAGCAAAAGGATTTTTCCGAAGTCAATCGGCTGCTGCAGATTTTGCAACATCCTTTCGACGAGCAACCTGATAATGAGGCCTATGCGGCGCTGCCGCCGGACTGGGCGGCCGGTATCGCGGTCAGCTGCTCGTCCTGAAACCCGGCTGGGAAGAAACGATGGAGACAAAAAAAGTCATCCGCAGCGACGCCGAATGGCGCGCGATGCTGGAACCGATGGAATATGAAGTGACGCGGCATGCGGCCACGGAACGTGCGTTCACCGGGCGGTATTGGGATCATCACGAGCAAGGCATCTATACCTGCGTGTGCTGCGGCACGCCGCTGTTCGAGTCGGACGCAAAATTCGACTCCGGCTGCGGCTGGCCGAGCTACTTCCGGGCGCTCGATCCGGCCCATGTGGAAGAGCGCATCGACCGCAGCCATGGCATGCTGCGCACCGAGATCCTGTGCAAGGTCTGCGACGCGCACCTCGGCCATGTGTTTCCCGATGGCCCGCCGCCGACCGGACTGCGCTACTGCATCAATTCCGCGTCCCTGAAATTTACCCCGAAGCCCTGAGCGCCCACGCATGAAACTGCTGTTCGACCTGTTTCCCGTCATCCTGTTCTTTGCCGTCTTCAAGTTCGCCGGCGCCCATCCCGAGGCGGCGCAGGCCTTCGGCAGCCAGTACCTGTCCTTTGCGGTCGCCGGCGGCGAAGTCACGCTGAAGCAGGCGCCTATCCTGCTGTCGACCGCGGTCGCCATCCTCGCGACGCTCGGGCAAGTGCTGTGGCTGCTCGCGCGCCGCAAGCACGTCGACAAGATGCTGTGGGTATCGCTGGCGATCATCGTGGTGTTCGGCGGCGCGACCATCTACTTTCATGACGAGCAATTCATCAAGTGGAAGCCGACGGTACTGTACTGGTGCTTCGCGCTGGCCGTGCTCGGCGCGCAATGGACGATGGGCAAGAACCTGATCCGTTCGATGATGGGCAAGCAGATGAGCCTGCCCGATCCGGTGTGGGACAAGCTGAACCTCGCGTGGGGCCTGTTCTTCGCGGCGATGGGCGCGCTGAACCTGTATGTCGCGTTCAGCTTCCCGCTGGAATGGTGGGTCAACTTCAAGCTGTTCGGCTTCATGGGCCTGATGATCGCTTTCATCATTGCCCAGAGCCTCTTCCTGTCGCGCTACCTGAAGGAATCCGAATGAACCGCCCGCAACGCATCACGGCACTGCTCGGCGCCGCACTCGAACCGCTGGAATGCCAGGTCGATGACGAATCCCACCTGCATGCCGGGCATGCGGGAGCCGCGTCCGGCGGCGGTCATTACCGGCTGCGACTGGTGTCGCGACGCTTCGAAGGACTGAACAAAGTCGCGCGCCACAGGCTGGTGTATGATTGCCTGCGCGAGATGATGACAAAAGAAATACACGCGCTCGCAATGACGCTGCTGACCCCCGACGAGGCCCAGGTCCGCTGAGCCGGGGCAGTGCGTCAATCCTGATCAACCAATCGATATCTCATCCATGAAGACTCTGAAATCTGCACGCCTGCTCGCGATGATCGCCGTCGCAGTCGCCCTCCCCGCGTCCGCGCAAAACGTCGCCGTCGTCAACGGCAAGGCCATTCCGACCTCCCGCGTCGAATCGATGGTCAAGCAGATGGTGCAGCAGGGCCAGAAGGACTCGGCCGAGATGCGCGCAATGATCAAGGACGAACTGATCAACCGCGAAGTGCTCGCACAGGAAGCCGATCGCCAGGGCGTGTCGTCGCGTCCGGAAATCAAGAACCAGATCGACCTCGCACGCCAGTCGATCGTGATCCGCGCGCTGGCGCAGGAATTCGTCGCCAAGCATCCGGTCACCGAAGACGAGATGAAGGCCGAGTACGACAAGTTCAAAGGCCAGTCGGGCGGCAAGGAATACCATGCGCGCCACATTCTGGTCGAGAAGGAAGATGAGGCGAAGGCGATCATCGCCAAGCTGAAAGGCGGCGCGAAGTTCGACGAACTGGCAGCGCAATCGAAGGACCAGGGCTCGGCCAAGCAAGGTGGCGACCTCGGCTGGGCACCGCCGGATGCATTCGTGAAGCCGTTCTCGGATGCGATGGTCGGCCTGAAATCCGGCGAAATCACGCAGGCTCCGGTGCAGACCCAGTTCGGCTACCACGTGATCAAGCTCGAGGAAGTGCGCGATGCGCAGATGCCGGGCTTCGAAGAAGTGAAAGGCCAGATCGCTGAATCACTGCAGCAGCGCAAGCTGCAGCAGTTCCAGCAAGACCTGAAGAAGAAGGCGAAGATTCAGTAAGCAAGAGCGCGCCACGCTTCTGCCAGAGAGCGCCCTTCGGGGCGCTCTTTTTTTGCCCGCAGCGCGTATTTCCGTCCAGAGCTTGAATTAATTGGGATGCTTGATTCCCAAAAATCATGGGCATTCAGCGAACATAGTTGATGTTATGGGTTACCGATATAAGCAGTTTCTGATCGTCTAGCAGTTATTGCTGATGGTTACCGCTTAAACAGGAGACCAACATGTTCTCGTCAGCCGCCAAATCCCGCGCTCATTCCCGTGCCGTGCGCCGGCAGATCGCTACCCGCTCTCAACGCACAGAGGCATTCAGAACACCTACGCCGTATCCAGCCATGCAGCAGCGCTATCCGGTGGCACACAAGATACTGTTCGGCACGGGACAGGTATTCGGGAGCGCGCATGAGTTGGCCTATCACGAGAGCAAGATGCGCTTTTGCGTGCGCCAGACGCAGCAATCGATGTTCGAAAACGGCATGGACTTCGGCAGTCATCATCGTTACAAGGGCTTGCTGAAATCGCCGCTCAACACTACCCATCATGCGCATGGGCGAGACGGAACCGGGCCGCTGCACACGCACCTGCTTCGTTACGACAAGCAAGAGCACACGCCCTTCGCCAGTTCGGTCACCGAAGTCAAGGACGAAAAAAAGACGCTTCATGTGTACGCCAAATCCATGGTCGATGCGCAGGCGGGCCGCTTGCTCAGCGTGCGCGCCGTGCCGGTGGACATCTGGCTGGAGCCGGATCCGGAACTGCTGGCCGAACTGGTTTTCCGCCATGTCTACGAGAAAAGCAAGGTCGTGGAATCCGCCGAGCTGCCCGCTGACGCGAATGAGGACGCGATCGATTCCGAAGTCCGCCGGCTCGGCGAGAAGCTGGCACGGCGCGTGAATGCCGGCACGGCGCTCGATGCCGGATCGCCGATCATTTCGACCACGACCGAAGCGCCGCCGATGGCAGAGAAGCTGGAGGAATGGGGCAAGCCTGACCAGTACATCGAGATCGACGCCGACCAGGTCCATGTGCTGACCACGACGCAGGCTGTCGACCTGATCCTGCACCACTGCACCAATCCGGAGGTCTACCAGCCGGCCAAATGCAACTGGCGGGACATCCCGCGCTTCTTCAGCTCGCCCGATTGCCCGTCGGCAGTCGCCTTTGAAAAGCTGCTCGAATCGAAAGGCATTCCACCGAACGGACCGTGGACAGTACGCGAGCGAACGGCATTTTTCCTGCTCGTGGCCAATGAGCACATGCTGCTGGGTTCTACCCCGCCGGGCTCAGTGAGGGTAGTCGACAAGGCCGACGAATAAGGCCAGCGCCCGCCCCGCCGGCACCGGACGATCGCCATCGCCGGTGCCGGTTTTCATGTGATGCGGACGCCACAGTCCAGCCAGAAAAACCGGGATAGTTCTCCCGCTGCGCCCGATCGACGGCCTGGGGTCGAGCGCCAACGCCTCCCCGCCTTTAGCCTACGCGACTTCCCTCTTCCACGCGGATCTTCCATGATTGGTTCACTGCGCAGGGCTCATCGGGCCCAGCTGCGTCCTGCTCGTGCCACACAGGCTGACATCGTGAAGCAGCCCTTGATGCAACAGCGCTCATCCAGCCCACCAGTGGCTGTCGCCACTCCCTCGGAAACCACGAAGGTGTTGTGCGAACGGGCGCAGGCGCATCTCGCCCCCTCTCCCACGTGGCTGACGCAGCGGGATGCGAGGCGCGCTGTCCGGGAGGCCATCCGGCAGGAACTCGCGAACCTGAAACCCTTGGTCGAAGGCCTGACGGTCCGCGCGACGGCACGCGAGCGCTGGCTGCTGTCGGAACTGTCACTGGCAATGTGGGCGCTGGATGAGCGCTTTCTCGAGCACTATTCGCCGGCCAAAGGAAAGGCGCTCAGGGAAACCATCGCCCCCGCCCACCTCGTCAAGCTGTATGCGGTACTCAACGAGGCCTTTGACCACGGCACTGTCGAGCA
>JACCDI011604748.1_pt1 | contig 12390 bp, 12 predicted proteins | sample 7442791 | NCBI WGS metagenome assembly JACCDI01 (sample SAMN15323434, study PRJNA562643) | freshwater metagenome | isolation source: river surface water | place: USA:Blue River Watershed | collected 2017-08-15
ACAGTGCCTTCGATCTCGATCGCACCATCTTTACTAGCCAAGTAACGCCACCTAATTTCTGTATCAGTATTAAACGAACACGGTTCAACCCAGCAAGGAAATCTGTGGATTTCTCGCCAGGTAGAGGGGAGAGTCTATGGGAGAGCCCCCTTATAAGGGAAATCGGCCTTAGATGGAGCTATCTGAGCGTGGGCGACACGCGGGAGGGGTTAAGCGCTCTTTCGGTAGCCGGTCGGACATTTAGGGGTGATGGCCGTGACCTTCTTGACCACCTTTGCCTGATTGAGCTTTCGGCAGGTAATGGTCACCTTCTTCTTGGCCACAGCAGGTGTCTGGGTTGGGGCGGGGGTGGCAGCCACAACCTCTGGCTCCTTCTGGGTGAGCTTGACTGAGATTGTTGGCGCCGAATAGGTAAAGCCATTAGCGGAGAGGCTGAGCCACCCATCAACCTCATTGACAGTCTGTGTGGCTATCTGTGATGAGCCATCTTCAGAGACAATAGAAATGCTGGCTTGAATGGGTGCTTCGTTAAAGCCGTAGATACAGCGGGCGATACTGGCCCTGATCTTTAAATCGTACGTTCCCTTAAAGAGCTCGCCCTTAGATGTGTAATGAGGAGCCATCACCTTGTAATCCAGCGATTGAAGTTCTTTATTAAATGCTGGAGGCCCTGCTGCATAGACGGCGGCATTGGTAGTTACAAATCCAACAAGATCGGTTGCATCTCTAATACATGAATTTGAATTATTAAGCTCCCATTGCGGCAATGTATAGAAAGTCCACGTTGATTGAGTAGCACTGGCCTTATCATTAATCTGCGGAATCCAGAGAGCTAAGGTATTGAGGGAGTCAGTTCCTGATGTGCCGACCATCTCTTGGAAATTTCCTGTCGCCAGAGATTTTGTATCGTGCCAACCTTGGCCGCCATATACCTTTCCATCAAGAATGTATTGCTGAATCTCTGGTCTGAGATTCTCCCAGCGATACCACTCACCTATGACTGGAACAGATACAGGAGAAGCGGAGACTTCGATGATCTGCTCCTGCTTTGCATTCATGGAGATTGAAACATTTGGGTTATAAATTCTTCCATGCAGCCAACCAGATAACTTCTGCTGCAATCTCACCTTGACGCCAAATGTGTAGCCAGCAGGAAATGCTTGTCGCTTGGCACAAGTGCCGTTATCAATCATTGCGCAGTAACGCCATTCATCGATCGAATCATGGCGGACTCCACCGACTGTTCCCGGAGATGCCTGCGTCGAATCCTGAGCAATTTGTCGCACATATCGGCCATTAATCATGGTGACTGGGACTACGTTCACTGTTAGAGAGTTCATATTAAATCTCTCTGTGCTCACCTTGGTCCCGGGTGTCTTTTGAAGATAGCTTCTTGAAAACGCCTGCAAAATATAGGAATCACCTGACCCACCATGTGTGACATTAGGTATCGTCCAGATGGTTGGTGATCCGCCAGCAGGAAGATTGATTGAATCATCACCCTTGAAATTAAGGGGAGCATAGGCTGGATATTCAGTTGCATCCCGCGCCTCGATACGGGCACCTGTTCCATCAATTGCATAGAAGCTCTCAATGCAATTGGTTAAAACTGTTGTCGAGCATGGTTGTAAGAAGGCATTTGCAACAATCGAATTGAGCTCAATGCACTTCGGAGAATCTACGCTCTCGCAATGAAAAGTCGGAGTCTGAGCATTTCCCTGGAAAGCGGTCTGAGCAAAGATCCTCGATGGTTCACGGTTTAAAGTGGAGTTATCTGAAATAAAAAGTGAACGCCAACCTTCTCCTTGCGGAGATGCAATAGGTGTCCACCACTCATCGGGAGTCTCAGCAGCGCTCACTGGTGAGAGTGATCCAAAGAGGACCACTCCCCCCAGTAGCGCTGCTAATAACTTCTTCATATTTATCGCTTCTTATATCCCTTTGGGCATGTTGGCTTCACTGCAGTGATCTTCTTAACCGTCTTACCCATGGTGCAGGTAATGGTGGTCTTGTTGAGCATGGTCTTTGCAGGCTTCCAATCCTTCTTGAGTGAGATCTTTAGTTTAGGACGTGAATAGTGGAAACCTGAGATATCGATAATGATTTTTCCATTACGAACACCCACAGTAGAGACCAGGTTATTACCCTCATTGACTGTTGAGATGATCTGAACATTTAGGGCCTTAACGGCGTCATTTGCATTCTCAAGTCCCCAGAGAAGCTTCGCATCTGCTGCGGGAATGATCGCCTTGTAGAAACCATAGTTGAGGGTGGTTCCATCAGGTGCGAAGTGAGGAGCTGCCGCTGTGAAGGTGAACTCTTTAAGGTCTGCATTCCACACAGGTGTGCTGAGATCGCAGACACCGTTTGATGAGACAACCATGTCGCCGGTTACTCCATCGACTCCAAAGGCTGACTGGCCTTCACTATTGATAAAGAGCACTGCTTGGAGCTGGCGCACCATCGCACGCGCTACCCCTGTCTCACCAGAGCAATCTTCAGATTTAGCAGCTAGTGGCACATTTACGGGGCTACCAGAGAATCGGATTGTTGATTGGCCATTGGCGCTGCTGTAATCGCCTGTGAAGTTAGTACCCACACCGACAACAACGCCTGGCTTAACCTCACCGGTCTTTACCGTTACGGCAATTGATATATCGCTATCCAAATTTGCTGGGTAGTTGGTATTAGCAGGCTGAGTTGCAATATTGATCTTATTTGTCGATGAGGCAATCGTTGGTAGGACATTCATAAAGATGTGATTTACAAAGTCATTGGCTGTCTTTGCCTCAACATAGAGACCGCCATAACCAAGAAGATCAAGGCCCTCACTGGACCAATTAGCACTTGTCCAACGACCGGCGACTGCACGACCTGTGGCAAGTGTTGGAATAGTCACGATAGGAGTGCTCGCTGTGGTGGTATCTGTGGTCACAGTTGAAGAATCTGTTGTCACAGTTGAGCTATCAACTGGATTAAGAGTTGCTCCATCTGCCACCCAGCTCAAGGCAATCGTATTTCCAGCAAGTGTGGTTACTGAGACAGATTCCACGCAATAGACGGTTCGCGATTGTGAACATACAGGCCAGACACTCTTTGGCACATTCAGTGCAGCGTTGGCAGATGGCACGACTGATACGAGAAGGCTCGCGATGAGAGCGAGAGCACTTGCTCCAGCGATCAGTGTCTTCTTCATAATTCCCCCTGTTAAGTAGATCCACTTTTCGTGGATCAGCCATCTCTGGCTCTATCCCTCTCACCGCGCCTGGCCCCCCAATTTATGCGCCTTGGGGTGGAAATGGCCACCATTGTCTGGTCAGAAAGAGGTTAGCGAAGCTGGGCGAGGTACCAGTTCCACTGCCAGCTAGATCCATCGGGCTCGAGGCCATCTTGAAACTCAGGGAAGGTAAAGACCAAGAGGGCGCTCTTACCTGGAAGAACTGTGGTCGGGCGAGAGTTACTGACCAATGGAGTGTGGTCGGTAAAGATTGCTAGCGATGGAGCGGTTTGGACTAAGTCGCCGGTGCGGTTTTCAACAGAGAGAATCCATGTTGTTGGACATTGGATTTCACCGCAACGCTCCCACGAAATCTTGAGACCGACCGCTGTGAGGCCACCGAGTGTGTCACCGATTCCTCCCGCGCTACTAATTGCTGAGACATCGGCAACGCTCTGCTCCCATGTCACTGGGTAATCTGAAGTAAGGCCAACGATCTCTGGAGTTGTGGAGTTATTCTCACCTGTTACTCCCCCAACTACAGATGTTGAGTCAGGTTGAGTGGCTAATTCATAAATTCCGATACTGACACCGCTCACAAGAACAGCGGCAAGAGCAGTAGTGATTGCACGACGAATCCGCTGGCGTCGCACCTTGGCAATAATGATGGGAGCAAGGTCTCGGTTGTCATTGACGCTGACAGCCATCCACTGCATCTCACGCTTAATGAGAGGATCAATATCACTCATTGGAGTCCACCACCTCTGCATTGACTATCTCTATCTCATGAACATTTGAAAATGGCGAAGTAAGTTCTTTCTTCGCCGATTTCTCTAACTCTGGAACCAACTCGATATAGGCGGCAACCGCAGCTTTTCCGCGAGCAAGATGTGAAGCTGCAGTGCCCATAGGAATCTGAAGAACTTCGGAGACCTCGCGCAAGACCATTCCATGTTCATACATCAATACAAGTACAGCACGTTGAATTGCACTGAGAGATTTAAGTGCTGCCTGGACGAGCAAGCGCTGGGTAACATCATCGGTCTGATCTGCAATATCGCGGATATTTTCAGCCAGATCCCACGAAGTCTCTCGCTCTTCTTGTTTGCGCAACCATTTACGGCGCATATCTGCATGCTTGCTCACCATCACTCGCATGAGATAGGCCTCAGGATTATCGTGTTCGCGGATCTTGCTCCATCGTTTATACACATCTGCTAACGCCTCTTGGAGAACATCTTCAGCATTTTGTGTGTCGAAGCAGATTACCTTTGCAGCTTTGAGAAAGGTCTTCTGATTTTCACGCAGCCATAGGGTGAACTCAACCTGGTTCTGGTTGCTCATCGGCTGCTCCTCATAAGGCGAGGATACCCCGAGTTCGTTATTGAGCTCCTGGCAAGAAGGTAGTCGCAAGCAAGATTGCAAGGGCGATAAAGACTGAGCTCGCACCTGAGCCTGCAGCGAGAGCTCCAGCACCTGCCGGGAATATGAATTGTCCGAGGCGATTGCCGGTGAGTCTGGCCGAAACAGCCATTGCTCGCTCCTGCGGCTGGGTTGCCATTGAGACCAGTGACATCGTCAGTGGTTGTCCCACCCCTAATGAAAATCCTGCGATCAGGACAATCAGGGCTAAGAGATAGACATTGGATGCAAATGCCATTGCAAGCAATGAGAGAACAGAGATTGAGGTTGAGAAAGTTAATATCTTCTGTGTCGAAAAACGCGCACTAAAGAAACCAAGTGAGAGTCGAGAGAGCATCGATGCACCGGCACGAATTGCGATAATGATTCCAATCGACATTGCCGAGAACTCTTTCTCCTGACCAAAGAGTGGAAGAAAGACAATGAGAATATCTGCCACCGCAGAGATTGCCATAGAGATGTAGATAGCTGAAAAGACCTTTGGATTCTTTAAGAGCTTTCCAGCGCTTCTCAGCGCTCCCCCGCTATCGCGAATTGCTAAAACTGTGGGTGCATCTGAGCGCCACTGAATGACGGGAACAAGAGCAAGAATTGAAAAGAGAAGTGCTGCAAGAAATGCGGAGTTAGTTGATTCCGGAAGCACGCCAGAAGTTCCTGCGACCACGACAGCAATTATTGGTCCAAGCATTTGACCTAACGATGCGCTAAATGTGTAGTAACCAAAGTATTTGTCATATTGATCACCCGGGCTACGCAGCGAGACCATCGTCTGTCCGCCCACCATGCAGGCAAGGTGGGAGAGGCCGGCAAGGGCGGCAGAGGCCATCAGTAGCGGAATACTTTCGGAAAAGATCAGAGCTAGTGATGCAAGGGCCATGGCACTTGTTCCCGCTATGAGAAACCTTCCCTCGCCAACTTTTCCAACAAGTCGACCAAAGAAGAGTGCAAGCAGAACAGGCAGAAGTGCATACACGGCTGCGATAAGCCCGATAGTTGCAGGTGATGCCTCGAGTTCAAGGGCCCGATAGGTAATCATCGGACGAAGGATGTAGATAACTCCTTGAGTAATGGTGGATGAGAGAAGTAGCGGCCTCAACCAGCGAAACTCATTGGCTGCCATCATCTCTTGCCCAGCAACTACTTGCTTGCGAGACTCTTCTTAAAGTTCCAGACAAGTGGCCCGATAATCACAAGGATCAATATTCCGTACATGATCTTTGGGAATGCTCCAGCAATCAGTGCTGAGTAATCACCTTGGCTGATCTGCATCGTCAATGTGTACTTAGTTTCTGCCAGCGGCCCAAGTATCAATCCAACAATGAGTGGAGTAATTGGAACACCAAATCGGCGGAAGAGATAGCCGATAACTCCGATTGCAAGTGCGACCTGAAGATCAAAGGCTGAGTTGTTAAGTGAATAAGCACCAAGGAGTGCAAATGTGACGATTCCCGCGTAGAGATAATGGCGTGGAATCTTAAGCAACATTACCCAGAGGCGAATAAATGGAAGGTTGAGTACGAGCAAGAGGAAGTTACCGATAAAGAGGGCTGCGATAAGTCCCCAGACGAGTACGGGCTGATCAATAAAGAGACCAGGCCCTGGTGTGATGCTAAATGATTGGAATGCGACGAGAACAATTGCAGCTGTGGCAGATGTCGGAAGTCCCAATGCGAGTAGTGGAACTAGCGCACCTGCAGCATTTGCATTATTTGCCGCCTCTGGGCCCGCGACACCTTCAATAGCGCCTTTACCAAACTCATCTTTATTCTTTGAAAGACCTTTCTCAACGCCGTAGCTGATAAAGGTTGGAACTTCTGATCCACCTGCAGGAATAACTCCAAGTGGGAAACCAATAAATGTTCCGCGAATCCATGGCTTCCAAGAACGTCGCCAATCTTCACGGCTCATCCATGCGCGCCCCTTCATAGGAATCACTGTTGAATCGTCATGACGAAGGCGGCTTGCTAAGTAGAGCGCTTCACCTAAGGCAAAGACTGCAACGATAACGGTGACAGTCTCAATTCCATCATTGGCCTTCATGTAACCAAATGTCAGACGGTTAGCACCTGATTGAAGGCTCAAGCCAACTAATCCAATTGTTAAACCGACCGCCAATGAGACAAGTCCGCGGATTCGTGAAGATCCAAGGAGGGTTCCCACTGTTGCAAAGGCCAAGATAATCAAGGAGAGATATCCAGCTGGCTGAATCGTGAGTGCAAAATCTGATAACCATGGAGCTGCAAAGGCGAGAATCAGAGTTGCAATCGTTCCGGCAACGAATGAACCGATGGCAGCTGTTGCCAGTGCGGCTCCGGCTCGACCGGATCGCGCCATCTTATTTCCTTCGAGTGCGGTGATCACCGATCCGCTCTCGCCAGGGGTATTGAGCAAGATAGAGGTTGTCGATCCTCCATACATCGCGCCGTAATAAATACAGGCAAACATAATGAGCGCTGCAGTAGGTTCAACAGAAAGTGTTACTGGAAGGAGAAGACCAATTGCTAACGCAGGACCAATTCCAGGTAGAACACCGACGAGTGTGCCGAGGAATGTTCCGAGAAGTCCAAAGAGGAGGTTGGTCGGCGTGAGTGCTGTCTGAAATCCCTGCAAAAGGAGATCGAGGTTATTTGTCATGAGTGCTCACGCTTTCTGCAATAAAACGGTGTAGGAAAAATTAATCAGGAAGAATCGAGGAAAGAATTCCTTGTGGGAGCTGAATATTGAGCCCAAAGGAGAATACAAAGAAGACAACGAGTGCAAAGACCAAGCTAATAGCAAAATCCTTGACAGGTTTGCGAGAGCCAAAGGTTGTTGCAAGGCCCCAAAAACCAATAGTCGCCGCGATGATGTAGCCAGCCTTCTCGAGGAGTGCAACATGGACTGCAACTGCTGCTGCCATCATCAACATTGTCTTGCGATCGGCCTTTACAAATGGGGCGCCTGGTTCATCACCCTCTGGTGTGCCTAACTTGCCGCGAAGAACTTCAAAGACGAGAGCGATTCCGATAACAAGAACGAGCGCTCCGATTGCATATGGAAATGTGCGTGGATCAACAATGTTATTGCCCTGTGGTCGAACAATTCGACTTGAGTCCCATAGGACTATGAGACCAAGGAGCACGAGGGAGCCCGCAAATGCGAGCTCCCCCTTGCCTTGATACGAGAGTTTCTTAAGCATCGGTAATTAGATACCGAGGCCCTTCATTACCTTGTTGATCTCAGGGATGTGAACCTGAAGGAAGGCCTTAAAGTCACTTCCTGCAGCGAATTCGTTATCCCAGTTGTTCTTAACAAGCTGTGCCTTCCATGAAGGTGATGTACGAAGAATGTCCATTACCTTGATGAAGTTCATACGTGATGCCTCTGAGATGTCAGCTGGTGCCATAACTCCGCGCCAGTTTCCATAGACAAAGTCATAACCCTGCTGCTTGAAGGTCTTACCCTTGAAGCCCTTGAGTGGCAACGCAGATGAGACACCGAGTACACGGAGCTTGCCTGCAGCAACGTATGTTGCGAACTCAGATGAACCTGAAACGCCAACCTTTGTTGCGCCAGAGAGAACAGAGGTAATTACCTCTGGGCCGCCTGAGTAGACAACGTAGTTGAGCTTGCTTGCATCAATTCCTGCCTTCTCAGCGAGGAGACCGATTACCTGGTGATCGATTCCACCCTTGTTACCACCAGCAATTGCAATTGAGCTTGGTGATGCCTTGAGGTCATCCATCAACTGATTGAGTGTGCGGTACTTTGATGAAGCTGGAACAACGATTGCATCGTATTCGCGAAGAACCTTTGCAATTGGTGTTGAATCAAGAAGATTAAGTGTTGACTTATTTGAGTAGAGACCACCTGTCATTGCAATACCTGTGATCAGCGCAGCTTCTGGCTTGCCCTTGATCTCCTGGAATGCGCCGAGTCCTACAGCTCCACCAGCTCCTGGCTTATATGTAGATGTGTAATCACCCAAGAGGCCCTCTGCCTTAAGTGAGTCACTGATTGCAGCTGATGTGAGTGAGTATCCACCTGGGTTAGCTGGGATAGTCCAATCAATCTTTGTAAGAGGCTTAACCTCTGGATACCACCAGCGAAGTGTTCCAGCGTATGAGCCTGTCTTTACCAATGTGCAGGTGAGGTCTGTCTTTTCAACACCGCGACCTAGAGCCTTGACTCCCGCGCGAAGACATTCATCTCCAACAATCGCCTTTGACGCTGGCTTAGCGCCTGCCTGAGCAGATGGAGCGATCATCAGTGAGGCAGCAACTGCTGCAACGCTGAGCGCAACAAACTTCTTCTTCAACATGTTCTCTCCTTAAGAGTTGGCTCCGCGGATCGTGAGCCATCAGGCGAGAATAGGTGGTGACTTATGGGTAGAAAAGCCATTTTGGTAACGATTTGATACCAATAACTGCAATTTGCCCTTAGGCCAGCAGGTCAGAGATTTCGATTCCTAGAGCCCCAAGTCGAGCTCGTCCGCCATCGATTGCCGTTAGGACAAAGGGCTTTCCATCTGGGCAGATGACGTAAGAGTTTTCAAAGTGAGCACCTCGTGATGAGTCGGTAGAGACAACCGTCCAATCATCGCCTAAAACCTTTGTCTTATCTGTGCCACGGGTGATCATCGGCTCGATAGCAAGTGCCATACCAGGGATGATCTTTGGGCCAAAACCTTTACGGCCAAAGTTGAGAACGTGAGGCTCTTGGTGCATCTCTGTACCGATTCCATGGCCACCGTACTCGCGCAAAATGCCGTACTTGCCTTGAGAATTAACATACTGCTCAATCGCATGGCCGATATCTGAAAGTCGTGCGTTGTTGCTACCCGCTGCGATTCCACGCCACATTGACTCTTCGCAGACATCCATCATCTTCTGATCTTCAGGATCAACGTTGCCGATTCCAATAGAAAATGCTGCATCTCCATGCCAGCCCTCAATGATTGCACCGCAATCGATGGAGACCACATCTCCATCATTGATTACGCGAGGACCAGGTATTCCATGAACTATCTCATCATTGATTGATACACAGATTGTCTTGGGGTATCCGTGATAGTTAAGGAAGTTTGACGTTCCTCCCCCGCGTTTAATGTTTGCCGCCGCGATTGCATCAAGGGCATCTGTAGTCATGCCTTCGGAGATATTCTCTTTGAGCACCTCGAGTGTCTGGCCAACAAGAAGGCCAGCACGGCGCATAATCTTGAGTTGATCAAGATCCTTTATCTGAATTGCCATATGTGATGCCGAATTACTGTTGAACTCGAGCCAGAGCAGATGTAGCGCGCTCTGTAATCTCAGAGACTTCACCTTGGGCATCGATAGTGATCAGTAGCCCCTCGGTGCGATAGAAGTGAACGATAGGAGCGGTCTGCTCTTCATAGACTTCAAGGCGCTTTCCAATAACTTCTGGGCGATCATCTTCACGCTGATAGAGATCACTCGAACCACATGCGGTGCAGGCGTTGGCATCAGGAGCTGATGGAGCACCACATGCACGACAGGTCTGACGCGATGAGAGGCGGCCGATGATGACCTCATTAGGAATAGAGAGTTCTAGAACAGCATCTAGTGGTGTGCGCTTTTCAGCGAGAATTGCGCGAAGAACCTCCGCCTGAACCACGTTGCGAGGAAAGCCATCGAGCAAGAAGCCATTGGCAAGATCATCTTGTGTGAGGCGATCCTTGACCATTGCATTGGTCACTGAATCTGGAACGAGTTCTCCACGATCCATAAATGTCTTTGCCTCTTGCCCCAAAGGTGTATTCGCCTTGAGGTTTGCACGGAAGATATCGCCGGTTGCAATATGAGGAATTGCGTAATGCGCTGCCAGGAATTGAGCTTGAGTTCCTTTACCAGCACCTGGAGGACCTACCAGGACAAGACGCATTACTTCAAGAAACCTTCATATGAACGTTGCTGAAGCTGTGACTCGATCTGCTTTGCAGTATCAAGACCCACACCTACAACAATCAAAATTGCAGTTCCACCGAATGGGAAGTTTTGAGATGCCCCAAAGAGTGAGAGTGCAATGATTGGAATAATTGCAATGAGTGCAAGGTAGAGGGCACCAGGTGCTGTAACACGTGAGAGCACATATGTGAGGTACTCAGATGTAGGGCGTCCTGCACGGATACCTGGAATAAATCCACCGTACTTCTTCATATTATCTGCAACCTCATCAGGATTAAATGTGATTGCAACATAGAAGTAGGTGAAGAAGATAATCAGACCTGAGTAGAGAGTGATGTAAATCCAGCTATCTCCACTGACCAAGTTACGTGAAATCCAACCAGCCCATGAAGAAGCTTCATTGCCACTGAAGTTAACAAGAAGAGATGGGATGTAGAGAAGTGATGAAGCAAAGATCACAGGAATAACGCCAGCCTGGTTAACCTTGATTGGAATATAAGTTGAAGTTCCACCGTAAGCCTGACGGCCAACCATGCGCTTTGCATACTGCACAGGAATACGACGCTGAGCCTGCTCAACGAAGACCACTGCTGCAACGATTCCAACTCCCATGAGGAGAACGAATGCGAATACTGCTGGACCCTTGAGAGTCTGGATTGACCAGAGCTGGCCTGGGAAACCTGCTGCGATAGATGTGAAGATCAAGATGGACATACCGTTACCAACACCGCGATCTGTGATGAGCTCACCGAGCCACATGATTACAGATGTTCCGGCAGTCATAACGACGATCATGACAACGATGCGCTGCCATGATTGATCTGGAATAAGAATTTCATTACAGCCAGAGAAGATGCGCTGTGTATCTCGAGCTACCGCAACAAGACCGGTTGACTGCAAGACTGCAAGGCCGATTGTGAGGTAGCGAGTGTATTGAGTGAGCTTCGCCTGACCTGATTGTCCTTCAGCCTTCAGTGTTTCAAAGCGAGGAATCACAACGGTCAGGAGCTGAATAATGATCGAGCTGGTGATGTAAGGCATGATGCCGAGAGCAAATACAGAGAGCTGAACGAGTGCTCCACCAGAGAACATATTGATAAGACCAAAGAGGCCAGAGTTGTTAGCTCCGTCAACACAAGCCTTTACGGCTGTGTAGTCGACTCCTGGTGTTGGAACGATTGAACCAAAGCGGAAGAGAGCCATGATTGAGAGAGTGAAGAAGATCTTCTTTCGAAGTTCAGGCGTCTTGAACGCCATTCCAAATGCTTTAAGCATCAATCTTCTCCACTCTCTTCAACCAGGCTAACTAATTACTTTTTGGTTTATTTGATTACAGTGTTGCTGTTGATCCACCAGCTGCTGCGATCTTTTCGATTGCAGATGCTGAGAATGCATGAGCTGTAACGGTTACCTTGACAGCGATGTCGCCGTTTCCGAGAACCTTTACAGGCAATGAATCGCGAACTGCGCCCTTTGCAATGAGGTCTGCAACTGTTACATCGCCACCCTTTGGAAAGAGTGCGTTGATTGTTGAGACGTTAACCGCCTGGTACTCAACGCGTGCTGGGTTCTTAAATCCACGAAGCTTTGGAAGGCGCATGACAAGTGGAAGCTGACCACCCTCGAAACCGATACGAACGGTGTTACGAGCGTGAGTTCCCTTGCCACCACGACCTGCTGTCTTACCCTTTGATGCCTCACCGCGACCCTTACGAGTCTTAGCCTTCTTAGCGCCTGGAGCTGGACGAAGATGATGAAGTTTGAGAGTCATTTTTATTCGACCTCCTCTACCTTGATCAAGTGACGAGCAGCTACTGCCATGCCACGAATTTCTGGACGATCTTC
>JACCDI010800745.1_pt1 | contig 12389 bp, 14 predicted proteins | sample 7442791 | NCBI WGS metagenome assembly JACCDI01 (sample SAMN15323434, study PRJNA562643) | freshwater metagenome | isolation source: river surface water | place: USA:Blue River Watershed | collected 2017-08-15
AACTCCATATCTTCTAGGGGGAGGCCTGCGCGCGCAGCCATACCCATGCCATCACCTGTATTGATATAGGCATTGGTGGATGCAGACCAAATCCGTCCTGCTCCACCGGTTGCCATCAAGGTAATCTTAGCCTCAAGAATATAAACTTCACCGGTCTCCATCTCGAGCGCGGTGACACCAACCACATCACCCTGCGCATCCCGGATTAAATCGAGTGCTAACCACTCTACAAAGAAATGGGTTTTTGCACGAATGTTGCGCTGATACAGCGTGTGTAACATCGCATGTCCTGTGCGGTCTGCAGCAGCACATGCTCGTTGTACGGGTTTCTCACCATAGTTGGCGGTGTGACCGCCAAAGGGGCGCTGGTAGATCGTGCCATCGGCGTTTCGATCAAAGGGCATACCAAAGTGCTCTAACTCATAGACAACCTTTGGTGCTTCACGACACATGAACTCAATTGCGTCTTGATCGCCTAACCAGTCTGAGCCTTTGACTGTGTCGTAGAAGTGATAGTGCCAATTGTCTTCACTCATGTTTCCAAGCGATGCGCCAATACCACCCTGCGCAGCAACGGTGTGCGAGCGGGTTGGGAACACCTTACTAAGAACAGCAACACTTAAACCAGCCTCTGATAGCTGCAATGCAGCGCGCATACCAGAGCCACCTGCCCCCACAATCACCGCATCAAAGCGCCGGCGTGGAAGTGATTTTTTAATGGCTGTCATTCCTTACACTTTCCATAAGATTTGAATGGCATACGCAGCGCAACCCACAAGCCACAATACTGTGAGCACTTGGAGCGTTAAACGAATACCAACCGGTTTTACATAATCCATCCAGATATCGCGCACCCCAATCCAGGCGTGATAGAAAAGACTTAAGAGAGCTAAGAGGGTTAAGACTTTCATGAGCTGATTTGCAAATAAGCCTGCCCAACCATCGTAGCTGGGGTTGCCGTTCACGATGTAGGCAATCAGTAGCACGATGGTGAAAACCACCATCACTATGGCGGTTATCCGCTGAATCATCCATTCTTTTAAACCGTAATGCGCTCCAACCACTAAACGCTTTGGCCCAATATTATGTTTTGACATGTTCTGATCCTCTCCTTAGAACACACCAAAGAGGCGCAGACCCAAGATCGCGGTCAATGCCAAACTAACAATCATCACACTAATCGCTGAACGATTAGCGGCAGCTTTATCAACACCCATCTCAAGATCTAAGAAAAGATAGCGGATGCCAGCACAGAAATGATGAATAAATCCCCAGATTAATCCCAGACAAATTAATTGAATGATGGGATTGCCCATGAGATTAGCAAAGTAAGCAAAGCTCACTTCAGAGGCTAGGCTCTTATCGAATAAGAACAAAATAAATGGGAGAAACAGAAATAAAGCGGCACCGGAGATGCGATGCAGAATCGACACTTTGCCAGGCCAAGGGAGGCGATATTGCGCTAATTGTGTGATGCCAATATTACGGAAGACCGGCCGAGGCTGGGCTGTATTTGCGTCCTGATGGGAGTCACTCATAGCTGGTTGTAATCCTGACTTAATAAGGCCAAATTGTTAATTATTGCTGTGTTGCAACATATTCTAGTAGAAACGTAAGGTGAAGTGGACATTTTTTCAGTTGCGATCGTTAACATATTGATTCTATAGCTATTTATATTTTGTACATTAGGTATTTATGCGTAGTAATTAGCCCTAATTGAGGTCATTGGCATAGTGCAAATCCTTGGTCTCATAGTGTGCCAACCGAATCTCAACGGTCTTATTGCCATAGGTAAAGGTTCTACGCTCCACCTGTAATACCGGGGCTGACTCTTCGAGCAAAAGATGCTGAGCCACTAGCGGGTCGGCGCCTAGTGCTTTGATGCTTTCTTCTGCGCGCACCATATGGGTTGCAAACTCTGTTTCGTAGAAGCCATACAAGGGACCAGGCCAACTGGTGAGACGCTCAAGCGTAATACCTTTAAAACGCGTAGCTAGTAGATAAATTGACTCATAGACAACAGGCCTGCCTTGGAAGGACTGCACGCGCTTGATCAAAATAAGTGGATCTTTGTTCTTGATATTAAATTGCTTCGCAAGGCTTTCATTGGCAGGCACTTCCTTGCAACTTAAGAACTTGCTCTTTAGGATTAGTTCCTTGGCATCGTCCGGCACTAATCGTAAGAAGCGGTATTGCACTGCCTCTTCGCGATGGCTGGCTACAAATGTGCCTTTACCTTGATGACGCACTACTAGGTTTTCTGAGGCTAATGCATCGATGGCCTTGCGGACCGTTCCCTGACTCACCTTATAGCGCTCCGCTAAGTCCATTTCACTCGGAATGGCTTGACCGGGTTGCCACTCACCAGCCTGCAAGCTTCCTAAAATCAGTTCTTTGATCTGCTGGTAAAGGGGGCTAAAACTAGCGGATTGCTCAAACGGTCGCATGATGAAATATTTTAATCATTTATCTTATAGAAGACTTAGTGTTAGTGTAAATGTAAACTACTGTTTTTGAGCGGTTCTGTTTCTCTTTTTAACGTTATTTATCCGGAGTTTGTAATGGCAAAAGCCCCTATGCGTGTCGCTGTGACTGGTGCAGCTGGTCAAATTGGTTATTCCCTTTTATTTCGTATTGCCAATGGCGATATGTTGGGCAAAGATCAACCCGTTATCTTGCAGTTATTAGAGATTGCCGATGAGAAAGCGCAGAAAGCTCTTAAGGGCGTGATGATGGAAATCGAGGACTGCGCCTTTCCATTGCTAGCGGGTATGAGCGCGCACAGCGATCCAATGACCGCATTCAAGGATATTGACGTTGCCCTTCTGGTCGGCGCCCGTCCTCGTGGCCCCGGCATGGAGCGCAAAGATTTGCTCTCTGCCAATGCACAGATCTTTACAGCGCAAGGCAAGGCCTTAGACCAAGTTGCTAAACGAACGGTCAAGGTCTTAGTGGTTGGCAATCCAGCTAATACCAACGCATACATCGCCATGAAATCAGCGCCTAGCTTGCCTTCTAAGAACTTCACTGCCATGTTGCGCCTTGATCACAATCGTGCCTTATCGCAGTTGGCTAGTAAGACCAACAAAGCCGTTGCTGATATCGAGAAACTCATTGTTTGGGGTAATCACAGCCCTACGATGTATCCTGACTATCGCTTTGCAACGGTCAATGGCCAGTCGGTCAAAGACATGATTAATGATGCTGCGTGGAATAAAGATGTCTTTATCCCAACAGTTGGTAAGCGTGGTGCAGCAATTATTGAAGCGCGCGGCCTCTCCTCTGCAGCGTCTGCTGCGAATGCCGCCATCGATCATGTAAGGGACTGGGTCTTAGGTACCAATGGTAAGTGGGTCACGATGGGTATTGCTTCACATGGTGATTATGAGATCCCTGCCGAGGTAATTTATGGTTTTCCGGTTACCTGCGCCAATGGCGAATACACCCTGATTAAGGGCTTGGAGGTTGACGCGTTCTCACGTGAGCGTATGACCCTTACCTTAAATGAATTACTCGAAGAGCAAGCGGGAGTAAAGCACCTTCTGAGTTAAGATAGATTGGTCTAAGGGAGGTTCCATGCGTTTATTACCAAGCAAGTTTGTAAGCGGTCTAGGCCTTTGCCTTGCGCTGTGTTCACCAAGCTTGGTTCTGGCGCAAGAGAGCTCCCTGACCATTCCGCATATTTGGAGTTGTAGTAACAATGAACGCTTCATTACCAGTGGACCTGTCAATAAATTACAGGTGCAATGGCGCTCCAAGTCCTATGAGATGCAGAAAGAAACATCTTTACCTGGCAGCATGCGATTTAAACACCATGACAGCGGTCTCGATTTAGTTGTAATTGGTCCTAAGGCAATGCTCTTTAATATCAAGACCGGTAATCGACTCGCCGATGAATGCAAGACCGTAGCAATGAAAGAAGGTAAAGAAGCGCACCTTCTAGCGCTTGAGAAATAAATTAATGAAATAACGGTTGTTGCGAGGGGCTATCTTCTGGCATCTCAGCATGAACCACTTCACCCTGCCGATCTGGGAACAGTGGCGCCCCACAATCATCACACAGCTCTGGTGAGAACAATACGGCGTGACGAAATACATCTTCTACGCCAGCATCATGCAAGGCATCACAAATCCGTTTGATCGGACTCTCCTCATCTGATACATCACTCAAGCCATCGCTTGAGACGGTCTCGCGATCATAGAGTGGCCAGATCACTCCATAAATGACCTCAGATGATCCTTTAAGACTAAATGCAATGCGGTACTCATCGGCTTGCTCTTCCCCAAAAGCACCAACAACGGCGGATAAGCCGGCTGGTAGTACGCCGAGTGTGGATTCGAGGAAGTTGATAGCAGCCCGAATACTGAGTGGGCGCACGTGTTTATCTGCTAAACGACAGTTCGTGAAGTAAGCCTCGGGCAGAAGTAATTCAAACTCACAGCCAGGCAGTAAGCTCACCAGCGGCTCATACATCGCGGTCTGCCACTCAATCAAACTCACACCCCGTTCTTGACGTTGTGGTCCATCCATTTGCCAACGGAAGATTGGCTGATCCTTAGGCGCTACGATCACTGCCAGAATAAAACGCGGGTCTGCTAATACAGCAATAGTCTCAGACATATCGCGCAACTCTAATTTCATATCACCACCCGATACGGCGGCGTTTGCTAAGGTCTCTAAGAGCGAGCGAGTTTGAGTATGCGAGTGCGGCATCTGGTCAATGCTGTAGAGCCAAGGGATGATGGCGAGTTGTGTTCCCTCTGCCGCAATCGACTTTTGCATTGCCGCTGCCGCTGCCTCTACGATGCTAACCGGTAGAGGTCCTGATGGAATCTGATAACGCGTGTGTGCCACGATGGGCATCGCTAACAATAAGGCATCCCACGTTTTACCATCATGCTCAAGACTCATCGACTCCGCGAGGGTCTCTGCAGTATCAGCAAGAACCTCAAAGGCAACTGTATTAATCCGAAAGGTTTGATCAAGCGCTGTATCAATAATATTTTGATGATGGCTTTTTAAGAGCTTGAGTAAGCGATTGTGCAAACGCTCTTCCCAAAAGCGATCCTCGAGCTGACTACCCGAGGCTGCCAATGAGATGGAGTCAGCCACCAAGCGCTCAGACTCAGGAGAAATACGTTGTACGGATTTAGAACGGTGGACTGCCATAGCGTAATTACTCTCTTCGAAGAATCTACTTTACTTCTTTTGCTCTGCCCGACGAAATACGGGCTTATCGGGCTTAGACTCCGCAGCACTATAGCGATAGCCCTCGGTCTTGAAGTTCTTGAGATCGGCCGGATCGGTAATGCGGTTCTCCACTACAAAACGGGCCATCAAGCCGCGTGCGCGTTTGGCATAAAAGGAGATGATTTTGTATTTACCGTCCTTCGCATCCTGAAAGACCGGCGAGATCACGGGGTAGCCAAGCTCATTGGCTTGCAATACCTTGAAATACTCTTCCGATGCTAGATTAAGTAAGAATGGTTTCTTTTGTTTCTTGAGGTCTTTATTAATTGCTTTGGTAATACGATCGCCCCAAAAGGCATATAAATCCTTACCACGAGCGTTCTTGAATGCCGTGCCCATCTCGAGGCGATAGGCTTGCATTAGGTCTAAGGGGCGCAGTACTCCATAGAGACCCGACAGAATACGAACATGCTCTTGGGCAAAATCAAGGGCCTTGCTATCTAAAGACTTGGCATCAAAACCTTCATAGACGTCCCCATTAAATGCGAGCAAGGCAGGACGGCTATTACTACTCGTAAATGTTTTAGACCAATCCCGATAGCGACCAACGTTCAGAGCAGCGAGTGGGTCAGAGATGCCCATCAGTTTAGAGACCTGTTGCGGTGATAGCTTTTTAAGGTCAGCAATTAATTTGGCGGACTCTGCCACAAAATCTGGCAAGGTATGTTTCTTGGTAGAAATGGGCGACTCGTAATCGAGTGACTTCGCAGGCGAGAGAACAATCAACATAAATCAATCTTCATCAAAATGGGTAGACACCCTATTCTAGTCATCTGCGATTATTTTGCAGATTGGGGCCAGCGCTTAGCAATCGCAGCCACACAAATACCTACCAGCACAGCCCACTCCAGAGAAATCAGGATCGTGCCAAGCCCAGTAATCAACATGGGTATCCATTCGCGTGGCCCAGACCTAATCTCATGCCGAATTTGTTGTACATCAATCAAGTTCCAAGCCACTGCCAGCAGTAACGCTGCAACGACTGCATAGGGCAAGTACTCAGCCAAAGGAGATACAAAGGCTAAGATAATCACCAAGAACAAGGCGGCAGCGATTGCAGATAGTGGCGTTTGGGCATTAGCAGCAAGGTTTACACCCGAGCGATTAAAGGAGCCGCTCGATGGATAGGCGGAGAAGAAAGAGCCGGCCACATTGGCAAAGCCCTGCCCAATGAACTCTTGATTGGCATCAAAGGCATCTTTACGTTTTAGTGCCATTGCGCGCGCAATGGCCATGGCTTCGGTTGATGCCAACAAGGTCATCACTAAGACGGGTCCAAAGAGAAGTTGAAGATGGTCGAGCGTTAGTTGTGGGAACGACAGTGGAGGTAATGCCCCTGGTATTGCGCTCACCCGCCGGATTTGATCAAAGACAGGAAAGTACTTTTCGAGAACGAGAAGTGCTACGCTGCCCACAATCACCGCTACCAACATCGCAGGCACCCATTTGTTCAGTGGTTTCCATAAGCGCATCGCAACTAAGGTGATGAGCACCAGCAACAAAACCTCGGGGCGCCACTGGCCGTGCTGTATGGAGGTGAAAGTTTTGCTAATGGTATCGATCACCTTGGTACCACGCTCAATATCAATGCCTAGCAGAGCCCCACTTGACTATTAATAATCAAGACCGCGGCACCAGCAGTAAACCCCACAATCACGGAATGTGGCACCTTCTCAACCCATTTCCCTGCCCCACCCAATCCTAATGCAATCTGTATTGCGCCAATCAAGAAACTCAGGGTGAGCACCAGCGCTACGTAGTGTTGACTCTCTGGAATGGCAAGAGGCGCGATCAAGGCCATGGTGGTGAGGGAAATAGCATTAGCAGGGCCGGTCACCATCAAACGGCTTGAACCAAATAAAGCAGCGATGATGCAAGGGACCATGGCGGCATAGAGCCCGTAGTGCGGAGGCATTCCTGCCAATAAGGCAAAGGCAATCCCTTGGGGCAAGACCACGATTGCACCCGTTAGTCCTGCCAATAGATCAGTGCGAACCACTCCAGGGCGTTGATACTCGGGTAGCCAGCGCAGAAATGGCAAGAAGATGAAACGGCTATTTAAAGACACTTTATCAACAATCCTAACTCGTGAGCCTCTGCATGGCACAATTTAGCCATGCATCAGCAAGCAATACAGACCCCTCATTCTAGCGACAGTACTCGCGGGGAAGCCATGTTTCCGTCCAAGCTACCCCATATCGGCACCACCATCTTCACAACCATGTCAGCACTTGCACTGGAGCATGGCGCAATTAATTTGGGTCAGGGCTTTCCGGACTTCGCTTGCGAGCCACGTTTGCTCGATGCCGTCAACGATGCCATGCAGGCTGGTCATAACCAATATCCGCCCATGGCTGGCGTTCCAGAATTACGCCAAGCGATCTCCCATAAGATTGAGTCACTGTATGGTCATCACTACGACCCCAATACCGAGATCACCGTCACTGCGGGTGCAACGCAAGCAATCTTTACCACCATTCAAGCCTGCGTTGGTCGTGATGATGAAGTGATTGTGATCGAGCCTGCCTTTGATAGTTATTTACCCGCCATTGAATTAGCGGGTGGCAAAGCGATCTCCATTCCGATGCAGCTCATTCGGGATAGCAATGGTCAAGTGCAGTCATACGCATTACCTTGGGCTGCGATTGCAGCAGCGATTAATCCAAAGACACGTTTGATCCTAACGAATACGCCCCACAATCCAACGGCTAGCATCTGGACTGCAGAGGATCTTGAGACCCTCTACGATCTTGTGAAGAACACGTCGATTTTGATATTGAGTGATGAGGTCTATGAACATATGGTGTATGACGGTGAGCCGCATCAGAGCATTGCCCGTCATTCAAAACTTCAGAAACGTAGTTTTTTGATCTCCAGTTTTGGTAAGACCTTTCATGTCACGGGCTGGAAGGTTGCTTTTGTGGCAGCACCTGCCGCTCTCATGACTGAATATCGTAAGGTGCATCAGTTCAATGTATTTACAGTTAATACCCCGATGCAATATGCCCTAGCTAGCTATATGCAAGAGCCCCAGCACTATCTCAACTTACCACTTTTTTATCAAGCCAAACGGGATCTCTTTAGAGAAGGTTTGGGGTCGACTAAGTTAAAACTACTACCCTGCACCGGTAGTTACTTTCAGTGTGTGGATTACTCAGCCCTACCTATAGCTGAGGCAAGGTTATCCGAAGCGGAGTTCTGTCGCTGGCTCACCATTGAGCTCGGTGTAACAGCAATCCCGAACTCTGCCTTTTATGCCAAGCAGAACGAGTCTGGGGTTGTGCGCTTCTGTTTTGCTAAGCAAGAGCAAACCTTACGAACTGCCTTAGAGCGTTTACAAGCTCTATCCTAAATAATTAACACCATTCATGACCAGAGACCAAGATGAGTAAACAAGATAAAGCAATGATTGATGTGTACAGTTGGGCAACACCGAACGGTCATAAGATCCATATCATGCTCGAAGAATGTGGCTATCGTTTAGATCGCGATTGGCGGGCAATCCCTGTTGATATTGGTAAAGGCGATCAGTTCAAGCCTGAGTTCTTAAAGATTAGTCCCAACAATAAGATCCCTGCCATAGTTGATCCGCAGGGTCCAGATGGAAAACCTATTCATTTATTTGAATCCGGCGCCATCTTGTTGTACTTAGCGAATAAGACAGGTCGCTTCTTGCCCAAATCAATCCGGGGTAAGTACGAGACCCTGGAGTGGCTGATGTTCCAAATGGGGGGCTTAGGTCCGATGTTGGGACAAAACCATCACTTCCGCTTGTATGCTCCGGAGCAAGTCGATTATGCAATTAAGCGCTATACCAATGAAGCAAAGCGTTTGTACGGTGTGTTAGATCAACGTCTTGAGAAGAACAAATACATCGTTGGTAATGAATACACCATTGCTGATATGGCGATCTTTCCATGGACCCGCCGTTGGGATAAACAAGGAATGGACTTGGCCGACTACCCACACTTCAAGCGTTGGTTCGAGATGATTGGGAAACGCCCTGCTGTTAAACGCGCTGTTGAGATCCTAACCAACTTGCGCAAGCCCGAGATGGACAAGAAAGATAAAGAGCAGCTCTTTGGTGCTAGCCAATACAAACGCAGAAAGAGTTAAGTATGGAAATACGATCAATCGGTATTATTGGTGCGGGCACGATGGGCAATGGCATTGCGCAAGTCGCTGCCGGCGCAGGTTTTGATGTCATTCTTTTGGATATCAACGATGCTGCATTAGAAAAAGGTTTAGCGGCATTAAGTAAGAGCTTAGATCGTCTCATCAAGAAAGAATCGATTACCTCAGAGCAAAAAGCACAGACCTTGGCTCGTATTAAGACCACCACACTCTATACCGATCTTGCCGCGGTCTCATTGGTGATTGAAGCGGCGACCGAGAATCAAGCCATTAAAGAAAAGATCTTGGCACAGGTCGATCAGGTGGTGAGTAAAGAAACCATTATTGCTAGCAATACTTCATCGATCTCCATTACACATCTGGGCTCTTTTAACTCAAGGCCTGAGCGTTTTATTGGAATTCATTTCTTTAACCCACCTCCACTCATGGCCTTGCTCGAGGTCATTATGGGTAAGCAAACGAGCCCCGAGACCCTCAAAGCAGTCCTTGCTATGGCGACTAAGATGGGCAAAGAACCCATTACCGTTCAGAGCTCTCCGGGTTTTGTGGTGAACCGCATTCTTCTACCCATGATTAATGAAGCGTTCTTCGTCTTGCATGAGGGTGTTGCGAGTCCTGAAGATATTGATACTGGCATGAAGCTGGGTTGCAATCATCCTATTGGTCCATTGGCCCTTGCTGACCTCATTGGCTTAGATACCTGCTTAGCCATCATGGAGGTATACCAAGCCGAGTTTAAGGATGATAAATATCGTCCATCGCCACTTCTCATTGATTTAGTTGCTAAAGGTCATCTAGGTCGTAAGACCGGCCGCGGTGTTTATGTCTACGAACCCAAATAAATAATATGCAACTACCTTTTGTAATTCGAGCAATGGGTTATGCAGGACTGATTCCATTTGTGGGTCTTGCCTTGAGTGTTCAGTTTGCAGATAGTCCCAATGATTTAATTGCGCTGGAGTCTTTAGTGGCCTATGGCGCAGTGATTGCGTCCTTCTTGGGTGCTTTGCATTGGGGGGCATGCTTTAGAACCATTGGTCAGAACTCACACAATCGCTGGCTCGATCATAGTGTTTGGATCTGGGGAATCATCCCAGCCTTGGTCTCATGGTTGGCAATCCATATCTACATTCCACTCGCACTTCTGCTCTTAGCAATTACCTTGATTGTGCAGCGATTGATTGATCAAAACACCTATCAGAATTACTTTGCCAATGAGGAGACTGCGAATGCTTTCCTCAGGATGCGCACCCACCTTACGGTGGTGGCATCGATCAGTCTATCGTGGGCGGGTGTGGTTACCCTATTGGGGAACTACTAACTGGCTTAGTGTTTCTTGTGCGCTGAGGCAATAATTTTCTCGGTATACGCGATGGCAACCGCAGAGATCACAAAGGTCACATGAATTAAGGTTTGCCAGAGTAAAGTCTTCTCATCATACGAGGCCGCATTGATAAAGGTCTTTAGCAAATGAATCGAGGAGATACCGATAATGGCCGTTGCTAATTTGACCTTAAGCACTCCCGCGTTCACATGCGATAACCACTCCGGTTGGTCGGGATGGTGGTGCAACTCAAGTCGAGACACAAAGGTTTCCCAGCCACCCACAATCACCATGACCAATAAGTTCGAGATCATGACCACATCAATTAGCCCCAACACGACCAGCATCAGAGCGGTCTCGGTCATGTCCTTATCCTTCATCATGCTGATGAGGTGGACGAGCTCCATCCAGAACTGCCAGACATAAACACCTTGGGCAACGATTAGGCCGATATATAAAGGGGCTTGCAACCAGCGGGACATAAAAATCCAGCGTGGCAAGGGGCGTAATTTTTGTTCAATCTCAAACGGTTTGTTTTCATTCATAGATCAAATTGTAGCCAAATTTATGTAGCCTTGATGACAAATGAGTCTTCTGTATAAAAGTGCGAGAATACTTTGATCATGCCGGGTTTATTTGATTCCAAGCCAATACCACCTCTTGCGGAGGTATTGCGTCCGCAGAAGATTGATGAGTTGATTGGTCAGACCCATTTACTCGGTGTTGGTAAACCCCTCTATCTTGCCTTTCAATCGGGTCAACCCCACTCCATGATCTTGTGGGGGCCTCCTGGGGTTGGCAAAACAACGATTGCGAGGTTATCGGCGCAAGCCTTTGCACGCTCATTCATTGCGATCTCAGCGGTCTTGGCGGGTGTCAAAGAAATCCGTGAGGCGATTGAGCAAGCGCGCCATGATATGGCGCAATCTGGCAAGCAAACTATTTTGTTTGTGGATGAGATTCATCGCTTTAATAAGAGCCAACAAGATGCGCTCTTACCCCATCTAGAATCCGGGCTCTTTACCTTGATTGGGGCAACGACTGAGAACCCGTCCTTTGAGGTTAACTCCGCCCTGCTCTCACGCGCTCAGGTCTATGTCTTACAGTCACTTGATCACAATGAGCTCGCCCAACTCTTAGAGCGTGCACGCAAATATGCTTTACCCAATACAGCATTCACTGCCGACGCACTTGAGACCATTGTTGCTTATGCCGATGGAGATGCGCGTCGTTTAATTAATTTGCTTGAGCAACTACAAGGTGCTTTGAGTCCTCCAAATAATCTTGTTACTGAAATTGATACGCGCTTTATTGCCAATACCCTGACTCTGAACGCACGACGTTTTGATAAAGGCGGTGATCAGTTTTACGATCAGATCTCTGCCTTGCATAAATCAGTACGCGGTTCTCATCCAGATGCTGCTCTGTATTGGTTATGCCGCATGCTCGATGGTGGCGCTGACCCACGCTATCTCGCTAGGCGGATTGTGCGAATGGCTTGGGAAGATATTGGTTTAGCCGATCCACGAGCCATGCAATTGGCCAACGATGCGGCACAGACCTATGAACGCTTAGGCTCGCCTGAGGGTGAGCTAGCTTTAGGACAAGCAGTGGTGTACTTAGCAATCGCCCCAAAGAGTAATGCGAGTTACAAGGCATTTAATGCGGCGCGTGATTTTG
>JACCDI011195116.1_pt1 | contig 12376 bp, 11 predicted proteins | sample 7442791 | NCBI WGS metagenome assembly JACCDI01 (sample SAMN15323434, study PRJNA562643) | freshwater metagenome | isolation source: river surface water | place: USA:Blue River Watershed | collected 2017-08-15
TGCGAGCCTTGGGCTGCCAAGACCGCAGGAGATGCGTAGTTTTCGCTGGCGATCAACTCAATGTGATGCTCTTGGCGGGCGTTTTCTGCCTGGATGGCGGCAAAAATTTCGGGATCGGTTTGTTCAATCAGAATATTTCTTGAATACATGGCAGGCCTTCAAAGGATGGTTCCTTGCTAAACAGAGGCGCAAAAGGCCGCAATTTGGCAAGGGCTGCCCAGGCGAACGGCTGAAACCTTGAGCCAACATGTGCCGGACAAGGTGCACGCTTCCCAGTGGTTGAGGATGACGCAAGGGTCATCCATTTCCACGTCAGAGCTTGGTTTGCTGGTTGAGCAAGACCAGGCTCCTATCGCCAGTTGCGTACAGTGCAAGTGTAGCCGAGGAGGGCCTTCATCTGTCCAAAAAGGCTGAATTTGGTGGCGCATTTGCAGCGGCTGCTTCATTAGGCCGCTATTTTTTGGAGCTTGCTTGGGGGCTTGGGGCTACTTTGGGGAGTGCGTCCTTGAGTCGAGCTTGTTCGGCAAGCACTCGGGAGATGTAATCCGTTTCGGTGGCAACCGACTCATCGCCTGCCTTGTAAAGTCGCAGCCCCTCCTGAACGCTGCCAGTCAGCGCGATGCATTCTTTGAGAATTTTCACGCCAATTCGCAGATTTGTTTTCGGGTCAAAAATAGCCATGACCCCGCCATAGGGAGTGAATTGTTCAGAATGCACTTCCTGCAAGACCTGCATCAAACCCTTGGCTCCCGAGGTGCTGTTGGCAAAGGGGTTGAAGTTGGACTCCACCCCAATCACGGCCAGAATGAGGGTGGGGTCGAGTGCAGACCGATCAGCCAAGTCAAAGACCTCCAGCATCAAGGCATTCATGGGTTCGGGGGCCGTTCTGTACTTGCTCCGCACAGCTTGAACCAAGGCCATTTGTGTGGGGTTGAGATCGGTCGAGGGTGCAGCAAAACTTCGAAGCAATACCTGCTGCTGCTCATCCTCAGCTTCTGTGATGTGCAGACGCGTAAATAGCCAACCTTGCACGCTTTGAATGGTCAAGGTTCGAACTTCCGGCCGAGCCAAAGCCAGCATGCTCAAAATCAAAGCCATCAAGCCCAAAAGTGCAAAACTGTGGTGCGAGATGTTCACAAAGCCCCGCGCAATGTCGCCTGAAAACGTCTGAATGCCTCGCCAAAGACGAACAGTCCATTGGCTTGCAGTTTCATGAAGGGCGGGTTGGTGCACGGTGAAGGTGGATGTGGCAGAACTCGATATTATAAAAATAATCAAAAATAGATGCTTTCGGTATATCGAGCTTGGCCATCCTCGGTGAAAATAGCTTCTTTATCTTTTTGTGTTGTGACTGTGACTCCTTCATCTCCTAAACCCTCCGATGTTCAAGCTTTAGACAACTTGACGGGAGGCGCTTTTGTCGCTCAAACATCGGGCGAGCGCGCTGCCAAATTACGCGAATGGCTCTTGACCCATCCTTCACAAGAAGATTTGCAGCTGGTCTACAAAGAAATATCGTCCAGGGACAAAGGCGCTGCCAAAGTGCTGCGCGAAAAGTTAGATGAGCTCAAGCGCTCACACGGGCAAGACGTGCTGGCAGCTGAGTGGGCAGAGCGTGCCAATGCCATGCTGACCGCTTCTCGCCTGAATATTGCCGATGCCATGGCATGGCAAAGAGATGCCGCCAAAGCGGGTGCGCCTTTGTCGCGTGAGCCCTTGGCCAGCTTGAAATTGCAATTGAACGAAAAAATCAAAGCGGTTGAAGACTTGCAGCACCAAGTCATGGTGCAGCGTGAAACCGCGGTGTTGTTAGCGCAGCGAATTGAAGTTTTGTCTACCAAAAGCCTGAAAGAGGCAGACGCTGCCAACGAGTTGCTGCAGTCTGATGTAGCGCACTGGCAACAACAAGCCAATGCCCTCACACAAGACACCTCATGGCACAGTGTTGATTTGAAATTTCCACCTCAACTTGAAGCCTCTCAACACCAGTTAGGCAGTGTTTGGGAAGCCTTTGAGGCGGCGCTTTTTCAAGCCAAAGCGGCTCGTGACGATGCCAACGAACCCATGCCTTCTGTGCCTGTGTGGGCTGAAGAAATTCGCTTGGCTCGGGGCGGTCCGTCTGGCCAGACTGGCCAGTCTGGTCATACGGGACAAAACCAAATGGCCGATGCACCTGCAACGTCGGTAGAAGGCGCTGCAGAAACGACTGATGAAGCCAAGACAGCCAAGCCTGCCCAGCCTGCCAAAGTGCCCAAAGTGAGCAACACCAAAATGGACCCCGCGCAGCGTTTGGCATTGCGTGAAGCAGCCAATCAGGTGGTGACCGGTGCCATGACCTTGTTGGCCGCAGAAAACACCGAAGCCAACTTGTTGGCCTTCAAGCAAGCCCTCAAAGAGCATGGCCGCAACATGGACACCCAAATGGACCTGAAGGTTCATGAAGCTTTGATCGCTGCGGGTGAGTCTGAAGGCTGGCAACGTCATGTGGCCGATCAACTGCGTTTGGCGCTGGTTTTAAAGGCGGAAGGCCTGTTCAAAAAAGTGCCATTGAAAGCGCCAGTAGAAGCGCCTGAGTCCACACCACCCGCTGAAGAAACACAAGTCGCAGCTGAATCCGAAGTGGCTCAAGTGCCAACGGCCGCCGATCAATCAGGTTCTGAAGCCAAAGTGCCAAGTGCAGAAGAGTTTCAACTAGAGCCCACTGTGGGTGGCCGCAAGATGCAAGACGCATTGCGTCAATTGCGTGAAGAATGGAAAAAAGCCGATCAAGGCGGGCTACCCAATCACGCATTGTGGAAGCGCTTTGATGCAGCATGCAACCAAGCCTACAAAGTGGTGCAGGCGTGGCTGGACAAAATCAAAAACGAAGCCAGCGAGCACCGTGCTCAACGACTTGCTTTGATTGAAGAGGTCAAGGCTTGGGGTGAAGCCAACGCACAAAATTCAGACTGGCGCATGCAATTGCGTTCACTGCATCAGTTTGGCGACCGTTGGCGCTCTGCGGGCCATTTGAGTGAGAAGGCATTTGCAGAATTGCAACCGCTGTGGAAGCAGGCTTTGAGCAGTGCTGCGGCACCTTTGGAGGCAGCTCAAAAAGCCAGCACCGAACGCCGTCAAGCTTTGATCGCTGAGGCTGAAAAGCTTGGCGCTGCGCCCATGTTGCGGGTCGATGCGGTCAAAGCTTTGCAGCAAAGCTGGCAAACCGAAGCCCAAAGTGTGCCCATGGATCGCCGCATTGAGCAAAAAATGTGGGAAGCTTTCCGCAAACCCATTGACGAGGCCTTTAGCCGCAAGACAGTGGCTCGTGAGCAAGCCCCTGCGGCCAACATGTCTGCGCACGACAGGCTGGTCTTGGATGCCTCCAATGCCTTGAAAGCGGCCAACGCATCTGGCGATGTTCAGAAAATCAAGGCGGCTATGGCGGCATTGGATGCGGCATTGAAAGGGCAGGCTCAAGCGAACAATGCCAGTGCTCAAGAGGCAGCTCCAACCCCTGCCGAGCCTGGCGTCAATGCGCCTGAGGCCATTGCAGAATCCTCAGAGCCGGTGAAGTCTGAAGCGCCCCCCAAACCTGCTCGGCCCTTGGTGGCCATGCGGGGCGATGACCGACCTGGTCAAAAGAAATCGGTTCCTGCACCCGCAGGTCGAGGCCCAGGCGATCGCCGCGATGGCAAAGGTGCACCGCGTTCTGACCGTGGTGGTTTTGGCGACAAGGCTGGTGATCGATTCGAACGTCGCGACCGCGGTCCGCGTTTGAGCGACACCGCCTTCAGAGCGCAACGCGACGCCATGGAGCACGCCGAAATGGCGCTGCGCAAATTGGCAGCCCAAGCCCATGGAGAATCTCTCACCAACTTGTTGGCAGCATGGGAAAAACGCCAAGCAGATTTGGTGCCTTCTGCGGCAGATTTGGGGCGCAATGTGAATGCCGCTGCCAGAGCTGCTTGGTCGCAAGCAGTTGGCCAAGCGCCCAAAGCATCAGCGAGTGAATCTATTTTGCGCTTGGAAATGGCGGCTGAAGTGCCTACGCCTGCCGAAAATTTGAATGAGCGCCGAGCGCTGCAGTTGCAATTGCTCACCCGCAAAAATCAACCAGGCCCCGAGCAAACATGGGCCTTGGATGTCACGGCAGTTTTGTCGTCTGCGCACGATCCCAAGTTGGCGCGCCGTTTGCAAAATGCTTTGAAAAATTTGTTGAGAAGTTAACTCAGTGAGCCAGCAAGCTGACGCGTTCATGCTTGCCAGTTGAATGCCAGCGCAGCACTTCTGCGCGTGGCCTTGGGGCTGCAGCATCCCAGTCACTCAACACATGCCTGGTTTTGGATAAACCCAAACCCAAGTGGTGATCAGCTGGCCGATGGGTATGGCCATGCACCAAGCAAGTGGCCTCTGTCTGCGCCAACCACTGCGCTGTCCATCCGTCATCGACATCTGCGTAAAGGGTCTGAGGGTCTTTCTTGAGCGATTCAGATTGCATCCGAAGTTGCCGGGCAATGCTTTCGCGCTCTGACAAAGGCTTGGCCAAGAATGTAGATTGCCAATTGACTTGGCGCACCATGTGCCTAAATTCTTGGTAACTGGTATCGGCCAAACATCCAGCGTCGCCATGTGAGAGCAAGATTTTGTGTGAAGCAAAGTTCAAAAGCGTTGGATCTTGCAGATCCTGAACACGGCATTCATGGAGGAAGGAAGTACCCACCAAAAAGTCGCGGTTACCTCGCATGAAGGCCACTTGTTTTGTGGCTGCGCACAACTTCAAGACCGAGGCGCACTGTTGAAGAAAAGCATGATGGGCCACGGCGTCATCGCCCACCCAAACCTCAAACAGATCGCCCAAAATAAAGACCGCGTCTGCGGTCGTATTCTGCATGTAGGTTTGCCACACTTTGAAGGTGGCCGTGTCTTGTTCTTGCAAATGCAAGTCTGAAATGAAATCAACCGTGCGCCAATTTTCAGGGGCTTGCAGCACCTGAAAAGGCAACACGGTTGCAGTCATGAACTGTTGTGGCGCAGAGATTTAAAGGGCCACAGCCTTTTCAATGATGATGGGCTCTTTGGGCACATCGTCGTGAAAACCGTTGCGACCGGTTTTCACTTCTTCAATGGCGTCCACAATCTCAGTGCCCGACACCACGTGTCCAAACACCGCATAGCCCCAGCCTTGCAAGGAAGGGGCTGTGTGGTTCAAAAATTCGTTGTCAGCGGTATTGATAAAAAACTGAGCCGTGGCAGAGTGAGGCGCCTGCGTACGCGCCATGGCCAAGGTGTACTTGTTGTTCTTCAAGCCGTTGTTGCCTTCGTTTTGAATGGCGGCATCGGAGTGCTTTTGTTCCATGCTGGGTTCAAAGCCGCCGCCTTGAATCATGAAACCTGGAATAACGCGGTGAAAAATGGTGTTGTCGTAATGACCTTTGTTCACGTAGTGCAAAAAGTTCTCGGTACTGATTGGTGCTTTTTCGGCATCAAGTTCAATGAGGATGACGCCTTTGCCGGCGATGTGGAGTTCGACTTGAGGATTGCTCATGGTTATTGCACCAAAGTGATTGATTGAATGACAACAGGGGTTTTTGGAACATCGGTTCTAAAAGGGCCGCCCATGCCGGTTGGCGTGGTTCTGATTTTATCCACGACATCCATGCCAGAGGTGACTTTGCCAAAAACCGTATAACCGAAAAGTTGTAGGGCGTTGAGCAAATTCTCGCGTGGCACGTTTTCATAGACCTGCCCACGGTATTCAAAGCGTTTAACGGGGTCGCCATCGGGGATGGGCGTTGGGTCTAGAAAAGCATTGTCCACGGTGTTGATAAAAAACTGGGCCGTGGCTGATTGAGGGTCATTGGTTCTGGCCATGGCCAAAAATCCAGTTTGATTTTTAAGTCCTGCTGTCATGGCCTGACGGCCTTCGTGCTGAACGGGTGCGCGGGTGGGGCGCTCTTTGTATTGGGCGTCGTAGCCACCACCTTGAATCATGAAATTGGCAATGACCCGGTGAAAAATGGTTCCGTTGTAGTGCTTGTCCCTCACATATTGAAGGAAGTTGGCCACTGTTTTGGGTGCTTTGTCAGGGTACAACTCCACCATGATCTCGCCCATGTTGGTGGTAATTTTGACTTTGGGCGACTCTTGCGCATGGCCTAGCAAAGGCATCAAGGCCAAGCCCAAAGACAGTGCCAATGCACTGCAACAGGCTGCAAAGATTCGGCGAACTCGGTTTGGATTCATGGCTTTAGCGCACAGCGCGGATGTTGGTTGTGGTGGTGGTGGATGCAGCAGGTGCAGGCAAGGGCAGCAGGGCGGAGCCTGGTTGCACAGCTTTGGCTTTGGCGTAGGCTTGCTGGGCCATGGCGGTGTACAAATCGCCTAAATTTTGATGTGCAATTTTATAATTGGGCCGGGCTTGAATGGCCGAGATGAAGGCCGTCATGGCGGCATCGTAGTTGCCTTGCGCCGCATACAGAACCCCCAAATTGTTGTAAGGCTCTGGCAATTCGGGAAACTCCTGAATGAGTGCCTGGAGTTCTTCAATGGCTTTGGCCGACTGACCCAGCCCGGCCAAGATTTGGCTGTTCATGAGGCGCCACTGCGGCGAAGTATCGGAGCCAGGCTTTGCGGCGCTTTGTTTCATGGCCGTCTGCAGTTTTTGCTGCGCTTGCGACCACTGTTTGTTGCGAATGAGTTCTTCAATCTCCAGGGTGTCATTGGCCCAAGCCAAGCTGCCGCCTAAAAACAGCGCAACTGTGAAAACTCTCAGTAGAAACCAAGGGGAGGTCATGGCGATCGAATTTGGATGGGGCTTTGTCAGCGGCTAATTTGGGCTTTATACTGAGGCAAATTGTAACGGAGGCCTCTCTTTCAGGCCGTCCTTGCAACAATTAGGGGGCTGCGGCCCCTTTTTGCACCCGAACAAGAAAAACAGTATTTCATGAGCTTGCGCATTTACAACACGCTGTCCCGCGCTGTTGCCGATTTCTCTCCCGCAGAGGCTGGCCATGTCCGCATGTATGTTTGCGGCATGACGGTGTATGACTTGTGTCATGTCGGACACGCTCGCTCCAATGTGGCTTTTGACGTGGTTCAGCGCTGGCTCAAAGCCAGTGGCTACAAGGTCACCCACATTCGCAACATCACCGACATCGACGACAAAATCATCAAGCGCGCTGTTGAAAACGGCGAAACCATTCGGGCCCTCACCGATCGCATGATCGATGCCATGCACACCGACTTTGATGCATTGGGCATTGCCAGGCCCACCGCCGAACCGCGCGCCACCGAATTTGTGCCGCAAATGCTCAGCATGATTGGCACCTTGGAAGAAAAAGGTTTGGCTTATCGCACCCCTCAAGGCGATGTGAATTACGCGGTTCGCAAGTTTCCCGGGTATGGCAAGTTGTCTGGCAAGTCGCTTGATGAATTGCATGCGGGTGAACGTGTGGCGGTGCTCGATGGCAAAGACGATCCGCTTGACTTTGTATTGTGGAAAAGTGCCAAAGAATCTGAGCCCGACGAAGTGAAATGGAACAGCCCATTTGGCCCAGGCCGACCTGGTTGGCACATTGAGTGCTCGGCCATGGCTTGCCAAATGTTGGGCAACACTTTTGACATTCACGCGGGCGGTGCCGATTTGCAGTTTCCGCACCACGAAAATGAAATTGCCCAAAGTGAAGGTGCCACGGGTGAGACCTTTGCGCGCTTTTGGATGCACAACGGTTTCATCAATGTTGACAACGAAAAGATGTCCAAAAGTTTGGGCAACTTTTTCACCATTCGCGAAGTTCTCAAAGCCTTTGACGCCGAAACCGTGCGGTTTTTCTTGGTTCGCAGCCACTACCGCACACCCTTGAATTATTCGGATGTGCATTTGAACGATGCGCGCGGTGGTTTGAAACGGCTCTACACCGCCTTGCAAGCTGCCACGCCTGCACAAGTCACCATCGATTGGGCCAACCCCTATGCGGCGCGTTTCAAGGCTGCCATGGACGAAGACTTTGGCACTCCCGAAGCAGTGGCCGTGCTGTTCGATTTGGCGGGTGAGGTCAATCGCAGCAAGTCAGCCGATCAAGCGGGCTTGCTCAAGGCCCTGGGGGGTATTTTGGGTATTTTGCAAACCGACCCCGTGGCCTATTTGCAAGCTGGCGCTGGCCTAGACGAAGCAGCCATTCAGGCCCACATTCAAGCGCGCGCCGATGCCAAGGCGGCCAAGAATTTTGCAGAAGCCGATCGCATTCGCAAGCTTTTGCTAGAGCAGGGCATAGTGCTCAAAGACTCGGCCGCAGGCACCACCTGGGAAGCTGCTCAATGAGCCAAGCCGACGAGCTGATGACGCCCGAATATTGGGACGCCGCCTGCGCACACTTGTCTAAAAAAGACCGTGTGATGAAGCGAATCATCCCTCAGTTTGGCGACGCATGTTTGGTCTCTCGCGGCGATGCGTTTGTAACTTTGGCCCGCAGCATTGTGGGTCAGCAAATTTCAGTCAAAGCCGCTCAATCTGTTTGGAACAAATTTGCGGCTTTGAATAAAAAAATCACCCCTGCAGGTGTTTTGAAACTGAAAGTTGACGACATGCGCGCGGCTGGTTTGTCAGCTCGCAAAGTGGAGTACTTGGTCGATTTGGCGCTGAACTTTCATGGCAAAAATGTCAGTGTCAAAGAATGGCAGCACATGGACGATGAGGCCATCATTGCCGAACTGATTGCCATTCGCGGCATTGGCCGCTGGACGGCCGAGATGTTTTTGATCTTCCACCTGATGCGCCCCAATATCTTGCCCCTCGATGATGTGGGCTTGATCAATGGCATTAGTAAGAATTATTTTTCAGGCGAGCCAGTCAGCCGAAGTGACGCCCGCGAGGTGGCCCAAGCTTGGCAACCCTATAGTACAGTTGCAACTTGGTATATTTGGCGGTCGCTCGACCCATTGCCGGTTGAGTATTGAGTTCCACAAAGGAGGCCCATTTTGGCCAAGCGTACATTCTTAGACTTTGAGCAACCCGTGGCGGAGCTTGAAGGCAAAATTGAAGAACTTCGCTACGTTCAAAGCGAGTCGGCTGTCGATATTTCGGAAGAAATTGACCAGCTCACCAAAAAGAGCCAGCAGCTCACCAAGGACATTTATTCCGATTTGACAGCGTGGCAAATTACCAAAATAGCCCGCCATCCAGAGCGCCCCTACACCCTCGACTACATCCGCGAAATTTTCACAGACTTTGTAGAAATGCATGGCGACCGCCATTTTGCCGACGACTTGTCCATTGTGGGTGGCTTGGCCCGTTTCAATGGTTCACCTTGCATGGTGCTAGGCCACCAAAAAGGACGGGACACCAAAGAGCGTACGCAGCGCAACTTTGGCATGAGCAAACCCGAGGGCTATCGCAAGGCTTTGCGCCTGATGAAAACCGCCGAGAAATTCAAGCTGCCCGTGTTCACGTTTGTCGATACGCCTGGTGCATATCCAGGCATTGATGCAGAAGAGCGCAGCCAGTCAGAAGCCATTGGCCGCAACATCTTCGAGATGGCGCAGCTCGAAGTGCCCATCATCACCACCATCATTGGTGAAGGTGGCTCTGGCGGTGCATTGGCCATTTCGGTGGCCGATTCGGTGCTCATGCTTCAGTACTCTGTTTATTCCGTCATCAGCCCCGAAGGTTGCGCCTCCATTTTGTGGAAAACCTCTGAGAAGGCAGAAGAGGCGGCCGAAGCACTTGGCATCACAGCGCATCGCCTCAAGGCTTTGAATTTGGTTGACAAAATTGTGAACGAGCCTGTGGGTGGCGCGCACCGCGATCATGCGCAAATGGCCGCTTTCCTCAAGCGTGCTTTGGGCGATGCATGGCGCCAAGTGACCGATTTGAAACCCAAAGAATTGGTCGAGCGTCGCTATGAGCGTTTGCAAAGCTATGGCCGTTTCACCGACACCAAAGTCAGCAAATAATTCTGCGCTTGCTGGCGCGGAATTGCTTCCGCCTGGCTTTCAGCCCGAACTTCCATTGGCCATCGCTTTGAGCGGCGGTGCCGACTCAACTGCTTTGTTGTGGGCCTGTGTTCAGCGCTGGCCTGGTCAGGTGAGGGCTGTGCACATTCACCATGGTTTGCAAGAAGCTGCCAATTTGTTTGAAGCGCACTGCCGCGCCATGTGCGAGCAATGGCAAGTGCCCTTGGTGGTGTGCAAAGTGAATGCCCGACACGAGGCGGGACAAAGTCCCGAAGATGCAGCCAGAAAAGCCCGCTACCTGGCCTTGAGTGAATCTGTTCATCAGCATCCAGATTTGCAAGGTGTGAAGCACATTGCCTTGGCGCAGCATGCAGATGATCAAGTGGAAACCTTGTTGTTGGCGCTGTCGCGCGGTGCAGGTTTACCAGGTTTGGCCTGCATGCCAAGCCAATGGACTCGAAATGGCTTGCAATGGCATCGGCCTTTTTTGAGCGTGCCAGGCTCCAAGCTGCGTGAGTGCTTGGTTCAAGCGGGTGTCAGTTGGATAGAAGACCCCACCAACCAAGACGAGCAGTTCACACGCAACCGCATTCGCGCACAACTTTTGCCTGCTTTGGAGCGAGCTTTTCCTCAATTTAGAGAGACCTTTGCGCGCAGCGCATCGCATGCCGCCGAGGCGCAAGACCTATTGAACGACGTGGCACAGGCCGATTTGGCAGGTGTGATGGAGGGCGGCTTGCCCAGCATCAAAAGCCTTCAGCGCTTGAGTTCGGCCAGGCAGTCATTGGTGCTACGCCATTGGTTGAAAGAGCAGCACCAAACCACGCCCAGTACGGCACAACTGGCTGAGTTGGTGTCTCAAGTTGCGTCTTGCACCACGCGCGGCCACCAATTGCACCTCAAGGTGGGCAGGGGTTATGTGCGCCGCGAGGGCGCCGGATTGACTTGGACATCTGCGAGCTAAGCGCACAAACCCTGTAAATATAGGGTTCTCCCGAGTACAATCGACAGGTTTTGCTGAAATTTCCCTTTATTCACTTTTCAAAATGGCACTGATCGTTCACAAATACGGCGGCACTTCGATGGGCTCTACAGAGCGCATCCGAAATGTGGCCAAACGCGTCGCCAAATGGGCACGGGCTGGCCACCAAATGGTGGTGGTGCCCAGCGCCATGAGCGGCGAGACCAATCGCTTGTTGGGTTTGGCCAAAGAATTGGCCCCCGCCAAAACAGACACCGCCTACGACCGCGAACTTGACATGTTGGCCGCCACAGGCGAGCAAGCTTCTTCTGCTTTGTTGGCCATTGCGTTGCAATCTGAAGGCATGCAGTCGGTGAGCTACGCTGGCTGGCAAGTGCCCATCAAGACCAACAGCGCTTTCACCAAAGCCCGCATTGAATCAATTGACGACGTGCGCGTGCGCCAAGATTTGGCTGCGGGTCGTGTGGTCATCGTGACCGGCTTTCAAGGTGTCGACCCCGAAGGCAACATCACCACATTGGGCCGAGGTGGTTCCGACACATCGGCAGTGGCTGTGGCTGCTGCCATGAAAGCCGACGAGTGCTTGATTTACACCGATGTAGACGGCGTGTACACAACCGACCCCCGGGTGGAGCCCGAAGCGCGTCGTTTGAAAACAGTGAGCTTTGAAGAGATGCTTGAAATGGCATCGCTTGGCTCCAAAGTATTGCAAATTCGCTCGGTTGAATTTGCGGGCAAATACAAAGTGCCCATGCGTGTGTTGTCTAGCTTCACGCCTTGGGACATCGACATTCACGAAGAAGCCAAGTCTGGCACCCTGATCACTTTTGAGGAAGACGAAAAAATGGAACAAGCCGTAGTCTCCGGCATTGCCTTCAACCGCGATGAAGCCAAAATTTCTGTGGTGGGCGTGCCCGACAAGCCAGGTATTGCGTATCAAATTTTGGGCGCTGTGGCCGATGCCAACATTGAAGTCGACATGATCATTCAAAACATCAGCAAAGACGGCAAAACCGACTTCAGCTTCACGGTGCACCGCAACGACTTTGCCCGCACGATGGACCTGCTCAAGCATCAGGTCGGCCCAGCGACTGGCGCCGCCCAGGTGCTTGGCGACCCGCGAATCTGCAAGGTCTCCATCGTGGGCATCGGCATGAAGAGCCATGTGGGCGTGGCCGCCAAGATGTTCCGCACCCTCAGCGATGAAGGTATCAACATCCAGATGATCAGCACCAGCGAGATCAAGACCTCGGTGGTGATTGACGAAAAATACATGGAACTGGCAGTTCGCGCCCTGCACAAAGCCTTTGACTTGGACCAACCCAGCGCTTAAGCTCTGGCTATAATCTCAAAAGCTGGAAACGTGAACGAGTGGCCGAAGGTGCTCCCCTGCTAAGGGAGTATGGGGTGTAGAGCCTCATCGAGGGTTCGAATCCCTCCGTTTCCGCCAGCTATCAAGCAAAA
>JACCDI010691473.1_pt1 | contig 12374 bp, 10 predicted proteins | sample 7442791 | NCBI WGS metagenome assembly JACCDI01 (sample SAMN15323434, study PRJNA562643) | freshwater metagenome | isolation source: river surface water | place: USA:Blue River Watershed | collected 2017-08-15
CGCTCCACCCCGCATGCCGAAACAGCGCATAACTTCTTGGCCAATTTGGTGTCCGACCTTGAGCAATTGCGCCTGCTCATGAACGTGGACAAGTGGCTGTTGTGTGGAGGTTCTTGGGGCTGTACCTTGGCCTTGGCGTATGCCAAGCAATACACACAGCATGTGTCGGGCATGGTGCTGCGCGGCGTGTTTGCGGCGCAAGACCATGAGCTGGACTGGCTTTACAAACCCGGTGGCGCTAGTCGCGTTTTTCGAGCTGAGTGGCAAGACTATGTGTCGGCCATTCAAAATCATGCACACCTCGATGCAGATGATTTGACCGTGCGCAGTGGCCAACACAGCGTGCTTTTGAATGCTTATGACAAGGTCTTGCAAGAGGGGACATCGGCACAAGTTTTGGCCATGGCGCGTGCGTGGTGCACTTGGGAGGATGCGCTCAGCAGCGTGTACCCCAGCGACCCGGTGCATGCTGCGCATGCAGGCCCTGAAGAAGATTTGAAGTGTTTGGCCATGGCCCGAATTTCAGCGCACATGTTTGCACACGATCCCGAGCTGGGCAGTCGGGGCCACATCGTGCCGGCCACGGCCAATGATTTCTTAAAAAACATACCCGGCATCATCGTGCAGGGTCAGTTTGACATGGTCACGCCGGCAGAGACGGCTTGGCAGTTAAAGCAAGTGTGGCCTTTGGCGCAGTTGCGTGTGGTGCATACGGCAGGTCATTCCAGTCAAGATCCAGAATTGCAAAGTGCGCTGGTGACGGCACTGGACGACATGCTGACAGAAGTTTGAACAATCAACAGGAGACAACATGGCTTTGACCCCTTTCATGGTGGACGGCAAGTCCGTCCAAATTGACAGCGATCCACAGATGCCTTTGCTTTATGCATTGCGCGATGATTTGAAATTGAACAATCCGAAATTCGGCTGTGGTTTGGCGCAATGCGGCGCTTGCACCGTGCATCTGGATGGGCAAGCGGTGCGCTCTTGCGTGTTGCCTGTGTCGGCCGTGAAGGGCAAAAAAGTGACCACCTTGGCGGGTTTGGGAACACCCGAAAATCCACACCCCATTCAGGTGGCATTTTTAGAAGAGCAAGTGCCGCAATGTGGTCACTGCATCAATGGCTGGGCCATGACCTCGGCCGCATTTTTAAAACGCAACCCCAAAGCCACCGACGCCGAAATCAAAACGGCCTTGGAAGGTTTGAAGTGCCGTTGCGGTACGCATGTGTCCATTTTGCGCGCCATCAAGCGCGCACAAACTTTGATGGCTTGAGGAGCACACCATGCACAATCCTTCAAATTCAGACGTGAACACCTCCGAGGTGACGACAACAAACCACAGTGACAAGCTCAGCGGCACATCGCGCCGAGATTTTCTCAGTGCTGCGGGCGCCTTGGTGGTGTCAGTGGCCAGTGGCGGTGTGTCAACGCAGGCCTTCGCACAATCCGCAAGTGCAACGATGGCGGGTTCTGCTTCTGCCACTGCGGTGGGCACGACCTTGGCCACCATCAGTGCCATCAAGCCTGCACTCAAAGCCGATGAACTCGATTCATGGGTGGCCATTCAGCCTGATGGCTCGGTGGTCGCTTATTACGGCAAAGTCGACTTGGGCCAAAGCTTGGAAGTGGCCATTGGGCAAATCGTGGCCGAAGAATTGGACGTGTCGTATCGCAAAGTCAAAATTGTGATGGGCAACACCGCCAGTTCTTTGAACCAAGGTGGCGCCTCCAGTGCACTGGGCATCCAAGCCGGCGCCAAACCACTGCGCAATGCGGCCGCAGAAGCGCGTCGCATCTTGCTGAACTTGGCCAGCGAAAAACTAGGTGTGCCAGTCGCCAACTTGGTGGTGGACGATGGTGAAATCTCGGTCAAAGGCAACAGTGCGCAGAAGGTCACGTATGCTGAATTGATCGGCGGCAAATACTTCAATTCCAAAGTGGAATGGAACAAACGGATTGGCAATCCACTGGATGTGAAAGGCCTGGCCAAGCCTAAATCACCTTCAGAGTACAAAGTGGTGGGTTTGTCTATTCCACGCAACGATGTAGCTTGGAAAGTGTTTGGCACCAGCGGCAACATTGCCGACGTCAAAGTACCTGGCATGTTGCATGCGCGTGTCATTCGCACGCCCGTTGCTGGCGGCTTGGCAGAGAAAGTCGACGAAGCATCGATCAAGCACATTGCCGGCGCCCGCGTGGTCCGCGAGAAAAACTTTTTGGCTGTGGTGGCCGAGCGTGAGTGGGATGCTGTGCGCGCAGCCAAAGAACTGAAGGTGACTTGGAGTGCCTCACCCAAACCCTTTCCGGAGTTTGAAAAACTGCACGCACACATTCGTCAGGCACCGACACGCAAGCGCACAGAAGAACAGAAAACAGGCGATGTCACAGCAGCCCTCAAGTCTGGCGTGAAAGTGGTGGAGGCTGAGTACTTGTGGCCTTTCCAATCGCATGCCAGCATGGGTCCTGCCAGTGCTGTGGCCGATGTGAAGGCTGACAAAATCACCATTTGGACAGGTTCACAAAAACCACACTATGCCCGTGACGGCGTTGCCGCTTTGCTCAAAGTGCCGGTCGACAAAGTGGAAGCCATTTGGGTGCAAGGTCCAGGTTCTTACGGGCGCAATGACGCCGGTGATGCCGTCATGGACGCGGCTTTCATTTCCTCCAAAGTGGGTCAGCCTGTGCGTGTGCAAGGCATGCGCCACGACGGTACGGCATGGGATCCCAAAGCGCCTGCATCGGTGCACCGTGCGCGCGCTGCGATCGATGCCGATGGCAAAGTGGTGGCTTATGACTTCACCACGCGCGCATTCTCCAGGGCCACCATTGACAGCAACGAGTCTGATCCCCGCGACAGCTTGGTGGGCATGGAATTGGGTCTGCCGCCCAAGGGCGGTATCACCTTCGGCATCCCCGAAGAAAGTTACGCCTTTGACAACAAGTTGTTGGCCTGGGAAGTCATTCCTGATTTGATCGACAGCGCATCGCCCATGCGCACATCGCACATGCGCGACCCAGTGGGTTTGCAAATTCAATTTGCCAGCGAGCAGTTCATTGACGAATTGGCCTATGCCACGGGCGAAGACCCCATTGCCTTCCGTGTGAAATACGCCAAGGCGCCGCGCGACATTGCCGTGCTCAAAGCCGCAGCCGAAAAATCGGGCTGGGAGCCACGTGGCAAGGCCAAGCGCGATCGCTCGGGCGCTGTGCTGACAGGCCGTGGCATCGCCTATGCGCAACGCGCGGGCACCATCGTTGCGGTGGTGGCTGAGATTGAAGTCGACCGCAAAACAGGCCGCATCTGGGGCCGCAAATTCACGGTGGCGCACGACTGTGGTTTGATCGTCAACCCACAAGGTTTGCGTTACACCATTGAAGGCGGTTTGGTTCAAGCACTGTCGAGAACACTCTATGAAGAGGTTCAGTTCTCTCCCGACAAAGTCAAGAGTGTCGATTGGAACAGCTACCCCATTTTGGAAATCAAAGACACGCCTGAGACCATCGACATTGTGCTGATCAATCGCCCCGAGGCGGCGCCGACAGGGGCTGGCGAAGCCACATGCCGTGTGGTGCCTGCAGCCATTGCCAATGCCTTCTTTGATGCGACAGGCGTTCGCATGCGTGAAGCACCGCTGAACCCAGCGCGCATCAAAAAATTGTTGAGCAAAACCTAAAGGAGCCGCTCATGCAAAAGCTTGTGAAACGCTTTGAAATGTCTTTGAAAACCAAATGGGCGCCTTTGATGGCGGCCGTGGTTTGGGGGCTTTGTGCTGTCACGCCATTGCGTGCACAGCCGGCCGCTGCTGCATTGGCCAATCCCCATGAAGCCATCTACATGTACAAATCAGCCGATCGAGAAGCTTGGCTGTTGGAGCGCGCCAAAAAAGAGGGTGGACTGACGCTTTACACCTCTTTGTCGCCCACAGAGTCAGGCCCGTTGTCGGCGATGTTTGAGAAAAAATACGGCATCAAGTTGACGATTTGGCGCGGACTGAGTGACGGCGTGGTGCAACGCGTGGTGAATGAAAGCCGTGCCAAGCGCCATGTGGTGGATGTGGTGGAAACCAACGGCCCAGAAATGGAAATTTTGGCCCGCGAAAAAATGTTGAGTGAGTTCTACAGTCCTCACCTCGTCGATTTGCCGCAAGGCATGATTCCCAAACACCGGCTTTGGATGCCCGATCGTGTGAATTTCTTTGTGGTGGCTTTCAATACCCAAAAACTGAAACTGGAAGACCTGCCTAAACACTATGAAGGCTTTACAGAAGCCAAGTGGAAGGGCCGAATTGCCATTGAAGCCACCGATGCCGAGTGGATGGGTGGCCTGGTGAATTCGTTGGGTGAGCAACGCGGCATGACATTTTTCAAAAAACTGTCTGATCAAAAACCAGATGTGCGCAAGGGTCACATTTTGTTGGCTCAAATGGTGGCAGCAGGCGAAACCGATGTAGGCCTGACCATCTACAACGCCAATGCGCAGTCTTTGAAACAGCGCGGCGCGCCCATCGACTGGGTGCCGATGGAGCCAACTTTGGCAAGGCCGCAAGGTGTTGGCGTTGTGCGTCAAGCACCGCATCCCCACGCAGCCGCTTTGTTTGCCGACTTTATTATTTCGCCAGAGGCCCAGGCTTTGCTGAACAGCATGGGCCGCCCGCCTGCCAATCAAAAAGTGAAATCCAATTTGAACAATTTCAATTACGTCCTCACCGATCCTGGCATTGTGGTGGACGAGGCTGAAAAGTGGAACCAACATTGGACACGGCTTTTTTTAACCAAATAAATTCACCTGCCTGAGCAAAATCGACATGAGCACATCTATCTCCCAACTGAAAGAAGACTTGGCCATTGCCAACCAAATATTGGCCAATGAAGGCGTTTTCGATGGCTTTGGTCACATCAGCGTGCGCCATCCTGACAACCCTGAGCGCTTCTTCATTGCCCGAAGCATGGCGCCCGCCTCTGTGACGGCGCAAGACATTGTAGAGTGCGACTTGAACGGCGATGTGCACGATGCACAGGGACGCAAGTCGTATTTGGAGCGCTTCATTCACAGCGCTATTTTCAAAAAGCGTCCGGATGTCAATTCGGTGGTGCACAGCCATTCGCCTGCCATCATTCCCTTTGGCGTCACCGGTGCGCGACTGCGACCCATTTGCCACATGAGTGGCTTCTTGGGCAGCAATGTGCCGACCTTTGAAATTCGCAACACGTTGGGCGAAACATCGGACATGTTGATTCGCAACCAAAGCATTGGTGAGTCCTTGGCCGATACCTTGGGCAACAACACCGTGGCCTTGTTGCGCGGTCATGGCAACGTGGTGGTGGCCAACTCCATTCAACTGGCCGTGTTCCGAGCCTATTACACAGAAGGCAATGCCAAACTGCAAGCCGAAGCCATGCGCATGAGTTTTGGCATGGGATTGGGCGAGCCTGTGTATTTGTCGGAAGACGAAGCGCGCAACTCTGCAGAGACCAATGCGGGTCAAGTTGAGCGTCCTTGGAATGTTTGGAAAAGCAAACTGCCCAAGTAAATCTCATTGAAAGAAATTCAGCATGTCTCACCTCATCGCCCAAGCTTCTGCCTTCACTCGCCGAGGGACTTTGTGTTGCGCGGCCCTGGCTTTGTGCAGCACTTTGTGGAGCACCCAAGTCAGCGCGCAAAACGCAAGCAATGCGTATCCTTCAGGTCCCGTCACCTTGTTGGTGCCCTTCACAACTGGCACAGGTGCCGACCTGTTGGCGCGACTGCTCGGTCCCAAGTTGGCTGACAAGTGGAAAGTATCGGTGGTCACCGACAACAAAGCCGGTGCCAGTGGCTCGATTGGCACAGGTGTGGCCGCCAAGGCTGCGCCCAATGGGTTGACGGTGCTGGTGACGGCCACGGCTCACGGAACCTTCCCAGCCTTGATGCCCAAACTTCCCTTCAATCCACAACAAGCATTCACACCCGTGATTTTGTTGGGCACCAGTGCGTTGGGTGTGGCAACGTCTGCCAAATCGCCCTTCAAAGATTTCAAAGAATTTCAAGACAGCGCAAAGAAACAACCCGGTGTGTTGAATTACTCATCACCTGGAACAGGTTCGCCGCAACACTTGGCCATGGAGTTGATGGCCCAAGAAACCAACATCAAACTGCTTCACGTGCCCTACAAAGGGACAGCAGGTGCTTTGACCGACTTGATGGGGGGTCACGTAGACGCCAGCATTGTGGCGCTGCAGACCGCAGCCCCGCATTTGCAAAACGGCGCTCTGCGCATGCTGGCTTTGATGAGTGCTGAACGTTCACCCGCATTTCCCAACGTGCCCACCTTGAAAGAATTGGGCGTGGCCAATGGTGTGGTTGAGACTTGGTATGGTGTGTTTGTCCCCGCAGCCACACCCGCAGACGTGGTGGCCAAACTCAACGCCGATTTCAACAGCTTGTTGCAATTGCCCGATGTGAAAGAAACCATGAACAAGCAAGGCATGGTCGTTGTGGGCGGCAAGCCCGAGCGCATGGGTGACTTGGCCAAGAACGAACTGAGTCGTTGGGCGCGGGTGGTTGAAAAAGCAGGCATCAAGGCCGAGAACTGATCATTTGTTCTCCGCATGTAACCAATTCCGTGGGAAAATTGAAATTAAATTACACCGGAGACAAGTCCTCATGCCCAGTCGCGCTACCAAAATTGTTGCCACCTTAGGCCCTGCATCCAGCGAACCCGCATTGCTCGAAGCCATGATTCGGGCGGGTGTGAATGTGGTTCGTTTGAACTTCAGCCACGGCAAAGCGCAAGACCACATTGACCGTGCGCGTTTGGTTCGCGAAGCTGCTGCACGCGCAGGTCGCGAAGTGGCCATCATGGCCGATTTGCAAGGCCCCAAAATTCGCGTTGGCAAGTTTGCAGAAGGCAAAGTGATGCTCGAGCCCGGCGCCAAGTTTGTGCTGGACGCATCGCGCACCGAACTTGGTGATTTGTCAGGTGTCGGCTTGGACTACAAAGAACTGCCCCGCGATGTGAAGGCTGGCGACGTGTTGTTGCTCAACGATGGCCTGATTGTGCTCACTGTCGATTCGGTGAAGGGCGAGCAAGTGCACACCACCGTCAAGTTGGGCGGTGAGTTGTCCAACAACAAAGGCATCAACAAACAAGGTGGCGGCTTAACGGCGCCTGCCCTCACCGGCAAAGACATGGAAGACATCAAAACAGCGATGAGCTTCCAAGCCGACTACGTGGCGGTGAGTTTCCCCAAAAACGCCACCGACATGGAAATGGCCCGTCAGTTGGCCAATGTGGCGGCTGCCGAATACAACCACAAGCCTGGCTTGATTGCCAAGATTGAACGCGCAGAAGCCATCCCTCGTTTGGAAGAAATTTTGCTGGCCAGCGACGGCATCATGGTGGCCCGTGGCGACTTGGCCGTTGAGGTCGGCAACGCCGTGGTGCCGGCTTTGCAAAAACGCATGATCAAGTTGGCGCGTCAGCACGACAAAGTCGTGATCACGGCCACGCAAATGATGGAGAGCATGATCACCAACCCCGTGCCCACACGCGCCGAGGTGAGTGACGTGGCCAATGCGGTGCTGGATGGCACCGATGCCGTCATGCTGAGCGCAGAAACAGCCGCCGGCAAGTACCCGCTCGAAACCGTGGAGGAAATGGCCAAGATCTGTTTGGCGGCAGAAAATGCTGAAGAGTTTGAACTCGATGGTGACTTCAGTGGCCAAACCTTCAGCCGCATTGACCAGTCTATTGCCATGGGCGCTTTGTTCACGGCGCACCACCTCAATGCCAAAGCCATTGTGGCGCTCACCGATTCAGGCTCTACCGCTTTGTGGATGAGCCGTCACCGCGTTAACATTCCCATTTATGCGGTGACCACCAAATTGTCTTCACAGCGCAAAATGGCGCTGTACCGCAATGTGCGCCCCTTGTTGATGGACACCAGTGCCGATCGCGATACCGCCTTGGTTCAGGCTGAAAATCATTTGAAGAGCCGCGGCATTGTGTCGGGCGGTGACATTTATGCCATCACCTGCGGCGAGCCCATGGGCGCGCCAGGCGGCACCAACATGCTCAAGATTTGCCGCGCAAGCGACTGAACAACCCATGGCTCAGCCAGCCCACGGACCAGCTTAGCCAAGCGGTCCAGAGGGTGTGGCTCATGAAGTGGGCGCCGCGCATTTGCTGAGACAGGCCCAGGACCAAGCCAGCCAACAGGGCGCAAGCCAACCAAATGCGAGCGCTGGGCGCGCCACTTTGACGCAGGCCGAAGTAGGCGGCCATGAAGGCGAATCCGGTGGAGGCATGGCCTGCTGGAAAACAATGCCCGCCGCCGCCATCCATTTCAAACACATTCCAGTGGGAGATGTAACTGGCCGTGCCGCCAAACACTTGCAGGTCCCATGGGCAGCTGGTTTTGCTGATGCCTTTGATCAGCGTCACTGCCAAAAGGGCGCACACCACCGATAAAAACAGGCCAGCTCGCTCGCCGGTGGCCAAATGGCGCAAGCTGCCCCAGGGCCGCCAAATTCCGACCACCAAGGCCAGCAACAGCACCCAGCCGGCATTGCGCATGCCTTCGTGCATCACCTTGACCATCCACCAGTTGTCGCGCAGCGCAAAACCGGTCGACTCTCCCCACCACTGCGCCATTTGCATGTCACCGCCTGAGAAGTCCCACGCCAGCAGGATCAACAGGCCGATCAAACTGATCACCGCATCGGGCCGCCAGGACGCTTGCGAGTGAAGGCTAGAAAAAAGGGGGCGGTCTTTGAACATGGCCGAAATCATAGTCTGACTTGCTAAAAAAACGGTCAACAAGGCTTCCAGTTGCTAAAATCCTTGCCAGTTACAAGCCGGTTACATGTCGCCAAATGAAGTTCATCATCTTGGCGGCGTCGCAACCTGGTTGCTTGCAAAAGATTTTTTAACTTTGGGATTTCACCATGGCACTCGTTTCAATGCGCGAGCTGCTGGACCATGCGGCCGCCAACGGCTACGGCATTCCAGCTTTCAACGTCAACAACCTGGAACAAGTTCAGGCCATCATGGAGGCGGCCAAAGAGACTGGCGCCCCCGTCATCATGCAAGCCTCCGCTGGTGCCCGCAAATATGCCGGTGAAGGTTTCTTGAAGTTGTTGATTCAAGCCGCCGTCGAGACCTATCCAGAAATTCCCGTGGTGATGCACCAAGACCACGGCCAAAGCCCCGATGTGTGCCAAGGCGCCATCAACTTGGGTTTCAGCTCCGTCATGATGGATGGCAGCTTGGAAGCCGATGGCAAAACCATTGCCAGTTACGAATACAACCTGGAAGTGACCCAAAAAGTGGTGGCCATGGCCCACAAGCTGGGTATCACCGTGGAGGGTGAATTGGGCTGCTTGGGTTCTTTGGAAACCATGCAAGGTGACAAAGAAGACGGCCACGGTACCGACGCCGTGATGACCCGCGAACAGCTCCTGACCGATCCTGAACAGGCGGCTGACTTTGTGAAGCGCACCCAGCTCGATGCCTTGGCCATTGCCATCGGCACCAGCCACGGCGCCTACAAGTTCACCCGCAAGCCCACGGGCGACATCTTGGCGATTGACCGCATCCAAGCCATTCACAAGCGTATCCCCAACACCCATTTGGTGATGCACGGCTCGTCCAGCGTGCCCCAAGACTTGTTGGCCATCATTCGTGAATTTGGCGGCAACATGAAAGAAACCTACGGCGTGCCCGTGGAAGAAATTCAAAAGGCCATCAAGTTTGGCGTTCGCAAAGTCAACATCGACACCGACATCCGTTTGGCCATGACCGCAGCGGTCCGCAAGTTCATGGTGCAAAACCCCGAGAAGTTTGACCCCCGCGAATGGCTCAAGCCAGCCCGTGAAGCGGCCAAACAAATTTGCAAACAGCGCTACATCGAGTTTGGCTGTGAAGGCCAAGCGTCCAAAATCAAAGGCCACAGCTTGCAAGTGGTGGCGGCGCAGTACGCAAAAGGTGAGTTGGCGCAAGTCGTTCACTGAAATTGGCGGGATAATCGCAGCAACATGAACACTGCTGCCATCCACAATTCCGCTTTGCACACTTCCGCTTTGACATCCCTCACCTTGCTCGCTCGCGGCAAGGTGCGTGACAACTATGCTGTAGGCACCGACCGCATCCTGATGGTGGCCTCCGACCGCATCAGCGCCTTCGACGTCATCATGGGTGAGCCCATTCCAGGCAAAGGCGTCTTGCTGACGCAAATGGCTTTGTATTGGTTTGACAAGTTGGGCCCCAATGGCTTGAACTTGTGTCCCATTCACCTCACAGGGGATGCCCCCGAAAGCGTGGTCAGTGCAGCTGAAGTGCCTCAAGTCAAAGGCCGCTCCATGCTGGTCAAGCGCCTGAAACCCATTCCGGTTGAAGCCGTGGTGCGCGGTTATTTGGCGGGCAGTGGCTGGAAAGAATACCAAGAGGGCCAGCAAGTTTGCGGCGTGAAGTTGCCTGCTGGTTTGAAAAATGCCAGCAAGTTGCCCGAGCCCATTTACACGCCGGCTGCCAAAGCCGCTGTGGGCGATCACGACGAAAACATCACCTTTGAAAAAACGGTCGAGATGATTGGCCTCGATTTGGCCACCCGCATCAAAGACATCAGCATTGCCATCTACAAAGCGGCCAGCGACATTGCGGCCCAAAAGGGCATCATCATTGCCGACACCAAATTTGAATTTGGTTTGGACGCCGATGGCACCTTGGTCTTGATGGACGAGGTGCTCACGCCCGATTCATCTCGCTACTGGCCTGCTGAAAGCTACATGGAGGGTGTGAACCCTCCCAGCTACGACAAGCAGTATTTGCGCGACTGGCTGGAGAGCACCTTGGTCAATGGCAAGCCCTGGGACAAAACCCCGCCAGCCCCTCGTTTACCCCGTGATGTGATTGAAAAGACCTCGGCAAAATACGAAGAAGCGCTGCAGCGATTGACGCGTTAATTCGCCAGCGCACTCAATGTTGGAGTGACTTTCATGATCAGTTTGTTTCGCTCGGCCCCCGAACTCATGGTGCAGTACGCGCACTATCACCGTGATCGTCGCAACATCGTCACGCATCTGGTGGGCATTCCTTTGATCGTGTTGTCGATTGGCATGTTGCTGTCACTGGTGTCCTTCGACATTGGCGGCAACATCATCAGCTTGGCGGCGGTGCTGTGGGTGCTTTCAACAGCGTGGTATCTCACCCGCGGCAACTTGTTGTTGGGCTTGGCCACCAGCGCCGTCAACGGTGCTTTGATTGCCTTGGCCCACACCCCCGAGGCCGCCACAGGTTGGGGCCTCGGTGCGCTTTGGGATGCCGCCTGGTTTCCAGGTTTAGCCGTGTTTGTGATCGGTTGGATCATTCAGTTTGTGGGCCACATTTTTGAAGGTCGCAAACCCGCGTTTGTCGACGATGTGGTGGGCCTGTTGGTTGGCCCAATGTTCGTGGTCGGTGAGGTCTTGATGATGGCCGGCATGCTGCGCAGCATGCACGGCTTGATAGAGTCTCAAGCGGGCGCAACCCGCTGAGCTTACACAGAATCAGTTCAGCATCATGCTGAGCTTGCGGCGATAGCTCGACACCATGGCCGCTTGAGGGTCTTCTTGCACCGCACTCTTGCCCATCAGTTCAATGCCGCCAGCCGATTTGCCCGTGTGATCGGCACCGCCTTTGGGGATCACTGGGGTGAGCAACTCCAGCAAGCCCACCATGGTTTTGCGCGGTGCTTCGTCGTTCCATTTTTTGTCGCGCATGATGATCTCTAAGAGCTCGTCCATGGCGCCCGTCCAGTCGTCGCTGGCCAACAGCACGCGGGCTTTGGCAAAGCGTGCGTCGAAGTCGCGCTTGTTGGCGGCGATCAATTCGTCAAACTTTTCCAGGGGCCATTGGCCCATGGGGTCGGTGGTGACGAAGTTCAATGCGTCGAGCCATTGCTTCAATGCTTCAAAGCGCATTTTGAGAGGTATTTGCGACAAGCAGGGTTGGAGCACCGTACCTGCCGTGTCGAGTTGGCCCATGCTGATCAGCAGCTTAACGAGGTCAAATCTGGCGTCGTCGTTTTCGGGGTTGGCTTCCAAGGCTTCGAGCAACTTGCTTTGGGCAGTTTCCAAGTCGCCCGATTCCAACAAGGCTTCCGCTTCTTGCACTTCGGCTTCGGCCAAGACTTCGTTCTCGCCGGGGACGTGCTTGTCGAGGAATTCGCGCAGCTTGCCTTCGGGCACGGCGCCCATGAAGCCGTCGACGGGTTGGCCGTTTTTCAACATCACGCAGGTGGGGATGCTGCGAATGCCAAAGGCGGCGGCCAGTTGTTGTTCTTGGTCGGAGTCGATTTTGACCAGTTTGAAGCGGCCGCCATAGGCTTCTTCCATTTTTTCAAGAAGTGGGCCC
>JACCDI010443365.1_pt1 | contig 12373 bp, 9 predicted proteins | sample 7442791 | NCBI WGS metagenome assembly JACCDI01 (sample SAMN15323434, study PRJNA562643) | freshwater metagenome | isolation source: river surface water | place: USA:Blue River Watershed | collected 2017-08-15
GACGGCTGTTGACCATGCGGATCAGGCCGCGGCGTGAGTGGTGGTCATGCGTGTGTTCCTTGAAATGCGCCTGCAGCTGATTGATGTTCTCGGTCAGCAGGGCCACCTGCACTTCGGGTGAGCCTGTGTCGCCTTCACTCTGCGCGTATTCCTTGACGATCTCTGCCTTGCGTTCTGCGGTTAAAGCCATTTTCACTACCTCCAATATGCACTGATGATTAGACCCTTCACGCCCATCGTGAAGCGGCCTTCGTTGCCGACATCCCTGCCGAACCAGAGTGACCACGCATATTGATAGTCATCTGGACTTCTCCTTCAAATACGGTACTGCGGATTCGTGACAGCTGTGCTGTCTCATGTGCCCGTGGCGAACAGGCGCTTTGGTGCCACACGACCATCCTCCAGGATGGTGCCGATGCCCATGAAGTCATCGCCTTCGTACAGCCGCACCAGCCCACTGGCCGGCATGGCGCGCAACTGCACGGCCTGCCCCTGGCGCAGCCAGCGCGCGATGTCCTCGGACACCCGCGCCTCCGGCAGATCCTGCACGGCCAGGTCGGGAGCCACCAGCCAGCAATCCAGGGCGGCCAGCCCACCGTCGGCCTTGAGCTGCGCGAGGGCGGCCATGGTAACACACTGCCCCTCGCCAAAGGCACCGGCCTGCAGGCGGCGCAGGGCCTGCACATGGGCGCCACAGCCCAGGGCCTCGCCCAGGTCCTCCACCAGCGTGCGCACATAGGTGCCCTTGCTGCAGTGGATCTCCAGATCGGCCGTCGCGGCCTCGGCATCGAAGCCGAGCAGCGTCATGGCGTACACCGTGACCGGCCGGGCCTCGCGTTCCACTTCACGGCCGGAGCGCGCCAGCTTGTAGAGCGGCTGCCCCTGATGTTTCAGCGCCGAGTACATCGGCGGTGTCTGCTCGATGTCCCCCACGAAGGCCGGGATCGCCGCGCGGATCGCCGCCTCGGTGACATGGGCCGCCGAGCGCTGTTCGATCACGCTGCCTTCCGCATCGGCCGTGTCGGTGCGCTCGCCCAGCTTCAGGGTGGTGCGATAGCGCTTGTCCGAGTCCAGCAGAAACTGCGACAGCTTGGTGGCCTCACCGAAGCACAGGGGCAGCACCCCGGTGGCCAGAGGATCGAGGCTGCCGGTGTGCCCCGCTTTTTCGGCCTCGAACAGGTGCTTGACCTGCTGCAGGCAGGCGTTCGAGCTCATGCCCGTCGGCTTGTCCAGCACCAGGATGCCGTCGATGTCACGGCCCTTGGGCCTGCGATATTGCGCCACGTACTGCCTCGGTGCCTGTGCGTTCAGGACTCGTGCTCGGCGTCGGCTGCCAGTGCACGGTCGATCAGCGACGACAGGTACTGACCACGCGCCACGCTCTGATCGTAGTGGAAGACCAGACGCGGCGTCGTGCGCAGACTGCTGCGCTTCGCCAGCAGCGTGCGCAGATAGCCCGATGCCGCATTCAGGGCCTTGATGCTCTCTTCCACTTCCAGTCTGTCCAGCGCGCCTGCCTTGTCGAGCGTGACGCCCGGCGCCAGGCCTGACACTCCCTCCACCGAGCCCATCACCGTGACGTAGACATCGGCGTGGGCCAGATCGCGACTGACCTTGACGCCAGTGACCGACACCATGCCCACGCGCGGATCGTTCACTTCCAGCTGGATCAACTGGGCCAGCTCACGCTGCAGAAGATCAGCCACGCGCTGCAGTCTGGGCGATACCTTGCTCATGTCGATTCCCGCTGTCTCAGAGCGTCCTGGCGATCGCCGTGGTCTGATAGACCTCGATCTTGTCGCCGATCTGCACATCGGTGTAATTCTTCACGCCGATACCGCACTCCATGCCCATGCGCACGGAACTGGCCTCGTCCTTGAAGCGACGCAGGGATTCCAGTTCGCCCTCGTAGATCACCACGTTGTTGCGCAGCACACGGATGGGCTTGGCGCGATACACCGTGCCCTCGATGACCATGCTGCCGGCGATCTGACCGAACTTGGGCGAATTGAAGACATCGCGCACCTCGGCCACGCCGAGGATCTCCTCGCGCATTTCCGGGGTCAGCATGCCGCTCAGGATGGCCTTCGCGTCGTCGATCACGTTGTAGATGATGTTGTAGTAGCGCAGCTCCAGGCCTTCGCTCTCGATGATCTGGCGGGCAGACTTGTCGGCCCGCACGTTGAACCCGATGATCATGGCTTTCGACGTCGCGGCCAGCTGGGCGTCGGTCTCGGAGATGCCGCCCACGCCAGAGGACACGATGTTCACCTGCACCTCGTCGTTGCCGAGCTTGTGCAGCGAGGACACGATGGCTTCCAGCGAACCGCGCACATCCGTCTTCAGCACCACATTCATCACGCCCACATTGGCGCGGCCGATGCCGGCGAACATGGACTCGACCTTGTTGGTCTGCTGCATGGCCACCTTGTTGTCCTTGTGCCGCTCGCGACGCTGGGCCGCCACTTCCTTGGCCATCTTCTCGTCGGCCACGACCACGAACTCATCGCCCGCTTCCGGCACGCCGTTCAGACCGAGAATCTCGACCGGTATGGAGGGCCCGGCACTCTTCACGGACTGGCTCATCTCGTCGATCAGGGCACGCACGCGACCGAACTCGTGGCCGACCAGCACCACGTCGCCCACTTTCAGGGTGCCGTTCTGCACCAGCACGGAGGCCACGGGGCCACGACCCTTGTCGAGCCGTGACTCGATGACCACACCCTTGCCGGGCGCATCCACGTGGGCCTTCAACTCCAGCAGTTCGGCCTGCAGCAGGATGGCTTCCAGCAGCGCGTCAATGCCCTGACCCGTGTGGGCAGAGACTTCCACGAACTGGGTGTCGCCACCCCAGGCATCGGAAATCACGTTCAGATTGGCGAGCTCACTGCGCACGCGGTCCAGATCGATGTCCGGCTTGTCGACCTTGTTGATGGCCACCACCAGCGGCACGCCGGCGGAGCGGGCATGCTGGATGGCTTCTTCGGTCTGCGGCTTCACGCCGTCATCCGCCGCCACCACCAGGACGACGACGTCCGTGGCCTTGGCACCGCGTGAACGCATGGCGCTGAAGGCGGCGTGGCCCGGGGTGTCCAGGAAGCAGATCATGCCGCCAGGCGTCTCCACGTGATAGGCACCGATGTGCTGGGTGATGCCACCGGCTTCATGCGACACCACGGAGGCCTTGCGGATGTAGTCCAGCAGCGAGGTCTTGCCGTGGTCGACGTGACCCATGACGGTCACCACCGGCGCGCGCGGCACGGACTCGGCGCCTTCGTCGTAGGCAATGGACTCGTACAGGCTCTCTTCCAGCGCATCCGAGGACACGAACTTGACTGTATGGCCCATTTCCTCGACCAGCAGCGTGGCGGTGTCCTGATCCAGCACCTGGTTGATGGTGGCCATCACGCCCATCTTGAACAGCACCTTGATGACCTCGGCGGACTTGACCGACATCTTCTGCGCCAGATCGGTGACCGAGTTGGCCTCGCCGATGGCGATCTCGCGGGAAATGAATTCCGTCGGCTTCTCGAAGCCGTGCTGCTTGGTGGCGCGCGACTTGCTCTTGCGCCCGCCGCGGCGTCCACGACCATCGCCATACTCGCTGTCCTCGAGCACGAAGTCGTCCACGCGACCCTTGACCTGCTTGCGGGCCGGCGCCTTGTCCTTCTTGCGGAAATCGCCCTTGTCGTCATCCTTGGCGCCGGGCTGATCCTTCTTGCCCGTCTTGCTGGCATCCGGGCGTGCAGCCTGGGCTGCCGGCGCTGGTCGACGGGCGTCGGCATGCTCTGCGGAGCGCTCGGCGGGCCGTTCGGCTGTCGGCTTCTCGGGCGCTGCCTGCGCGGGCTCGACTGGCGCTTCGTGACGAGCATCCACTTCTGCCGGCGCGGCCGCGACCTCTGCCTGCTCCTGGAATTCCTGCGCCTGCGCCGCCAGCTCTTCCGCCTGCTCCGGCGACTCGTTGCTGTCGGCCTCGCCTGGCAATTCGCTGCGCTTCACATAGGTGCGCTTCTTGCGCACTTCCACCGCGATGGTCTTGCCGCGACCATGACTGCCCGCCGACTTCAGCGTCTCGACAGTCTTGCGCTTGAGCGTGATCTTCTTGGGAGCGGTATCCGTCGCTTCCTTGTCGCCATGGCTGCGCCGCAAGAACAGCAACAAGGTGTTCTTGTCGTCATTGGAAATCGGATCTTCCGCCTTCGTGTGGGGCAGACCCGCCTCCTTCACCTGGGAAAGAAGTCTCTCGACTGAAACTCCAACAACCTTGGCGAGTTCACTGACTGTTACATCTGCCATTTACCTACTCCTGATTACCCTTGCCGTCCGACCCGGACTCCTGCTGCCTGTGCCTTGCTGCGCCATTCTGCGCTCACGCGAACCAGGGCGCCCTTGCTGTCATGATCAGCTTGCCTGCACGCTCTTCATTCATGCCGTCGATGTCCATGAGATCGTCAATGGACTGCTCGGCCAGATCTTCCATGCTCAGCACGCCCTTGCCTGCCAGGGCCAGTGCCAGCGTGTCATCCATCCCTTCCATCGTGCGCAGATCATCCGCGAAATTGGCGCTGGACAACCCTTCCTCGGACGCAATCGCCTGCGTCAGCAGGGCATCCTTGGCGCGGTTGCGCAACTCGTTCGCGATGTCCTCGTCGAAACCATCGATGCTCAGGATCTCTTCCAGCGGCACATAGGCGATCTCTTCCAGTGAGGTGAAACCCTCGTTGACCAGCACTTCGGCGATGTCTTCATCGACGTCGAGCTTGTTCACGAACATCTCGACGAAACCGCTGGTTTCCTGCTGCTGCTTCTCGGCGGCTTCGGCCACGCTCATCACATTGATGGTCCAGCCGGTGAGCTCGCTGGACAGACGCACGTTCTGGCCACTGCGACCGATGGCCTGGGCCAGGTTCTCTTCCTCGACGGCGACATCCATGGTGTGGCTGTCTTCATCCATGATGATGGAGGCCACTTCGGCGGGCGCCATGGAATTGATCACCAGCTGCGCAGGATTGTCGTCCCACAGGATGATGTCGATGCGCTCGTTCGCCAGTTCATTGGACACGACCTGCACGCGCGAACCGCGCATGCCGACGCAGGCGCCCACCGGGTCGATGCGACCATCATTGGTGCGCACGACAATCTTGGCACGGGACCCTGGATCACGGGCGGCCGCCTTGATCTCGATGACTTCCTCGGAAATCTCGGGCACTTCGATCTTGAACAGCTCGATGAGCATGCCGGGATCCGTACGACTCAGGAACAGTTGCGGGCCACGCGGTTCGGAACGCACATCAAGCAGCAGCGCACGGATGCGGTCGCCGACGCGGAAGTTCTCGCGCGGGATCATGTGCTCGCGAGCCAGCAGGCCTTCGGCATTGCCACCCAGATCGACCAGCACGCTCTCGCGGGTGACTTTCTTGACCGTTCCAGAAATGAGCTTGCCAATCTTGTGACGGTACTCGGCGATGATGATGTCGCGCTCGGCTTCACGCACTTTCTGCACGATGACCTGCTTGGCGGTCTGCGCCGCAATGCGGCCGAACTCGATGTTCTCGATCTTCTCTTCCAAGACACCACCCAGCTCAGCCTCAGGATTCTTTTCCCGGGCCTGTTCGAGTGTGAGCTGCCCCCCCTTGCCGGTGTACTCCTCGTCACTGACGATATCCCATACACGGAAGGTCTCGTATTCGCCGGTCTTGCGGTCGACACGCACGCGACAATTCATGTCGTCGTCTTCATAGAATTTCTTGGTGGCGGTGGCCAGCGCGGACTCGACAGCTTCGAAAATCACTTCGCGCGCGACGCCTTTCTCATTGGAAACTGCATCCGCGACCAACAGAATCTCTTTACTCATCATAATCGTGTCACCTTACTCCAGAGGTCTTCTCGCCTTCTGCCAATTCCCGACGTCGGTCGGGCGCTGTCTGTGTCGGATTGCCGACCTTTCAGTACACCAGATTGGCCTTGTCCACGGCCGAAAAGGAAAAACTCACTTCCTTCTCGTCCACCAGGAGACAGATCTGGTCTGCCTCCGCTCTTTGAATCACGCCCTTGAACTTGCGTCGACCATCCAGCGCCGTGCGCAGACGAACATTCGCCACGCAGCCGATGAAGCGCGCAAAATGCGCGTGTTCGAACAGGGGTCTGTCCATGCCGGGGGAAGACACTTCCAGAGTGTATTCTCCCGCAATCGGATCCTCGACATCGAAGATGCCGCTGATCTGACGACTGACTCGTTCGCAGTCATCGATGGTGATGCCGTCATCCGGCCTGTCGATATAGATGCGCAGAATGCTGCTGCGCCCCTGACCGACCTGATCGACGCCCCAGAGTGTGACCCCCAGTGCCTCGACGGTTGGACGGATCATGTCTGCAATCGCGACCAGATTATTGCTCACTTTCTTGACCACCTGTTTGCTTGCACGTCGCTCGCAAAATCATTTCGCACAAATAAAAAATGGGCCTGCGGCCCACTCCTGAATTACTGATTTTTGCATCGCCTGGTTCACTGAACCCAGGGATGTGGAGCAAAACAGCCCGGCAAACGGCACGAAATCCGCGCCTAACAAAAAGCCCCTGATGGGGCTTCGATACTGCAACGCATTGCATCTGATACTGCCGGCATGGTGTGCCAGACACCCTGCTGCATCGACTCGGGATGAGCACTGCGTGCGTCCCGAAATTGGTAGCGGGGGCAGGATTTGAACCTACGACCTTCGGGTTATGAGCCCGACGAGCTGCCAGACTGCTCCACCCCGCAACAAATCGTGAATTCTGATGTGTCGCTTGCGCAATCAATGCCACTGGCGTTTGCATTGACCCCCTGCTTTGCTGTCAGGGGCCGGAATTATACTGAGGCCCCTTCAAAACGGTCAAGCGAAAGGATTGGAATCCTCGCAAAACCTGCGCTCTGCTGGCTGCGTTGCGCACTTGCTGCATTTGGTGCCGAAGGCGAGACTTGAACTCGCACGACCAAAGGTCACTACCCCCTCAAGATAGCGTGTCTACCAATTTCACCACTTCGGCTTGAACTCTTTACTTTCACTCAGTTGCCAGTTGCGGGCGCCGCCGGCACTGCAGGCACATCACTTGCGGCTGCATCCGTCGCCGTCTCAACCTGCGGGACATCGCTGGTCGGCGCTGCCGGCTGAGACAGCAATTCCGGGTTGACGATCGGCAGGCTCTCGGTGACACCGGCACTGGTATTCTGTTTCGCGAAAATCGCCAGCGTCAGGCTGGTGATGAAGAAGATCGTGGCGGCGATGGAGGTGGAGCGCGTCAGAAAATTGCCCGAACCCGCACTGCCGAACACTGTCTGCGATGCACCACTGCCGAATGCCGCTCCCGCGTCAGCGCCCTTGCCCTGTTGCAGAAGCACCAGTCCGACGATCGCGATGGCGACGATCACGTGCACGACGATTACCAAGGTTTCCATTGCCTGCCCACACTCTTGCAAATCGAGATGAATTCTTCCGGCTTGAGGGACGCACCGCCCACCAAACCACCGTCTATGTCCTGCTGCGCGAACAACTGCGCTGCATTCTCTGCCGTCACACTGCCACCGTAGAGAATTCTCACGGCCTCGGCAAGGCTGGCACTGCATTCCTGCAGCACACGCCTGATGAAGGCATGCATGGCCTGCGCTTGTTCCGGCGTGGCTGTCCTGCCAGTGCCTATGGCCCAGACCGGCTCGTAGGCTACCACCAGCTGCCCGAGGGACTCGCTGTCACAATGCCCCAGCACTGCACGCAGCTGTCTCGCCACCACCGTTTCAGCCTGCCCGGACTCGCGCTCTTCGAGCGATTCCCCCACGCAGACGATGGGCGCTATGCCCGCGAGAATCGCGGCTTCGCACTTCTGCGCCACTTCGGCGTCGGTTTCACCCGCGTAGCGACGTCGTTCCGAATGACCCGCTATCACGTAGCGCACACCGAACTCGGCCAGCATCGCCGCAGACACATCGCCCGTGAAGGCACCGCTCGCCTGCGCATGAACGTTCTGCGCTCCCACGGTGATCGCACGACCCTGCAACAGCTGCTGACAAAGGGGAAGATAGGGAGCCGGGGGACAAACCACCACTTCCGCACCTTCCTGCTCGTCGCCAAGCCCCTGAACCAGTGCCTGCAACAGTCCGGTGATCATGGCGCCGGAACCGTGCATTTTCCAGTTACCGGCGACTAGACTTCGGCGCATTCACATAACCTTGTGCAGAGGTGCGTCTGACATCGGGAAAACGGGGCGCAAATATAACCAAGTTGCCTGGGGCTTGCAACCTGAGGCGACCGGCGCCGCGACTCATGCATGCAGGCGCACCTGCTCTGCAAGCTCCTCGGCAAGTCGCTTCACCAGCGCCGCGTCCTCACCCTCCACCATCACGCGCACCACCGGTTCAGTGCCCGAGGGTCGCAGCAACACCCGCCCCTTGCGGCCAAGCGTGGCTTCCACGGCAGTCACGGCCTCGCGAATCGCAGGAGCCGAGTCCAGACGTTTCTTGTCTGTCACCTTCACGTTGATCATGGTCTGCGGGAACTTGAGCATCTTGCTGCGCAGCTCATGCAGACTCGACCCGGTGCTGATCATCGCGTAAAGCGTCTGCAACGCGGAGACGATGCCATCGCCGGTGGTGGACACGTCCAGACAGATGATATGGCCCGACGATTCTCCACCCAGCTCCCACTGTCGCTGCTTGAGTTCCGCCATCACGTAGCGATCGCCAACGGCAGCGCGCGCGAAGGGAATGTCCAGCGCTTCCAACCCCAGCTGCAGCCCGAGATTGCTCATCAGCGTGCCGATGACTCCGCCGAAATCGACATTGCGGCGGCGCTTGTCACGGGCGATCACATAGAGAATCTCGTCACCATCCACCACATTGCCCAAGTGATCCACCATGATCAGACGGTCCCCGTCGCCATCGAAGGCCACGCCAAGATCCGCCTTTTCGGCCAGCACTTCGCGCACCAGCGCTTCCGTGCAGGTCGAGCCACACTGATCATTGATGTTGAGGCCATTGGGCGAGGCGCCGATGGTCTTCACCGTGGCGCCCAGTTCGCGAAACACATTGCTGGCGATGTGATAGGTGGATCCATTGGCGCAATCCACCACGAGCTTGAGGCCGGCCAGTTTCATTTCCGAAGGCACTGTGCCCTTGCAGTATTCGATGTAGCGACCACTGGCATCGGTGATGCGCGAGGCCTTGCCGATCAACTGGGACTCGACGGTGGTGATGGGCCGCTCCAGATATTCCTCGATGGCGAACTCCAGTTCGTCCGGCAACTTGGAGCCGTCCCCCGAGAAGAACTTGATGCCATTGTCCTCGAAGGCATTGTGCGAGGCACTGATGACGATGCCCGCCTGCGCGTGGAAAGTCCGCGTGAGATAGGCCACGGCGGGCGTGGGCATCGGACCGAGCAAATTGATGTCGACGCCCGCTGCCGTGAGGCCCGCCTCCAGGGCCGCCTCGAACATGTAGCCCGAAATGCGCGTGTCCTTGCCGATCAGGATCTTGCTGCGCGCACGATCGGACTTGGCGAACACCTTGCCGGCGGCCCAGCCCAGTTTCAGCATGAAGTCCGGCGTGATGGGGTGCTCGCCAACGCGACCACGAATGCCGTCAGTTCCGAAGTATTTCTTCTCTGCCTTCTTGTTCTTCATTCCCTTACTACCTGTCTGTTCACTGGCATGCGCCGGCGAAGGCGCGCTGAATTCTGATGGCGTCGATGACCGGCGCCACGTCATGGGTACGGATGATCGCGGCGCCGCCCTGCAGCGCGAGGACACTGGCCGCAACGCCAGCATGCACACGCTCGCCGACCGCTCGCCCGGTCACTGCCCCGAGCATGGACTTGCGCGACATGCCGACCAGCAGCGGCAGATCCAGTGCCCGCATCTGCGGCAGCTCTCGCAGGAGCCGGTAATTCTGCTCGACGCTCTTGCCGAAACCAAAGCCCGGGTCAAGCACGAGGCGTGAGCGCGCAATGCCGTGCTCGACACAGACTTCGACACGCTCCGCGAGAAAGGCCTGCACCTCTGCCACGACGTCCTGGTAATCAAGATCCTGCTGCATGGTGCCGGGCTCGCCACGCATGTGCATCAGACAGATCGCGACATCCCGTCCGGCGACGGCGGCCAGCGCCCCCGGCCGCCGCAGCGCGCGCACGTCGTTGACAAGCCCCGCTCCAGCCGCGATGGCTTCCACCATGACGGCCGGCGTGCTGGTGTCCACAGAGATGGCGATGTCGAGCCGGTCGCGAATGGCCTCGATCACCGGAATGACCCGGTCCAGCTCCTCCTGTTCGGAGAGACTGGCAGCCCCGGGTCGCGTGGACTCGCCTCCCACATCGATGAGAGCAGCGCCGTCCTGCAGCATGCGCTCAGCCAGCGCCAGCGCCTTGTCGACCGAAACCTGGAACCCGGCGGATGCACCGGCAGCGAGCCTGCCCCCGTCGGAAAACGAGTCGGGGGTGGCGTTGACGATTCCCATGACGACGGGAACGGAAAGGTCGATGAGATGTTCACCGACCTTGAGGAAAGTGCCGTCCACTCAGATGTCCTGCAATTCGCCAGTCAGACTTCGCTGGCCGGGCCTCCGATGGGGCTGTCCGCAGAGGTCTCGGCACTGCGACCGCTGGAGCGCGCGGAGCCGGAACCGGAATCACTCTGTGACCAGTCAGCCGGCGGCCTGGGCTTCAGGCCGGCCATGATGTCGTTGATCTGATCGGCATCGATGGTCTCGTATTCCAGCAGGGCATCCTTCATCAGTTCCAGCTTGTCGCGGTTCTCTTCCAGCAGTCGTTTGGCCTTGCCGTAGCACTCGTCGATGATGCGCTTGATCTCTTCGTCGATGACCTTGGCAGTCTCGCCCGAGTGCGCCTTGGAATGCGAGGACGTGGCACGACCGAGGAACACCTCGCCGTCATCTTCGGCATACATCAGCGGCCCGAGCTTCTCCGACAGCCCCCACTTGGTGACCATGTTGCGAGCCATGTCAGTGGCGCGCTGGATGTCATTGGAGGCTCCCGTGGTGACACCTTCGCTCCCCAGGGTCATTTCCTCGGCGATGCGGCCACCGTAGAGGCTGCAGATCATGCTGAGAATGCCCTGCTTGCTCAGGCTGTAGCGGTCTTCCTCGGGCAGGAACATGGTGACGCCAAGCGCGCGACCACGCGGGATGATGCTGACCTTGTAGACAGGGTCATGCTCCGGCACCAGTCGACCGACGATGGCATGGCCTGACTCGTGATACGCGGTGTTGAGCTTTTCCTTGTCGGACATGACCATGGACTTGCGCTCGGCGCCCATCATGATCTTGTCCTTGGCCTTCTCGAATTCTTCCATGGTGACCAGCTTGCGATTGCTGCGGGCAGCGAACAGGGCTGCCTCATTCACCAGGTTGGCCAGATCGGCGCCGGAGAAGCCGGGGGTGCCACGGGCGATCACCGCGGCATTGACGCGCTCGTCGATGGGCACCTTGCGCATGTGCACCTTGAGAATCTGTTCGCGGCCGCGGATGTCGGGCAGCCCGACCACCACCTGACGATCGAAGCGACCAGGACGCAGCAGCGCAGGGTCGAGCACGTCGGGGCGGTTGGTGGCGGCAATCACGATGATGCCGTCATTGGCTTCGAAGCCGTCCATCTCCACCAGCAACTGGTTCAGAGTCTGCTCGCGCTCGTCGTGCCCGCCGCCGAGTCCGGCACCCCGGTGCCGACCCACAGCATCTATCTCGTCGATGAAGATGATGCAGGGCGACTGCTTCTTGGCCTGGTCGAACATGTCACGTACGCGGGAAGCGCCCACGCCAACGAACATCTCGACGAAGTCGGAACCGGAGATCGAGAAGAACGGCACCTTGGCCTCACCGGCAATCGCCTTGGCCAGCAAGGTCTTGCCTGTACCGGGCTGACCCACCATCAGGATACCGCGTGGAATGCGTCCGCCAAGGCGCTGGAACTTGTCCGGCTCGCGCAGGAAGTCCACCAGCTCCTTCACGTCTTCCTTGGCCTCATCCACACCAGCCACGTCAGCGAACGTCACCTTGATCTGATCCTCGCCCAGCAGCTTGGCCTTGCTCTTGCCGAAGGACATCGGGCCACCCTTGCCGCCCGCACCGCCACCCTGCATCTGCCGCATGAAGAAGAAGAACAGGCCGATGATGATCAGGATCGGGAAGCTGGCGACCAGCAGCTGCGACCAGATGCTCTGCCGCTCGGGCTCAGATCCGACAATCTCGACGCCATTGTTGAAGAGATCGTTCATCAGCTGATCGTCGCCGATCATGGGGATGGTCGTGGTGAACTGCGTATTGTCCATGCGACGCCCGGTGACTGAGATGCCGGCAATCGTGACGGAGCGCACCTGGCCTGCACGCACTTCC
>JACCDI010057263.1_pt1 | contig 12371 bp, 15 predicted proteins | sample 7442791 | NCBI WGS metagenome assembly JACCDI01 (sample SAMN15323434, study PRJNA562643) | freshwater metagenome | isolation source: river surface water | place: USA:Blue River Watershed | collected 2017-08-15
GATGCGATTCGCGACAACACGTTTTATATTTATTCACATCCAGGTGCGTTAGGCAATGTACAGCGGCGTATGGAAGATATCGTCACTGGCCGCAACCCTAGCGATCCCTATGAAGCGGCACCGCATGTACGTGAAAAACTTCAAGCGGGTCTGAAGGGGCAAGCCTAGTGAAGGCAAGCATACAAGAAGGGCAGTTCGCGACACTACCGAATGGTATTCGTCTGCATTACGCCAGTGCGGGCGAGCGCGGCAAGCCTCTCATCCTTTTTTTGCATGGCTTCCCCGAATTTTGGTACGCATGGCATGAGCAATTGCAGGCGTTTGGAACGACACATTTTGCTGTCGCGCCTGATTTGCGCGGATTTAATCTCTCCGATCAGCCGTCTGATGTATCTGCTTACCGTCCCAAATTACTTACGCAAGATGTTGAGCAGTTAATTGCTCACCTAGGTTACGAGAGTTGCATACTGGTCGCCCATGATTGGGGCGGTGCATCGGCATGGAATGTCGCTATCGGCCAGCCACAGTTGGTGCAGCGATTAATCATCATTAATTCAACTCATCCCTATCCCTTTGCGATGGCGCTTGCGCACGACAAGCCGCAGCAAGAGGCAAGCGCGTATATGAATTGGTTACGTGCGAAGGGTTCTGAAGAAGCGCTAGCTAAAGATAATTTCCGTGTGATGGAACAACTGATGCTCGGCATGGGTCGACCTTCCGATCATTGGTTTGATGAGCACACACGTGCTCGCTATCACGCTAATTGGGCACGCGGACTCACCGGTGGGGTTAATTACTATCGAGCGACACCGCTATATCCACCGAATGGTGATGATTTGGGTGCGGGCAAACTTACGCTCGATCCGAAAAATTTTCATTGCAAGGTTCCCGTGCGCGTTATCTGGGGTATGCAAGACAAAGCCCTACTACCGATTTTGTTAGATGACTTGCCATCATTGGTTGATGATTTGGTCATCGAACGATTACCTGAACATACGCATTGGATCGTGCATGAAAATCCTGCGTTGGTAAATCAACTGATTGAACGTTTTCTTACTGAGTAATTGTTTTTTTTATTATGGCTAGACACGACTTTTCTTTTTTTTATGCGTTACGCGTACGTTGGTCTGAAGTGGATATGCAGGCCATAGTCTTCAATGGTAATTATTTGAATTACTTTGATGTCGCTTTTACCGAGTATTGGCGCGAGCTGGCATTACCTGATGTGATCGCTCAGGCAGAAGCAGGTTTAGAGTTGTTTGCCCGTAAAGCCACCATCGAATATCACGCGCCTGCTCGGTTTGATGATGTGTTGGATATCGGTGTTCGCTGTTCTGAGTTGGGTCGAAGCTCGATGCGGTTTGTTTTAGAAATTTACAAAGCTGATGAACTGCTGGTCTCAGGTGAAATGATGTACGTGCATGCCGACAGTCGCATCCGAAAAAGCGAACCCGTACCTCAGAGTTGGCGCGATGTGCTAGTAGCCTATGAAACCGGATGCCCAGTCAAGCTATGAGTTTTAGGATTGTCACCGGTGATTGGGAAAGCGTGCGTGAAGATGCTCAGCGTGTTCGCATCGAAGTTTTTGTCATTGAACAAAACGTACCGATTGAATTGGAATGGGATGAGGGTGATGAAGTCAGCACTCATGCCATTGCGTATGACGAAGAAGGTCAACCAGTAGCGACAGGTCGTTTACTGCCCGATGGTCATATAGGTCGCATGGCTGTCATTAAACCCTTACGCGGTTGCGGCTTAGGTAGAGAAGTCTTGCAAGCGCTATTGCAACATGCGCGCGAAGAAGGCCACAAAGATTTGCTGCTGCATGCTCAAACACATGCCTTAGCGTTTTATGAAAAACAGGGATTCATTGCTGAAGGTGAGGAATTTTTAGAGGCGGATATGCCGCATCGTCTTATGCGTCTTACACTCGATTAGCATCGCGCAAAACGGCTTTAGCGTATCACTCGCTCATGCAGTTCAGCGCTGCCAGCACTGTGTACTTTTAAAAGCGTTGAGGCACGCGTTCCGTAGTCGGGAGACTCAATGCATATAGGTGATAACAGCCGCTCCCACTCCAAACTAACGCCCGTATCTGGCAGTCGACTGTCGGCTGCATGCGTAGTGTCAGAAAGCATATCGAAGTACGCGTCATCGGGCGCGCTTTGGCATAGCAAACTAGAAAATTGCGCCTTGGCGCGCACTACCTTGGGCCATGGCGTATCTAAGCTACCATTCGATAAACCATAAATACCTGGCTGTAGAAGTAAAGCGTCAGAGTCATTCTCGTTGGAGAACCAAAAGACGTGCTCACCATCGCCGATCAGCAAATTAAAACCGTTGTACTGATCCGCTGATTGCTGAACCTTAGCTAAATAATCTTCGGCGCTCTGTTCCGAATCAAGATAGCCAGCAACCAATTCACCTCGGGAACGCAAGTCAGACCGTCGTGGCTGACCATTGCGAATATTCGTCAGCGCAGCAAAACGACCCTGACGATTAATACCTAACCACGTACCGCCTTCTTGTAAATCGCGTCCGGCATAGACGTCTGGGCAGTCATCCCACCAATCAGCTGCTTTGGCGGGACGATTGAAAAACTCATCCCGATTCGCTGCCATGATCAATGGGCAAGATGGCAGTAACTTCCATGCGAAGACAATCAAGCACATGGTGGCATATCCATAAAAATTTCGTTATGACGCTTACCATCGATCAAACGCATTACCCCAGCGTTAGTCACGGCGTGATCCAACAGATCAGCAAATTTATCTGACACAGAAAAATAAATTTCCATCCAGGTTTGGTAATCCACGTTTTTTTCAACACGACGTTTGAGTGAAAAATTCATCCCATGCAGATTACTTAACTTTTCTTGCATAGTCATGACCATCGATTGCAGCTCAGCGCTATGGTGATGTTGCACGCGATAGTAAACATATAAATCCATTTCAGGATGATGCTTCCAGCGAATACGGTAGGGGTCCGAACACCAAGCGCGGTCCTTCTAAACTCTGAAGATGGATATTCGAGCCTAAAAGCTCCAACTTCATTTCGACTAAGCAAGCTAAACGTCCATCGGGACCAAGTTCGGCGTTAACCACCATACCGCAAGGTTGTCCTGGATCTGCATCAGAAAAAACCTCCGTACCCGGCAAGGCCATGGTGGCATTCGTCGAGGCTAATTGCATGCGTCTTTTTAGCTTGCCGAGATACTGGCTGCGGGCGACGATTTCTTGACCCGGGTAACAACCTTTGCGGAAATTAACGCCACCGATCAATTCGAAATTCACCATCTGAGGAACAAATTTTTCGCGCGTAGGCTCAAGAATTTGTGGCAAACCCGCTTGAATCTGGGTCCAATGCCACGCGGCAGGGGAGGCGATCGTTAATTGGGTCACCGCCTTAGTCCAAAACGCAGGTGCGTGTTCTTGTAGACCTACCCAAAAATATCGCGTCAGCCCAACTGCATCAGGCATACGAATTAGTTGACCATCCAATAAAGTTGATAAGTCGAAGGGTTGTGCAGGAAGCCCAGCCAATTCGAGTGGGTGCTGCGGAGCGACACCTAAACCTAATGCGACCATTGAAGAGCTAGCATCCTCCAGCTTCACTTTAGCGCGCAGCACAAACATTTGGAGGCGTTTTTGAAAAGATGCCAGCAGACTTTGCGGCAACAGCATCATGATGCTCTCACCAGATTTCCAGAGCAGCACCGTTGCCAACAAACGACCATTCGCGGCGCAATAGCCAGAGAGCTGAGCGTGGTGCAGATCCAGACTGGCGAGGTCGTTAGTTAGCTGATTTTGCAGAAAATTTATCGCGTCTTGGCCGGATACAGACAAGATCCCGTGGTCAAGCAAGGGGCTGATAAATCCATGCTCTAAGAGATTGGGAGGCATTGCAACGACTGATTCTGAGCCCGAGGAGACACCAGCGGGTACACCCTGCTTATTCAGAAAATCCAGCCATGATGATACGGGTTCAGCCATGAATTCGGTGTAATTCTCTGTGGGAAGCTATCATTACGGGACGGATTATAGAGGCGCGCGGAAAAACGCGTTGGAAAGGCCCGTAAAAAGCCTGCGTAGTCGTAAAAACCAGCGCAGCCAAGCAAGGCGAGGGAGTCAACCGTGGGAATAATAAAAAAACTCGTAGCATTGATCGTCCTATCAGCGCTGCTTAGCAGCGCCTTTCTGGTGTATTGGGTACGTGACCCATTAATTGCCCCTAACGGCCAGCCCATAGAATTCAACATCGCACCCGGCAGTGGCTTGCGCTCGGCCATGAAACAAGTGCAAGCCGAAGGCATACCAGCGAACCACTGGCTGATGGAATTTTTGGCGCGTGGCATGGGTAAAGGAGCGGCGATTAAACCGGGAAGTTACCGACTTGAGCCCGGCACCAATCCAATTGGCTTACTCGATCAGCTAGTTCGCGGTAACACCATCAAAGAATCGCTCACCATTATTGAAGGTTGGACCTTCCTGCAAATGCGTGCCGAGCTAGCTAAGCAAAAATGGTTGAAGCAAGAAGGCGCAAATTTGCCTATCGAACAATTACTGGAAAAAGTCGCACCAGGCTTTCCTCATCCTGAAGGTATTTTTTATCCCAGTACCTATGTTTTTGAGCGTGGCACCAGTGATCTAACAATCTACCAACAAGCGCACCAACAGCTGATGAAAAAGCTCAAACAATCGTGGGCTAATCGCGCGGCTGATTTACCCTACGATAATCCGTATGAGGCGCTGATCATGGCGTCTATCGTAGAAAAAGAAACCGGCAAAGCTGCTGAGCGAGCCAAGATCGCTTCCGTGTTTGTTAATCGCATGCGCCGCGGCATGTTGCTGCAAACTGATCCGACAGTTATCTACGGCATGGGTGAGCGCTTCGATGGCAATATCCGTAAACAAGATTTGCTGACTGACACCCCCTACAATACGTACACTCGCAATGGATTGCCACCAACACCGATCGCGTTGCCAGGTAAAGATGCGATAGATGCAGCCATGAATCCTGCGCCGGGTAAAGATTTGTATTTTGTGGCCAGAGGTGATGGCAGTAGTCAATTTTCAGATAACCTTGATGACCACAACAAAGCCGTCAACAAATATCAGCGCAGATAGTCATCAACGAAGGCATAGTTAGAAGGCATAGTTAGAAGGCATTCATGGTTAAAGGCAAGTTCATTACCTTCGAAGGTATCGATGGTGCGGGTAAATCCACTCACGTTGAAACGATTTCCGCGTATCTGCGCGCCAAAGGAAAAACCGTTGTTACCACCCGCGAGCCGGGTGGTACTCCTTTAGGCGAGCGCTTGCGCGAACTCTTATTGCATGAGCCCATGCATCTTGAAACGGAAGCACTACTGATGTTTGCTTCACGTCGCGAGCATATAGATAAATTGATTGCCCCTGCGTTAGAGCGGGGCGACTGGGTTATTTCGGATCGATTTACCGATGCCTCGTTTGCCTATCAAGGAGGCGGACGACAATTATCAACGCATAAGCTAGACATACTCGAGCAATGGGTGCATGCCGACTTTCAACCGCATTTAACTCTGTTGTTCGACGTGCCACTGGACGTTGCCAGAGCGCGCCTGGACAACACCCGAACGCTCGATAAATTTGAACGCGAAAAACAGGATTTTTTTGAAAAAGTACGAGATGCCTATCTGCAGCGTGCGGCGCAATTCCCACAACGCATACGCGTGGTGGACTCTACCCAGCCGCTGACCAACGTAACTCAGCAACTAGAGCAATTGATCGATCAACTGGATGAGTGATTTTCTTTATCCTTGGCAGGCAAACGATTGGCAACGCTGGCAACAAATGCGCGAACGCATGCCGCACGCCTTATTGATTCATGGCCCGAATGGGATAGGTAAAGTCGATTTTGCAGAACATGCTGCCCGCTCTTTGCTGTGTGAGTCGCCGTCGATAGACGGCCACGCTTGCGGAACCTGCGCTTCCTGTGGCTGGTTCGAACAGTACAGTCACCCCGACTATCGTCGTGTACGGCCCGAGGCCTTAGATGCGGAAGACGAAGACGACGCTGCCAGCGAAAGCGAAGAAACGAGTACCAAAAAATCCGCCAGCAGTAAAACACCTTCGCGCGATATCCGCATTGAGCAAATTCGTTCTTTAGCGAGCTTCATGAATGTATCAACGCATAGAGCTGGCCGCCGAGTTATCTTGCTTTATCCCGCTGAAGCTTTAAATGCACCTTCGGCGAATGCGTTATTAAAAACCTTGGAAGAGCCGCCACCCGACACGGTATTTATATTGGTCTCTGATCGTATCGACCGATTATTACCCACCATACGATCACGCTGCAGACAATTCGCAATGGCTATGCCCGACGCTGCGGCAGCGCACGATTGGCTCAAGACCCAGGGCTTAGATGACGCAGAACGCTGGCTAGCAGAGCAGGGTGGTGCACCTTTGGCAGCGTTAGAAGCTTCACAAGGTGAATTCGCTGAAGCTCAACATGACTGGCTATCTCAACTAGCCAAACCTGATCTCGCTTCGGCCTTAAGCGTGGCAGATCGGCTACAAAAAATCGCTCTCTCGCAACTGCTGGCATGGCAACAGCGCTGGCTCTATGATCTTCTGGCGATTAAGCTAGCCGCGCGTGTACGCTACTACCCAGAGCATCGCAGCAGCCTCGCCGCGCTGGCCGCACGAGTGACGGTCGACCGACTACAAAAAGCTGTGCGCGATGCCGCCTCGCGCCGCGCCGTTTCAGAGCATCCTTTGTCGGCAAAGCTTTTCATTGAAGACATGCTGCTAGAGTACGCCGAGCTATTTCGTTAAAACGCACCAGCAACGATGAGTCGAAGCTAGCGTTCGGCGTAAGCTAGTTTTTCGAATGGACCGAATCACCGTGCAAGAATTTTCAAGCTCTTCAGATTCCTCGTTACTCCGCCCCTCGGTTGTTTCACTCTCAATACGCGATCGTGCTGCGCTGTATGCGGCCTACATGCCATTTCTGCGTAACGGCGGAATTTTTGTACCGGGTAACCGCGTCTGCAAGTTAGGCGATGAAGTTTTTTTACTTCTCAGCTTGATGCAGGATGAGCAACGCTATCCGATTGCGGGCAAGGTGGCATGGATCACGCCTATGGGCGCGGGTAATCGCCATACGCAAGGATTTGGCATTCATCTGCCAGACGACGATTCAGGACGTCGGCTGCGTCAGCGTATCGAAGAGTTGTTAGGCACGGCCCTGGGCTCGACGCGCTCAACCCATACGATGTGAGCTGGCAGCGTACAATACGGCCGGTTCGCATTTGATCGGCTGTTCTTATGTTTGTTGACTCTCACTGCCACATTAATTTCCCCGAGTTGGCCGAAAGGCTGCCTGACATTTTAGCCACGATGCAGGCTAATCAGGTCAGTGACGCCTTGTGCGTTTCGGTGACCTTGCCAGAATTCCCGCAGGTGTTGGCGCTCGCCGAAACCTATCCCAATATTTATGCATCGGTAGGCGTTCATCCTGATTACGATGACACCCCCGAACCCAGCACCGAACAATTAGTTGAGCTAGCAAAGCATCCGCGCATCGTTGCCATTGGTGAAACCGGATTAGATTATTTTCGTATGAAAGGTGATCTCGAATGGCAGCGCGAACGCTTTCGCGTTCATATCCGTGCCTCTCGTGCTTGCGGTAAGCCACTGATTATTCATACTCGCAATGCCTCTGAAGATACGCTTCGTATCCTGCATGAAGAAAAAGCCGGTACCGATCAAGGCGGTGTGGCTGGTGTCATGCACTGTTTTACCGAATCTCTGGAAGTCGCCAACGCGGCTATAGCGATGGGATTTTATATTTCATTTTCTGGCATCGTGACCTTCAAAAATGCCAAAGATCTGCAAGCCGTCGCACGTGCTGTGCCTTTGGAAAGAATGCTCATCGAAACAGATTCACCCTATCTAGCCCCAGTGCCTATGCGAGGCAAGACCAATGAGCCGGGCTTTGTGCGGCATGTGGCTGAATATCTGGCTGATTTGAAGGAAGTACCGCTCACCACGCTAGCTTCAGCAACGACAAATAACTTCAAAACACTGTTTCAAATCCCGCACTAATTTTTCGGGGGCTGGGTAAATTTTATGAAAGATCAACCACACGATCCTTCCAGGCGCCATTTATTTGCCGCGGCCTTGCTACCGGGTTTAGAAAAATTATTGGAGCCACTCGCGCGCAAATCGAATTCCTACGACGAATGGTTTGCTGCGATAGAAATTGATGATGCGTTGCGTTGTCAGCTGCTGCTACAACGAGGATTTGATCCCAACACTATCGAGCCAGAGCGGCTTGATACGGCATTGATACTGTCGGTTCGATATCGAGCATGGAAAGTATTTGCTTTGCTGCTAAAACATGCTGATGTGCAGCTTGATGCACGCTCTCGGAATGGTGATACGGCACTCATGATTGCCGCTTTTAACGGCGATACCAAGGCCGCACTGGAACTTATTGATAAAGGTGCGGAAATTAACCGCCCCGGTTGGACAGCACTGCATTACGCCAGCGCTGTTGGTAACGTAGTCCTGATGCGAAAATTAATCGAGAACTCAGCTTATATTGATGCTGAATCACCCAACAAGACTACGCCATTGATGATGGCGGCTCGTGCAGGTCATTTATCCTCAGTACAATTTTTGATTACCGAGGGTGCTGACGTTACTGCGAAAAATGAACTGGGCTTGAATGCGATTGATTTTGCCAAATCTCAAAATCACACAGCGATTATTAAGTTACTCGAGCGCTATGTAGAGCAAACAGAAATTAAAGCAGACGCTAAAGTCGATACTAAAGCCCCAGATGAAACACCCTCTGACTCACAGCAGCCGATAAATTCATCAAATCCACCTGAAGAATTTTATAAAGATGCTCCTCAGCCCGCAGTTGAAAGTGAAACTGAAACTCAAAAGTAATTTTCGCTCAAAATTTTGAACTAAAGTAGCGCTCATTATCAAGCCATCGTCAGTTTCTGCTGATCTGCACTCCTTCTTGTTGAAACTACAAAGACATTCCCTAGTCTGAATTCAGCCGGGATGTCCCGTCTTTGTTGTCGCGACAAATAATTCAAGGAGGACTTATGCGCAAATCTTTCACCATCAGTTTATTTTTGCTGATGATTTCAGCTACGTGGGCTCATGCTGAGACATCGACTTCTCAAGGTATCAGAGAAAGTAATGATCCCCAGCGAGCTCAAGAAATAGAAAACAATGCCCGCCAAATATCGGGGCAAAGTACCGGCGAATCCGGTGCAACAGGCGCCGCTACTGAGCCTGAAAAAGCCATTGGAAAAAAGAAAAAATCTCACACAAAGTCACACAAAAAATCACATAAACGTTCTAGCTCAGGAGCTTCAAAAGCTGGGGATGCTGAAACAGGGGCAGAAAAAAATAGCTCAGGTAACAGCAACTCTGAATATAGCCCCGGCAACAGCTCAGGCAACAGCTCAGGCAACAGCAATTCTGGTAGCAACTCAGGCTATAGCCTTGGTACAAAATCGGGAAATAGCTCCGAAAGCAGCGCCGGTAATAGTAATTCAGGCAGTAACTCCGACTCTGGCTCCACAACCAGTCCCAGCAATGGCGTGGGAAACAACTATGAGAGTGTCAAACCCAGGGAATAATCGGTCGGTATAAGGTGGGCGCTGTGGTTCTGCTACAGTGCCCACATGAAGAAAATTACCCTAGACCGGATGCTGCAATCGCAGGGCTTTGGCACGCGTAAATATTGCCGCCAGCTGATAGCCGACGGTGAGCTCAGCATTGATGGCCAGGTCGTCACCGACTATAAACAGGAAGTCGATCTCAGCGATTTGCAATTTCGGCTATTCGACGAGGATTGGCAGTACCGCGAGCATGTTTATATCGCCCTAAACAAGCCTTCCGGCATTGAGTGTTCACGAAAACCCAGCAATCATCCCGGCGTGATGACTTTGCTACCTGAGCAATGTAGCTGGCGCGATGTACAAGCGATCGGACGACTCGATCACGATACGACTGGTTTGTTATTACTCTCCGATGATGGCGCATTCAATCACGCCATGTCTTCGCCTAAACGGCACGTTCCCAAGTTGTATCTCGCTACCACCGCTGAACCCGTCACCCAGGAATTAATTGACTCGTTACTTAAAGGCGTGCAGCTCCATGATGAGCCGCATCCCTTAGCTGCCGTGTCGTGTGTCGCGCGTGGCGAGCACCAAATAGAAATCGTCGTCGAGCAGGGTAAGTACCACCAAGTTAAACGTATGCTGGCCGCTGCCGGCAATCACTGCCAAGCCCTGCAGAGAATTGCTATCGGTCGTTTAACATTAGAGGCGCTAGAACTCAGTGAAGGTGAGTGGTGCTACCTACAGGCGAGCGACTTAGAACTACTCTGAACATTGAAGGAATTTTTTCATGACGACACAATCACCCCACTTGCGCACAGTCGCACGCATCATCACCGCTATCAGTACTTCCGATGGTGCGGGTGTCAGGTTGCGGCGTAGTCTAGGTAGCGGAGAGGGTACGCGTTTGGATCCTTTTTTGATGCTCGATGAATTTTCTTCCGATAATCCCGGTGATTACATCGCTGGCTTTCCATCCCATCCGCATCGAGGTTTCGAGACCGTGACCTACATACTCGATGGCCACATGCGGCATGAAGATCATCTAGGTAACCAAGGTGATTTAAAAAGTGGTGGTGTGCAGTGGATGACGGCAGGGCGGGGCATTATTCACTCAGAAATGCCACAGCAAGAAGAAGGGCGTATGCGCGGTTTTCAACTCTGGATCAATCTTCCCGCTAAAGAAAAAATGAAACCTGCGGGCTATCGTGATATTGCGCCCGAAGAAATTCCTAAAAAATCACTGGCTAACGGTGGCACCGTCAAAGTGATTGCCGGTGACGTGAAATTAGAAGGTGATATGAGCCATGGTCCAATCGCGGGTTTAACCACCGATCCACTGTATGTCGATGTGCAATTGCCTGCCGGTGCAAATGTCACGCTACCTATTCCGCGTGGCTACAATGCTATGGCCTATCTGTTTGAAGGCAATCTTCATATCGCAGGGCATGCGGCCACACTCACAACGCATACCGGCATGGTATTGACCGATGGAGATCATGCTGAATTTACCGCAGGTGGATTAGGCGCGAGGTTTTTGTTAATCGCGGGACGCCCTTTAAATGAGCCCGTCGTTCAATACGGCCCGTTTGTGATGAATACCGTTGCTGAAATAGAGCAGGCAATCCTGGATTATCAAACTGGTCGACTCACTTCGGCCTGATCATTACTGCGATGGCTGCAAGCCGATAGAGTAGCATCGATAATACCCATTGCAGCGGCATCAAAATCATAAGGCTTGACTAGTAACTGCGAATGACGTCCAAAGGCTTCTCGCCGTCTGTCATTTTGCAATAGTCGAATAGCACAATCGGCCCACGAATCCGCATCAAGCTCGCGAATAAAACCGTTTTTTCCATCGATGACCAGCTCACCAGCCGCACCCGCGTATGGCGTAACTAATACGGGTAAACCAGCAGCACAGGCTTCATTGGCAACCACTCCCCACACATCCGCTTTGGTAGGAAACAAAAATATTTTCGCTGATTGATAAAGGCTAGGTAATTCCTCTTGTCTGGCAAAGCCTGTGAAATGTACGTCAATCAAATCGCTTAGTTGCTTAGCTTGTTCATACAGCGCATTTTCTATGCTGCCTGAACCCACCATTAAAATGCTCACACGCCGATCTAAACGCTGCGCGCAGCGTGCTGCCACTTCAAGCGCAAAGTCAGGACACTTAGCCGGCTCTAATCGTCCACAAAAAATGAAATCCCATTTTTTTTCTGTTCCCGATTGATTGTCAAAAAAACGACCGTTATCAATGCATAAGCATGATTGATAGCAACGATCAGCTTCAACGCCATAATCCTGATACAAAGCCATACCGCCTTGACTGGCCGCGATAAATGCCGGGCCACGCGCATAGGCAAAACGACGTAACCAGCGATGAATTTTGCTTAAACTCTGCTCAGATTGCAGCGTGCCATCGGTCATGGGTACGTAGGCACGTCGACGCAGCATGGTCCATAACATGGCATATAAGTGAGTCGGATTAAATCCATTACCGATCACAACGTCTGGATCAAATTTGGTTAGCGCAAAAAGTACATCGGGATTGTTATGGATGTATCTGCCATTAACCGTGTAGACATTTTCTTGTAAAAATTCATGATTGAATTCCATCGCTGGCAAATTCCAAAAGCGATTCGGTTCGTGCATGCAAAAGAAAATAACCTTGAGTTCAATATCATTGAACGCGGCAACGCGATTAAAAATGGGAATTCTGTACGGCGGCGGTTCATTA
>JACCDI010904640.1_pt1 | contig 12367 bp, 8 predicted proteins | sample 7442791 | NCBI WGS metagenome assembly JACCDI01 (sample SAMN15323434, study PRJNA562643) | freshwater metagenome | isolation source: river surface water | place: USA:Blue River Watershed | collected 2017-08-15
AGGTTTAGAGAGTTTAGTTTGGTAAGTGCATATGATTTGATTAAGATCGGACAGAGTAGAAAGATGTTTAAGAAAGAGAGTATATTCGTAATCAGCAATGCGATTAAGCTCCATGATATGATCCATGAATAGGAATAGTTGTTCGTTGTCATCATTGTCATCATTGTCATCATAGTTATTGTCAATGTGTTCATTGTTATGGTAGTCAATATGGTCATCATCTTCGTAGTAGTCTTCGTTGTCTTTTTGTGAAGGTCTTTCATAACCATATTCATCACAAATAGTAAATCGTTGAGTATAATAATTATTAGGAAAGAAATGCTTAAGTCTTCTAGTAAAATAATCACATTTATATTCATCATTATCAATATATACAGTTTGCTGTTTATCATGAAATTCAAATCTAACATAACGTCTAGAGTCAATTTCAACATAGAATTTATCAGATTTAAAGAAGTCATCAGTAGTTAATTCGCCAGGTTCAAGTCCACGAAGTCTGGAAGATAAATCTTCAAAATGCCAATCACCAAAGTCAACATCAGTAAAAGCAATTTTAAGTTCATCAATAATAGTATTGATATGATAAGGAAGTTTAATAGTAATAGAGTAGGACATTGTTTACCTGTAAGGAGAAGTAGAAAGCAATTGATAATGGAGCAAAGCAGTAAAAGTAAAACTAAGTTCTAGTGTAGCAGAAGACTTAGAGTCGAATAGGGTTGGTATTCTTAATATAAGTATATAGAGAAATAAGTATTTCAATTTTTTATTTTAGAAATAGAATTAGTAAAATAAAAAAGGTATTGTATTGGAAACCAAATAATATAAAAATGTATTAAAAATAATAAAAAAACTAACAAAATAAAAAGATAGCAAAAATACACGTAAAATGGTTAAAAAAGGTAAAAAAATTTGTCACTCATTTCTCGTTTTCGCACTCATTTCTGGTTTTTGCCTACATAGTGTGTAGGGTAAAGCGGAAGGCAGAAATAAGGCAAATGAATGCGATAAATATGAAGGCAAATAGTCGGCTACATAGTAGCCAAATTGTAGTGAATAATATAGTAGGTAATTTTGATGTAGGCAATAATATGCGAAATATTTAATTAAAGCGGAATAAAAAAAAAGGAAGCCAAAAGACCATCCATTTTTATTTTGTTAGATTTAAATTAAATCAAGAATATTTTGTAATGTATATATTTTTTGTTTTTTACTAGAAGAAGGAATATCAGTAAATATTTGTTCATCACCAACAAATGTTTCGCCACGCCGATTAGTAGTAATTTCATTTTTAGAAGCTAATTCATTAATAAATGAAAGCCATTCATTAATATTGTTAGATGATAAAATATCAAAACGATTATCATTAACTAAATCATGTCCAGTAAAACTATCGTCTAAAATACTCTCTAAATACCAATAATTTTGGGTATATATATTATGAAATATGTTCATAATAATAGGAACATATTTGGGATTAAATTTAGTTTTAAGAACAATTGCCTTATTGTTAGATAAAGTTTCAAATTTGTCACAATTAGAATCAAATTCAGTATGACAATAATATTGATAATTATTAGTAAGATGATTATCAATAATAATATATTCAAGTAAAATACTTTTGGTAATAAGTTTTTGATTCATTTTTTATAGCGAAGCAAAGTAGTATAGCGAAGCAGAAGTAGTCTTAGAGTCGAATAGGGTATTTATTCTTACTACTAAGTTAACAATAAATAAGTATTTCAATTTTAAAAGAGATGCGAAACCCCATAAAATATTATAAATTGTCTTTAAGTAGTTTAAACAAATAAATAAAAAAAGGTTTTGGCTATCCCCTCTCTCTATGAGAAGTAAGCACTTTTTCCTTTTTTTATTTATTTGTTAGATTTTTTTTAATTTAATTGTCTATGTAATCTTTGTAACTTTTTTTGAATTCTCGCTTTCTTTTCTTTTTCTTCTTGTCTAGCAGCAACTTCATCGAAAGCATACATTTCATTATATGCTGCCTTATGTAATTCTTCTTCTTGTAATCTAGCAGTCTTTTTAGCCCTTATATCAGCAATTATTGCCTTATCTTCAGCTTCAGCTTGTAATTTAGCAGCCTTTTTAGCCCTTATATCAGCAATTAAAGCGTCAGCTTCAGCTCGAGCGTGTAATCTAGCAGCCTTTTTAGCCCTTCTATCAGCAATTATCACCTCAACTTTAGCAGCATATGCTGCCTTTTCTTCCTCTGTCATATTAGCCTTTTTTAAAGCCTTAGAAGCCTTAATAAGCGCTTTTTCTTCCTGTATAATTCGGTTAGCCTTTTCTTTAAGCGCTTTTTGTTTAGCTTTTTCAGCCTTTTTGTTAGCTCTTTCCTTAGCTTTTTGTTCAGCAGGTGGCAACCATTCATCATCAGAGTCATCTTCAGCATCACTTTCGCACATATTAGCATAATTAGTCTCGCGTTTGTTATTTTTGATAGCATATATATAATATTGTTGTTGTTCTCTATAATTTTGTTGTTCTTCTACCATTTCATTTAGCCATTCTTCGGCTTCTTCAGCAGTAAGCTGACCAAATTCGTAACTAGAGCATGTTGATTCATTATCTTCATCTTCTTCAGAATCAAATTCAAAACCATGCTCAGGATCTTCAGCAATAAAATCACCTTCACATTCAATTTCCTCACCAGTTCTATAATCATCAACTACATAATCAAACCTCTTGTAGTTCAAAACCTTCATTATAGGATAAATAATCGAGTTAATATAGTTGATATCAAGTTTAGTCTGATTGAAATAGAAGCAAATAGATTTTTGCTCCGCTAAACCATCAATATCAATAGTGAACGGTTCACATTCATATTCTTGCTCATTATAAGTAAGAATAATGTCATACTCATCATAAGTAAAAACAATGTAATGATATTCATCATAAATGGATTTTTGAATTGACTTAACATTGTTAGGAAACAATCGCACAGAATAACGGAAACTGTTATGTTTGCTATTACTAGAAGGATATTCGTCATTTAAAGCATCTAAACATACTTCTTCATTAGTTTCATTATCCATAATAGTATATTTACCTCTCTGAGCACCAACAATGTCAGTAATTTGGTCCATAATTGCGCCAATTTTGTCTTTCAAATCGATGTTGAACTTTAAGAAGCCCATATCGTGATCGAAATTAAGCTGATAGTCATGCTCTATACTAGCAAATTGCTTACCAAAAGTAGCAGAACCGATGCCAAGATGTTCAAATTTCTTACTGATATTTTTACCATTACCTCCTACTAGATTACGAAGAATGTAGGTAGCAGTCTTGCCGTTAAGAGGGAAGTCAACAGTGTAGCGGAACATTTTTTAAGCGAAGCAGAGTAACAAAGAAGCAAAAGTAATGCGAGTAGCGAGTAGCAATTGATAGCGGTTTTGCGAAGCAAAGCACAGTAAAACTAAGTTATTATCGGTATAACGGATAAAGACTTAGAGTCGAAACGGGGGTTGTTGTTTCTTAATATAACTGTATAGGTAAATAAGTATTTCAATTTTTTATTTTTGAAACCGAATTTGTAAAGTAATATTCTTAACAATCTTTAAATTTTATAATATTTTACAAATCTTTAAAGAAATACAAACTAACAAATTCTAAAAATATTGTCAAAATACACGTAAAATGGCAAACACCGATTTTGTTAGTATATAGGCTTTTAAGAAGTCTTTAAAATATTAGCACAAATTAGAAGCCAAATTGTAGCTAATTTTATTATAACGTTTAACACAGTTGTTTTATCCTTATTGCCTGTAGGTAATTGTAACAAATATATTTCAATTTTTCATGCGATAAGCAGACGTATTTTGACATATACACAATAAAAAAAGGTTTTTGGCCATCCTCTATATGAGGAATAAGCTCTTTTTACCTTTTTTTAACGTAGTAATTATTGTGTTATTTATTTATATTTGTTAGTTTAATTGTCATCTTGTAGAGCGTCAAAGTTGTAAATCAAACTGTTTACATATTGTTCGTATGTTTGCGGACCATAATTAGGTGGCACATACTCATTAGTTTGACGCACCAAAGGAATGACCTTAGTAGGAGCCCAAGTAGGCTCACGTTGAATCCAAGGGGCAACAGCAGGCTTGGCTCTTGGCGTTAAATATGACGAATTTGTGTCCATAGGGACAGTAAGCGTAACAGGGCGAACAGCACCAACAGCAGCCCTAGCTGCCTGGTAAATCTCATCACGCACAATGGAGCGAATGCGTGACTCTTGCTCGTAAGCAGAAGGGTGAAGTGGAGGTCTGCGAGTACAATGACGCTTATTAGCATCAAATCCAGGGGGAGCATCAAAGGAAGCGGGCTTCTTGCGCTTGGTAATGTGACCAAAGGTCTCAGCATTGTAAACATCGCGGTCAGTGTCATAGCCTTCATCAGGCATACGAAGAGGGAATCCATGGATAAAAGTCTCATCATTATAAACATTGCGACTATTATCATAGCCGTTAACGGGAGTAACAAGGGTGTTCCAATTAGAGTTCATATTAGAAGCGAGCAGTGAGTAGCAATTGATAGCGGTTTGGCGGAGCAAAGCAAAGTAAAACTAAGTTATTATCAGCAATAGATAAAGACTTAGAGTCGAAACAAGGGTATTGATTCTTAATACAACTGTATTGGTAAATAAGTATTTCAATTTTTTATTTTAAGAATTGAATTTTTAAAACTATTTTATTTTAAACTTTGAAATTTTATAATAATTTTATAAGTTTTAAAACAAAATAATCTAACAAATTTATAAAAGTTTGCCAAAATACACGTAAAATGGTAGACACCAAGTTTGTTAGTATATAGGTAGCTAGAAAAGTCGGCACAAATTGGATTTTGCTTCGCTAACAAATTATAGCAATTTTTGCCTATGATTATATCACTATGTTGTATTATGCTTATTAACAACAGTATAATCTAACAAATCAATTTCAATTTTTTACGTGTATTTATACGTATACGTAAAAACGCAAAAAAAAACACATAAAAAAAGGTTTTTGGCTACGCATTGTAGCACTTTTTACCTTTTTTTATGTGTTTTTTGGTGTAGAGAGATGTGGTTTAGTTAACGAGCTTGTAAATGTCAATCATCTTACACATCGCAGTTCCATCTAAGCAATCCATCTCGGAGTAGTCCTTCTTGACGAATATTTGGTTAATATACTCTTGAATGGTGAGAGTTGAGTTAGGATGATCATCCATGTAATCGAGGTAGTCGCAACTAGCAACCCAATCCTCAATAAACTTGGAAATGGTGGCCTTAACGGCGGGGTCAGCACAAAGAGCCTTATCAACACTTAAACGATAAGAAAGCTGTCTAATGGCATCCCAATCGATGGGAGTGAACTTGGTGGTAGGAAAGACGATTCTAGCGAGAAGAGAAGCGGACATGTCGGTAGCAATTGATAGCTTAGCGAAGCAAAGTAAAACTAAGTTATTATCGGCGGGCGGATAAAGACTTAGAGTCGAAACAAGGATATTATTTCTTATCAACAACTTAACTACAAAAAAGTATTTCAATTTTTTCTAGTTTTATATGTATTTTGGCATTACTAAAAATGTTAGTTTATAGCTATTACAATTCAATTATTTTGTTTGTGAGCGATAACTGGCTATACTAAAAATTATATTTATTATGTTTTTTAGTAACCGCAAAATAAGCACAATTAAAAAAAATTGAAATACTTATATATACCCATATTTTTAGTAAAAGTGGAAATCAGTGTAAAAGTAAAAAAATTGAAACCATATATGCGCGCTCGCACCCCTGCCCGCCAGCACACCATATAGGGCAGATTTTTAGTATACGCATTTTTCCTATATAATAAAAAAAAATTGAAATACTTTTTTACCAATAAAAAAATGGTAAGAAACAACAACCCCGTTTCGACTCTAAGTCTTTATCTATTGCTGATAATAACTTAGTTTTACTGTGCTTCGCACCCGCTATCAATTGCTACTCGCTTATCGCTTAATACGCTACTTGCTCTTTACTCGCTACCATGTCTTCTGCCACTGAATTCGCTTGCGCCCCTGATGCCTCCTCTGTGATGACTGTCACCGCTTTGGTGATCAAGCAGCTCGAGAATGCTGCCAAGGATGTCTCTCGCCAGCACGTCAAGTTGCTTGCCGATTGGTATTCGTTTGACGCTGAAGAGGCCATCAAGCGCTTGGAGATTGAGGCTCCTCTTACTCTTGAGGAGAAGAAGATGGCTCGCAAGGCCAAGGCCGAAGGCGATGATTCATCTACTGACAGCAAGAAGAAGACTGTGCCTCTCCCCTGGATGGGCGTTGTCAACCCTGACTGCTGCCAAGCTATCGCCTACAATTATGGCCTGTTTACTCAGTGCCAGAAGAAGAAGGTCGGCACTTTCTACTGCGCTGCCTGTACTAAGGCTGCTGCGGAGACCGTTATTGGCGCTCCTCCTTGTGGAACCGTTGCTGACCGCTTGGCAGCTACTGAATACAAGGACTCCAAGGGCCGCGTGCCTGTTGAGTATGGCAAGGTGCTTTACAAGCTCAAGCTTACACTTGAGGACGCTGTTGAGGCTGCTACTGCTAAGGGTCTTGTGATTCCTACTTACCACATGAACGTTTACGAGCCTCCTGCCGGAAAGGGCAAGAAGGGCGAGAAGATGGTTGATGCTGAGGGCAACGAATTTGACGCTATGGTTGCTGGCTCTGTTGCTAGCTCAACCTCTTCCAAGGGCCGTAAGTTGTCGCCTGAGGAGAAGTTGGCTCGTGAGGAGAAGCGCAAGGCTGAGAAGGCTGAGAAGGATGCTGCCGCTGCGCTTAAGAAGAAGCACGAGACTGATGCTAAGGCACTCGCTGCTATCGGTCGCAACTTGGAGCAATTAGTTGCCGAAGGTATTCCTGAGGACATTGCTCAGGCTGCCATTGACAAGTATAACGAGACCAACGCCAAGAAGGCCGAGGCTCAGGCCAAGAGAGATGCTGAGAAGGCCATCAAGAAGGCAGAGGCTGATGCCAAGAAGGCGCAGGCTAAGGCTCAAAAGGAAGCCGAGAAGGAGGCCAAGAAGGCTGAGAAGGAAGCCGCCAAGAAGGGAACTGTTAAGCCTGCTGCTGTTGTAGCTGCTCCTGCTGTTGCTCCTGCTCCTGTTGCCGCTGCTCCTGCTGCTGTTAAGGTTACTCGTATTAATGCCGCTGGAGAAGTCGGCAAGAAGGGCCAAGAGGGCTTCATCTACCTCAGAGATTCCAATAATGTTGTCTATAATGCTGACACCAAGGAAATCATTGGTAACTGGAATGGCACTCAGATTGTGTTTGATGATGCCGAGGAGGAAGAGACTCTGTAAATACACTATAAAAACACAAATAAATACTAACTAACAAATAAAAAAAAGGGAAAAACCCCACCAATAGGTGGAAAAAACCCTTTTTTTTTCTTGTGTGTAACGCATGTAGGGCGTTTTGTAGGCGATAAGTCGAATAATGGGCCATTTCTGGATTCTTTCTAGCGTAGCTAAGAGGGGTATGTAGGTAAATATAGGGTTTTAAAAATTGAAATACTTTTTTATTATTAGTTTAATGGTAAGAATCAATACCCTTGTTTCGACTCTAAGTCTACTGTTTATAGCTTCTGCTACGCTAGAACTTAGTTTTACTTTTTAATTTGCTTAGCAAAATTTATCAACTTTACTACTACTTTGCTTCTACTACGTTTAAAAATGAACGCCAAGGCCCAAATTGTTGTTAAGCCCACCCAATCTGGTAAAACTTTTACTATGCTTACTAAGATTGTTGACCTTTTTAAGGAAAATGAAGAGTCTGAGACTCGTAGAATTCAACTAATCTTTGTTGATAACAGTTTACTTCAAGCTAGCCAGCTTGCTTCTCGTGTTCGTGATTGCGAAATGTTTGAAAATGACCAAAATGAATATTTGATGTTTTGTTCTAACTCTCGCACTTCTAATATAGATGCTGTTAAATCACGAATGACTAAAAAAAACGCAACAAAAATACATAATATTATAATGTGTGCTAATAATTATCGTTTTAATGATGCTTATACTATTATTGATGAATTTGATGGAAATGGTGAATATAAAAAAATAGACTTTGATATTTGGATTGATGAGTCTGACAAAACTTTTGCTAGACCTGAGCATACTATAATGATGAATAGATTTTGTGCTATGGATAATGTTAAAAATATTACATTACTAACTGCTACTCCATGTGCGAATTTGAGACAATTTTATAGTGGTATTCGTATTTATGCTATGGAAAATACCACTATTGAAGGTGTTTATACATCTTGGAATGAATCTATTATTTGCCATCATGACCACGATTGTATTGATGCCGTTAATTATGCGCGTTCAGTATTGAATAGATTTTCTAAGTGCTTTGAGGGTGATGTTAAATGCTTTATTCCTGCTGACTTTTATGTTGAAACTCATGAAGCTATGGCTTATATGTTGATTGAACGTAGATTTACTGTTTTGATTATCAATGGCTCTACTTGTGTTTTGACATATAAACTAGGCAAACAAATTGTTAGATGCGATGCTTTAAAATTACTTAGAGAATTAAATGCTGACAAGTATGCTAATGGATTGGATGATATTTCACCTGCTGAATGGATTGGTGATATTTATGCTGATTTTGTTAGTGGACCATTTGCGATTACAGGTAATTTATGTATTAACCGTGGAACTACTTTATCTAGTGCTAAGATGTGTATTAATCGTGCTATTATGCCACCAAAACAACCTAAAAGTAGAAACCAAAAAGAGTTTAATATGGCTAGCATGTATCAATTAGCTGGACGAATTTGTGGTAACACAATGGAATTTAAAGATTGGCAACCACCTATGGTATTTTGTACTTCTATATTTGATAGTTGTATTAAAGTTATGGAAGACCGTGCTAAACGGTTAGCTGAAGTTTGCTATGAAAATGGACAAACTATTGTAACTGCTGAAGACTATGAGACCATCGCTGGCGCACCTAAAACTAATGCTGAAAAAGATAGAGAGGCAAGACAAGCTGAGATGGAACTTAGAGGAACTGTTCCTACTATTTTACATATAGATGATGAACTACATAATCAACTAATTAAGAGACACGGTGATAGTACTCGTTTTGAACTATCTGAATTACAAAGAAGACAAATAATATTAAATGAATTAAGCAAACAAAATACTGAAAAGCGTAAAGAAATAATGACATGTAAGTTTGCTGGTATGATTGTGCCTAGACAAGAAGAAACTATTAATAGATTAATTGATATTCCTATCCAAAGAAATACTAACAATATTAAGTGGAAGGCTTGGTTATCAGCTGAACACTGTAAAGATAATGTTTGGGCAGCATTTGTACATCCAACTGACCCAATTGTAGTTATATGTGCTTATTTTGGAAGACGTCATATGTTAATTGAAGACATTTAACAAATATAAAGAAAAAAGGGGGAAGCCTAGGGAGAGGCAAAAACACTTTTTTCTTGTAGCACCATATTGCTACTACACTCTCGTTTTGTCACTCATTTATGCCTTACCATATATGCTCTTATATGTTATATACGGCATTCATTTTGTCACTCATTTCTCGGATTGTCACTCATTTCTGCCTTTTTCTACCTACATAGGCTGTAGGGTGTCATAGTGCCACTTTTGTATCCCATGTAGGCACAATGTAGGCGACAATGGGCTAAATACACGGTATTACAGGGTCGGCGACACAGTACAGCCAACTTGGCTACAATCTTGCCTACAAGTAAAAAGACAAATTTTATATACTAATTTTTACTTACAAAAAATTGAAATACTTATTTACCCTACAATTAATGGTAAGAATAAATAACCCTATTCGACTCTAAGTCTACTTGTCCTTACAGGTGAGTTAACTTAGTTTTACTTTTAATTCTATTATCAACTGATACTACGTCTTCTGAAAGAATGTCTTGTCGCTATATGATTACCTTTCCTGTTAATGGTAAAAACCATTTGGCACAAATACTTAAAACATTTAATTTTAAGCCTAACAAAGATAAGGAATATTCTGCTGATAAATTTTCATTAGCAGCTGACAACCAAAATGGAGTTATTGCGTTTCACGAATTAGATATTGAATATATTAAATCTATTATTCTACAAATTATGTTAGATATAACAGAAGTAACAATTATTGATACTGAAACTGAAACAAATACAATTATAAATTTAAAAGAACAAAAAGAAACAATGTCCGACTTTACTGAATATAGATATCAAAGTTCTTTTGGTTTTGAATGCGAGAATGCTTACAAGCTTCTTAATCGCGCACTTGGCTATAAATTAAAAAATAATACAGATGAATGTACTTGCGAAAAATATAGATTGAGTTTAGACTACAATTTAGGATTTGTTTATTTTAAGGAGTTAGATAGAACATTTATTAAGGATACTATGACAAAAATTGTAAAAGCATTAGGTGATGATAAATGGTATTGGGATGTAAGAGAATGGTATTGGGATATAAGAGATGAAATAGAAGATTGTTATATTGAAGATAAAAATGAAGAACAAGATGAAGAACAAGATGAAGATAAAAATGAAGAACAATATGAAGATAAAAAAGAATATAAAAATACAATTACTATATTTGATAAAACATTTAAATATAATACACTTATAACAGAAGAATCACACGGTAATAGAGTTATATTAAAGTTTATTGATTGTTATATTATTAATAGTAATAAAAAAGTAAAGCTTATTGATTATGATATGTTTTGTGAAGATATTAGCATTAAAGAATAAATAAAATCTAACAAATACAAAAAAAAGGCACTAGGGGATAGTATTTTTTTTACTTATGTGCTAATGACAAAAAAAAATTGAAATACTTATTTACCCTACAATTAATAATAAGAATAAATAACCCTATTCGACTCTAAGTCTACTTCTGCTTCGCTAGAGTTAACTTAGTTTTACTTTTGTTTATCTAACAAACTTTTATTAACTGCTACTGCGTCTTCTGCTTCTCCTTACAGGTGAATAATGTCCGACTTTACTGAATACAGATATCAAACTAATTTTGGTTTTGAAGGAGAGAATGCTTATAAACTTCTTAATCGCGCACTTGGCTACAAATTGAAGAATAATACAGATAAATATAGTTGCGAAAAATATAGATTAAGTTTAGATTACGATTTAGGATTTGTTTATTTTAAGGAGCTAGATAGAACATTTATTAAGGATACTATGAATAAAATTGTAAAAGCGTTGGGTGATGATAAATGGTATTGGGATGTAACAGATGAAATAGAAGATTGTGATATTGAAGATGAAGATCAAGAAGAAGAACAATTTACTAATAAAGTAGTAGAAGAAGAAGAAGAAGAATATATTGTTCCTGTTTCTAAGAAACAAAAACTCAAAGAAGAAGAAGAATATAAAAATACGATTACTATGTTTAATAAAACATTTAAATATAATATACTTGAATGTCATACAGAGGAATATTCTAATGGAAATTATATTGGGTTTAAATTTATAGATTGTTTTATTATTAATGATGAAGAAAATATTAAAAATAATAATACAAAAGTTAAATATATTGATTGTGACTGTATTTGTGAAGATATTAGAATTAATAAATAAATAAAATCTAACAAATATAAAAAGGCACTAGGGGATAGTGTTTTTTTATTTTCGTTGTTTATTGCGTTTTTTTATAGTTTTTGATTTTTTAATTTTTTTAGATTTTTTTTTTATACTTTTTGATTTTTTCTTTGACATACGTTTTCCTCCATATCCAACATCATCATCTTCTGCTTCGCTATCATCTGTTTCGCTTTCATATCCATGAATATTTGAATAGACTTCTGTAGGATTCTCAATACCATAATCTATTGGATTTGGTGGCAATATATTATCACCAGATAAATTTGAAACAAGTTGTTCAATGGCATCTGCGTCATTCGCAGTTTCTGGTATTTTATCAATTAATAATTTTATATACAACGCAGCACCACTTGGAATTATTTCGATTGATTGAATTTCACTACCACCATCAACATTTTCTCGTAAATCTAATGTATTAATAGCCACTTCTCTATTTACTCTAAAATTTAAACTTTCATTATTTACAATTACATCTGTTAAAAATATATGTTGTTGGCCATTATTAGACATTTCACTTTTTACAACTTTTCCAAATACTTTTGCATATCCTCCAGCAGTATCCATTGACATAATAACATATGTTCCATTAGGAATATTATACACTCTAATTGGCTTGTTTGGCATTATATATATATATAATAAAATTAAAATTAAAATAAAAATAAAAATAAAATTAAAATTAAAATTAAAATTAAAATTAAAATATAAAA
>JACCDI012207046.1_pt1 | contig 12367 bp, 13 predicted proteins | sample 7442791 | NCBI WGS metagenome assembly JACCDI01 (sample SAMN15323434, study PRJNA562643) | freshwater metagenome | isolation source: river surface water | place: USA:Blue River Watershed | collected 2017-08-15
AAACATCTTCCGTGGTCACGATAACGTTCAAGGTGCTACCGACGTTGGTCCTAACCCAGATTCCTTGCCAGGCTACTACGGCCTTGCCGCAGGTTCTTGGAAGCACTATGCAGCGGTTTGGGGCGTTGACTACGACTGGATCAAGGGTCGTTATGCACCCGACATGATGGAGAAATCGGGTACCACCGTTTCTCGTTGGATTGACGCAGTGCTTGAGAAAGACGATATGGTCGATCAAGCCACTGCAGTGAAAGGTGTGTTCTTCTGGGGCCATGCACCAAACTCTCAAACCCGTGGTTTGGACATGAAGCGCGCGATGGATAAATTGGATCTCTTAGTGGTTGTTGATCCATACCCAAGTGCAACGGCTGCGATGGCTGCAATGCCACCTGCACCTGGCGGTGCAGTGAACAAAAATCGTGCAGTTTATTTGTTGCCAACCACTACTCAGTTTGAGTGCGCTGGCTCGGTAACCGCATCGAACCGCTCGATTCAGTGGCGCGAGAAAGTGATTGATCCGCTCTTTGATTCTGTGCCTGACCATGTATTGATGCAGGCATTTGCTGATCGCCTTGGTTTCGGTAAAGAGCTGTCGAAGAACTTCAAGATGATGGATTCGAAGTTTGCTGGCAAGAACTGGAAAGAGCCAGAGATCGAGTCAATCTTGCGTGAGATTAATCAAGCAGTATGGACCATTGGTTACACCGGTCATACGCCAGAGCGTCTCAAAGCCCATATGCGCATGATGAGCGTCTTCGATCCGAAGACCTTACGCTCACGTGGAGGTAAAGATCCTGTTACTGGCTACGACACCACCGGTGATTATTTCGGCTTGCCATGGCCATGCTACGGTAATGCTGCACTCAAGCATCCTGGTTCACCCAATTTGTACGACACCAGCAAGCATGTGATGGATGGCGGTGGAAACTTCCGTGCCAACTTTGGTGTTGAGAGAGATGGAAAATCGCTACTTGCAGCTGATGGTTCGTTCTCGAAGGGTGCTGATATTAAGACCGGTTATCCCGAGGTCGATCATGTGATGTTGAAGAAACTCGGTTGGTGGAATGAGCTCACTGAGGATGAGAAGAAAGCAGCTGAAGGTAAGAACTGGAAGACAGACTTATCGGGCGGCATCATTCGTGTCACCATGAAAAACCATGGTTGCCATCCATTCGGCAATGCAAAAGCACGCGCCGTGGTTTGGAACTTCCCCGACGAAATTCCAATTCATCGTGAACCCTTGTATTCCACACTCCCAGCAATGGTCGCTAAGTATCCAACCCACGACGATATGAAGACCTTCTGGAGAATGCCAACCCTCTTCAAGACCGTACAAGAGAAGAATATTGCGGACAAACTCTATGAGAAGTTCCCAATCATCCTTACCTCTGGTCGTTTGGTTGAGTATGAGGGCGGTGGTGAGGAGACTCGTTCTAACCCATGGCTTGCTGAGTTGCAGCAAGAGAACTTTGTGGAGATCAATCCGAGTGCCGCCTCACGTCGCGGAATCAAAAACTGGGATTACGTTTGGGTGAAGTCGCCAACCGGTGCCAAGATCAAAGTTCGCGCTTTGGTTACTGAGCGCGTTGGACCAGATACCGCATTCGTACCGTTCCACTTCTCTGGATGGTGGGAGGGTAAAGATTTGCTCGACTTCTATCCGAAGGGTGCATACCCAGTCGTCCGTGGTGAAGCTGTTAATACGGCAACCACCTATGGTTACGACCGTATCACCATGATGCAAGAAACAAAGACCACGATCTGTCAGATCGAAAAGGCCGCTTAATTAACACCGCATAGTCAGGAGATCAAATATGGCAAGAATGAAATTTATCTGCGACGCAGAACGGTGTATTGAATGTAATGGTTGCGTCACAGCGTGTAAGAACGAAAACGAAGTTCCATGGGGCGTTAACCGTCGCCGCGTGGTAACCATCAACGACGGTATCGTTGGTGCCGAGAAATCAATTTCTGTGGCATGTATGCATTGCGCTGACGCGCCATGCATGGCAGTTTGCCCAGTCGATTGCTTCTATCGCACCGATGAAGGCGTCGTGCTGCATAACAAGGACACCTGCATTGGATGCGGCTATTGCTCCTACGCATGCCCATTCGGCGCTCCTCAGTTCCCAAGCTCAGGCGTATTTGGATTGCGCGGCAAGATGGACAAGTGCACATTCTGTAGCGGCGGCCCTGAGAAGAACGGTAGCGTTGCTGAGTTTGAAAAATATGGCCGTAACCGTTTGGCAGAAGGTAAGTTACCTCTCTGCGCTGAGCTCTGCTCAACCAAGGCATTGATTGGTGGTGATGGCGATGTGATTGCCGATGTATTCCGTACCCGTGTGGTCAAGCGGATGGCTGCTGGTAAGAATGCCGGTGCCGATGTGTTCGGTTGGGCAACTGCTTACGGTAAGCCAAATGCACCAGCACCTGCAGCGAAACCCGCTGGAGGTAAATCATGAGATTAGCCCTCGTAGGCGCTCTTCTTGCCAGCTCACTCTTAGTGGGCTGTGAAGAGTCTGGCATGAGTGTTTCTGCCTCCAAACGACCCGATGTTGCTCCCTACATGGGAGCTGACAACGGTTTTATGGCAAAGGGTTGGAAACCGGGTGACCAGGCCAGTTGGAATGCCGAGATTACAAAACGTAATCAGCTCCAATCGGAATACAGTCGAATCAAATAAAAACCATAACGAATAAACGATTTGAGGGAATTCGCATGAACGTATCGCTGAGCTCATTAGCTCGTACCTTGTTTTTTAGTTTGGGCCTCGTAGTTGCAAGTGTTGGCTTTGCTCAGCAAGCTCCACAGTCTCCAACCCCACAGAAGGTGGAGTCCGTCAACATCATGGATGTAGGTCGTGCGCCCAATGCAACCTCTCAGGCAGCGATTGAGGCTGGTAAAAATCAACCTGGTAACAATGCTCCAATTTGGAGAGCCGTTAATAGCGAAACAGTGAATTACTCATCGCTTCCTGGAGCTGAAAATGGCATCTTAATTCAGAAGACGGGTCAAGAATGGCGTCTGATTCGTAACGGTGTCATTACTGTTTATGGTGCTTGGTTGTTGACCTTCGCACTTTGCGGAATTATTGCGATGTATATTCTCAAAGGCTCGATTAAATTACATGAGCCCATGTCGGGTCGCAAAATTCAGCGCTTTACATTGCTTGAGCGCATTACACACTGGACAATGGCATTTACTTTTGTTGCCTTAGCATTTACCGGCATCATGATTTTGTGGGGTAAATATTTCTTATTACCACTCACAGGCCCAGCATTCTTTGGCGCTTTCCTCTTAGTTTGCAAAAACGTGCATAACTTTGTCGGTCCAGCATTTACGGTCAGCATCGTGGTTTTCTTCTTACTGTTTGTGCGTCGCAATCTTCCCGAGAAGGGCGATTTGGATTGGGCACTTGGTTTTGGTGGATTAATTTCTGGCAAGCACATCCCAGCCGGTTTCTTCAACTTTGGTGAGAAGTTCTGGTTCTGGGTTGGAATGGTTATCTTGGGTTCAGTCGTATCTGCATCCGGTTGGGTTTTGGATATGATCGTTCCCTTCATCCAAATTGAATACTGGCGTGGCACGATGCAAATCGCCAACATTATTCATGGAGTCGGCGCTATTTTGATGACCGCTTTAGCATTTGGTCACATTTATATCGGTACCATCGGCATGCAAGGTTCGATTGATGCTATGAAGACCGGTTACTGTGATGAAACTTGGGCCAAAGAGCATCATGAGCTCTGGTATAAAAAATTAGGAAAGGGGTAAGCACAATGAAACGCTGGTATGTTGGTATCGCTTTTTTGTTTGGATCGTCCGTTGCCCTTGCAGCACTTCCGCCTCCAACCCCACAGCAAGCTGAGGCTGCTGAGTTAGCAAAAGCACGCACTGCTTACGCTAACGTAGTTGCAAATTTTCAGCTTTGCCAATCAATCAATGCGGTCGCTATGAAATATAAAAAAGCAGGCACGCCAGATCCAGCGCCTTGTGTTGCTCCTCCACCATTTGTACCTCCTGCGACTGCCGCGGTAGCGCCTGCTCCGGCTGCTGCACCAGCGAAGAAATAATTACCTAGCTGATTGAATGCGATCCCCAAGCCCTCGGCTTGGGGATTTTTCATTTAAGGGCAGGATTGAGGGTATAGCGCCCAGTGATCTGAGCACTAGCCAGAATATGACGCTGTAAAGCAGCCAGGGCAGTTTTACCATCAAAGTTAGCGCCCAACCCCAAGGATGGGGTATCTAGGGCGTAGACGGTAAAGATGTAGTGATGCCAGATGCTGTCATTCCATGGGGGGCAGGGGCCATCATAGCCAAAGTAGTTACCCTTCATATCAGCATCGCCCGAGAACCAAGCGGTGTAGTCATTGATTCCATGATTGGCACCATGATGGGTGGAGGGCCCTGGCTTTCCACGGGGCACAACTTCAGTGGAATAATGACCTTCCGGAATCTCATTAATCGTTTTTGGGATATCCACCATGACCCAATGGAAGAAATCAATGCGGGGTAGCGAAGCAGGGACGGTTTTCCCTTCCTGATTGACATCATCGGGTTTGGAGGGAACATCGGGATCGTGGCAAATAACCGCAAAAGACTGGGTGCCGGTTGGCGCGCCTTCCCAACGAAGATGCGGATTGTGGTTCGAACCTAAGCAAACATGCCCACGATCATTGGGGATGCAAAAGGCATATTTACCTGGAATAAGGTCGCCGTCTTTGAAGCTTGTACTGATGAGTCGCATGGTGTCTCCAAGAGTGCAATGGAATGGTTATTGTGCAATAAATTCTCGGGCAAGGAACTGGGATCCCTCTTTGGTTTGAGGGTTTTTGAAGAAACGTTCTGGCTCAGTAATTTCAAGGATTTTTCCATCTTGCATGAAGATAATGGATTGCGCTAAACGTTTAACTTGCGCCATATTGTGAGAAGCAAATAAAACTACCTTGTGATCATCGGCCAAGGCAGTAATCATTCGCTCAACATCGTCTGCAGCATTGGGATCTAAATTAGCGGTGGGTTCATCGAGAAGAACTAATTTAGGATTTTGCAGTTGCGCGCGTGCAAAACATAATTTTTGTCTCTCACCCGCAGAAAGTCGATTTGCTGGATATTCAGCAAGATGTTGAATTCCAACCTTGGACAGTGCCTCATCAATCGCAGCATCTGTCATCGGAAAATGAATATCCCTCAAAAGACTAAGATGCTCTCGAACGCTTGCTTTTAGCATTGGCGTGTAATGAAACACGAGGGCACTCTCGTGGGGAGCAAATGGTCGAATGCACTCACCCGAGCTAGGCTCAACTAAGCCATGAATTAAACGCAATAAAGTGGTTTTGCCAGCGCCATTGGGACCAACCAAAGCAGTAATCCCATGCAGAGGTATTTCAAGATTGCCCGATTCAAAAATCGTGCGCTCATTCGATCTAAGTTTGACATTGCGAAGGATCAATGGATTAGCCATAGCGTCGCTCCGCAAATTGACGTACAACAAATATGAAAATATTTGCCAGTATCACGATACCGAGAAGAACAATACCAAGCGATAGTGCTAGGGCAAGGTCGCCTTTGCTAGTTTCTAATGCGATCGCAGTGGTCATGGTTCGCGTTACCCGATCAATATTGCCACCCACAATCATCACTGCACCCACTTCAGAAATAGCACGTGCAAATCCTGCAAGAATGGCGATGGTCAGCGAGAAGCGGCAATCCCAAATGAGCCATTTGAGGCGGGGCAAATAGGGTAAGCGTAGGGCCAAGAACGTGTCCCGATGGATCTTCCAAGAGTCTTCTAATATTTGACGGCTTAGAGCGGCAATTAAGGGGGTTGTAATGAAGAACTGGGCAACGATCATACCTTTAACAGTAAAGAGCCAACCCCAGTCTCCAAATGGCCCGCTGCGCGATAAAACGAGGTAAACCAGAACGCCCACAATGACCGTTGGTACGCCCATCATGCTATTTAAAAGAACAATGGCTACCTTTTTGCCTGCAAATTCCTCCGTGGCAAGCCAAGCCCCAAGGGGTAAGCCAATGAGTGTGCCCAAAATCAGAGCAGTAATACTCACTTGCAGGGATGTGAGGACGATGCGCACAATCGCCGCGTCAAGCTGGCCTAGAAGTGTGAATGCGTCGACAAACGCTTGGTACATAAAAAATACTTAAATTGGATTGAGAGGTATTGAATGGATTCTAACAATGAATATCCTCTCTTCACCGACACAGTGGCACAATTCTGATATGGCCTATACCGTCTGTGTTTTCTGCGGATCCCGTTCCGGAAAAAATAAAAATTGGATGACCGCAAGCCAAGACTTAGGGACGCAGATCGCTTCCCATGGCTGGCGCTTGGTATTCGGAGGGGGTGGTGGCGGTTTGATGGGTGCATTAGCCCGAGGAGCCCTCGAGAAACAAGGGAGTGTGATTGGGGTGATCCCCAATTTTTTGACCGAGGCAGAGCCGGTGATTGAGAACCTAGATCAATTACACGTGGTCAATAGCATGGTCGAGCGCAAAGAAATGATGATTGAGCTCTCCAACATTTTTGTGGTGATGCCAGGCGGTATTGGCACGTTTGAGGAGCTGTTTGAAGTTTGGACAGGAAATCACGTGAAGGCTTACAGTAAACCGATTGTGATTGTGAACCTCGATGGTTTTTATGATGGCCTTTTGCAATTCGCTAAGAACGTATTTGATGAAGGCTTTCTGATTGATCGCCATTTTGAACATCTCAAAATTGTGAAAACAGTTGCTGAGGCGATCGATTGGATAGAAAAACAGGCCTAGAGCTTGATCATCAGTAATCGGTATTATTAAGCCATGGCCGAGGTTATCTGTTTATGCAATCATATTTGGGATGAGGATCTCCGGGAATATTTACTGAGCCATGAGATTAATTCCATCGAAGAGTTACGACAAGAGGCATCCATTTGCAATAAATGCATGCAATGCGAAGAGCTAGTCCAATCTGAAATCTATCATGCACGCATTAAACGGCAACAGCAATCCTAAATCCAGCTCTGGTTTGCGCGTGATTACCTTAAATATGCATAAGGGTCTCTCACCCCTCAAAATCGACTCCACCATTTATCGCTTGCGTCAAAAATTACGTTCCCATCATGCTGATCTACTTTTTATTCAGGAACTTCAACAAGAAAATCTCCGACGCCAACGTCGCTTTGCCAGTTGGCCGTCTCATGAGATCACTCATTTTTTAGCAGACGAGTTTTATCCAGATTGGCATTACGGCAGAAATGCCGAATATCGCCATGGACACCATGGCAATGCTATTTTGTCTAAGTTTCCTCTGCATAAAGGAATCAACTACGATATCTCCGAATATCGATTTGAGCGTCGAGGCCTTTTGCACTCGACCATTGAGTTAGAGGCTGGTCGCACGATTCATTGTTTTTGTGTACACCTTGCACTGTTGCAGCGTGGGCGTGAGCGTCAAATAGAAACCATCTTGCATCACATTGAACATCTTGCCGATGGGGCGCCCACCATCATTGCCGGTGACTTTAATGATTGGCGTAATTCAGCGAGCAAACCCATGCATGCTGCAGGATTTCGGGATGCCTTTGAGAGTTTGTATGGATTTCCGGCAAAAACTTTCCCCAGTGCAAAACCAGTCCTTGCAATGGATCGTATTTATGTACGGGGACTCACCGTGCAAAAGGCCGAAGTATTAAGGGATTGGTCAAAACTGTCTGACCATTTAGCCTTATACGCAGAGTTGAGGCATTGAGATGCTGCATTTATTTACCGGAACGCTATTTGGTTATCACATCCCATGGTTTGTGATTTTGCACTTTGTTGTTGCGGTTTTGTTCTTCCTGCGCATTATTTGGGTCAGGCGACCAGTTGGCGTAGCGATCTCTTGGCTACTCATCATCGTGTCATTTCCGGTGATTGGCATCATTTTGTATCTAACAATTGGTGAGCGCCCGGTGGGCCGCACGCTGACGAGCAAGATCATTCGGATGGAAAAAGAGTACGCCAAAATTAGTAAGGCGCTACGTCAATCGCACGAAGCTGATCGGGCTTTATTGCATCGGGACGCTCTTGCCATCAGTTTATTAGCCGAAGCTAAAAATGGTACGCCGGTTGCTGCTGGAAATCAGATTGAGTTATTTACAAACTCACTCGAGATCTTGCAACACTTTATTGATGAAATTAAGCGAGCAAAAAAATCACTCCACATGGAGTTTTACATTTGGGCCCTAGGTGGGGATGCCGATCGAGTGGGCGAGGCGCTCATTGAAGCCTCTAAGCGCGGTGTTAAATGCAGGGTCTTATTGGATTCCTTAGGCAGCTCCAAATGGTTTAAATCCAATTGGCCAAAACGTTTTCATGATGCCAACATTGAGGTGACCGAGGCTTTGCCGATTCAGTTTGGTCGTTTTCAGTTTCGTCGAGCTGATTTGCGCCTGCACCGCAAGATCTTCTTAATTGACGGCGAGATCGCTTGGACCGGTAGTATGAACTTAGTTGATCCTCGGACCTTTAAACAGGATTCTGGAGTTGGGGAGTGGGTGGATGCAATGGTTCGAATTCAGGGGCCGGTGGTATCCCAATTTGAGTTGACATTTGCCTACGATTGGAGCGTTGATAACCCTAAAGTAATTCGCTTTAATGATCGTGATGATCTGAGTAAAAAAGCAGTTGGCACTGCATTGGCTCAGGAGTTTTCGTCAGGACCAGTTTATCGCGACGATATTTTGTATCAAATTCTTCTTTCGGCAATCTTGGATGCTCGTGAAGAGTTAATTATTACAACCCCATACTTTGTTCCCGATGAGGGTTTGGTTCAAGCCTTAATGGCTGCAGCATACCGCGGTGTCAAAGTCAGACTCATCGTGCCCCGTTTGAATGACTCCACCTTGGTGGCATGGAGTAGTCGAAGTTTTTATAGTACCTTGCTAGGCGCAGGCATTGAAATCGCAGAGTTTAAAGGCGGCTTATTACATACGAAGAGTTTGCTGATTGATCAACGTATTGCGCTTTTTGGATCAGTTAATTTTGATCAACGTAGCTTACGACTCAATTTTGAGATTAGTTTGATTGTTTACGATCAGGCGTTTTGCGAGCAACTGAAAACTCTAACGAACTCTTATTTGAAGCGCTCCCAAGTGATTAATCGTATTGGTTGGGAGCGTCGACCCCGTTGGCGCAGACTTTTAGAAAACTCTGCGCATTTAGCATCACCGTTGCTTTAAATCGCCCCGTCTTGCGATAGTTTTGCAATCTCGCTTGCGGGGTATCCTAACTCTTTCAGGATTGCTTCTGTATGTTGACCGATATCCGGTATGCCATCCATGCGATATTGGTAGGAGTCATTCACTCCTGGTGGTAAGAGTGCAGTGATTTGACCATTTGGCGTGCTCACATCTTGCCAGCGAGCGCGTGCCTTAAGTTGTGGGTGATCCCAAAACTGATGCATATCATTAAGTGATGCGTTTGCAATTTGGGCTTCATCGAGTTTGGCAAGAACCTGCTCACTGGTCATTTTGGAGAATAGGTTCAAAATGATTGCAGTGAGTTCAGCACGATTCTCATTACGCTTAAAGTTTTTATCAAAGCGCGGATCGTTCGCTAACTCGGGCTGAGCTAAGACCTTTTCGCAAAAGAGTGCCCATTCCCGTTCGTTTTGCAAGCCGAGCATAATCGTTTTGCCATCGCCTGCACGGTAGGGGCCATAGGGGAAGATGGTGGCATGAGCGGCACTAGTTCGCGGGGGAGGTGAGGCGCCATCCATGGAGTAATACATGGGATAACCCATCCACTCACCCAGCGCCTCTAACATCGAGATATCAATGACCGATCCCTTACCCGTTTTTTGGCGTTGCAAAAGTGCTGCCAAGATATTGGTGTAGGTATACATGCCCGCAGCAATATCAGCAATCGAAATACCAACCTTGCAGGGATCATCGGGGGTACCAGTAATTGAAAGTAACCCTGCCTCACTCTGAATCAACAGGTCATACGCCTTTTTATCGCGATAGGGCCCATCTTCTCCGTAACCCGACAGATTGCAATAGATTAATTTTGGATTAGTCGCTTGTAATGCTTCGGGCGTTAGACCCATGCGCGCTGCAGCTCCAGGCGCAAGATTTTGTACAAACACATCGGCATTCAGAAGTAATTTCTTCAGAATCAGCATAGCGTTTTCGTGTTTGAGATCTAGGGTCAAACTCTCCTTGGAACGATTAACCCATGTGAAGTGCGATGACATGCCCTTAGCGCGTTGGTCGTAGTTGCGAGCAAAATCACCGCCACCCGGGCGTTCAATCTTGATGACCCGTGCACCCAAATCGGCTAACTGCCGGGTTGCAAAGGGTGCTGCGATGACGTGCTCAAGGGCAACAACGGTGATACCGTCTAAGGGGCGCATTATCAGAAAGACCGCGGTAGACCCAAAAGGTGCTCAGCCACGTAGGAGTAAATCAGATTCGTTGAGATCGGAGCGACTTGATAGAGGCGTGTTTCTCTAAATTTGCGCTCGACATCGTATTCGCAAGCAAAGCCAAAACCACCATGGGTTTGTAAACATACGTTTGCTGCCTCCCACGATGCCTTGGCAGCAAGGTATTTCGCCATATTTGATTCAGCACCGCAAGGTTCATTCCGATCAAACAACTCACAGGCCCTAAAGCGCATTAGATTCGCAGCCTCGGTCTCGATGTAGCTATCGGCAATTGGGAACTGAATTCCCTGATTTTGTCCAATTGGTCGATCAAACACAATACGTTCGCTTGCATAGCGTCTAGCGCGATCAATAAACCAATATGCATCACCAATACATTCGGCAGCAATTAAAGTACGTTCGGCGTTAAGACCATCTAAGATGTATTTAAATCCTTGACCCTCGGCGCCAATTAAGTTTTCAGCGGGGATCTCTAAGTTATCGAAGAACACCTCATTGGTCTCATGATTCACCATATTGGCTATTGGGCGCACTTCCATTCCCTTACCAATAGCCTGATGTAAATCCACAATAAAGATCGACATGCCTTCGGATTTTTTCTTGACCTCGGGTAACGGGGTGGTGCGTGCCAACAAAATCATCAGGTCGGAGTGCTGAATGCGTGAGATCCAAACTTTCTGTCCGTTAATAACGTAGCGGTCACCTTTTTTGACTGCGGTGGTCTTTAGTTTGGTTGTATCAGTCCCGGTTGTTGGTTCGGTTACTGCCATACTTTGTAAACGCCATTCGCCCGAGGCAATTTTTGGAAGATAGTGTTTCTTTTGTTCTTCAGACCCGTGTCGCAATAGTGTGCCCATGTTGTACATCTGGCCATGACAAGAGCCAGCATTGCCGCCGGAGAGATTGATTTCTTCCATGATCACCGAAGCTTCGGCTAAACCAAGACCAGAGCCACCATATTGCTCAGGGATTAAGGCTGCTAGCCAACCCGCATCGGTCATGGCTTTGACAAATTCTTCAGGATAGCCGCGCTCATGGTCGACTTTTTGCCAATATGGAGAATCAAAACGGGAACAGAGGTCGCGCAATGCCTCGCGCATCTCCTGATATTGATCAGGCTTTGGTATGGGGTGTTGCATGATTAATTAATCAGTTTGTTGGTGATATCAATACTTTGATACGGTAATTGATCAACTGGCCATGCCCCGGATTTGTTGCTGTCAAAGATCTTTTTTAGATCGAGAGTGACGTAATTGGTGCGATTTGCGTAATTAGAAATATGCCATTGATGATTACTGAGGTCTTTGATGTTGACCCATTGCGTGAAGTCAGAAACAGTTTTGTCGCCATCTTTGCTAGCTGCCACTCCAATTGGAATATCGACGTTATTAAGGATGTGCCCAGCTAACTGCACACTCTCTGAACGATTATTAGGAGGCGTTGCAAGTTGTCGCAAATAGGCTGCCCGAATAAAACGTGAGGGTGGAGTGTAATCCGCAGGTAATCCCATCAGGTTTCCGCCCTGACCAAGTTCAGTGACGTTTTGACCGTTTACCACTACAGAAGTGCGTGCAATATTGGATAGGGAAAGGTAGTTGCGGGCGTTGGTTAGGTGCCAATCGTAAGTTGGAGAGTTGGTTAATACCTGAGCGACGTTATCGTGGATCCGCATTTGTCCTTTAACAAACTCAATCACGATACTTGCACCTGTACGATCGGTAAAGACAAAATGTAACCAAGGAGGAGTTGGGCCAGATGGCAAGCTTGAGTCGTACCAAACTTTATAGCGCACGATGTCTTTACGAAGCTCGGTAACGTTGGCATACATTCCGAGCGTGAGAGTGCCAAAGTCCAGAATCGAAACATAATCGAGATCTTTCGGGGTGACAGTTTGATACTCCGTAAAGCCTGGTAAAAAATTACCACTCATTGCCAGACC
>JACCDI012217426.1_pt1 | contig 12364 bp, 9 predicted proteins | sample 7442791 | NCBI WGS metagenome assembly JACCDI01 (sample SAMN15323434, study PRJNA562643) | freshwater metagenome | isolation source: river surface water | place: USA:Blue River Watershed | collected 2017-08-15
CGAAACAACCAAATTAACTTACCCAATCGCGCCGCGGTATCGCAATTCGGCTGAGTTTGAAACCATAGTTAATCGGCTAACCGGGAAGGATTTTCGTTGGTTCTTTGGAGTTTATTTAGATCAAGCGGGGTTGCCTGAATTAAAACAGGCACGAACTGACAATCAAGTGACCTTAACCTGGCAAGTGCCGGGCGGCGGCAGCTTCCCAATGCCAATTGAAGTTGCCATTAATGATAAGGTTCAGCAGTTGGATTTCAGTAAGGGACCGGTGGTGTTGAAGTTAGCGAAGAGCGATCGTTTGGTAATAGATCCACAAATGAAGGTGTTACAGCAATTACCCATTATTGGAACTTGCGAAGAAAATAGTGAAAAAGTCAAAAACAAGCGCAAAGGTTGATTTTGGTTGTTTAAGCAACAGCTAGGCGCTAAAATAGGGCCTTTAAATTAACAGGAAGTATACATAAATGAAATTGAGTAAGTTAGCCGGATTATTTTTATTATCAGCTTTAGCTTGTGTTCCTGCCGCAGCTCAGGAAACGATGCAGACAGTCGTGCCAGCTGATGATTCTGTTGGTAAATGGGAATTCCGTGGCGCGATCATCAACAACGCTTTTGATAAAGATGCGGCTTACGTTGAAGGGATTGATGACTCAGCATTTAGTTTCTATATCGGTGGTGATTATTTACAATCAGGTTACCGCACCTCATTGTTTTTAGAATTCTATTTGTATGACGACAAATATGGTTTCTCACAATGGGTTGAGGGCGACGGTTGGTTTAACGATGGCGACGTTAGCCAAAAATCTTCTGATGCCAATGGTTTCACCGGTGGTATCGCTTTTGGTCCACAGTGGAACTTTGGCGCAGATAACCAATCAGTTGTCTACGTTCAAGGCGGTTTTGACATGATGTTTACGTCAGAGCGCGGCATTTCTTCATGCAGCAACTGCTATTCTGAAGATATCGAAATGAAAGGCGGCGCTTTGGCGCAAGCGGGTATAGAGCATAACGTCGGTACATTTACACTTGGCTTAATTGCACGTAGCCACTTGAGCGGTGATTTAGGTTCATCATTCGGTGTGACTATTGGCACTGGCTTCTAAGTCAAACTCGATGTGTGAACAGCAAAACCCCGGCATTTAACCGGGGTTTTGTTTTTAAGCGCTTGATGTTTGAACTCGCTAGTCTATGCGTGTGCGCTGGTTAAAGCACTTGTTGCGCCTGGGCTAGGCTATCCCAAACTTCATCAGCACTTGCTAAATCTTCAGCGGTTAATGGCTGGCCAGAACGCACCAAAATCTTGCGAGCAATGCCGGCCGCCGCCGCAGCTTGCATGTCAGCGGCTTTATCGCCGACCATCAAGCTTTGCGATGCATCGATGTGGAATTCACGCATTGCTTGTAGCATCATGCCTGGATGTGGTTTGCGGCAGTCGCAGTCGATGTTATAGGGCGATTGGCCTTTTTCCGCATGATGTGGGCAATAATAAACGCCATCAATCTTCACGCCGTGCGCAGCGAATTGCTGTTTCATCCAGCTGGTGAGGAGCGCAAATTGATGCTCAGTGTAATAACCCCGGGCTATGCCACTTTGATTGGTTACGACAATCAGTAAATACCCTTGTTGCTGCAAGTGGCGGCAAGCATCAAAAATACCATCAATAAAATCAAACTGTTCCGGGACAGAGGTGTAGCCGTGGTCGATATTAATCACGCCATCTCGGTCGAGGAATGCCGCTTTGTGCAATAACGTCATAGTTGTTCCTTTGCAATCACTTGGTCCAGCATCTGCTGCACCGCTTCGACGCTGATCTGTTCCATCAGATGCGCCCCTTTTACCCGTTGTCCCCACGGCAATTGCGCCGCCGTTTTACCAAATTGCGTGGCAAGTTGTTGATGATAAACCTCAACCACGTAATGGCGATAGGTGTAAGGTCCGGTTCGATCTGGATTTGAATGGGCGTACAAACCAATAACTGGTGTACCCACAGTCACTGCCATATGAGCTGGGCCGGTGTCTGGTGCTATCACCACACTTGCTTGCTTTAAAAGCGCCAATAGTTGTTTAAGCGAGGTTTTGCCGACTAAATTCACCAAACTACTTTGCGCATGATGAATGATGTCGTCCGCAAGTTGGCGCTCAAGGGGAGTCGGGCCGCCACAAATAAACACCCGAAACCCAAGACTGCTAGCATAATCGGCGATAGCCGCATAACGCTCGGGTAACCAATTACGTTCTGCTTTGGATGCGGCAGGGCAAAGCATTAGGGTGCGACAATCGGTCGCATCAGCGGCTTGTAGCTGTGCTTTGGCAAAAGCCTCATCCTCGGCGGTAAGCGGCATTTGCCAAGTCGGGATTGTAGTTTTGCTCGGGGTAAATGGCACGCCTAAATGGCGAGCGAAACCGGCAAAACCATCAAGTACGTGCGGATTTTCTTGCGGCGCTATACGCTCGCGCATAAAGAGTGCATGCAGTTCTTTAGCTCGCTGCCAATCAAAACCAATTTTGCGTTTAGCGTTAATCACCAAGGACGCCAGATTGGCGCGAAAAGCGACTTGCATATGCAGCAGCACATCAAATTGCTGGCCGGCGAGTTTTCGTTTTAAATCGCCGTAAGCACCAAAGCCGAGTTTTTTATCGAATATGACGAACTCGACTCCAGGCAGATCTTTCAGCAACATCGCCTCAACTTTGCCGAGGATCCAAGTGATTTTCGCTTGCGGATAATGCTGCTGCATCGCTTGCACCGCGGCAACGCCATGGCAAACATCGCCGATGGCGGACAAGCGTAAAATACAAATCGACTGCAATGTTTTGGAAGTCGACATGCCTTAACCTTTGATTTTTTCGATAATGGCGCTGGTCGAGCAGCCATCAACAAATTGCAGTACTTTCACGTCACCGCCGTATGCCAGCACTTCGTTGGCGCCAACAATAGTATCGATGCTGTAATCGCCGCCTTTGACTAAAACGTCCGGTTTTACCTGTAAAATCAAAGATAAAGGCGTGTCGTTTTCTTCAGCTAAATCGCCAAATGGCAACACCCAATCGACACTGGCAAGGCTTGCCAGCACTGTGGCGCGCTCATCGAGTGGGTTTACTGGCCGCGTTTCGCCTTTTAAGCGTTTAATCGACGAGTCGGAATTCAGTCCGACGACAAGGCGGTCGCCCAAGGCTTTGGCCTGCGCTAAATACCGCACGTGGCCTGCATGTAAAATGTCAAAACAACCGTTGGTGAATACAATTCTTTCGCCATTTTGTTTAGCAAAAGCAATATGTTGCAGCACTTTGGCAAAAGGTGTTTGGTAAACATCACCTGTTGAGAACAAATGGCTATTCAGCTTGGCTGCCAATTCTTGTGGCGACACAGTTGCAGCGCCCAGCTTGGCAACAACTAAACCTGCAGCTAAGTTGGCGACTTCCACTGCTTGCGGCAAGCTCATGCCAGCGCCAAGCATCACCGCTAAAGTAGCGATGACGGTATCGCCAGCGCCGGTCACATCACTTACTTCGCGCACTTGCGCTGGGAAATGGTGAGTCTCTTGTTGGGAGATCAGCGTCATGCCTTGCTCTGAGCGAGTTAACAGCATTGCTGAAATGCCACAGCGAGTTAGCATAGCTCGTGCGGAATCAAACATGGCGGCTTCAGAGCTGGTATCACCGCCGGCTAAGCGAAACTCAGATAAATTCGGCGTGATAATGTCGGCGCCACGGTAAACTCTTAAATCGGCTTGTTTGGGGTCGACCAACACGTATTTGCCGGCAGATTTAGCGCAGTCGATGATGCGTTCAACGGCACTTAATGAGCCTTTGTTGTAGTCGCTGACCACCACGAAATCATAAGCAGGCAGCAGAGCTTCCAATTTGTCAGCCAATAACTCGCTATGATTGCGGCTAAAATTTTGCTCGATATCCAGGCGCACCACTTGTTGATGACGTGAAATCACCCGCATTTTGGCAATAGTCGGTAATTCCGCTTGGCTTAATAAGGCTGAGGAAATGCCGTCATTTGCCAATATGTTGCGCAGGCTCTCACCTTGTTCATCTTCACCGATTAAGCCCAATAAGCCGACCGTTGCATCAAGATGTGAAATATTGCGGGCGACGTTGGCGGCACCACCGGCTTTGTCTTCGATCTTACTAATTTTGACCACAGGCACCGGCGCTTCTGGCGAAATTCGCTGTGAATCGCCTTGAAAATAACGGTCCAGCATCACATCGCCGACTACTAAAACACGAGCTTCGGCCAAATGGTTTAAACGGCTGATATCAATCATCGGTGCCTAGTTCCTACAGTCAAAAAAATTAATTGGCTAATTCTAAATCTAGCGCTTCACACAACCAATGGCCGATAAACATATGCACTTCTTGAATGCGAGCGGTTTCGTCATGACGCACAATGATTGGCAGCTGCGCGATGTCTTTTACTAAACCACCGTCACGACCGGTAAATGCGACAGTCACTGCGCCTAACTCATTGGCGGCAGCTAAGGCTAAATTGATATTTGGGCTTTTGCCTGATGTCGTTAGGCCAATTACCACATCACCCGGGCGCACTAAACCGCGAACTTGGCGTTCGAAGACCGTTTCAAAATGGTAATCGTTGGCGTGTGCAGTCAGAATTGAGGTATCAGTAGTCAGCGCAATTGACGCTAACGGGCCGCGTTCTGCTTTGTAGCGCACCATAAATTCAGCTGCTAAATGTTGGCTGTCAGCGGCGCTGCCGCCATTACCCATCCAAACCACTTTGCCACCAGCACGCAAACAAGTGACCACTGCCGCGAGCAATGTTTGGGCTTGTTCCGCATATTGTTCAACGGTATTAAAAGCTTCGCGGTGACGCGCTAACGCGGCGAGAAAACTTGCAGTTTGATTCATGTTTGCTTGTCCTTGTGTTGCTGTACTCGAATCGCCCAAATCGCACAGTTCGGCGAAGCGGCAATTGCTACCAATTCTGCTTTGAAGAACCGCGTTGCGTTTATCGACTCGCGCCTTCAATCATCTAAGTATGTTCTTAACTCGCTGCAGGCAATGCCAACAGCCGCCGAATATCAGCAAGCGCAAGCTGTAAACCCGGTTCGAATCGTTGGCTTGATACGCTTGGTGCAAGCGCGGCCTTACGACATTGTGCCACTATATCGGCTTTGGCTAAAGTGGCAGGATGAATCAAACCTTCCGCAGCGCAAGCGAACACTCGGTCCGGCTGATCTTTAGCTACCGGCACAGCCACAATGGTTTTACCTAAGACAATCGCTTGTCCCATCATATCGCCACCACCAGAAACCACTAAACCGGCGTGGGCAATTAATGTCATTAGCTGCTGATTCGGCAGTGATTTCAGCACTGTGACTGTATCGGTACTGGCAAGTTCCCCAGTAAAATTGCCGCCGGTAACCACTAAGGCTGGTTGTTCGACAGTTGCCACTTCAATTGCGGCTTGATAAAACATTTCAGTAGCGCTGATGCCATTGACTTGATGACCACCACCACCGGCGGCCCACAAGCTATAGCTTTTGCCCGACAATGAACTCCAAGCAACAGGTAACTCGGCACTTGGCAACGCAAAGACTGGCCCAATAAATAATGGCGCAGGCTTGTTAAGCAGCCTTAGTTTAAAGCGTTCAAATGCCGTTAAATCGCCATCGACAAACTTAAATTGGGTGATCCAGTGGGCGTCAAGCGCTGCTAATCGGCGCAGCGCAAAACCTTTGGCGCGTTTTTTCTTATGCTGGGAAATAAAGATAACTTTCGCGCCTAAGCGCTTAGCCATTTGCGCTTGCGAGGCTCGGCCTGAACAGTCGAAAATCACTAAATCTGGTTTGAATTGCTCCAGGATCTGGTTAACAGCCGCTTTTTCTTTGGTCGCTGAGTTGTTCAGCAAATGTGTAGTAAAAGGGCAGCTTGCTGCAGTTGGCGCGTGTTTATTCAAGACAAATTGGATATCGAGCTGGGGATATTCTGCTTGCAACGCTTGAGCTATCACTAATGAACGCATGTATTCGCCAATCCCTTGCGGGCTCGAAACTGGGATAAATAAAACTTTTGGCTGAGACATAACAAACTCTGCGTAGCACGTTGATCTGGCTAGTATATCAAAAGCCTGTTGGGAAGGGATACCGGCGTGCAAGTCGACGCCGGTGTTATTGGGAATGTTCCTGTAGTTATTTCAGCTGTGTTCTTGGCACAAAGTCCAATACCGTGGCGTTGATGCAATAGCGTGGCATGCCATTCGGACCATCAGGAAACACATGTCCAAGATGGATGCCGGAGGATTTGGACCGAATTTCGACGCGTTGCATACCATAACGGTTATCGGCTTTTTCAATAACCGCATCTTTAACGGTATTAGTAAACGACAACCAGCCGGTTCCTGAATCAAAACGGTCGCGGGTGTCAAACAACGGGGCGCCACTTAATTTATCGACAAAGACACCATCAGGGGTATTTTTGAAAATCTCATATTGTTTGCAAAAACGGCCATCAGTGCCTTCATCAAAGGCAACATTAAATGCTTCAGAGTCACCTAGTTGCCAGCGGCCCAGCGCATGGTAGAACTCGTCACGGTTGAGATAACCTTGATGACCAAACACCTCAGTGCCATTTTCCAAAAATAAAATGGTTGGGGTGGCAAAGGTTGGAGTTTTTAAGCTAAGACCATTGAGTTCTGAAGCTAATCTTTGATGCATCGGGATCTGGCCTTGGTATTGATTACTCACATCTTTTTTGAATTTTTCACAATATGGACAGTAGTCTTCAGCGTTAATCACCACGATATGCTTGCCTTGCATTAGCGCACTATTGTCGGTCGCTGGTTTCGCTGGTTGCGCTTGGAATTTCACGCCGGTCGAGTGGTCGGGACAATACCCATCAGGGTTTTTCACCAGGTAATCCTGATGATAATCCTCTGCCGGGTAAAATTCGCTTAAGGTTTTTATTTTTGTAGTGATTTCGCCATATCCGGCCAGCGTCAATAAGCCCTGATACTGCGCTTTCACGCGCTCGGCAATGGCTTGTTGTTGCACTGTGGTGGTCAAAATTGTTGAGCGATACTGAGTGCCAATATCGTTGCCTTGGCGGTTTAATTGGGTCGGGTCATGGGTTTCAAAATACTTCTGCAAAAGGGTTTCAAGGCTGACCACGGTCGGGTTGAACGTGACTTGTACTACTTCAGCAAAGTTGTTTGGATCTTGGCGGTACTTGGCCTGAGTGATGACCTCATAGCGCGGCGCAATACCCTTACCGTCAGCATAACCAGAGACTGCATCCAAAACGCCCGGAATAGCCGCATAGCGCTTTTCTGCGCCCCAAAAACAACCGGCACCTAACACAACTGTTTCAAGTTGCTTGGTCGCAGGCATCGCTTGATTTTGCATTTGTGTGGCGCTTACCGCATTTGTATCGGTTGGATTCACCTTAGCAACACTAAAGAGCGCAATAAGAGCGGCGCTTGCTGTGGCGACCAACATTAATTTTTTGAACATCATTTACTCCAAAACAACTCTCAGTTGCCAATCAACTCTCTCAAGATAAGTAGACCGGACTGGGCGCAAAACACTTTCAGCGAAGTCAAACAAGTGCTGCGGGTATCGCTGAGCTATTAGTTTATTTACCGCATTGAGCGTGTTTTGGTTCAATGAATGCTTTTAAATACCAAGCTCGGTCAGCGCGCACGCCAATTGACCAAATGGAATGACCCTGATATTGCGCTTTCGCGAATAAAGACAAACAAGCTCCAGCGCGCTTTTTGCAGATGATTCAAGTGAGTCTCCTCTGAGTAAAAGTCTGATTCTGCTTGAAAATTGCCGTTAATGTCGACCAAACATTGTCAGATTGGGCCACATTTCTGGCATTCGTTCAGCGCTCGCAGTATGATCACGGCACTAAATTTGTTGGAACTGCCCTGTGAGCCGAATTGCGTTAAGTCTTTACAGCCTGATTATTTATCTTGCGCGTCCACTAGCCATGCTTGGCATGGTCTGGCGCAGCAAGGCTGATCCGGCGTATCGCCAACGGTTTTCGGAGCGTTTAGCGTGGCAGCAAATACCAATCGCGGCCCGTGGCGGCGTTGTGGTGCACGCGGTATCAATGGGCGAGGTCGTTGCCGCTATCCCATTGATAAAAAAGCTGATGGCGCAAAACCCCAAGCTACCAATCACCGTTACTTGTACCACGCCCACAGGTTCTGAACGGATCAAAGCCGCGTTTGGCGACAGTGTTTATCATTATTATTTACCCTTCGATACGCCGGGCGCTGTCAAGCGCTTCCTTAACAAACTGCAGCCGCAGATGTTGGTGTTGCTGGAAACTGAGTTATGGCCCAACTTAATTTGGCAAGCTCATGCCAGGCAAATTGTTGTGCAGCTGGTGAATGCTAGATTGTCGGCGAAATCGGCAAAAGGCTATCAAAGTTTTGCGTTTATCGTGCAGCCTATGTTGGCGAGAATTCGCGCTGTGTATTGTCAGGATGCCGCATCGACCGAGCGATTTTTAGCGCTTGGTGCCCAAGCGCAAACTGCAGGAAACCTGAAGTTTGATATGCAAATTACGCCAAATCTGCAAGAGCGAGCTGTGGTGTTGGCTGAGCAATGGCTGCTTGGCGCAATCAACGGTGCTAGGCCGGTGTTGGTTGCTGGTAGCACCCACGCAGGCGAAGATGAGCAAGTGCTGGCGGCATTTCAGCAAATAACTGCGCAGGTTCCAACGGCATTATTAATTTTGGTGCCACGGCATCCAGACCGTTTTGAGCAAGTCTCGCAATTAATCAGCGAAGCTGGGTTTAGCCAAGCTCGGCGCAGTCAAGATGGACAAGTCACAGCAGACACCCAAGTGTTGCTTGGCGATACCATGGGTGAGTTGATGTTGTGGTATCAGCTGGCAGATCTAATTTTTATCGGCGGCTCACTGATCACCCGGGGAGGCCACAATCCGCTTGAGGCGATGTGTTTGGCCAAGCCGGTAATTTCGGGTCGACATATCTTCAATTTCGCCGAAGTTTACGCCAATTTGCAGCAAGCTGATGCCGTGGTTTGGGTGGATGATGCGGCAAGTCTTGCCGAAGTTGTCCTCGATCTATTCGCCCATCCTAGTAAACGCCAACAGTTAGCAAATGCGGGCTTTGCGCTGTATCAACAACATGGTGGTGCAACCGCAAGATTGAACACAGCAATGCAGCCATGGTTGTCGCCGCTTAGTTGCCAAACGGTCGACCAGCACGAACTATGGTGGCAGCCGGAACTGGTGACGGTTAATCCGCACCGGCTATTCGATATTACTTATTGGCAAGAACAACAAGCGGTCACCGGCCAATCGACGGGGCGCAATACCGTATGGTTTGTTCGACAAGATCAACAAGAGTGGGTTATGCGGCATTATTATCGGGGTGGCTTGATCGGCAAGTTCCTCACCGATTGGTTTTGGCCTGCGGCAATAGCGCAATCGCGGGCTATGGCCGAATTTACGATGCTACGCCAGATGACCGCCTTAGATCTGCCGGTACCAACTGCTATCGCAGCAAGGATGGTTAAGCACAGTTTTGGTTACAGCGCCGATATCATGATTGCAAGAATTGATGGGAGTCGAGATCTGTTCGCCCACTTGCAGCAACAGCCGCTACGAGCCGAGCAATGGCAAGCACTTGGCAAACTTATTGCTCGCTTTCATCGAGCTGGGGTTTACCATTCAGACTTGAATTGCCATAACATTTTGCTAGATGACAAGCAATTTTGGCTAATTGATTTTGACAAATGCGGTTGGAGTGTTGCGCCCAAGGCGCAGCAGGAAATGCTCGACCGGCTGCTGCGTTCCTTGCATAAAGAACAACAGAAAGCGACGTTGCAAGGACAGAGTTTTTATTTCAGCCCTACAGATTTCGATATCTTATTAGCGGCGTACGCTGCCAGAGAATAGCGTGAACATCCAATAGTTAGGCCACGGCGCAAAACTAATTCATTCAGCCCACTAAACTGCAGTTGCTCATCAGCAAATAAAAAGCCCAGCTTAAGCTGGGCTTTTGGCAGTTGATTACTAACTATCGACTTATTGGTAAGAAGTCTTCAGCGTTAAACCAGTTACTGCAGAGTATGCACGGATACCGATGTTGTAGGTAGCCGCTACTGGGTTAGTGAAAGTACAAGTTTCAGCATTGCCAGTTTTGTATGGGCGGCAGTCATAGGTAGTGGTTGTTGGTTTCGAACCACGACGTACGTACAAGTCTGCATCACCAGTACCACCAGAGGTAGTTACTGTCAGGTTAGTTTTACCTGCAGGTACTGTCACTGTGTAGTATTTCCAAGCGCTCTTAGTGATGCTGATGTTTGATACTGTTGAAGTAACCGGCGTAGTAGTACCGCCACCACCAGTAGTGCCAGCAGCCTTAGCTACTGCAGCACCTGCGTCAACAATACCAGTACCGCAGTTGGTGCAAGTAGCTGGGAAAGCGCGAGTAGTGGTTTTCAGGATTGATTCCACTTCATCTGGCGTTGCAGTTGGTTTCTTCTGCAGGATTAACGCAGCAACACCAGCAACGTGTGGCGCAGCCATTGAAGTACCTTGCATGTAGGTGTAAACGTCAGAACCTGGAACAGTAGTACCGCTGTTGTGGGTAGACAATACGCCGTTTGAATCGTTTGCTGAGTTTTGTGCGCCACCAGGTGCTGCAACGTCAATTGAAGTACCATAGTTTGAGTAGTAAGCACGGCCGCCGCTGCGGTTAGTTGATGCAACGTTTACTACACCAGCACAGTTACCTGGGTTGTAGTTGTTGGCGTTGTCATTGTCGTTACCAGAAGCGATAACAACCACAGTGCCACGTGAACGAGCAGAGTTGATCGCTGCTTGAGTCGTTGTATCACAAGCGCCTGAACCGCCTAAGCTCATGTTGATAACTTTAGCTGGAGTGGTAGTAGTTGGTACACCAGACACTGTGCCGCCTGAAGCCCAGATGATACCGTCAGCGATATCTGAAGTGTAACCACCACATTTACCAAGTACACGAACTGGCATTACTTTCGCGCCGTATGCAACACCAGCAACACCAGTGCCGTTGTTGGTCACTGCTGCGATAGTGCCGGCTACGTGAGTACCGTGCCAAGATGAATTAGATGCAGAGTGAGTGCCACCACATTCGTTAGCAATGATCCAGTCGCCTGGGTCTTTTGCGTCAGAATCACGACCGCCACCGTCGTTACCGACGAAGCTATCAGAGATCATGTCGTAACCAGTGATGATGTTAGCGTTTAAGTCAGCATGTGGGCGGTAGCCAGTATCTAATACTGCTACAACAACACCAGTACCTGTTGCTAAGTCCCAAGCTGCTGGCACACGCATACCGCCAGTAGTTTCATAGTAATGCCATTGGCTGGTGTATTGTGCGTCGTTTGGAGTTGCCAAAGCGTGCATCATTTTATCTTCTTCAACAGAAGCAACGTTCGGGTTCTGCGCTAACAGATCCAACATTTGTTGAGTTTCTTGTTTAGATAAAGTGCGATCAGCTTTTACTACGTGACGGCCAGCCAGCGCCATTTCACGTACGTGTGATAATTGTTCACCTGCCAGAGCGCTTAACTCGTCGGCAACGATTGATTTTGCTTTAGCTACAGAAACTAATGCGCCACCGTTAACTGCGCTTTCTGAAGCATCAGAAGATTTGAAAGTAACGATAAAACGTGTCGCAGGTCCAGTTGCGGCTTCCTGAGTCAGTTCAGGAACGATTAAATCAGATTTCTTTAAGGCTGGGGCAGCAAATGCGTTTGCTGACAACAGTACTGCGGCGGTGCATAGGGCAACACGTGATAATGTAAATTTATTCTTAAGCATCTTTTGGGTCTCGCTACATGTTGGTGTAATTGGCCTGGACTGCCCGCATCTTGTTTTGTCGCTTCTTTTGAGCGTGTGTAGCGGGTTGAGCAATAAAACATCAATAAGCAGTTGCTGTAAAGTGGGTGATTTTTAACAATAAATAACAAATTAGGGAAATGTGTGAAAAGTTGTAAGGGTTAAATTTCGGTAAATTCGTTAAATGATCGCGTAAGATCCGCATGGCGCCAAGGATGTATTACATTTGGTTACATCTGTGTTATTTAGATTAATGAAATAAGATAGAACAAAAAGTTATAAAAAAACTCCTAAAAACCTGTCAAAAATCAAAATAAATTTGATATAGACGCTTGCAATGGTCCTAATAGTGCACCAAAAAAGTGCATCCACCGAAAATGCGGTGTCAATTTGCCTTTATTCGCGAGGTCGCCGACAATAGCGGTTTTTACAGTGGTAAGGCGAAAAACGTGCAAGAGTGGGATGTCATCGTTGTTGGTGCTGGTGCTGCCGGTTTATTTTGTGCAATCACCGCGGCCAAACGTGGGCGACG
>JACCDI010065748.1_pt1 | contig 12363 bp, 7 predicted proteins | sample 7442791 | NCBI WGS metagenome assembly JACCDI01 (sample SAMN15323434, study PRJNA562643) | freshwater metagenome | isolation source: river surface water | place: USA:Blue River Watershed | collected 2017-08-15
GTCCGGATTTGCTGATTCGCGATGGCAAGGTGGTTACGGATCCTAGCAAGCGGGCGAGTTCAGACAAGAGCGTTTTCGGCTGGAAGAAGCGCATGAAGGAAGCCCCGGAGCAGGCCATGGCGGAGTTGGATTTGATCATCAAGAACACCTACCGCACGCTGATGACCCGCGGGATGAAGGGCTGTTATATCTTCTCGGAGGACGAGGAAACAAGGAATTGGTTTAGGGGGAATTAAAGGAACGATAAAATCATGACCTACGTTGCGCTAAAGAAGTATTTGTTGCAGCAGATGAGTATGAGTCACGTGTATCAGCCCATGATGTTGAAGAGTTTGATATCAGTATAAAATCAAATATTAATTGTTTATTTGAACAATGTGTAAATTATGAGATTCAAAGAACTTCGTTTGAACACAATAGAAATAAGTAAAGCGCTAGAAAATAGTCTGGACATATTTTTTTTTGAAAATGACATTAGCGATATTCATGACTTATTGAACAAACGAGACAAGTTTGTCAACACAAGAAATGTTGGCAAAATAAGACTAAAAGAATTTAATGATTTTATCCAAAGTCTCGAAACAAAAAGTACAAGAATTCAATCTATTGATAAACCAATAATAAGGGCATCAAATAATTTCTCAAAAAGTGAACAACTAAGTATCATTAGCTATCTTGAAAAAAATTGCAGTAGAAGACTTACCAATATACTGAGCAATCTTATTCGTACTCATAAAATAAATAATATTCAAGAATTTAATTCTATAAAAAACAATTTTCACAAAATTAGAAATGCAGGAAAAAAAACTATTGAAGAGATAAAAAATATTAATTTGGAGAACTTCCTTGAAACTTGTCATAGTGATTTGGAATCACTCGAATTTGAAAACAAAGAATTCAATTCAAAAATTGAAGATTACATGTTGAGTATTGAAACATTTGGAAGTGAAAGAATTCAAAACCGAATTTTACAAATCAAGGAAACACTTTTGGTATCAAACAAAACTAATTACACTGAGAATCTCAATAGAGTTTATGGATTAGGAAGAGGGAGCATTGATGAAATATTCAAGATCATTAACTCTCATGATAGCGGACAATTAATACTAAATAAAAACAGTAATAATATCAATAAAAAATTATTACATTTTTTTCCAAAAATTAATATCCAAAATGACAATATAAACCAAGATTCTGAAACGCATGTAAAAATACTAACTGCAATAGAGGCAAACAGCACTAAATGGAATCAAAAAGAAATAAAATTAGCCGCAGGCGAGCTTAGTAAATTATTCAATTTCAACGACCACATTTCACACGAAATTTTAATATCTCCTATTTTTAAAATTAAATTATTCTGTCTTTTTTGGATGTTTCCAAATCAAATTTATTATTTCATTTATTCTATACTTTTCAAAGATCCTTTTTCACACCTCACACGGGAAAGGAAAAGACAAATTCTATCAAAATACAAAATTCAATATCCTCATGACATATACAAACTACACATTTCAGAAGACTGCCCAATCAACGAATCAATTGAAATGAAAATTCCAAATAACAACTTATACATCACGCAAATCTCAGGTTCAACTGTGTTTTTAATCACAAAAAAACTATTTAACGCAATAACCCTGATTCAAAAAAGACGGAGATTAGTAAGTGTCGACATTAGAAATTATTCCACAAATGAAGGAACATTACAAAGTTATTTAGAGTCATTTTATCAAAATGAAATAATTACACAAAACAATCTACTTATCAATGTCAATTCAAAAAACAATGAAATTAAAAAAACAAAAATCAAGCAACGAATTGAAACTTACGTCGAACTAAATCAAAACTATGGAATTACCAGCGAAATGATCGCAAAAGAATTAGAACTTTATGGCATTAAAATAAATAAAATTTTAATTCCCAATTGGATCCGTAAAGAAAAATTAAATCTTATACAGAAACTCGATTGGACATGGGTGGTTTTCAATAGTAAATTCCACAAAGACTTACCTTACAATTCATTTTCAGACTATTTCAAGCGTCAAATAGATGAAAAAAAGGATTTGTTTGAAACAATTACATACCTTCGAACATTCTATAAAAATTACAGAATTAATAATTTTTACGCGTTAACGAGACTCGATAAAGCCGCATATAATCAATATAAAGAAAATTATATTTTAGGCCTAATCCCTACAGACTTACACCACGAAAAAACACTCAAAGCAATAAAAGCTGCTCTCAGGCAGCCCAGTGCAGCAAACCTGCAATTAATTCAAAACAACACTGTGCATTTTATATTGGACCAGTGGTTTAGCCAATTTGAGATTTTGATTGTAAATTCGAAAACATACTATCTATCTCGCATTCAGGTTGAGGAAGACTTATTTGATCAAACCGATTTTTTCAAAAACAACTTCAGACAAGAAAATATAATATTCTGTTACAACAATATCTTTTTAAACTTCCACGGAAAAGAAATCAATATATATCCATGAATATAAGCATAGCCACTAAACCTGCCATCTATAAAATTTTCAGAAATTTACCGAATACTCATTGGAATTGCATAAGTGAATTCATTGACAATAGTCTTTCAGCCTGGCTGGAAAATCCTACAAGCACAACATGCATAGTCAATATTAGCATAGAAACAAATCAAATCACTGTTGAAGACAATGGGCCTGGAATAAGCGTCGCTAACTTTCAAAGAGCATTTGAACCAGCGAATACACCTGTCAATAATACCTCCCTCAATGAATTTGGAATGGGTTTGAAAACGGCATCACTCTATTTGGGCAATACCTACAAAGTACAAACACAACGACAGGACAGCCCGCAGTATGAAATTAACTTTGATCTTGAAACTGTAACTGAACAAAACCTAACCGAATTAGAAGTAAAAATAAGCGAGAGGGATTGTACAAAAAAATCTTTCACTAAAATAACAATTAATAATTTAAATCCAGAAACCGCTCCAGATCCGATTTTAGATTTAGAACAAATCAAACATTATTTATCTAAAATTTACAAAAAAGCCATTTCAACATTTGCTAAAATTATTATTAATTTTGAAGAACTTAAGGAAAAGAATATAAATTTTTTATACGCACCATGGCATAAAGATTTAAATTCAAACCCGATCAAGTGGGTAATTCCAGTTTTTTTCGAACATCAAGGTTTTAAAATTAATGGATTCATCGCATTGCTCAGTGAATTGAGTGATTCAGAAGCCGGGTTATTACTCTTCAGAAGAGGACGTGTGGTTGTAGGGATTAAAGAACGATTCAAGCCTAAAATATTATTTTCTAGTCCTGGTTCACATTTATACAAAAGACTTTATGGAGAACTCGAACTCGATGGATTTAATATTTCAATGAGTAAAGATCAAATATTGGAAGATTCTATGTTAAATAAATTATTGACGACAACAAGAGAATATCTTGACTCGCAAGAATTATCACTAATTGAACAGGGAAAAGAATTCAGAATTAACAAATTCAATTTACAAAAAAATAGAGCCACCGAAATCAAGCAGGATGCAACTTCGATAATTCCAATTAATAAAAACAATAGAAATTCATTTAAACAGCCTGAAATACCAAATAGCGGTAACAAAGTTCTAATTCTTGGTGGTCATAAATTTCAATTTATAGAAGGCAATCATGAAGGAGCTTTGATACAATCTCCCATCAACGAAAACACAATAACTATGAGGAGTGATTTTTTCAAATTAGATTCCCGTTATAAGTGTACTATTGAATTAATTCGATTATTGGACGAGAATAACACACCTATCGAAATTCTAAAAAAAATCGAACTAATTTGGAAAATACTTGAGCAATACTAATATCTCACAAAAAACAAACAATTATAAATTTAAAAAATAAAGAATTATTCTTGGTTATAAACATACTATTCCATACGTTTTTTACGTGCAAATGCGAACAGTGCAGCAGCAAAAACTGAATTAATTTCTATTAATTCTAATAGAAATTTAACGGTTAGAATTTAAAACCAATAATTATTTCGCCATTTCATGAAAAACCAAAAAATTAGATTTATTGACTTATTTGCAGGTATTGGTGGATTTCACCTTGCTATTCGTAACACACTTCCAAACTCTGAGTGTGTTTGGGCCTGCGAAAAAGACCTTATCACAGCAAATGTGTACAAACAAAATTTCGGCATTGAAGCCCATTACGATATCACCAAAGTAGATGCATCTGAAATTCCAAAATTCGAATTGCTTTGCGCAGGATTTCCATGCCAACCATTTTCTAAAGGTGGAGATCAAAAGGGATTTGCAGATATTCGTGGGACACTATTCTTTGATATCGTCAGAATAATCAAATACCATAAACCCAATTACATTATATTGGAAAACGTATCAAATATAATCAGTCATGACAACGGAAACACGTACAAAGTAATAATTGAATCACTGGATAGTTTAGGATATGTTTTGCCACTATATCCAATTAAATTATCTCCACATGAATTAGGCCTACCAATTCAGCGCAATCGAGTTTTTATTGTTGCAACAAAGAAAGAAATAAAAAATGTTTTTGATATTGAAGTACATAAAAAGAAAAAAATACCAAATAATACACATTTAAAAAATACATTTACATTTGATCAAACAATAGACGACCACAGCGTATTTATAAGCAATTATGAAAAAAAAGTACTAGAAATGTGGGATGAATTTTACAGAGGAATCAAATTAAAAAAATTAGGATTCCCAGTTTGGTATGATTATTTTGAGTGGGAACACCCAATTGATGACATGCCCAAATGGAAGCAACAATTCATTCAAAAAAACAAACAATTATATACTGATAACAAAAAATTCATCGAAAAATGGCGAATAAAATATGATCATTTAAATTGGGTCAAAAACACTCAAAGGAAATTCGAATGGCAATGCGGAACTGATTATAGAAGCGTTTTTGATTGTATCATACAATTTAGACCAAGCGGCGTTCGAGTAAAAAGACCAAATAATTTTTCAACGTTGGTTGCAATGAACCATACACAAATAATTGGTTGGCTAGGGAGACGACTCACTTTGAATGAAGTAAAAAAACTCCAGGGATTCAATGAGACATTTCAACTACCTGAAACCAGAGCCCTTCACATGAAACAATTAGGCAATGCTGTCAATGTTAATGTAGTTTCTGAAATACTTAAATTATTATTTAAAAATGAAAAATAATACAATCAATGAGGTTTCCGTACTTCTGGATCAGAACGTATATAATGCCTTCCGCAATTTACAATACAAATATTGGTATGCAATAGCAGAATTTGTGGACAATTCAATACAGAGTTACCTCGACAACAAGCAAGAATTAGATTCTTTGTATAAAGTAGAAAAGACAACGTTTAATATCAAAATTGATATCGATTCAAATTCAATTCGCATATTCGACAATGCTGGAGGAATAAGCCTTCAGAACTTTCAGAAGGCTTTCAAACCAGGACGCATTCCTGAAAATAGAGAAGGTTTAAATGAATTTGGAATGGGAATGAAAGTTGCAGCTGTTTGGCTGTCCGATTTATACTCAGTTAAATCCGTTGCTTTAAATGAAAACGTAGAGCGCACAATTCAGTTTGACAGAATAAAGGTAACACAAAATAGTTTAAAGTCAGTTGAAGTGCGTAATAAAATCATTAATACATCGACTCACTACACCGAAATCTATCTAACAAGATTAAACCACGATAATGCGCCCACACATCATAAACAAATTGAAAAACTTAAAAATCATCTTACAGATATTTACAGGGATTTTATAAGAAATAAAACAATTAGTATTTTTATTAATGATGAACAGCTCTACTTTAATGAACCACACATACTAATTGCCAAAGAACAGGATTCACAACAAAGGGAGAAGGGAGAGTTAAAAAAATGGAAACTGGATGTTGACTTGAGTTTATCCAACGGCCGTAGAATTCATGGATTCCTTGCACTTTTGGACAAAATGGATCAAAAACACAACGGACTCTCATTATTTCGGAGAGGAAGAGTTATCCAAGGTTCACATGATGAAAAATACTTCCCGTCATACTTATTTGGCCAACCGGGATCATCACTTTATCGATTACTCTTTGGAGAATTGCATTTGGAAAAATTTGATGTGAGTTTTAATAAAGGTAGCTTTACAAACACGGCTGACCTTGATCTTATCTTACAAATGATCCGTGAAGAGTGTTTACCCCTTTTGAGCCAAGGCCGGAACTACAGAAAGAAAAATGACTCATCTAAAAACTTTAATGAAAATGATGATCCGGCAAAAAATAAATTCATATCGAAAACTATTGAAAACATCGAAAACAAAACCAACTTCGCTTTCACCAGTAACTCTAACAACTCAAAAATAGAATCAACAGACTATTATTCAACTGAACAAAACGAAAACATTGTACCAATAGATAAATTTAAAGATTTCACACTAAAAGACAAGAGTCAAAATGATGTATTCGTGAAAGTACTTATCATTCGTGATCAAAGTGATTCTAGAATTTACAAAATCCGTAAATCTGAAGAAGATTCTATTGGTTATACTGCCCACATAAACATTTCACATAAGTACTTTGAGAATTTTGATTTCAAAAAAAACCTGATGGGCTTTGAAGCCACATTGGAATTATTAACGATTGTCGTTTTGGCGGACATTCAAAATACAGTAAACCAACATGATTCAACAAATTTTCGTTTTAACTTTAACACCTACTTAGCTGAATACCATGGAAATAATCAAATACCCTAACTCAATATTTTCCCCACAATTGGGTCATTCGACAAAAAAATTCTTGCAATCGCTCAACTTTTTATCAACTGAATCGAAAGATAATTTAATAGAGGAAACCCTTGATATTATTGCCCAATGTGCCAACCCAAACTTTGAAGATCAAATACGAACAGGACTGGTTGTGGGCTATGTACAAAGTGGAAAAACTATGTCATTTACAACATTAATTAGTTTGGCAAATGATAACGGTTATAGATTTGTAGTAGTATTAGCCGGCGTAGCGAATAATTTGCTCAATCAAACTTACAATAGATTAAAAAAAGATTTACAACTATCCGAAAAATCAAGTAGAAAATACTTTAAAATCTTCTGTAACCCTGAATATAAAAATCACCTTAATGAAATCAAAGAATCATTTTTGGAGGAGAACGATAGAACAATAGTTATAACCGTTTTAAAACATCATCAACATATAACTGAACTTTCAAAAATTTTATCACAATTATCTAATCTGCGTAAGAATTCGAGTTGTCTAATCATAGATGACGAAGCAGACCAATATAGCTTAAATGGTAAAAGCCACTCAAACTTCAAAAAACAGTTAGAAGAGCAGACCGCAACCTACGCTTCAATTCTCAAACTGAAAAACTCGGTAAACACACATTCCTACATTCAATACACAGCGACTCCTCAAGGTCCAATTCTGATTGCTATGAATGACCTTCTAAAACCACAATTTTGTAAAGTCCTCACTCCTGGCGAAAAGTACACTGGGGGACTAGAATTTTTCCAAAATAGAATTGAAGATCTAGTGAAAATTGTTCCAGAAGATGAAATTCACAACAAAAATAATATCCTTTCAAAAAGACCAAGCTCTCTCGAACACGCATTATGGGATTATCTCGTAAGTTCTTCATTTCTTACGGAAGTTGAAGACAAACTTAACTATACCAGCATGTTAATTCATCCAGGAAGAGAAAATAAGATAATTACAACTTACTACAACTGGACTATTGATTTCATTACACAAGTCAAAACCAATTTACAAATTAATGATAAGTATGATTTGGATTACTCAATGATTCTTGAAAACATAAATAATAGTTGTCTGAGAATTCTAAAAACAAAAGAAATTAACATAGTTGATCATGTTATTAATGGCATTAAATCTATACTTAAAGACATAAAGGTATATGAAGTCATGAAGGGACAACATACAGAGATTATCTGGTCAGATTACACACTGAACATTTTAATCGGCGGCGAAATGTTAAATAGAGGCTACACAGTGGAAAATCTAACAACTACATATCTCACTAGAACAAGTAAAAATAAATCTAATTCAGACACACTTCAACAAAGAGCTAGATTTTTTGGATATAAAAAAGACTACATCAATTATTGCAGAGTATATCTACCTTTTAATGTTAAAGAGGATTTTATTGAATATGTACGTCATGAAGAAAGTTTTAGGAATAAGCTGAAAAACGGAAGTTTAAGTGAATTTTTAAAGAACTCACTATTTGAAATTTCCAATAAATTAGAATTAACCAGAAAATCTATATTATCCGGTTATATGTACAATGTTGAAATTACCGGATGGCTCAAGTTCAATACTTGGAATAATAACGACTGCGGAATTTGGTCTTCCATAGATATTTCAAACACTCTTAGTGATAAATCCCCAGTTAAATTTTACACATATAACAACAAGGGTGGCACTCATTCACAATATCAAATTAATTATCAAGAAATTATAAATTTGATACTTAATATTAATGTAAATACTAAAAAACAAAGTTATTTAAAAGTTGCAATCCTACAAGTTCTAAGCGATTATGTTGAACCAAGTAATAACTTTGAACTTATCATTATGAATTCTGACAAGAATTATTTAGAAGGTGGTAGAAGTCGAACTGTAACAATTGATGCACAAGGAAATAACACTATTGAATTATTCGTTGGTCGTAATGAGAACTACAAAGGAGACGAATCCATATATGACGAAAGCTATCCAATTTCTATTCAAATTCACAGCATCATACCCAAAAATCAAAATATGGAAAAACCATTGTACTTTGGTTCCATAAGAATAAACCAGAAATACAATTTCAAAACTATTGACAATGATGACGACAACTGAATTAATTATAGAAAAACTGCAAAATCCGCAATATTCTAATGAAAAAGAGGAGATTGTAATAATTTCATCCATTAATCACTTAAGATTAGGAATCGACTACCAAGGATCGCCTTATTTATTTTTCAACTCAACATTAAACACAAGAAAATATGGAAATATTGCGAAAATTGGTTTCTTCGCCGAATTTTATCAAAAATTAGATCTCTATGACAGTCACGGGATATTGCATTCAAACTACTTCGATGTACTAAAAATATCGGGGAATAATTCAGAGGATGTAATATTTACTCTCCGTATGATGTCACATTTAATAGACGACATATCATTCACCTACAGCAGTGAAAAATTAAAAGCCGGTTTAGATAGAATTTCAAAAATATTCAAAAATCGTACTAAAACAACCAATATAAATATACAAGGTTTTATTGGAGAACTTCTTTTTCTGTTGAATTCTGAAAATATAGTAAATACTTATCTTGGCTGGCGAGTTGTAGAAAATCAAAAATTAGACTTCATTTTAAATGACAGTGTTTTTGAAATAAAAACAAGCCGTGGAAACAGAATAATATTGATCGAGTATAACCAAATATTCAATAGTTTTCCACTTGAAAAAATCAATATTGTTTCTTACAATTTAAATTATTCAGGAAAAGATGATTTGTTATCGCTAATGTACCGAATATTTGAGAGATTGCCGGAAGAATACAAATACGAATTCGAAGAAAACTTCTACACAGAACTTGGTGAAAAGATAATAAATGTCCCAGAATTGAAATTTGATATAACCATTGTTTCAGATTCAATGAGGATTATTAACGCCACGAAATTACCACTCAAACGAATAGAGGAATTACACAGGGCTGTAACCAGTATAAAATATTCGATAGATCTAGAAAAAATGTAATTTCGTTATGTCAAGTCCATCAGAGTTTTCGTCAATTAACGAAGAAATAAATGTAAAATTCAATTTGGATTTCACAATAGAGGAAACCATAGATTTATTAGATGCCATTAAAGTTGGTCAAATGCAAAAAGTGTTAAATACACTCTCAGTTAAACAACTTGATATTTCGGAAATCAAAGCTATTATTGATTTTGTAAAAAACAAAAATGGCTATATTGAAGAATCACTAGTAACCAATAAAACAACCAACAAAAGCCATCAAAAAGCAATATCAAGAGATTCCACAAACAAAATCACGATATCAGATTCTGAATTAATCAAAAAAACAACCAAGACTGGTTTTTTGAAATTATTTGGATTAAATAAATTCAGTATTTTTAAAAGTCACATACAAGATGTCGTCGCGCACAAATCTGAACTTGTATCAAGGAATAAAACGGAGAAAATAAATGAATTCATCGAACAGAACTTTAATACATTTTTAGATACGGAAAAAAATAATTGCCTCTTGTTAAAACGCCAAAAAAATCAATACGAAATAGATTTTCAGAATAAAAAGACTATAATTTTATTTAGACAGATTAAAAGTGCTCATTTAAAAAATAAAGACGTTAGTAGAATTCAATTATCAGCAAACAACAAACCAAATTCAGGGCAGATACTAATTCCTGTGGGAGTTGACTTAGAAAATAAAGTATTTGTCTTTTGGAATCCAATTGGCTTTATACAACGATTTGAAAACAATAAAAATACTTCTTTCTATTCATCTTTTAAAATGCAACATCAAGCAAGGATTACAGGGATTCTTGAGCACTCTTTATCCAGCGAAATTATTCACATTACGGATTCAAATAATTTCCGTAAACAATTACTAGTGCACCTTAATCTTGCTGCTCAAAATAATTCTGAAGGTACAATAGAATCCCACAAATCATATCGGGTTGAACAAAAATATTGCGACAAGTTAAGTTCTAACCATAACATGGATCAGATTTCAAATTGGTTAAGTACAATAGATGAAAAACAAAATAGAAGAAATCCATTTAATAATTATCGTGGAATTAGAACTTTAGAATTCGAACCCAAAAGAAGTATCCCTGCTTTTTTCATTTTTGTTACAACTAATTTAAAACGCAGAGATGACAACGCAAACATCTGGGATGACAAATATTACGAAGACACGGGGCTGCTCGTTTATCACGGCGATGCTAAACCAAAACGGGAACTTTACCACTCACAAAACCACGGGAATTGTCGTATTGGCAAAGTCATGAACATTGCAAAGCTAAACGGATCCATGCCGCCCATTATTTATTTTGTTAAAACTCGAAAAAACGAAATGGAATTTAAAGGGATTTTCAAAGTGATTAACATTGAAGAATTCAATGAGGAAGTGAATGGAAACACATTTAAAAATTTAAGAATAAAATCACAGCGTGATTTATCAATAAACGAAATCACCGCCTCTGAAATAGTTTCCATACGTTTATTGGACGTTAGACGAATTAATTCGAAAGAATGGTATAACAGAAACTGTACATCCTTTTGAATTAACAAAGACACACTGGTATTAAATCAACTGTAACAAGCGAGATACTACCTTTTAGCCCAAATCTCCTTCTATCAACAAACTCGAAAACAAGATTTAGATTTCAAGATTTTAAATTTATTTTAACGAATTTAATAATTATTCATTTGCGAATGAAAGTTGATTTTTAAATTTTTCTAGAACCACTACTGTGCCCACCATATTGGCTGTGCAATGTCACCACGGTGGTCTTTGGCGGCGCCCACCCTCGCGAGATTTTTGTACAATAAACCGTTGATTACCTGGCTATCAAAACAAACAAGGCCCCAATTGGGGCCTTGTTTGTTTTATTTCGAACATAAACCTAACACACTCCCCCAGCCCAAACTCCCCGTTCACACAGGTCAAATAACATCCATCTCCCAGCATATCGGCGTGGAAATAGGACTGTTCCGTTGACAGTAAGCTCTCAGCAAACTGTAACCGGGGATTTCGCATCGTTGTATGTCCAAACACCTGGGTGATGCTCGGCAACATCGAGCCAGCGTTCGCTTTTTTGAGTGCATCCGGTCTGATCCAAATGGGCGACTGCTGAGGATCATCGCCAAACGGATTGAACCCATTGAAATCAAAAGCACTAGGTTTGGCAAAAAACGTTTCATTCACTGCATCACTGAAGGTTTGGATGTCCGCGGTTTCCCAAGGTCCCATGGTGGATGTCGGCCCGACAAACCTCCGCAACCATTCCACCGATACACCGGCGTGACTCACCAGCACATCCCCCAAAGCAAAGGCCACCCGCATCTGGGGCAGCGTTTCCACCAACACCCGCTTGTACTTGGCAGCCATGTACGGCAAGTATCCAGAATAGGGCTCGCGTGTAAACCAAGGCATGTAGTGAAAATCGTGGTTCCCGAAAAGCAGCACCACCTGTTTCTGGCTGGTAGATTCGGTGTGGTTCTTATACGCCACAATGTCCTTGAAATTCTGCAACTGCTTGGCCCCCGCCACCCGATCCCTGGAATCAAAA
>JACCDI011736723.1_pt1 | contig 12362 bp, 18 predicted proteins | sample 7442791 | NCBI WGS metagenome assembly JACCDI01 (sample SAMN15323434, study PRJNA562643) | freshwater metagenome | isolation source: river surface water | place: USA:Blue River Watershed | collected 2017-08-15
CAATTAAACCATATCTGACCTACCTGATATCAAATTAAAGCTTACAACCTCAGCTTTCAGGATTGTATGGGTTTGTTGGGTTTTGAAGCCCGGTTTTGACGCTGTATGCAAAAACTAGTTTTTTTTGTGAAATCACATTCCAAAAGTATGCAATAGGCCATAAAGGGACAATTATTTAAGTCAGAGCCAGTAAAAAACCAAAACAATGTGATTGTCATGGTGTTTTGACAAATTGTTCAGGTGTAATCAATTATTCTTTTAGACTTTGAGAGACGTTTCACTTCCTGAAGCATTGCATTTGAAGTATTCTGGAAAGTTGCTGGTAAGTTGTGGACATGCCATGCAGGAATCATAATGTTCAGATTTTGGTGGCTTGGCAGCCTTATGTAACACATTGAAACTTTAGCAGTTTTGGTACCAGTGACAGGATTGTGCATTTTACAATGAGCTCATTTGATTGTGTAGGTATCCTTGCAGAAACCACAGGGGTTTTGAACTGTGGCAGACTGGTGTCATGTTGCTGACCAGAGCAAGAGCAATTGCAAGTTTGGTGATCAACAAGAAGATGAGTTAGAAGAAGAGGCATCATTGTTGCTAATATCATGATTAGTGAAAGAAGCGTTTTGACAATGGGAGGCTTGGTCTTTGTCTTCAAAACAATTTTTTCTTGGGTAAATGGCATCAAAATGGCCTTGGAAAAAATTCTTGAGATCTTTCATAATGTCAGTGTTAAAATCACAATGACCATGAAAAAGACAGTCCCTGATGTGATCTTGAGGAAAGGAATGAAAAAAACAAATCTTTGCTTTCATGTCATCAAGTTCTTTTTCTCAGCAACAGTCCAAGAGTTTGACAGCATGCAATGTTTTCTGGAAACAGGTGAGGAAAGCGTGTGGAGACATGCCTTGAGTTTTCTTTTACTACTGTGCATGTAGTAAAGAAGGCAATTGCCAGCAGCAACAGGGCGTCCATTGGAGGTCACATAGTTAAAAAAGGTGTTGTGCACTTTTTAAAATGCATCAGGTGGGACGTTCCATCATCATTTTCAATGTTTAGTGATTCCATTGTGTCACATGACCAAAAAGATTTATATTTGCCATTACACAAAACATGGCATTGGTAAGAGGAGCACAATTGTGCAAAGGAGAAGTTGTATATGTTGTTGTTGATGACCATGTTGTTAAACTTGTTGGCAACTTGGAGGGTACAATCAAAGCCTCTGGCTCAACCATCATCAATGGGGATAGATAACTTGATATCACAGGTGGACTTGCTTGCAGGTCCAGCAACAGTCCCAAAAATGTTGACCATTTTGTGGTCTGGAGGGGTGTAATTAAGGTTATCATTGAGAAAACTAATTCCATATTGGAATGGGTATGAGTTAAGGCTGAAGCTGATTTTCATGGTAATGATGTTAACTGGATTTTTTTCATAGAAATAGGTAATTGCCTGTGATACACCCAGTTTTGAGTAATGATATTTTAGAATTATGATAACGGGGATATAGAATTAGACAAGGCATTCAACACACACAAGAACAAATCAAAAGAAGGACAAGAGGGTGCATGCATGGCATGTGCCAATGATGTCACAAAGAACCATAGCAGGAAGGGAGGAATAGGAATCTACAAAACAGGATTCCTGGGAATCCTGAAAGAGGAACAACCGGGCATAACAGAGTTCACAAAATGAATTATGTTTCATTCCCCATCAATGTTTCAATATGTTGGATGATCCTTGACTAGATCAAAGAGTTCATGAGTGCTCATATTTTGTTATATAGTGATTCTCATATTGGAAGTGCACAAAAAATCAATGAATGTTTTTATATCTTCATTGGAAATGTCAGGTAGTGTGTCAGTTCAATGGCCAACACAGAAAAGTCAGTGACATGATGGAAGAATGATTGAAAAGTGCTAACTTTAGGGAAAAATATGTACTTTACAAGAATATATTTTTGTGTTTACTGTGCTCTTCTCACCCTAACATCTAAAAACATTCCTAAAAAGAAAAAAAACCTATATCATTGCAGTGTACTTTTGACCTAAATTTGAGGAGAAAACGTTTATTCTTTTCCTCTAAAATAAAGTATGATGCTTTTACCACAATTTGTTGGCAGCAAAGCTGTTTATAGATGAATATCTGACTCTGACATCTCAAACATCCATTTGAATCTGAATAGATGCACATCAGATTGTCCATTTGGTTTTCTTTAGGCAATATGGGGCATAGGTGGTTAAAGGATATTGCTGTCACAAGAATGTTTTTCCTATTTTGCATTTTTTGATAGAGGCTTCTCCTAACATGATTTCTTCAAATACCCCTTCAGCTTGATTCCCAAATACAAATCAGTTGTGGTTCGAATATGCCACTAGAGGATGTAGGCTCAATACCATTAAGGATGACTGTATTTGCAGGCTTAGCTGGAAATGAGGACATAATTATATCATCACAACAAGAAAAAATGGGTTTGAAATGAAATTTACAAAAGTAGTAAGACATTGGATGAAAATTTTCATTTGGTCATATCTGAAACAAGTGACAGAGGTGTATTATATGCCCATAACACATGACAGTTAACCTTTTTTTATTATATTTTTGTGAAAGTTTGAATTTACTGATTCAAACAAAAATTTCCTTCCACCAGCTCCAGCTACAAAAAACTGCTGCCACCACAGTAATTGCTGCTGCACAGGAACTAAGTCCTCACTCTCTGGAGAGAGGGAGAATTGGCTAAGTGTTGACTACATTAAATTGTTTGACAAAAATAGTCCTAGTCTTGGGACTGAAAATTAAATTATCAGCAATTAGGAGAAAATGGTTTAATTGAATTACAACTAGTCAGAAACAAATTTGTGCAAAATGAACTAACTAGTTAATTAGATTAATCAACAAGATTAGGTGGGTATGAAGCCCACCAACATACTTTAAAGTATCTTGAGATAACTTTGGAAGACATTGGTACTCCCAAAACAAATAAGACTTGAAGAATTAGCATGAAATCAACAAGGAGAGGAGTAGCAAGTAGCACAATACGTTGAGCAACAATAAGAAGGTTTTGAATTTCAAAATTAGTGGAAATACCAATTCTTTCAAAGATTCAATGCAAAGGGAAATTGACCTGAAGTAGCATGTCAAAAATAAATACAAAGCTTGACAAGATCAAAAGGACAAGAAATTGAGAAAGGGTTGATCAAATTTGGTCACCAAGACAAGAATCGAATTGGGTCAAGAACAATTGAACACAAAACTTGAATAGCACAAAAATAGACAAATAATTTTGAGGCTAAAATTTGAAATATGTCAAAAGATGAATTTAGCACAGCATTTAAGGCCCCAGTTTTCAATGGAGAGCGTATGCAGCAAGATCAGTTTACTGATAAGATGTTGGAATTCAAGGCAGTGGCTGGAGTAAAAGGAGTGGAATATGCACTCAATTCAAATTTTGATAAAGAATTTCCATCATCTGATTTTGGATGGGAGAGTTATGAAGCTGAGGGAGTTACCCTGGATCCAGATGACAAGTAGCACAAAAGAGCATGGGAAGAAAATGCCAAAGCAATGCATCTGTTAGTGGCATCAGTAGAGGGATCAACTTGTAGGAACATTATCAATAAGGAGAAGCAATTTGACCCAAACTTCTTAGTTTGAAAGGCATACAAGGTATTTGTAGAGATTTAGAGCAGGTTTAGTCCAAATAATCGAATGGCTGATACTGAAATATTGATGAAACTGAACAAAATCAAGTTTAAGAATGCTAATCAGAATCCTTTTCAAATGATGGAGGGCATTGAAAAGCTGAAGATTATCTATTTCAGTCAGAGCAAGAAGTTAACTGAAGATGTTATTTTTGATCACATTTTTAATGTGTGTGGAACGGTCTATCCTGATGTTTTGGCTCACTTGGATTATGAAGCAAAGAAATCTAACACAACTTTGGATTACCAGGAGCTGATTGATCTATTGCATTTTCTTATTGCATTCAAGAAACCAGCAGAAGGATGATGATGAAACAAAGACTGATATTGCTCTTTCAGTGGTGAATTTTTGCAGAAAGGGCAGGAAATATTGAAGAGTTTGGCACAAGGAAAAGAGTTGTGATAATTTGAATGGTTCAAATTCGAATTCAAGCAGAAATGCAAGCAATTCAAATGGCAATACAGTGGAAATGGAAATTCAAGTCATTGAATGCTAGAAAGTTTCAAAGGAAATGCAATAACTGCAGCTCAAAGGGACAAAACAAGGTTGACTGCAGGCAAAAGATAAAGATGTTTATAAGCAACCAAAGAATTGGAAGAGGAAAGACACAACATTTAAAGCAAATGCAAGCAATGTTGAGCAACTTTTGGCATGCATTGATTTTGAAGAAAATTAGGTTTTCAAGGTTTGTGGCGGTTTAATTGATGATTTGAAAAGGAAGTCCAGGGATTTGATGCAAGTGGTCCAAACAGTGAACTATTGGATGAGCAATGCGCAAGATGGACAAATGAGCTATGGCCATCTCTTTTCTCATTGACAATTTTGAAGGCCTGAACATAGTTGAACAGAACTGTGTTGACAGGAGGCTAAATTTGGAAGTTAGTGAGATGCAAGCAAAAGTGAAAACCAAGATTGAAAATGATAATGCTAATAATTGTCAGCAAAAGGAATTGGAACAAGAATTTGGCAGAATCAAGAAGCAACAATTAGCTGATTTATATTGGAAGGTTTATGCTGAATCACGCAAGGACATCAATATGCAGATCAAATATTTCACACTTAATTATCTCCATCTGGGACAGCTTGTTTTTTCTTTTTCATCCCCTTATGTGTCGAGTCGATTGTTCCCGATAGGCTACTTGGGGCAAACCTTTCATCTCCCTCAAACATTTCTTCATCTGCAACAAAACATTGGAGGATTGTGCTGATCGACATTCCAAAGACTTCATTGAACATCTCACTCGCGGCATAGGCCGTCACTGCTATCAACGAGGTCGGCACCATGAGAAAATTCAGCTTGTCCTCGAAGTTCCTTTCCAAATAGAAATATCCTGCTACAGTTGAAGCGACTGTAATAAAAACCTTGCTAATGAATAAAATGAATTGACTGACGACTGATACAGCAGATATTCTGAGCGAATTCCGCATTATTAAAAAGAATCCCATTCTAGCAGCCTTGCAGAATGGGTAGCCAAAAATGGCTTGGGGGGGGGTTGAAGTCAAATATGGTATTGATATAGGTCAAATTTTTGAAATTGCATAAAGCGCCAAGGGTAAATTTATTTCTTACCTGTTTGAATGTAAGCTTGTTTGTTCACGAACTTTATACATTTTTCTAAGCACCAGAGCAAGCATTTCAAAATCCTCATAGTTACCAAGACTACTTTCAGTTTGGATCTCGCAGCCTTTTTTTCCATGTAAGTGAGGATGGTTCTTATTGTCTTGATGATTGCAATGACCAAGGAACCAAAAGCAGCAGTTCCAAGGTGATAGATTGTGGCAATAGATACTGCTTTTAGGAACGTGGCGTTACTGATAAACTTTCTATCGCGGTTGAAATACCAAAAACTATTTTCGAAAAATGAAATCGACGACAAATTTATTCAATATCATATAGCAGTGGACATTTCAATATTACGGATCTCAATAACCTCACCTTATTGCGAGAGATATCACGATCTGCCCAACTGCGACAATAAACTGTGAAGTCCAAAACCACATTGATATCATATATATCACAGCATACATAGTATTGTTAGAATATTGCATTTCTTTGTGAATCAAGCACCCTTCTCCACACAGACTACCATCACTGTCAACTACGCTTGTTGACGTGATGTTTAAGTTGAAGTCGTTTTCAATTGAGTTTGGGCAAAAACATTTACTAACAATATCCCCCGACGACGCGAGGAAAGCCATATCTTCGGGAGGAAAACATTTTTCATGAGCCATGGAGAAATATTAGATGATAAGAAAGTTGTTGAAAATACTCACATATGCCCCAGACGATAGAGAATGCAAAGAGCCCAACCACTTGCACGATAGGGAATAATGTTATGATTGGTTGTGACGAAACGGCTATGGACGCCTCTCTCACACAAGCGATTGCGAGTACTATTTTCTTCCTCATAAACAGAATTAGCAAGCACCATGCACCAGCGAGACTGTAGAGTACGAAACTACTATAATATAATGCCGTAGCCTCGTTGCCTGGCCGTACCCCTGACGCCCACGTGTTACTCACATCTCTCGAATAATATCCCGCCCCGAGAAGTGCTTTAATTGGAGAGAATACGCCATCCGAATGAGTTACAATCCATCAGAATACAGAACCGTAAGTCGCTGAACGTAAGTGAGCTTACCAACATCTACAGCAATAACCATAGTCCAAACCAAGATTGACAGTATCCCTGGTAGTTGAAGGACAATGAGGAAAATGATTCCTAAAGCAATCGAGACGCCACAGCCGAATGTAAAAATAACATATCGCGATGTGTGCGCATCTGCGATGACCTGGTCGAAAAAGTCACTGCTTGAAGATGGTTCAGTCTCAGCAGAAATCACAACTTCAGTGGTCGTTTTGTTCGTTACACGGTCGATATCTTCACTGTCATTTGTGTCGTTCCTTTCTCTTGACGTGCTGTTCAGTATGATTATATCATTTAGTGGTGTTGTCGGAAAGCAGTAGCCAAGGAATGATATACTCGCAATATTCGGCATGCATTGCTTCGATGCAGCGTGAAAGAGGTAGAGGCTCTTCTTTGCATCCTCAATATCAATAGCAGTCTCCAAACCTGTTGCATTTACTGCTTTGCCAATATCATGTTGTACTTCATACTCACATATGACTGACGAGAAATGAAACAGTAGATTAGAATAACTACTAACAGATTAGATTCATTGAGAGTAAACGTAACAAAAGTGAAAAACGACACCTCACATGAATCGTAGTTGCTTTCGGTGGGGCATGAATCCACGCAAACAAAGAATCCTGACGGCATCGGGTCTGTGACGAGTGAGATAAGTACGATCAATAAGTTCATTTGCAGCGGTCACACAGCGAAAAAATAGAATATATAAGTGCTCATCATACACACATGCTTTGGGTAAATTGATTGTATCAACACCATCAGGAGTGACGTAATTTGTTACTCCGCAGATGTTTCCGTGGTAATCCATGCCTATTATTGCAAATAAATCAGATATAATAAGACCGCTGAGTGACTGATTAGCACGATGCACTGTCAGCACCGCAGCGCTTACCATTAATCAGACGATTCGGGTCGCCCTTTTTTATGATGTCACTCTTGATGATACCAGTAGAAGCCAACCCAATACCAGTCATGGCCACCCAAGCTGCGACCAGCAACAATAGAAACAATACATCAGTACAATATCGCCGACCTTCGACCGGAGAAAAGATTTCGTCAGAGTCCTTTTCTAGCTTCTTATTGTCAGGATGGTCCAGAGGGTCCTTGTTGATCTTAAAATTCGGAAGTATATTCATTGTTTTCGTGTGATCTTCATTTCATACCAAGATGATATATTTGTCATGGCAATTTCACCATCACAATAATTGTAGATTTCAAATTCAATAATAAAAACAGAAAAAGATGGAAACTGTAAATTTTTAAAAATGCTTCCCTTTTCAAGGCAAACCTAGTTGGTTGGTCGTCGATTTCACATTATTTGGACCGGCGCCCACGGTCCGGCCCATGTCGCCAATTGTTATCAATGAAAGAATTAGGAGGTCGACTGACATCTCCGGGGTGGTTGAAACGATCGGCTGGACGAAGATAGTTATTAGTTCTTTCCCTTCCCTCACGAAATTCATGTCTAGGACGGACATTCCTTCCACTTCCTACATCACACCTCTGTTTCCCCGCATATTTCTGATCTAGATTTGCAGTGCTATCACCGGCCTGTGCATTTGAAGAATTAGTGGCTAACGAGTTAGCCCTCCTCGTTTTGAGAGGTACTTCATACCCTAGCTCGGCAACTTTCTCATCGTGTAAGTCGAGGAGTTCATCAATTGGTTTGACAATTCCCCACCATGTCAAAGGCCATTCTACTCTCGTAGATTTGGGAAAATTATTATCGATGCGAACAACGGAAAGATTAGTAACATCGTATATCAATTCGAATGGAAAATAGGAAATCATGTTTTTTCGTCTCGCCTTTTTGACCATTTGGAGGAAAATCCTCAGGGAAGACTGGAATTCTCGTGTTGGGTAGAGGAGTGATAATAGTAGTGCCCGTTGTGGGATCGTTATCAAAGAAATCGTATTTATTATCCGAGTTTGTGAGGAATGACCCAAACTGAGTATTGAAGTTGACGAGATTGAAACAAGTTTACTGTTGGCATAAACAATTTTTTGTGAAATGGCAAACATTTAATCTGAACACAACAATCCCTACCATATCAATCGAAGGACCCTTTTTTGTCTTGTAGTCCCGGCTCACGATTTGGTCAACATTCGTCTCATAAACCAAACTGGACGAGACATTGTCTATCAGTTCATCTAAATGCTTCACCGCTCGCAGTTCAAGGGCGCTCAAGACAGTGTTCTGCTGGTGTGACTGACAGAGAACCGAAGATCTAGTAGTGACCACAAGATTTGCATTGGGTGTTGTTGCCGATTCGTTGGATCCATGGACGGGCACGTGAGGCTTGGACGACTCCTTGGGGTGCTGCCCGGATTGAGGAGAGGGTTTGAGACCGGACGAAGGAGTCGATCGATTTTGATGCTGTTGTTGGGGATTTTGACGCTTGTTGCCGAGTTGATGGGACTGGGAAAGGGTGGTATCAGGCGGCGGCGGAGCCATGCCGGATAGAAGGGACGGCTCGGACGACGTTTTCGTCGCTCCATCTCCAGTGGCGGAGCGTTCTGCTCCGGAAGAGGGGCGTGATCTTCGGGGGATGGACGTCTTCATGTATTTTATTTATCAATACCCCCCCTCACACCCTTTCTACCTGATCGATCGGTCATATGGATGGAGAGTAGTTGATCGTATTGTATTGTACTTTTCACGCCCTCCAGAGAGAGGTGTAAAAGGAATCTTACTATGTTAGTACGGTGCTTCTTTTACTGAAATATTTTGCAAACATGGAAAGGAAACTACGAGGAGGTATGGTAGAGGGCAGGTATTGTACCATAGTACCATATAATGAAGAGGAAAAAAAGGGTGTCGTGAAAAAAATGTTGGCTCTTTGTAGCGGATTTTATTAATCTCAACATTGAACCTTAAAACTATTCCTATGTGCTACGTTGCGTTGTCGTACTTGATGTAAAATTGTCTACTAGTAACGCAGCCACTTAAAACTGGAAAATTACAGCATGTCGCAGACTGATGTCACCGGTTCCATTCTCCTAGACAAAAATCCTGCGAAATTGGACCCTCGCCCGTAACCAAAGGTAGATAGAAACTCAAACAAAATAAATCAACATGTCCTACGATTTACCCGCTGAAGGCTCCCGAGTCCGCCTGATCGGTCTCAAAAACCCGTCTCTCAACGGCCAAGTTGGCCAAATAACCGGCTACGCCCAAGGTGGCGAGCGAGTCATGATCTCTCTCCTCGACACTCCATCTCCCAGCGTCGTGAAGGTCAAACCAAAGCAGATGGAAGTTCTGGCCGAGGGACCCCGTAGACGGTTGACTAGTCGATCTAGAAGCAATGGATATGGCAACACCATTCGTCGGGGGCTTTCGAGGGATGCGAGGGATGATGCGAGTGTTGTCAGCCAGGAATTGGTGCAGCTTCTCAAATCGGCGGATCAAATGTTCGAAATGGCGGATACTTCGGGAGATGGGGTTATTTCCAGGCAAGAGTTTGACTACTATATGAAGAGGAACACAAAACATTCGAAGGAAATGATTCGTGACGCATTTAAAATGATTGATCGGGATGGGGACGGTGAGATAACCAAGGAAGAAGTGAGAAAGGCGTTCTTGCAGAAAAGGAGAGAGGTAAATGGGAAGTCTGTGTGGGATGGCGGCGGAGAGGATGAATTGTTAATGTGTTCTAGGGATGCCGATGCGCTCTTTGAACGGGCTGATACTTCGGGTGACGGTTATCTATCCAAGAGGGAGTTTGAACTTTACATGAAAAGAAATACAAAGCACTCAGATATGGCGATACGAGAACTTTTTTCAATGATGGATGTTGACAACGATGGCTTTATAACTAGGGACGAAGTGCGCAGAGTCTTTCTGAGACAGAAGAAAGAATCAGGGGGTAATGGAGGTGGCATAGAGGGTGGAGGAAAAATGTCTATGGGGGAGTTGCTAGGCTTGGACGATGATGATATGAACGAGCTCGCGGATGATGTCTACAATATGTTCTTCCTTTCGAAACCTTGTGGACAAGCGTTTTGGTATGCGTTGCTCATATTTGCTTTGAAGACGGTGCTCTTCGTTATCATTGCCATCGACTTACTGACGAACAAATCGTTTCCAGATGGTTCTGATGTCCCCTTGTTAGTCAAGTGCACTCAATTTTTACTGCTGCCGGTTGCTGTGGCTATCGAAGAAGAGCTAATCGTCACCTTCTTCATTTATAGCAATCTCAAATGGAGCCCTGTCATTCTGGAACTCAATCCTTACGCCTACAAGTACAAATATCACCTTGGAAATATGATGCGGCTCATTGACGGTCTTCTATTTCTTTTCATCAACACGTCACTTTTATTACAAGCGGTGGATATTTTATCCATGTTTCTCAATTTTGCTGCTCTTCAATTTCTACAAGTAATTGACAATATCGCTCTTCATCTTGCGCGGGATGGCTATCTTACAGAAAATTTGGAGGAGGTTGCAAAGGATGTTACATTGATGAAACTCCCGAGGAACCACAATGACATGCTCCAAATTTTGGATTCATTATTATTGTTTGTCACATTTGTTGTGTTAGTAGTGGCATGGGTATTGGTTCAAGTGTTGTAAAACGGGGATGTGCATTAATATTGTTGGGGAGGGCGGGCGTTATGTATATCATAGGGTGTGGAGCTTGTCGAAGGCACGATCATCCATTTTTGAGAAAATCATCTCGCCAACATCATTTGTTTGAATATCTCATAAGAGTACCTTCAAACAATTATCTGTTCAAAACCATATAAACGTGTCAACTAAATGATTCTTAATTATCTCCTACGAGAATGGTATTTTAAGTTTTTGGGTTGGGACTTTCCCTTGAGGTTGACTCTGGTCAAAGGACGTAAGACAATGATCAAAAATCACCCAGATAATGTATCTAGTCTCTTGAGATTATGGACGGACCTTGCTGGCTGGCGGACGGGCGAGATCTTCTCATACTGTATGGCCCGTGGAAGACAATGGAATGGCAATATTCATTTAGCGACTTATTTTATTTTTACGTGGAATTACACGAGTTAGGAACTATCACGGATAATATCTGTGATAGTTAAACATTTAAGTTAATATTGGTAATAATTAACTGTTATGTCTCTTCTGTATTTGTGTAAACTGTTACACTAAATGATAAAAATAATTAATCATCACAGTCATTATCTGTGATAGTTTACTACCAGTAAAAATACTTTGCAGCCTTAAGATGTCAGAGAACAAATGTATAATCTACCCTCTTGAATAGCTTGATGCAGCAGAATCCTTGAGAAACATCTGGAGAGCTGAATTTTTGTGCCACAAATTTGTGGGACATCATCAATAGTGGTTTCAATGCAAGAATCACGTTGAGTCCATGTTTACTGCCATGAGTGCATCAGAATCCAACTCTGTCCAAGGAGAATAATGATGATGACAAAGGAAGCTGGTGAGGAAAAAGAAATGGGGGGAGGGGAAAGATCTGCTATTGCAACCAGCTTTTGTTGAAGGTAAGAATAAATTTTTACAACTGTTCTGAAAAAAGAGGGTGTGGGATTTCATGATTGTTCAGATTGCCATCTCCCACTTGTCACTCTCTCTCTCATCATCCTCTTCCCCTTTGTCATCCTCTTCCATGGTATCATCCCTGGGAAATCCCTGTCCCATCTCCATCAATGCATTGATAACAACATGCTTGACTTCATTCATTGGTCTGATGTTTGAACACCATCTTCATCATCACTGTTATGAGGTGACACAAAAGAGTCTTGCTTCATCACCTCCAAACAATGTGCTCTTCTTACAACAATATTCTTTGGCATTGTGGGGTCTTTTGCTACCCACTTGTATTGAAGGTGAGCAGCACATTTGTCCATTGTGAATTTTTCGAAGTTGTGAATTAATTTGTGCCCATTTTTTGGCATGCAGCCTTGACCTTATTTGCATTATTTGTTATGACTATTTTTCACGTTTTCTTTGCCTTCTCTGTCTTGATTGCCTTTTTGTTGTCATGGCATTGCTTGAGGCCTGCAATGAACTCA
>JACCDI010073521.1_pt1 | contig 12359 bp, 9 predicted proteins | sample 7442791 | NCBI WGS metagenome assembly JACCDI01 (sample SAMN15323434, study PRJNA562643) | freshwater metagenome | isolation source: river surface water | place: USA:Blue River Watershed | collected 2017-08-15
AGTTTTAGTCAGTAAGGTAGGATTACTCTTTGTTTTTTGTGTCCCATGATACCATTAATACACTCAACATTCCCACATTTTTTTGATGTTGAACTTTTTACCTGAACCCAAGACAGGAGCATCTCCATAATAACCAAACAATTGGACGCTGCTTTGGTTAGTAAAGTAACAAGCTAGAAACAAAATTTTTTCCCCTTACTATAAAATTGATTTTCAGTTTTTTGATGGAATCTGATTGGTTATTATGACCAATGAAAGTCAATTTTTTTCCTCCTAATGCTCATACATTACCAACTTTATTTTGTTGCCATTGAAACTGAATCCAATCATCACCTTCCTACCACTCATCCTTTCAATTTGAATCGTTTTATCTATCCTTCTTACATTGGGAATATCAAAGGAATATCAGGCGGAATTTTAATTAATGCTGTTTTGGGGGGAGTCCTAGGCCCTTCAAATCATATGCAATATTCATGATTTCACTCTTGACACATTGCATTTCTATTTGTTCTATGTTCTGTCAACCAGATTAATACCCTCTTTTTCTTTTCTTTTCTCTTCTTTTATTTTTTGGATTAATTGGGGTCTTGCAATGTGCCTTTGATGCCTTTGCACTTATCATTTGTCAAAATTCTCCTTCTCCCATGAAGTCTGAAAATTATTCTCTATCAATTATCAATTTCATCAACTCATCCATTCACCATCAATCATTATATGACCCGCTTCATAACATACGTTACAATACCTTGACTCACAAAAAGTGCATCTTTAACATAATCTGGTATTGTTGGAATATCTGGGATATGTCCAGGACTATGGCAAAATTTTCTCAAATGTCCAGACATTTTAACCACGTGTCAATGGTATGTCCTAGGTTGAGTCATGTGTCCATGCCAACTGATGGTTGGTTGTGGAAATAATGTGACTGACAGATGATGACAACATTGAGTAATCATGCAAAATACACTTTTTTGCATTTTTGAATGCATCACAGTTGAGGGATAAAAGTTAAAAAAGGGTGTTGGTCACAGAATAGTAAAAACTTCATGCAAAATAAAATGTAATGATAGGAATTGTTTTTCCAGCCAACACTTGTTCACTCTGTGAGATTTTCACTTTTTGGATGATGGCAATAACCATGGCCACATTAAACTAAATTAAAAATCAAATGCACACAGATCTCTTCTACTATGTGTTGAAAGAGTCCGTGTGCAATAGTTTAACATGATTACATGATTAAAAAATATGTTTGATTAATAAAATAGAATTAGTTTTGTATCATGACTGTTTTAATTTTTGGTTGGACTTGTTCATTACTGGCAGTTTTGCATAAAATACACAGGGCATTCATGGATCTATTTTGGAACATCCTTTTATTTTGGAATGGTCTTAAAGAACAAATTTATGAGATGACTGCTGGCTTCCTTGATATTTCTGCCATCTGGGGGATTTGTGACACTATATTTGTCTATGATGTTGCTCCTTTTCCTGATTTTACTCTCTTAAAGTCTGATTTATTTGACTATGCTGAGTGCATGTGTTCTGTCAATGATATTTCCATGTCAACAAAGTCAGTGTTTTTGAATTTTCTATCCCAAAATCATTGAAACCATGGGCACATTTATCTCCATTCTTCACATCCATCATCCATGGTTTGTCTACTTTTCATTGTGTCTTCCATCATAGCATTGAAGAAAAACAATTACTTGTGGAGATTTTTGGAACCAAATCACTTGCCAGTTTATGTCTTGAAATAAAGAGTAAAATGTTCCAATTGATGAAGGAATTTGTTTAGTTTCTTTATGGAAAAGTCGATTTTGATCAATACCATCACTTTTGTATTATCCTCATTAATGAAGCAACCCTAACCAAAATAACACTTGACCATAACTTTTATACCTACTCAACAATTTGCCATCCCTGTTTTAGTTCTGTTTTTAAAACCAATTTCTGCCTTAAAAAGAACTGCTTTTATAGCACTGGAAGCTTGAAAGTATTAGGTATCATACCTAAAGCTCAACTGACATTTGGCATATTGAAAATTTCTTGCATTTGTCATGAAATATATCAAGTGATTGCAAGCATCTTAAAGTATACTCCAAACCTCAAGATAGTTTGTCTTTAATGCCTTGTATCTAAAGTCAATCAATCAGGCAAAGCTGTAAAGATCAAGAGGGTGATTTGTCTTCAGATTACTATAATGTTGGTAATTTTGAATCTGATGGCTAGTACATTGCTGACACTCCAGACAGATTACTAACACATTATTCATATAACACATCACACAATTGATATCATGTTAATTTTTGTTTTTTATTCTACTGTGGGTTCTACTGTATCAGCAGAATTTGTGAGGGAGTTGTCAGAATGACTCCTTAGATCGACTCATCAGAATGATTTTGGAATTATGACTACTATATCAACTGATCCTTTTTCTCTATTGAAATAAGGAGCATAAAATAGTTATCTTTGAATTTCCCCAGATATAAGTCTCAGTTATAATAAGTACAGGATATACACATCCTAAATAATGAGTGATAGATATAGTGTATAGTGAGTCAAATAAATATCAAAAATATGAAGCAACAAAAATAAAGAGCAGAATATTTTACAGTAATATGTCACTACTTACTTCCTACAATTTTGTTCATTGATACTCCCTTTTATCCTTCACTTATTTTATATCAATATATTTTGATAGGTAATATTATGCAATGAATACAGTATCATAAAACAGAAAACAAATAAGACACACACAAGCAAACAGAGAGCACACAAGAGCAAACAAAGATGGTTAAGGCATGACATCACAGCAATTGCTAGCTTCTCAGGCAAGAAGAGTAATAAGCCACATTTTATTTAATTTCATTCTTGTTTCAGCAAACCACACTCACAAGATGCAACTCTCAAGTACTTTACTTAGCATAATTTACCAAGAATGACATCCTAAGCTGTATACCATATTGATTGAGGCTAGGATGTAGTTCCCATCACATACATGTTCATTTTTGATGAGAAAAACAAAAAATTACAATCATGGGTATAGCAATGGTAATGTTCACAGGATTTTTCTCTCACAAAGTCTAAAGACAATGAAAACAAACTGTGCATTATTAACTGAGGCTAGGGTTGAGTTTTTATCATATAGATGTTTATTTCTGACAAGAATTACAAAACAAAGTTACTATGGGTATAACAATGGCATTTTTCAATGTCTTTCAAAAAGTCAAAAGACAATGAAAAATCCAAACTAAACAGTTCCACAATCTGCATATTATAATAGTTGAAGTTAGGATGAAATTCCCATTATATGGTTGTATATACTTAATCAGATATGCAAAAATTGTTCCCATGGATTTACAATGTAAGCTTTCACATGATCTTTATTTAAAATTGTAAAATGAGAGTGAAAAAACAATTCATAAATTAATTAAAGTTGCATAGAATAATATTTGACATTAAATGAATCTTATCATTTACTAAATGTTACTACAGGTGTAACCATGGAATTTTTAAATATTTTTGTCTCAAAAAGTCAAAAGACTATGAAAAATCCAAACAAAACAGTTACACATGCTATATGTTATCATGATCAAGGCAAGGATAAAGTTACAATTATGTAGTTTTGAGTCATAAGATTATGCAAAAAATTCATCAACCACACATGCTGTATATTATAAGAATTGAGGACAGAATGAAGTTTCCATCATAGATATGTTAATATTTGATGAGAAATACAAACATTTACTATGGGTATAACAATCGGATTTTTCCAAATATTTAGTTGTCTCAAAAAGTCAAAATGAAATAAAAAACAAGCTAAACAGTTACACAAGCTGTTTATTATGATAACTAAGGCTAGGATGAAAGTCCAATCTATAGAAGTTTACAATTGAACAGAAATGTAAATAATGTAACCAAAAGATAATGAAAAAGCAAATTCATACATTCATACAAGCTGTAGGCAAGAATGAAGGACCCATGATGTAGTTGTCTATATTTTATACATAATTCATTGAAATTGTTATCATGGGTATAACAAAAGCAATGTCCACATAATTTGCCAGGATTTTTCTCAAAAAGCAAAAGACAACAAAAAAAACGAAACTAAACAGTTGCCCAAGCTAAATATTACAATGATTGAGTCTAGGATGAAATTCCCATTATTTTGTTAATTATATTTGATGAGAAATACAAAAACGCTACTATGGCTGTCCTTTGACAGTCTCTATTTATGCAAATTAGTTCCTCTACAATTAAGACACAATGAATTTGGCAACGTCATATTTTTGGACAGGACCTTTAAGAAGTCCTAGGCCTTAGAATTTGATGATTTTGGTTATATTTATGATTTATTCTGAGGCAGTCATGTTTTTGAGTTTCTATTCAACCCTATTTTCCTATTTCAAAAATGATATTAAAATTTACAATAGACATTTCTTCCATTCATTTGGCTACCATAAGTTAAAAGGCTTTCCTACAAGTTCACACAAAATGATTGCAGCATGAGTTAGTTTGCTGTAGTGGACAAAGTCCCCACCACTGATAACACCCTCATAAACTATAATTATTTTGCTCAAATTATTCAACAATTCTTCCTTCTGTTTTTTCATGGTTTGTGTCAACATAGTTGTGACTTTTCAAATTAAAAAACAGCCACTTTGGACCTGTCACCAAGACGCAATAGTCAATAATTGGACTTACAACCAGATTTTGTTTTGTTTTGTCTCCTGGTACCCTCCTCTCTCACAAGTATTTTACCTTTTGTCTGGCAGGTGTTGACAAAACACCTTCTTTGAATTGACACAAACCCTCAAAGGATGAATCTTTCAACCAGCAAATAAAATAGATGCCCCTTTTTGTGCAGCACACAATCAAAGTCTTCCTTCCTTGGAATTTTTTAAATAAAACAAAAAAGATTTAAGCCCACCACTGGCATCTCTTCAATGGTATATCCAAAATGGAACCAACCTTTTCCTTGTCTTCTAAATAAATTTATAAAACTGAGTTCATAAATAATTCTTCCTTGTCTGTAAAGATATCATTCCCAATACAATAGCCTTTTTAACCCTGTACATTTCAAAGTGTCCATGACATGACAACTTAGACTCAACAGAGTCACCTGATCAAAATCCACCTAAGGACATATCCAATGCCTGAACAAGCTAGCATGTGTGATGTGTAATATCCTACACCTCCAAGCCCAATGACAAGTACATTGGTGTATTCAATTTGAGGCATGGCACTGGATGAAGCAAGGTAGAGTATTGCAGGAGAGTAATTCAGAGCAGATTGTGGGGGTGGGCAGTGTTATATTTGACTGTTTTGGTTAAAGGTATCTTTGCTAGGGATGACAACACCATATTTTTGTTTGGTATGTATGATTTTTAGGAGGTTGCAAGGTGATGGATAAGAAGGGCTGTGGTAGATCCAATGAGCATGATCATTGCAAAGGCATTAACACTTCATACATCATGTTTGTCTGTCATGATGTCAATGTTTCTGTACAGTAAGAAGTTTTCACCTTAAATGTGAAGGAAAGGCTTGCAACAACCCCGTAACTGAATTGTTTGCTTTACATGCACATTGACTGAGTCCCATTTTCATTTTGATTCAAAGAGACTCATACAGCTCATGATTGGGTGAGATGAAAGAGAGCAATATGGTTATCATTTGAAAGAAGAATATATAACAATGGGACATGTGAAAAGTCCATTTTTTATTTTGTTTATAGGAAGAAAAAACATTTGCATAAGAGTTCATGTACTAACACTCTACCATACTATGTACCAAGAGGTCCTGGGGTCCATTAACTTGTATTCACAAAACTTGACTTCTCAAGCTCAAGGAAAAGTGTTTTAACTCATCCTCTAGAGGACAAGTTTTTATAAGTGTACAAAAATTTGTCATCTAGAGGACAAGTTTTGCTTCATTGATCATTTCTTAATTACATGAATTAGCTAATACTTTGTCATAATTCCTCAACATGCCAACAAAAATAATATCCACCCATGTTCAACATCACCACAAATACCACATATCACATGTAACCAAATCATGATGAGCTTTATCATCAGTAACAATTACAGTCTGGGTATAATAATGTCCAAAGCACTGCAATTATGGATCCTTGTACAATCAAATTTATTCTAATACAATCAATGTGGTGGAACCACCCGCCCTACTTTGTTTATTGGATAGTATATAGTTACCATCATGGTTAATCAATCGTGTCTATCTATGAAAAGGACCCATATGTATTTGAGTTAGAACTCTTGGGGAAAATGGATATAGATCAAAAGACAGATATTAAAAAACCAGGTCAAGAAATGACAAATGTAGTAGTTCTGTCAATATCAAAGAAGAATAAGTCATGTTGCATGAAGACATCTGGATATGAAATGATTGCATCAAGTGATCTCTTTCTATTGGATGCATAACTAAATAGGATATATATAGATTTTGATTTCACTATGACTGGAACGGTGGTTTATTTTCCCAGGAAACATGCAAGTTGGTAGACTGTCACACAGGAGAATAATTATCTGATTACCAAAATTCAGAACAAGAGTGTTTGCACAGAGGTGATGAAAGGTGACAAAAAATGGTAGAATGGTTATTCAATTCTTGTAGAAAGTTTGATGAGGTGTTTCCAGAAATGAGACATGAACAGAGATTGAATATGCACATGATGGAATTATCCTCTAGCAATAAACATACCACTGTTGGAAACATATATTAACTCCAACAAGGAAGAATACAAACTGCAATAAAAAACTTCCAAATATGATAATATTTTCACCTGATATAGTGCTGAATGAGCATTGACTCATCTTTTGATGTCTCCAGTAATTTCACCAAACAAACACAGCCATGTTAAGCCAGCATCACCTGCTGAATATTCAACAATAGTGATAAATCAGGTAGCAATATTGATGACATTGAATTTACAAACAGCAATGTTTCCAAGATGTTCTGAGATATAAACAAAGATAGTGGGATAGATGATTCATACAAACCAGAATTCATTGAAAAGGATGGAACCCATGAGAACAAAATTGAAATACTATTGACCTGTACTTATGGAGCCAAACCAGAAAGTAAATGCAATGTGAATTAATATAACAGTGTAGGTCCTGCACTCAAAACCAATGCATTGAATTGTTCCAAGGATCCACTCAAGGCTTGTGCAGTTGCCAGCAAAATTAACAGAGAATTGATTTCCCATTTGACATTTCACTCAAATCATCATGTATGTGGAAAACTTGATCACATAAATGGGACATTTGTTGGTACAAGTGGACGAATATCACTATGTCTGAGATGTATCAATTTCTTGAGATTTTGTTGAAAATGTCATTGATATCTTCAGACAGTTTTAAATCACTTTGATATCCACCTGCTCATGCAACAATATCTCCCATATGTCAATTTGACATCAAAGATTATCCTTCATGCACACAACAATAAATGTCTTATTCTAGATTCATCCAAATACATGCCACCTTTCACCCATGAAGTGGAACTACCAAAGAAGGAGACAAATGTCATCAGCTGAGAATTGCAATTAAACATCTGAACAGAGCAACAATGTGTGTGTTTGTTCCAGGAAAAGAAATGCCATTTGGATAGTGTTGTAGCAAGCAAATCAAATTATATCTTATATCCTGTCAAATAATATAAAAACAGAAAGCCAGATAAGTGTAGGATTGATTTTTTCATACTGGCAAATACATGTCATGGACACAATTTTATCTATCATATTGATGTCTATCAGAGAAAAATGTACAACACATTTCAATTGCTGATGATCTTTGGAATATTCCAACAACACAAAAGCAGAATTGAATGTAACAGTTTTGAAAAAACTTCATAATCTGGATGGATTCAGAGAGTTGTACATGGACAATTGGTATTCAGTGCCACAATTGTTTGTTATGTCAAAGAAAAAACAAGATAATGGCTTGTGGCATGATTCAAACCAATAGAAAAGGTTAGGATCCAAATGTGATGAATTTATCCAAGTCTGCAACAGGTGAATCAAAAATATTTTACAATCCAATCAATGGAAATCTGTTTGGACAATGGATGGATAGCGAGATGGTCTCTACCATTAGTGGGTAGTGGTATAACTATGCATCAGTGCGGGAGCAAAAAGATCTCCTTTACTTTTCCAAAGGCACTCCAGGCATAAAACAAATATTTGGGATATTTAGATCTTGTTGATTTTGATAAAAAAATTGGTGGGCCTTTCACACACAAAATCCAGTTCAAAAAGTGGCACAAAAAAGGATATCTTGGAATGTTAGACTTCATGTTGGTCAATGGTTGTGTTGCATGGAACATGTCTGTACAATTGGATGACATTTTCAGGGATACAATAGATGATGCGCTGGACAATGTATGTTGCCAAGCTAATGTTAAATTGGAAAGGCCCTGTGGTCAAAGAAGACTTATTGGTCATGCAATGGCCTTTTATAGAAAATTGCAACCCAGTACTGCTTTCATATTCACTGAATAATTGCGTTTGATGTGTAGTTTGTGGATTGGAGACAAGTATTCAGAAGAGTCTTGGAATCCAAACAGCAGATACTTCTGAGAGATCTTTGAATTATATGGAAACATGTGTCAGTATCAATTGTGAGATAATAGCACACTCCCATGTTTCTTCCAAAAACAGATGATTAATTTTCAAGATTCCAGAATTTATGGGGATATCTTGTAATGAAATAGCTCACAAAATATTACGTACAGATTTGTTTTTGACATCAATGAAGAAAGCCAGTACAATCAATCATCAAACATTGAGTAAGAATTGCTATCAAACAAAATCAATAAAAACACCACATTGTCTATGCAACATGATCCTTAATATCTATGCAGATATTGAATAATTTGAATACTCAAAACACAATGGTGATTAGGTGATTAATAAATGCTTGACTTTTTCATGATTATAATTTTTTGAAAACCTTGGAACAATTGGTACAAGATCAAAAACAATTATTCACAATCATGGTTCATGCAGTTTACTTATTCTTGCTAAACTGTCAGTTGATTATTTGCGCTTTCTTTGACATTGTTGATGGCTTTGTGAATTTTGATTGGCACCATCTCAGTCCCACATATTGTAATAAACAATGAGACTTCATATAGAAAATAATTTACCATGATATTTTCATATACATTGGAACTGATGGTACCATTCCTATATGGCCCAGCCACATTGGATGAAATGGTACCAATGTTACTTGCATTTGATATTTATTCTTTTTTTGGCATAGTGGATAATATTCCAGACAAGTAATATTGTTCTGATGGCATATGATTTATGGAGATGGTGAATTCCCAAGAAGGGAATGAGAATATTGTTGTAGCACAATATGATTTATATGTTTTGAAAATATAAAATAGGAGAACTCAGATTCAATACCATAATAAGAGAAAAATAATGGCGGTGGATATTACAAAAATTTGTTGACTACGTTGCTTCTAATTACCTCATGATGGGTTATGTATATGTTTTTACATTATATACATTTATTAGTGAATGTATAAATGTTGCAGGAGAAATTATCTTTTCTCTATAGATATATTTAGAATGAATATTCATAAGGAATTAGAAATATATTTTTTCAATGGTGTCAGAATAAATGATAATTGCAAACAAGTTACGTGCTATACAAGATAAATGGGAATAATGTATTGTATGGTAGTACTATTTTATAAACTCTTGTATAAAGTATATACTATACAATACTTCCATGAACTAGAAAATTTTCTATTCAACAATGGACAACAATAAATGATATTAAAAATGGACAACAACCATTCCAATAAAAAAACTTCCTCAGACAGCCACAGCAACACACATTCACCATGATAATGTGTCCAGTGTTAATGTTGTCAATACAAATGTTATGTTGGATACATGTAGACATAAACCAACCAGACCATACAACAATTGATATTCCCAATTTGGGATAGAGAAAAAATACACAAAGACTAAATTGACAGGTTGTTGGTCAGAGAATGCATACTTCCTGTTGAGAGAATTCATAGGCAAGGAATGCTTTCATCTACAATTCCAATCATTTCATTCTTTCATTCTTTCAGTCAACAGGAGACAGGGATGTCATACATGGATAGGAACATTGCTGCTTAGCAATGTATTGCCAAGATCCAATCATGGGATGATAAATATGATGCTGATAAAGAACTTTTAGTCAACAACTCCATGGAAAAATTCAACTACAAGATCACCACCATATAATGTGAAGACTACATAGATTTTCACTCCAACAATTTTTCCAACCTTTGTACTTAGTGAGTACTGAGTACACAAAATTTCAATTCTGGTTGTTTTTTTAGTTTGGTTGAATCTATTGACATCATTATATTTTCATTATATTTTTATTAGAAATAGTTTGGAATCTTAAGTGGGATCTAAGATTTTGTTACTGTCTCTTTTGTGATAAACACATGAGAAAGGTTCAAGACTATGTAACACTTCACTTGTATGACAACAACAATAGCCACAATCATGACAAAGATGAACATCAAATATATAAGTGACCCTACAAAGACAAATCAAAATTTGTATATCATATCAAAAAAGTAGTATTGATTTTGACAACAAGATGATATGTAGAAATCATTAATGGTAGTTCTTATTTGTCATGGCATTTGATACAACATAATATGATTGTTATAATATTTAATGTAAAACTACATCAGAAATGGCATCGAATATAATTTACCATATTGTTTACTAATGACAAGTGTATACCAGTGTACTTGTATTGGCTGCATTAAATATATGAATGTATAATACTATAAACATAAATGTTGATAGTAAATCATTTATTTTTCTGGTGATTTTATCTTTTCACAATAGCTTGAGGCAAATGAAATTCTAGAGACAATTATCATCAGGATTGCTCTGGCTCTGAATGCCCACAACCAGCTAGGATAGAACTTGATGGTATCATTGCAGTGCATAAATACAATGTTTCTATTGATGCAGAGTGTATGGCTGCATCTGTTAATAATTGCATATAGGCACCGTTTTGAACTGGTTGTAGCATGCAAATGAGTTGTTACAATTTATAATGACAACGGTTTGAATTTACATATGCAATCTTTTCCCAAAATTGACAATGCCATGTCATTCTTGACAAGAAACCATTTGATTGCTGGACCCAATAATCCCCCCAACACAGTAACTACATAGGTATCTAGAAATGTTATATTCAACATGAATGGTGAAATAGTCAATGAAAACAATGCAGTCCAGGAGAGGAACATTGAAGTCCTTAGTATTTTACATGGTAATCAGCAAAACTACAAGATATTAAATGGAAAAAGAGGGGAGATGGATGATTTTGTTGCTATGAACTCTACCTGGTTTTTGATTCATGTGATTGCAAGCAATGGCAATAAATACATGGAATCTTGCATTCGTTCATGTCATCATAGGAACTGATCAGGACACCACTGCCTGATCAATTCTGCTGCACCAACTATTCTGATGTTCCAATTTACAACATTAGCATGGGCAATTATCTATTCATGGAAGGTGGAAGAGTAAGGCTCATGAGTTTATTAAGGGATTATGGCCCATTTGCAGATATTTCTGCCCGTTATGTGCAAGAAAAAGTTGCACATCTTGTTATCATTCCCAAAATTTGTTTGAAACATCCATGGGAGGAATATACTGAAATGGGGATGACTGCATTAGAACAACACAATTTCCATATAGTCAAAACCACCAGTGCATTGACAGACACACAACCATTTACAGTGTCTTGAATAAGCAATGAGGACAAAGAAATTGTTGATTTGATGTAAATTGTAATGTTTACTTGATAAGTTATAACAATGTATAATGTATGTATTGATGATTAATATATAATTATTTCCAAATAATAATTGAGCATATTTCCTGAGTCACTACTAAAAACTATATCCCCTCTGCCACTACCAATCAATTGTGTTATTGACCATGTTTTTCATTATCCTCCACTTTTGACTTTTTAAGTTCAATTTTGTTTGTATGCACCCATTGTATATCATCCATGTTATCATAGGAATATTGCATAGTCTTGATAAATGAGTCAACATTGTTAAAACATATATCTCACTTCCTCAATGCCCTATGTTTCTCTGAGTTATACATCTCCCATGCAGATGGATTTGGTGAATGTTCAATAAAGATGTCAGTGTTTAGTTGAGTAATTCCATGAAGATATGAAATTCTTTGTTCATTTTCCCATCTGCATACCAAAACCCAGTATATCTACCACTTTTGTCTGAAGGAAGAGAACGTTTCAATTATGTTATACATAATGGAATAGGAA
>JACCDI010655000.1_pt1 | contig 12359 bp, 9 predicted proteins | sample 7442791 | NCBI WGS metagenome assembly JACCDI01 (sample SAMN15323434, study PRJNA562643) | freshwater metagenome | isolation source: river surface water | place: USA:Blue River Watershed | collected 2017-08-15
CATCACCAGTTAGCTCTACGTGCAGTCCGCCCGGGTGGGTTCCAGTAGCGCGGTGAACTTCGAAGAAACCCGTAACCTCGTCCATCACGTCATCAAAACGTCTCGACTTGTAGCCATTCTTGGTAGTGATGCCATTTCCATGCATTGGGTCAGTAATCCACAGCGGCTGCGCACCAGCATCCCTGACAGCCTCGACCAGTGGCGGCAAAGCTTCACGAATCTTGCCAGCACCCATACGGCTAATTAAAGTCAGACGACCAGGCTCCCGATTTGGATCAACTTTGTCGATCAGAGCAAGCACTTGGTCTTTGGTGGTGGTCGGACCGAGTTTGATACCGATTGGGTTGCGCACTCTAGAGAAAAAGTCAACGTGAGCGCCATCCAGCTGTCTGGTTCGCTCACCAATCCAAATGAAGTGCCCGCTAGTTACATATGGCGTTAGCGTTCTGGAATCAATTCGAGTTAGTGGTCTTTCATAGTCAAACAAAAGTCCCTCGTGAGAGACGAAGAATTCGGTAGCTCTAAGCTCCGCAGAATCAACTCCGCAGGCTTCCATGAACCTCATGGCTCGATCAATGTCACCGGCAATCGATTCATACTTCTTGTTTGCAGGATTGTCGGTAAAGCCTTTGTTCCAAGCGTGAACTTCGCGAAGGTCAGCAAAACCACCGGTTGTAAAGGCTCGAATCAAATTTAGGGTGCTAGCCGAGGTGTGATAGGCCTGCAACAGTCGCTTTGGATCGTGCTGACGAGAGTCTTCGGTGAACTCATATCCGTTTACTGCATCACCACGGTAGGCCAGCAGAGTTACATCGTCCCGAGTCTCGGTGTCGCTTGATCGAGGCTTGGCAAATTGTCCTGCCATGCGACCCATCTTGATGACTGGAAGCGAAGATCCGTACATCAAAACCACTGCCATTTGCAGAACCGTCTTGATGCGATTACGAATCCGATCAGCAGTTGCGTCTACAAAGGTCTCCGCACAATCGCCACCCTGCAGCAAGAAAGCCTTTCCTTCCGCTGCCTGAGCTAATCGGTTGCGAAGAGTGTCCACCTCACCTGCGAAAACCAGAGGAGGGAGTTTGCCGAGTTCAGCTCTAACCTTTTCAAGCTCAACTTGACCTGGCCAAGTGGGCTGTTGCTTGGCCTCCAAGTTTCGGAAGTTATCTAAACCAAAGTCTTGCACCATTACCTCTTATTCCTCTTGCCGTGCCATGCGGTTTCTGATTGTTGATGCATAGACATCTTCATATCTTTGCCCAGAAAGTTCTTTTATGCGATAAATAATTTGATCGGTCACAGCTCGAAGAACTACTCGCTCACCTTCCATGCCGGCAAAGCGAGAGAAATCCAGTTCCTGTCCAAACTTCACACCAACTCTGTGAATCTTTGGGTACTTTGCACCAAGCGGCTGAACTTTGTCAGTATCAATCATGGCTACCGGCACAACCGGCACTTGAGCTTCAAGGATCATTCGCGCGATGCCAGTTCTTCCGCGGTAAAGCTTCCCGTCAGGAGACCTTGTACCCTCCGGATAGATTCCAAGCAGCAGCTGCCGCTCGAGCACTCCAAGGCCTGTGTTGAGCGAATCTTCGGATGCCTTTCCACCGCTTCTATCAATCGGAAGCTGTCCGGTTGATTTAAAGAACCAACGAATTAGGGCGCCCTTGACTCCTTTACCGGTGAAGTAATCGCTCTTAGCAAGAAACGTGACAGGTCGCTTTACTTTCAGCGGAAGAAAAATCGAATCAACAAAGGAAAGGTGATTGGAAGCCAAAACAGCTCCACCTTTTCTTGGAACATTGTCTGCTCCGCGAACCCATGGCCGGAACAGTAGGTTGAGGATCGGCCCCAGCACGATGTTCTTCAGAATTAGATAGGTCATTTTTCTCCAGGCTTTAGAGTTTACCCGCTGTTTCGCGAGCTAATTCCGCCGCTCCAATTACCCCAGCCTGATTGGAAAACTGTGCTCGAACCACTTGGGCTTGCGGTCTGAAACCGTTCGCCGGCAGTTGCTTGGCTAATTCTCTGCGAAGAGGTTGTAGCAGTGCCTCCCCCAGCTCGGATAATCCACCACCAATAACAAATACCTCGGGATCTAAAACCGCGACCATGCTCCCCATCGCACATGCAAGATGCTCGCAAGCCAGCTCAACCAGTCCCAATGCACCGGGGTCCTTCTCCAAAACCGCTTGATAAGCCTGGTGACCCGATAGTTCACCTGCTTGCTCACGAAGCTGCCTTAGTCTCGCTCCCAGCGGATCGGTGGAGTCAGCTAGTTCATTGGCACTGCGAAGCAGTGCGGTGCCAGACGCATACTGTTCTACGCAGCCAAGTCGGCCGCAACCACAAGGCAGACCATCTCTTACCACCGTGATGTGGCCCAGCTCGCCGGCAATTCCAAAACCGCCGCGCATTAGCTTTCCGCCGTCCACAACCGCTCCACCAACTCCGGTTCCCAAAGTCAGCATCGCCATCGAGTTGAACTCTCGCGCTGCCCCAAACCTAAACTCCGCCCAGCCAGCGGCATTGGCATCATTTTCAACCACCACGTCGCGGCCGATTCGCTCACTAATTTTTTGTTGGAGGGGTTCATTCCGCCAATTCAAATTTGGTGCATATAGGACTTTGGAGCCATCCAGGTTTATGAACCCCGCCGCGGCAACACCAATAGAGGTAACTTCCCCAACCTCGCGAATCACAGTTTGAATCAGGTTGGCAACGGCCGTCACCATCTCTTGAGGGTCTTGAGCAGGTGAGGGAACTCTGTGCTCGGCAATGATTTCGCCACTTTCGCTGACGGCTCCGGCCAGGATCTTTGTCCCACCAATGTCGACCCCAAGGCTTAGCAAGTGAAGTTGCCCTTTCCGAAATTGGCTGGAAAAGGAAAATATTAGGCCCTGCGGGTCAAATGGCGAAAAAACAGCGTAAACAATCCCGCCAAAGTGCCCACAGCTGGGGTTTTACCAATAAAGTTTTAGACACCTCAAAGGGAGGAAACAATGGAGTTTTACGATGTGCCACTGCGGGTGGAATCTAACCCCCGCGAAAATGTAACGAATATTCTGCTTGAGCGAGTAAACAAGAATCCAAATCACGCGCTATTCAGCCGCAAGAACCCAGATGGCAGCTGGCGCAATGTCACTTCGGGAGAATTTCTCGCTGAAGTCAGAAGTCTGGCCAAAGGCCTGATTGCAGCGGGCATTAAGCCTGGCGATGCGGTTGCCTTGATGTCTCGAACTCGCTACGAGTGGACGATGATTGATTTTGCCGTCTGGTTCGCCGGTGGTGTGGTGGTTCCAATTTATGAAACATCCTCGCCAGAGCAAATCCAATGGATTCTTTCAGACTCAGACTCGGTAGCAGTCTTCATTGAAAATGATGACCACCTGCAGCGAGTAGAAAAGGTGAAGGCTAACTGTCCAAAACTAAGCAAGGTCTGGCGTATTGATTCCAAAGACTTCTCAGACCTTCACCAGTCGGGTGAAAAGGTGTCAGATGCTGACTTGGAGACAGCAAGATCAGGAGCTGAGGCAAAAGACCTCGCCACCATTGTTTACACTTCCGGAACCACCGGCAACCCAAAGGGCTGCGAGCTAACCCACAAGAGCTTTGTTGACCACTGCCGAAACGCAGCAGCCGAAATACCTGAGATTGCCAATGAGTACCAGAATTCTCTAATCTTCGTGCCGCTCGCACACATTCTTGGACGCTATGTATCCGTAATCTGCATCTACGCGGGAATCAGAGTTGGACACCTTCCTGACACTAAGTTGGTGGCAGCGGAGCTTCCAATTTTCCAACCCACATTCCTGCTTGCAGTTCCTCGCGTGTTTGAGAAGGTCTATAACAACGCAGAGCTCAAGGCTGAAGCTGGAGGCAAAGGAAAGATTTTCCGCGCCGCAGCGCAAGCCGCAATTGATTACTCTCGCGGACTGGATGATCCCAAGGGTCCGTCAATGGCCGTGAAGCTAAAGCACAAAGTGTTTGACAAGTTGGTTTACGGAAAACTTCGTGCTGCTATGGGAGGACAGGTCAAGTACGCAATCTCAGGCGGTGCGCCGCTTGGAGAAAGACTTGGCCACTTCTTCCGCGGTATTGGTCTGGTAGTTCTGGAAGGTTATGGACTGACCGAGACTGCAGCCGCGGCTGTGATTGGAAGAGTCAGTTGGCAGAAGATTGGCAAAGTAGGTAGGGCACTTCCAGGCACTGGCATCAAGATTGCACCGGATGGCGAAATCTGGCTACGAGGAATCAACATCATGCGAGGCTACTGGCGCAATGAGGCTGCGACCAGAGAGGCATTCGTTGAGGACTGGTTTAGAAGTGGTGACATTGGTGAGCTGGATGAGGATGGCTTCCTAACAATCACCGGTCGCAAGAAGGAGATTCTGGTTACCGCTGCTGGTAAGAACGTGGCCCCAGCCCCAATTGAGGATCCACTGCGTGCTCACCCGCTAATCGGTCAGGTGGTTGTAATCGGTGATTCCAAACCATTCATCGGTGCTTTGATCTCGCTAGATCCGGAAATGGTGCCTGTTTGGTGTTCACAAAATGGAATCACGGAGACCCTCACCTTGGCTGAAGCCACCAAGCATCCAACCATTAGGGCTGAAATTCAAAAGGCAGTGGATGAAGTAAACGCTAAATTCTCAAACGCTGAGCAAATCAAGAAGTTTGAAATCCTAGACGTTGAACTCACCGAAGCCTCGGGTCACCTAACCCCATCGCTCAAGATCAAGCGTTCGCAGGTTCTGAAAGACTTCTCAACTTACGTAGACAGAATCTACGCTAACGCCTAAACCAAGGCTGTTCCCTGAGTGAGCGAAGCGCAAGCTTTCGCTCCTCAGGGTTTAGCTTTTCTATGTAGACAATTCCCTTGAGGTGATCACACTCGTGCTGGAAGACCTGCGCGAGTAGGCCCTCCCCCGTAATCTCGACTTGAGAGCCATCTAGCTGCGAACCGCGAATCTTGGCAATCTGATATCGAGGAGTCTTGTGCCAAAGCCCAGGTAGAGACAGACAGCCTTCCTCTAGCTCGACTAGCTCGCCAGCCAACTCAACTATTTCAGGGTTGATTAGATAACCTGCCTTGCCATCAACAAAGTATGAAAAGACAGCCAGGCCCACACCAATTTGATTGGCTGCAACACCGGCTCTTCCGGGCTGGCTTGTGGTGTCAATCAGATCTTGTACTAGCTCGCCAACCTTGGCTGGGTCGGAAACGCGATCGCACTGGGTTTTTAGAATCGGATCTCCGAAGAGCCTGATTTCTCTGACGCTCAAGCCACCAAACCATCAACAACGAGAGCAGCTAAGTCGCGAGCTGCCTGCTTGGTTGCGGGGTGAAGCTTGTCAAATTGAACCGCAGCACCGGCAGCCAGCATCGGGTCGTAAGGAACTCTTACCACTGCTCTAACGCGAGTCTTAAAGTGATTTTCAATCTCATCGAGTTTCACAAGTTGGGTGCCGTAGGTAGCAGTGTTAAGAGCCACCACCGAGTTTTTTACAAGATTTCCAAAGCCATTGGATTCAAGCCAGGTCAAGGTCTCGCTCGCAAGCTTTGCCTCGTCAATGCTTCCTCCGGAAACAACCACTAGACCGTTTGCACGAAGCAAAATTGCTCGCATCACGCTGTGGACAATACCGGTTCCGCAGTCGGTCAAACAGACGCTGTAGTAGCGAGATGCTATGTCTGCAACAACGTTGTAATCGCCTTCATTGAAAGCCTCTGAAAGCATTGGATCAGTGTCAGATGCCAATACGTCTAGACGCGTGCGATCACGCGAAACAAAATCACTAAATACGGTGAAGCTATTGATTCCACCGGCTCGGCGAACCACGTCTCGAACAGTTCGATCGCTCTTTTGCTCAACGCGCTCTGCCAGGGTTCCACGGTCCGGATTGGCATCGATGGCAAGGACACGATCCTCGCGTACTAGGGACATTGCCATACCAATCAAAGTTGTGATTGTTGTCTTGCCCACGCCACCTTTTCTTGTCAGTACCGGCACAAACTTAGTTTCACCTTTGAGGTCAGCCATGATTCGGGTGTCGAGGGCTCTGCGAGCTCTGACCTTCTTGTTGTCACCGGGGTTGAGCTTGCCAAAGGTAAGTCTGTAGACCAAACGTCGCCAAAAAGTTTCAGGCAGGACTAGTGGACGAGCTTCATCCTTCAAAAGACGATCAGCGGTCAGCATGCTGGCAGGTTCAGCCTCTTCAAAGATGTTAGGGCTGACTGGCACGGCTTCAGTTTGGGAAACCAGCTGATTGAGTTCAGTTGGTTGTGGATCTAGCTCAAGATCCGCAAAGTTGGTCTTTTCCCCCGATGAGTAATCGTCCTGCGATTGCGACATGTTCCTCTATTCAATAACTGCTATCAAATCGCCACCCTCGACCGGAGTCGGACCAGCAATTCCCAGCCGTACAATCTTGCCACCAATCGGAGCCGCAATTGTCGCTTCCATCTTCATGGCCTCTATTGAGGCTATTGGCTGGCCAATTTCCACCTGGTCTCCAACGGCAACCCTTGGTGTTACGACCCCAGTAAAGGGAGCGGCAGCATGTCCGGGCTTTCCTGGGTCAGCCTTTTCGGCAGAGGCCTCCACAACTGTGACTTTTCGGTCTCGCACCGTGACCGGGCGAAGCTGACCATTCAACTTTGTCATAACAGTTCGGAAACCCTTGCTATCTGGTTCACTAATGGCCTCAAGTCCGACCAGCAGCTGCAGACCTTTGCGAAGTTCTACTACATGTTCGTTTTCGAAATCCAAGCCATATAAATAGTCGATGGTGTCTACGCTGTCGAGGTTTCCGTAATTTGCTCTGACTTTTTCAAACTCTTTCTGCGGTGCAGGGAATAGCAATTCATTCAGTTTTGTCCTGCGTGCGGCGGAGTCTGATCCGCTCAAAATCTTCTTATCTTCATCACTTACTGGCTTAATGCTGATGTCTACCTTTCGACCCTTCAGCACTTTGCTTCTAAATGGCTCTGGCCAACCGCCAGGTAAATCTCCCAACTCACCAGCCATAAACCCGACCACTGAATCCGGGATGTCGTACTTATCCGGATTCTGCTCAAAGTCTTTCGGATCGGCACCTACCGCTACCAGGTGAAGCGCAAGGTCCCCCACAACCTTTGAACTAGGAGTCACCTTTGGTGGTCTGCCAAGAATTAAGTTGGCTGCTGCATACATCTGCTCGACCAATTCAAAGCGATCACCGAGGCCCAGAGCGATTGCTTGCTGCCGAAGATTTGAAAGTTGGCCACCTGGAATTTCATGTTCATAGACTCTGCCGGTCGGTCCGGGTAAGCCAGATTCGAATGGCGCGTAGACCCGCCTGACCGCTTCCCAATAAGGTTCCAGCTGACAAACCGCATCGAGATTCAATTCAGTGTCACGCTCAGTGTGTGCAAGTGCTGCCACTAGGGCCGACATCGAAGGTTGCGAGGTGGTTCCTGCCATCGGCGCACTGGCAACATCCACCGCATCTACTCCAGCATCAACTGCCGCCAACAGAGTTGCCAGCTGGCCACCGGCTGTGTCATGGGTGTGCAAGTGCACAGGCAAATCAAAACGCTCCCGCAACGCGCTGACAAGTTTCTTGGCAGCGGTAGGCCTCAGCAAGCCGGCCATGTCCTTAATGGCAAGAATGTGTGCGCCAGCTTGAACCATTTTCTCTGCCAGCTTCAGGTAGTAATCAAGCGTGTAGAGCGTTTCATTTGGATCCAGAAGATCAGCTGTATAGCTAATTCCAACTTCGGCAATCGATGATGTGTTTTCTCTGACTGCCTTGATCGCTGGAGTCATTTGGTTGACATCGTTTAGGGCATCAAAAATACGGAAAATATCAATGCCAGTTGCAGCTGCTTCGCTGACAAATGCATCGGTCACCTCGGTCGGGTATGGGGTGTAGCCAACTGTGTTGCGACCCCTTAGCAGCATCTGAATTGCGATGTTCGGCAGTTCTTGCCTGATTGACGCAAGTCGATCCCAGGGATCCTCTCCCAAGAATCTCAAGGCAACATCGTAGGTTGCCCCACCCCAGGCCTCTATTGACAGCAGCTGAGGAGTTAGGCGTGAGACGTGTGGGACAACGGCTACCAAATCCTTGCTTCGGATTCTGGTTGCCAGTAGCGATTGATGTGCATCCCGGAAAGTAGTGTCCGTAACCAAGACGCGTTTTTGCTCTCGCAGCCAAGCCGCAAACTTCTCAGGGCCAAGCTCGGTCAGTAATTGCTTAGTCCCTTCCGGAACAGGCTTGGTGAAATCAACGGTTGGGAGCTTCAGTTCGGGATTCGGCTTGTCTCCGCGTTCACCAAATGGACGGTTAACAGTTACCTCCGCTAACCACTGCAACACCTTGGTGCCGCGGTCTTGCGAGACTCGAGCCTTCATCAGCTCCGGACGCTCATCAATGAAATGAGTTGACAGGTCACCGCTGGCAAATGTTGGATCTTCGACCACGGCCTGCAAGAAGTTAATGTTGGTAGCGACTCCACGAATACGGAACTCAGCTAACGCTCGACGAGTGCGTTGAACGGCCGCCGGGAAATCCCGACCCCTAGCAATTAGTTTCACGAGCATCGAGTCAAAGTGCGGGGAAACTTCAGCGCCGGTTGTTACTGTTCCACCGTCTAGACGAATTCCTGCCCCACCAGGTGATCGGTAGGTGGTAATCATGCCAGTGTCAGGTCTGAATCCTGAAGCTGGATCCTCGGTTGTTATGCGACACTGAATAGCAAATCCGTGTGGAGCCAGCTCTTCTTGCTTGAGGCCAAGTTCTGCGAGGGTTTCTCCTTGCGCAATTCTTAGCTGGGATTGAACTAGGTCAACATCGGTTATCTCTTCAGTGACAGTGTGTTCAACCTGAATGCGCGGATTCATCTCGATAAAAACATGCTTGCCAGTATTTGGCCCCTGCGTTTCTATTAGGAACTCGACTGTCCCGGCATTTTGATAGCCAATTTCTTTTGCGAAGGCGATGGCATCCCGAAAAAGTTGCTCTCTGAGAGTCTGCTCTAGCTTTGGAGCCGGGGCAATCTCAATCACTTTTTGGTTTCTGCGTTGAATCGAGCAATCGCGCTCAAACAGATGCATCACATTTCCGTGATTGTCAGCCAAAATCTGAATCTCAATGTGCCTAGGTCTGATTACGGCCTGCTCCAAAAAGACTCTCGGATCCCCAAAAGCACCGCTGGCTTCTTTCATCGCCTGCTCAAGAGCGGCTGGCAATTCCTCAGCCTTATCAACCTTGCGCATTCCGCGCCCGCCGCCGCCGGCTACTGCTTTCACATAAAGCGGAAAGCCAATTGATTTGGCTTGCGAAATTAACTTCTTGGGATCACTGGAAGATTCGGTTGAATTGAGAACTGGAACACCGGCTCTTATTGCAGCCTGCTTTGCGTTGACCTTGTCTCCAGCTAGTTCTAATACTTCGGCAGAAGGGCCGACGAAGACAATTCCGTTTTCCTTCGCAGCCCTAGCCAGCTCGGGATTCTCACTCAAAAATCCATAGCCCGGATAGATTGCGTCAGCGCCGCATTCTTTGGCAACCCGGATGATTTCTGAAACGCTCAGATACGCGCGGATTGGTGACCCATCGGCATCGATCTGGTAGGCCTCATCGGCTTTTTGACGATGTATTGAATTGCGGTCTTCATAGGGAAAGACAGCAACGGTCTGATAGCCCAGCTCGTAGGCAGCACGGAATGCCCGAACGGCGATTTCGCCTCGGTTTGCGACAAGAATCTTTCTAAACATGCTTCTCCGCTGAAACTGGCGCTGGCTGAATGACTAGCAACAGATAAAAAGGTAGCCTATTGCAATGCATGTGTTGAGCGTCAGTTCCCTGAAGGGTGGGGTGGGTAAGACCACTGTAGCCCTTGGACTGGCCTCCGCGGCGCTTAATCGAGGGCTCAACACATTGGTGATTGATCTGGATCCGCAGTGTGATGCCACCAGTGGATTGGCAGCTCCATCCGACCAGGGGTTCTCCGTTGCCGAGGTATTGCAAACCGGCAAGGTGACCACCTTGAAAAGAGCTATCGTGCCTTCCGCCTGGTTCCGCGACAGCAAAATGGATGTATTGGTTGGCTCTCCAAGATCCCTGCTTCTGGACAATCCAGCGCCGTCAGTGAATGATGTTTGGAAGCTCGAAGAGGTGTTGGTTCGCATTGAAGATGACTATGACCTGGTCATCATCGACACCCCACCCTCCATCAATGCCCTGACTCGAACCGCCTGGGTCGCTTCCGACCGCGTGATATTGGTAACTGAACCTGCCCTCTATTCGGTGATTGCGGCGGATCGAGCCCGAAAGGCTATTCAGGAAATATCGGCCAAGCTCTCCCCCAGGCTTCAGCTTTTGGGAGTTGTGGTCAATCGTTTTCGTCCGCAATCGCATGAGCACGACTACCGAATCAAGGAGCTGAAAGAGCTCTTTGGCGATCAAATCCTCATGCCCTACTTCGAAGAGCGAGCTGCGGTCCAACAGGCAACTGGCGCTGCCCGACCAATCCATTCTTGGCCAGCCGAAGGCGCAGCGGAGATTGCTCGCGGCTTTGACTGGCTGCTGGCAGGCGCACTGAGTGAGCTGGAGCAAGCCGCCGGCAACAAGGAAAAAGTCGGTGCGGTTGGAAGATCAATTCGTGGCACCGGAATCGATGAAATTATCGAAGTGCAGGAAATCAAACCAAAGAAAAAGCGTTGGTGGTCTAGGAAATCTTCCTAGCGCGGCGAGCTGCCAGCTCATCTTGGATTTGCGCTTCTTCAGCAGCAAAGTCAATCAAAGTAGCTTCAACCTCTCGAACCAAGCGGCCAACTGCGATTCCAAACACTCCCTGGCCTTGACCCAAAAGGTCAATTACTTCATCTTGTGAGGTGCACAGATAAACCCTGGCGCCGTCGCTCATCAAAGTTGTGTTAGTCAGGTCTGCGATTCCAGCTGCCTTTAGCTGCTCGACCGCAATACGAATCTGCTGAAGAGAAACTCCCGTATCGAGCAATCGCTTGACAAGCTTTAGGACCAAAATGTCGCGGAAAGAATAAAGTCTCTGCGATCCAGAACCAGTAGCGGACTGAATTGATGGAACTACCAGGCCAGTTCTGTCCCAGTAGTCGAGCTGACGATAAGAGATGCCCGCAGCCGCGGCAGCAGAAGTTCCTCGATAGCCCAGCGGAGTAGCTGGCACACCATCGTCGAACAGGGTTGGTGATTGAATCTCCAACGCATCTCCTTTTCTCGTGAGAGATAAAAGTTTGCCTTCAACTATTGGTTTAGGGTTTATCTGCCCCGCGTGTCGCTAACCTTCGATTTGGTCAATTGCGTCGGCCACTAAATGTGCCCTGATTGCGCCAAAACGTTCCGCTATTTCGCGTCCCAGGTGAGCAGCCTTAGCGGCGGAATCTGGAGCTTTTTTGCGAACAACTGGTTCGGTAACTCCGGTAATAATTCCAACCTCTCGCTCAGCCGCAGCCTTAAGGCCGCGAAGGTGCCTGGGTTGAATACCAAATTGCTCTAGCCCCACCAGTGCAAATGCAATCTCAACCTCGTGCGAGGAATGCGGTTGCGCTCCAAACAATCCCAGTTCTGCTGCTTCTTTGAACGCTAGATCTGATAGACCGGTCTCACTCTTGAGTTGCGCAGTTGAAAATCGCTGTCCCTTACGAAGGCTAACTGAGCTGCTGCTCGGAAGAAGAGGCTTTCTGCCTGCATCGAGTTCAGCTAGGTACTCCTTTATGACCTTTAGCGGTAGGTACTGGTCCCTTTGCAGCGAAAGCACAATTCGAAGGCGCTCAATCTGCGATTCTGAATACTTTCTATATCCGGCATCTGTGCGCTCGGGAGTTACAAGTCCCTGATCTTCTAAGAAGCGCAACTTAGACGGTGATAGATCGCCGAATTCTGGCTTGAGAACTGTTAGTACTTGCCCGATTGTGTAGAGCTTCCGATGGTCCTGAAGCTTGCGGACTGCATTGTCCATTTAACGATCCTTGTCTGACGAATAAAAGGTGAGCCGAAACTTTCCAATCATGATTTCCATGCCGTTGATAAGTCGCTGCTTATCTACTCGCTGGGAATCAACATAAGTTCCATTCATAGAACCCAGATCGGAAACTGTGAAAATGTTGCCTGCTCTGTCAAAGCTTGCATGCCGACGAGAGACTGTTACATCATCCAAAAAGATATCTGCATCCGGGTGACGACCTGCGATGGTTTGATCTTGGTCGAGAAGATAGCGTGATCCAACACCGGGTCCTCTGTGCACTATCAAGAGTGCGGAGGATGCTGGCAAAGCAGCTAGAGCTGAGGCTTCTTCTGGAGAGAGTGTTGGGGCTTGGCCCACAACCATGTCG
>JACCDI010469025.1_pt1 | contig 12358 bp, 14 predicted proteins | sample 7442791 | NCBI WGS metagenome assembly JACCDI01 (sample SAMN15323434, study PRJNA562643) | freshwater metagenome | isolation source: river surface water | place: USA:Blue River Watershed | collected 2017-08-15
ATTTGATTTTGTTGAGTCTAATATTTTATTAGCCATTCCATCTAATAAAGAAACGGTAGTACCTTCAGGAAGGTTTTGAAGATCTCCAGTAATGGTTAAATTTTGTGCACTCAATTGTACAAAAAACAATAAAGTCAAAAACGAGAAGAATAATTTTTTCATGTGTTACTATTTATTTAACGGCTAACTAGCCTTATTTTTTTCAAATATAGGTTGTTTATAGCTAAGTGAATTATGACTTGTGCCTCTTTTCCAATATTTTAACAACATCGGCAAGTGTATATCCTTTTGCTTGTAATAAAATAAGATAATGAAAAAGCAGATCGGCAGATTCATCCAAAAACAAAGTTTCATTTTGATCTTTGGCCTCTATCACCATTTCCACGGCTTCCTCCCCTACTTTTTGGGCAATTTTATTAATCCCTTTGGCAAATAAACTTGCCACATACGAAGTATCTGCTACAGCTGTTTTTCTTTGTGCTATAACCGCTTCTAATGTATTCAAAAACTGCGTATTGTTTGTTTCGTTTTCAGTGCCCCAACAGGTAGCGGTCCCATTGTGACATACGGGCCCTACTGGAATGGCTTGGATTAATAAAGTATCCTCATCGCAATCCACGGACATGCTAACAAAATTTAAGTAATTACCACTTTCTTCTCCCTTGGTCCAAAGTCTTGACTTAGACCTGCTAAAAAAAGTAACTTTTTGCTGTTCAAGCGTAGCATCCACAGCAGCTTGATTCATAAAGCCCATCATAAGCACGGATTTTGTGTTGGCATCTTGCACAATGGCAGGAACTAATCCGTCTGTGTATTTTGAAAAATTGATATTCATAATTAAAATTAAATATTGTTGAGTAGGAAAAGGAAATTTATATGGTTTACTAATTTAAAAGTTTACAATCGGATCGCAATCCCTTTTTGATGTAAATATTGTTTGAGTGCTGGTATCGCCACTTCTTTATAATGAAAAATGCTGGCTGCTAGAGCCGCATCTGCTTTGCCGCTGGTAAATACATCATAAAAATGTTGTTCATTGCCCCCACCCCCCGATGCAATGATAGGAACCGGCAAGCTTTCCGCTAACTGAGCAGTGATCTCTAAAGCAAAACCTTGCTTTGTTCCATCATGATTCATAGAAGTAAGCAATATTTCCCCCACTCCCAAGTCCACCGCCTCTTTAGCCCAGTCGGTAACCAATTTATCTGTTTTGGTTCTACCTCCATTTAAATATACATACCAATTATTGTCCGCTTCACATTTCACATCAATTGCCAAAACCACACATTGGCTTCCAAAGTTTTTAGCAAAACGATGAATGAGGGTTGGATCTAAAAATGCAGCGGTGTTAATGGAAATTTTATCCGCTCCATTTTGCAATAAAACAGTTACATCCTCTTCTGTTTTAATGCCACCCCCTACCGTAAAAGGGATATTAATTCGGTGCGCAATTTTATTCACTAATTCGCTTAATGTTTTTCTTTTTTCAACCGTTGCCGTGATGTCTAAAAAAACCAACTCATCCGCTCCTTGTTCTGCATAAATAGCACCCAATTCTATAGGATCCCCCGCATCTCGAATTTGCTCAAAGTTAATGCCCTTCACTGTGCGGCCATCTTTAATATCTAAACAAGGAATGATTCTTTTGGTTAACATACTATATAATTTAATTCGCTTGTTGGAATTTAGATAATGTAGATAAGGAAATTCTATTTTCGTAAATGGCTTTACCCACTATGGCTGCTGAACACCCAATGGTTCTTAATGCTTCTAAATCTTGTAAGTTACTTACACCCCCACTGGCAATGAGTTGAAGCGCAGGGAATTTAGCAATAATTTTTTGGTACAAATCAATCGAAGGCCCTTCTAGTTTCCCATCTTTTTGTATGTCGGTACAAAACATCTGTGTCAACCCTTTATTCATGTAAGAATGCATAAATGTATATACATCCATGTCTGTTTTTTCCAACCAGCCCCCAACGGCAATTTTTTCTTCATAAACATCTGCCCCTAACATAAATACGGCCGCTCCAAAACGTTCAATCCACTCCTCAAAAACGCCCCTGTTTTTAACCGCCAAGCTTCCAATGGTCGCATAGGTAGCGCCCGTATCTAAAACCGTTTTCAAAGTGGCTTCCTCTTTAATGCCCCCTCCGAAATCAATTTGCAAACTGGTTTGATTGGCAATTTTTTCCAGCACTTTCCAATTGACTACTTCGCCAGCTTTCGCACCATCCAAGTCCACCAAATGTAACCGCATTAAACCTATCCCTTCAAAAGCCTTTGCAACCTCTAAAGGATCCTCATTGTAAATTTTCTTTTGCGCATAATCACCTTCTGTGAGTCTAACACATTTGCCATCTATTAAATCTATCGCGGGAATAATTTGCATATTATAAATTGATAAAATTTTGAATGATTTGTGACCCTACTGTTGCCGACTTCTCCGGATGAAACTGCACTCCATAAAAATTATCTTTATGCAAGGCACTACTATAAGGCTGTACATAATTAGTAGTAGCAATAGTATGTGCCCCTATGGCAGCATAATAGCCATGTACGAAATAAGTATAGCTATTTTCTGCAACCCCTTTAAATAAATCCGTTTTCAAGTGGGTAATATTATTCCAGCCCATTTGAGGTACTTTAATGGTAGCCTCCGTTGGCTTAAATAATTTTACCTGCACTGCAAATATGCCCAAACAAGAAGTGTTGTTTTCTTCCGAATAAGCACACATTAATTGCATCCCTAAACAAATACCTAAAACCGGCTGCTTCAAATTAATAATTAACTGGTCTAACTTTCTTTCCTTTAAATAAGCCATCGCCGTACTTGCCTCACCCACTCCGGGAAAGATTACTTTGTCTGCGGATTGAATAGCGTCTATATTGTCCGTTACCATTGCAGATACGCCTAGTCTTTCCAATGCATAAAGCACTGATTGAATATTTCCTGCATTGTATTGTATAATTACGATGTTCATTATTTATATTGATTAACTGAAGCTTTTTATTTTTTTCCTAATTAGCTAAAGCAGTACATTTTACCGAAGCTTTTCTTTTGGTTTGCATGGGTTACTAATTTCATATTAATGCAAAACCGATTTTAAAAATGCAGCAGTAGTTGCTTCTACCTCCTTTCCTTTTGATAATGCATTGATATAAGCCGAACCAATAATGGCTCCATTGGAATAAGCAGACACTGCGTCAAATGTGGTTTTGTCTTTGATCCCAAAACCAACTAAAACTGGATTTTTTAGTTGCATAGCTTGTAATTTTTGCAAGTACAATGCCACCTGAGCAAAATCCTTGTCTTTACCTGTGGTTGCAGAGGAACTTACTGCATATAAAAAACCGGTACTTAAACTATCTAATTTTCTCAATCTTTCTTCTGGAGTTTCTGGTGTTACTAAAAACACAAAATCCAATTCATTTGCTTGAATGGTCTTCCCATAGATATGCTCAAACTCATATAAAGGCAAGTCGGGCAAGATTAATCCATCTACCCCTACTTCTTTTGCTTTTTTACAAAAGGCTTCAAATCCATATTGTAAAATTGGATTCATATACCCCATCAACACCACGGGGATATGGATGGTGTCGCGCATATTTTTTAATTGGATAAACAAAGTATCAATCGTCATGCCATTGGCAATAGCTATATTGCCGCTAGACTGGATGACTTCTCCATCTGCTAAAGGATCGCTATAAGGCATTCCCAATTCAATGATATTGGCGCCATTTGCTTGCAAGCTTGCCATTACCTCTAATGTGCTGTTTAATTGAGGAAAGCCTGCAGTGCAATACACATTTAAAACGCGTGTACTTTGTTGATTAAATAATGCTTGTAACCTTGACATAATCTTTTTTTTATGGACTCCATTGAAAAAGGAGCATGAACTATTTTAGTATTTATGGGTTTCCATTGCTTGCATGTAAGTAGCCAAATCCTTATCACCTCTGCCACTTAAACAAACAATCACGGTGTCTGTTGGTTTTAAATTAATTTTTTGTAAAACCGAAAACGCATGCGCCGTTTCCAAGGCAGGAATAATTCCCTCAATTTTTGACAAATGAAATGCCCATTCCAAAGCCTCTTCATCGGTGGCACTCATAAAAGTACCGCGTTTGCTTTGGTATAAGAAGGCGTGCAATGGCCCAATTCCAGGATAATCCAATCCCGCACTAATACTATGCGGTTCTACTACTTGACCATCTGGGGTTTGCATTAATATACTTTTACTGCCATGCAAAATACCTGTAGTACCTAATTGAGTAGTCGCTGCACTCATTCCTGAATGCACTCCATGACCAGCTGCTTCTACTGCTACTAATTCAACAGACGCTTCATTTAAGAAATGATAAAAAGCTCCTGCCGCATTAGACCCCCCTCCCACACAGGCAACTACATGGGTTGGCAACTCTGTACCAGTTTTTTCTTTTAACTGTTTGCGCATTTCATCGCTAATCACACTTTGAAAACGCGCCACCATATCTGGATAAGGATGTGGACCAACCACACTTCCAATAATATAATGAGTTTCATTGGGCTCATTAATCCATGCACGAATGGCTTCATTGGTAGCATCCTTTAAGGTTTTACTCCCACTGGTTGCAGGAACCACTTTGGCGCCCAACATTTTCATTCTGGCTACATTGGGTGCTTGACGTTCAATGTCTTTCTCCCCCATATAAACCACACATTCCATTCCTTTTAATGCACATACGGTGGCAGTGGCTACACCGTGTTGACCAGCACCGGTTTCTGCAATAATTTTTTTCTTGCCTAAACGTTGTGCCAATAATATTTGACCTACGGTATTATTAATTTTATGCGCACCCGTGTGACATAAATCTTCTCTTTTTAAATAAATAGTAGCCCCCACTTCCTTACTAAGTCTTTCTGCATAAAACAAAGGGGTAGGTCGTCCCACATAATCTTTTAACAAGGCATGAAACTCTTTTTGAAATGCTGGATTCTGCATAATTTCAAGATACTGGGCTTTTAATGTAGCCACATTGCCGTATAACATTTCGGGAATAAAGGCTCCGCCAAAATCACCATAATACCCTTCGGCATTAGGATCCTGGTAATTAATTGCTTCGTTAAATGAGTGCATGTATAAAGGTTTTAATTTTTTCTAAATCTTTTTCGCCCGGCGCCAATTCAAATTGACTATTTACATCCAAAGCCATAAGTGTTTTTCCAGCCTTGGTTTGTTGCATGACTTCAATGCCGCCTATATCATTAGGCCCAATTCCACCACTTAAAAAATAAGGCTTGTCAATAGGGTTCCCTTTTAACAATTCCCAATTAAAGTGCGCTCCTGTCCCGCCGTATAATGTACTATCGGTATCAAATAAATAATAATCTGCAAGCGAAGAAAAAGTTTCAATAGCTGGCATTTTATCCCCAACGCGAAATACTTTAATAATCTCTATTGGAGTTGTAGTATGTATCGTTTCATGGTCCTTCCCCGCATTCACTAGATCATTGAACCTATTTCTCAACGAAGTATAATAGGCTTCGTCTTCATCGCCATGCAACTGCACCATATCAAGGCCAGCAGCCATCACAGTTGTAACCAATGACTCAATGGGTTCATTCACAAAGACCCCCACTTTTTTAGCCTTTGCAGGCTTAAAAGATTTGATCGCTGCCAATTCCAAATTTTCAAGCGCGTACCTTTTAGAAGCTGCATAAAAGATAAAGCCAACATAGTTCACCCCCATGTCTTCCAATGCTTGGGCTTGACTGAGCTGGGTTATTCCACATACTTTAATTTGCATTGCCTTCATATAAAAAGTCCTATTTAATTAATTTACTAAATTCCTCAAACGCTTTCGCAGGATTTTCTTGTTTCATAAAATATTCTCCCATCAAAAATCCGTCAAAGCCTTCTTTTTTTAATAATTGATACGTGGCAACATCATAAATGCCACTTTCCGCAATACTTAATTTTCCTTTTGGTAATAGATCTTTTAGCTTTAGCGAATGTTCAATATTCACTTCAAAAGATTTTAAACTTCTATTGTTAATACCTACCAAATCTACCTCCTCACAAATATGGGCTAATTCCGTTTCGTCATGTAATTCCAATAATACTTCCATACCTAATTGCTTCGCCACCACAGCCAATGATTTTGTTTCAGCAGGTGTTAAACAAGCAGCTATCAATAAAATAACAGCTGCACCATAAGCCTTTGCTTCAATGATTTGAAATTCGTCCACAATAAATTCCTTACGCAATACCGGGATAGGATGTTGAATAGCAATAGTTAAATCTGCTAAGCTGCCTCCAAAATAAGGTCCGTCGGTTAACACTGAAACCCCTGCAGCTCCAAATTCCGTATAGGCTTTGGTTACTTCCTCCACTTGGGCTGTTGCATTAATAATACCTTTAGAAGGGGACTGCCTTTTAAACTCAGCAATGATTGCATTTTTAGAAGGGTCCATTAAATTGGCTTTTAAAGAAGGAGGCGCTTGTCCAAATAACGGCATAGCTTCTAAATCCCCAATGGATATTTGCTGTTTGCGTTCAGCCACTTCTCCGTACTTCGTAGCTACAATCTTCGCTAAAATATTATTACTCATTATTGCAGACTTATTAATTTTTGTAAACAATTATGAGCAGCGCCGGATTCTAAACTGATTACTGCTGCTTGATAAGCGGCTTCGTAATTTTCATAGTTGCCCGTTAAGTCCAACGCCATTGCCGCATTGGCCAATACCACGGCATGCTGAGACCAAGTACCTTTCCCTTCAATGATATTTTTAAATATAGCGGCGGCGGCTTCTACTGTGTTACCACCACTTAATTCTTCTGCGAATACGCGACGTTTACCCAATGCGTAGGGAGATTTTGTAAACTCTCCTTTATTGGACACGATTTTGGTATCCGTGGTTAAAGAAATTTCATCATAGCCATCCAAACTATTAATTAATGTGAATTCTTTCCCTAAAGACTGTAAAACATAATTGTAAATTCTAGCCATCTCTAAATTATAGACCCCAATTAATTGATACTTAGGTTGCGCAGGATTCACAATGGGGCCTAACATATTAAAGAAAGTACGGACCCCCATATTACGACGAATAGGACCTACCGTTTTTAAAGCCGGGTGAAACAAAGGAGCATGTAAAAAACAAATACCTGCTTCTTTCACTTCTTTAGTTAATTGTGTTTGGTCATTTTTAAAAGTATACCCTAATTGCTCCATCACATTAGAGGAGCCACTCACACTAGAAGCACCATAATTACCGTGTTTCACCACCGGCTGACCCGCACCTGCTACAATAAAGCAAGCAAGGGTAGAAATATTAAAAGTGTCTTTGCCATCTCCTCCGGTACCCACAATATCAATGGCATTGTCTACGCCTAAATCAAGTTTCACCGCCAGTGACAATAAGGCATCTCTAAATCCCATCAATTCATCAATGGTTATACTACGCATTAAAAATACGGTCACAAAAGAAGTGACTTCGTGTTCATTGTATGCGCCTTGAGAAATTTGCACCAATACTTCCTTGGCTTGCTCTCTTGTCAAGGTTTTGTGTTCAAATAAATATTGTAATAATTTTTTCATTTGTTCATTTCATTTTGAAAATTCAAACCCGTTGTTAAATTCGAAATTTTAAATCTTATTTTTTCAACCAATTTGCTATAATTTTTGCTCCCTCTGGAGTTAATATACTTTCCGGATGATACTGCACCCCTTTTACATCATAGGTAGTATGTTCCAATGACATAATATACCCTTCCTCGTCCTTGGAAGTAATGATTAAATCTGCAGGTAAATCTTTTTCATTCACCACCCAACTATGATATCGTCCTACACTAAAGGTATTGGGTAACCCCTCAAATAAAGTAGAAGATTGGGTCAAATGCACTGGTGTTGCAATACCGTGGTACACTTTACTTAAATTACGTAAGCTCCCGCCAAAGGATTCACCAATTGCTTGTTGTCCTAAGCAAACGCCTAATATAGATTTGGTTGCTGCATATTCTTTAATCAACGGCAAAAGTAAACCAGACTCAGACGGAATGCCTGGACCTGGTGACAATAATATTTTGTCATATGCTTGCACGTCCTCTAATGCAATTTCATCATTCCTGAATACTTCCACTTGCGCAGTGGTTGCTATCTCCCTAATTAACTGAACGAGGTTATAGGTAAAGGAATCGTAATTATCAAAAACTAATATTTTCATTATTCGTGAATTTTTTCGGCTAATACAATAGCAGTCTTCAAAGCGTTTAATTTATTGTTCACTTCCTGCAATTCATTTTCTGGAATACTTGCCGCTACTACACCTGCACCTGCTTGGTAGGTAAGTGTGTTTTGCTGACTTAAAAAAGTACGAATCATGATGGCCTGATTGCAAGTGCCATCAAAACCTACAAAACCAATACAACCACCATAGTAAGAGCGCTTAGTAGGTTCTATACTGTCAATAATTTGCATGGCCTTGAATTTCGGGGCCCCGCTAAGTGTGCCGGCTGGAAAGGTTTTAGCAATTAAATGAAAAGGATTGGCGCCAGCGGCTACTTTCCCCTCCACCTCACTTACCAAATGAATTACATGGCTATAATAATGTACTTGTCTATATTGTTTGACGCGCACTTCGGTACATACCCTGCTTAAATCATTTCTTGCTAGGTCTACCAACATGACATGCTCTGCGTTTTCTTTAGGATCGTCTAATAATTTCTGAGTCATTTCCGCATCTAAAACAGCATCCCCCGTTCTTTTAAAAGTGCCAGCAATAGGATGAACCACTGCCTTGCCATTGTTAATAATAATTTGTGCCTCAGGCGAAGAACCCATTAATTTATAATCTCCATAATCAAAGAAGAATAAATAAGGAGAAGGATTGATATTTCTTAATGTACGGTACACATTAAATTCATCTCCTTGGAAAGATTGTTGGAAACGTCTACTCAAAACAATTTGAAAAACATCTCCTCGCATACAATGCTGTATCCCTTTTTGAACAGCTGTACGGTATTGTTCGTCAGTTAAGTTAGAAGATTCGCCCCCTTGTATACTAAATGGATATTGAGGAACGTCCTTGCTTTTGATGTAAGAAACCAATGCATCGTACTCCGAAGGAATGCCTGCTATTTGATTCTCACAAATATAAATTTCGTCTTTAAAGTGATTGAATGCAATTACATACTGATACAAACGGTAGCGCATTAATGGAACAATAGGCGCCCCTTCTTTAAATTGAATGGTATCAAAAAAAGAAATCGCATCATAAGCTGTGTAACCATATAAGCCTTGGGCAAATCTCGCCTCCTTCCCTTCCTGTCCTGTCATTTCATACTGCTGCATATACGCCCAAATACGATCAGGCGCTGCATGTACATTTTGAATCGTTTCTTTTTCAGGATCCTGATTAGGGTATTTGTATTCAATTTCATTTAAGGAAGAGATCTCAATCCCCCCAATCGCATTGACACAAATAAAGGAATAACTATTCTCAGATGCATGCGAATCGGTACTCTCCAATAAAATAGTATCTCTAAATCGATCTCTGAGTCTAAGGTAAATTCCAACTGGCGTAAAGGTATCCGCCAGCATTTTATGAACCCTTGTATTTATTTGCTTCTTTTGCATATTTTATTCTGAATTCTTTACTTAACTATTTTATTTTTATTTCGATCCTCATCCATTCACCTGATAAAAAAAATAAACCCCGACATTCCATGTCGGGGTTTATGTATATGTTGACAACTATAGCTATGTCATTACAATACCCCAACGGAGTTTGTATGCCACCACCACATATTGTTTAAATTTATCATGATCTGTTTTTCTTTCTTTGTAGGACAAATTTAAGGCATTGGTAATTCAGGGCCAAAAAAAATGTCCCCGCCAGCCCAAATGAATCCCAAAATCCCTATCAGCCGTTAGTATCTTATAAAACCCCCTTGGTACTTGGGAGCGCATCACTATCCGGATTGCGTTTCACCGCCATTTTAATCGCCTTTGCAAAGGCCTTGAAGATGGCTTCAATTTTATGGTGTTCATTGTCCCCTTTGCAGCTAATATTCAAATTGGCTTTGGCCGCATCGCTAAAGGATTTGAAAAAATGAAAGAACATCTCCGTTGGCATTTCTCCAATCTTTTCACGTTTAAACTCCGCGTCCCAAACAATCCAATTTCTTCCACCAAAATCAATTAATACTTTCGCTTCTGCTTCATCCATTGGCAAGGCATATCCATAACGCTCCATCCCTCTTTTATCTAACAAACCTTGTGCAAATGCCTCTCCCAACGCAATACCTACATCTTCAATGGTATGGTGCTCATCTATATGCAAATCCCCTTCGCATTGAATGGATAAATCCAAATTGCCATGTCTTGCAATTTGTTCTAACATATGATCAAAGAAGCCTAGACCGGTTTCTATTTTAGCATCTCCTTTCCCATCTAAATTCAAGTCCACTGAAATTTTAGTTTCTTTGGTATTACGCACATGAGATACTTTTCTGAGCCCTAATTTTAAATAACGATAAATTTCAGACCAGCTATTGGCTTCCAAGGCAATGGTAGGTCTTAAGTCCAATTCCTGTTCGGATGTTAAACTATGTAAAGGCGATTTTAAGTAAATAGCCTTGCAACCTAAGTTTTTAGCCAATTCAATATCACTCCATCGGTCTCCAATTACATAAGAATGTTCCAAGTCAAACTGTTCCTGGTTCAACAAATGCGTTAACATACCTGTTCCTGGCTTACGTGTTGGCTTATTATCTGCTGCAAAACTTTCGTCAATATGTATTTCGTCAAATATAAATCCCTCTCCTGCCAAAGTGCGCAACATAAGGGATTGATAGGGCTCAAAACTTTCCATAGGATAACTAGCCGTTCCCAATCCATCCTGATTCGTAACCATTACTTTATGAAAACCAAATTCAGCAGCAATTTTGCATAGGTAACTAATGGCACCTGGGACAAAACTGGTTTTTTGTACAGTATCAATTTGATAATCAGACTTAGGTTCTTCTAAAATCACACCGTCTCTATCAATAAATAAAATGGGTTTCATAAAGCGCTTGGTTTATTATAATTCTTATTTTTTTCTTTTCGCTGCTTGCACTTGAGCAGTCGTAATCTTAGAAGCCTTATTGCTCCAACTAGTTCTGATATAACTTAATACATCGGCGATATCAGCATCTCTTAAATCCGGATTAGGCGTCATTACATTGCTATAATACATACCATCCAATGCTATTTTTTCACTATACCCGTTGCGTATAATGCGCACTAAACGTTCAATATTATTGCCCACTACATTACTCGCTCCATCTAAAGGGGCATTCATATTGGGCACACCACCTCCATCTGCTTGATGACAAACCAAACATTTGGTTGCATATATTTTCTTCCCTTTAGCTAAGTCCTGTGCATTTGATAGGGTTGCAAAGCCGATACCAAGAATCAATAAGCTTAGTTTAATGATGTTTTGCATATTATTTTGAATAACTTATTTTAAAAATAGCTCCTTTACTATCATCACTTACATATAGGGACCCATCAGGCCCTTGCGCTAAACCACAAGGTCTTGCTTTTGCCTTTCTAGGATTCATTATTTTTTCATCCCCAGTTAAACCTGCAAATCCATTGGCGAAGATTTCCCAATCCCCACTTGGCTTGCCATTTTTAAAAGGCACAAAAGCTACAAAATAACCTTCTTGAGGCAAAGGGGCTCTATTCCATGAACCATGAAACGCGATAAAAGCGCCATTGCGATACTTTTCAGGAAATTGATTGCCTGTGTAAAATAACAATGCATTCGGTGCCATATGTGCAGGGAAAAAGGCAATCGGATCCAATGCTTTTTCGCCAGCAACTTTTTTACCATCCCCTCCATATTCCGGAGAAAGTATTTTTTTCTTTTGATAAGGATCATAATAAACATAAGGCCACCCCGCATCATCTCCTTCCTTCATTTCATACATCGTTTCCGCAGGTAATTCAGCACTCTGTTCGCTGCTATACAATTCTGGATAAAAACTATTCAATTAGTCACGTCCATGTTGCGTTACAAATAAGGATTTGGTTTGTTTATGCCAATCTAAACCCACTACATTTCTTAATCCCGTCGCATATCTTTTTCCATCCCCATATACTTGATTTTCTTTGCTGCCATCAAATTTCCATATACCACCGGCAGAATCTAAAATAGGACATGGCATCATTCCTTTGGACCCTTTCATTCTGTCTTTTTCTTGACAAGCATTTGAGTAGGCACCAATATTCACATACACATTATTTTGACCATCCAAGGTAATGGACTTTGAAGCATGTTGATTTTTAGCAAGTAAGCCTTTTACGATTGTTTTTGGGC
>JACCDI011449726.1_pt1 | contig 12357 bp, 11 predicted proteins | sample 7442791 | NCBI WGS metagenome assembly JACCDI01 (sample SAMN15323434, study PRJNA562643) | freshwater metagenome | isolation source: river surface water | place: USA:Blue River Watershed | collected 2017-08-15
ACTACTGTAAAGGAACCAAGATTTCACCCATTCTGAATCCTCAGAAAAAAATATGTAATGAAACACAAACCTTTTAGGGTGAAATACAATACAAAATCACAACATCAGTACTATATGAAGTATTATTACGATAATTTATTTTACAATTTCATTCGCAATCGATCTCTAATATTATATTTCGCGAGAAAAAGAAATTGATATTGAACACACATAACTAGTTTGATTCACCCCTTCTCTCGTTGTCTGCCTCAAAATCAAGCAAAACCATGACATCAAGCTCTAAAGGCAAACGATCCATCACTGCAATTGAGCACATCTTCCTCGATGTATTCATATTCACTCTCATTGCCGTGGGCATCCTCCATTGGCAACGCTTGCAATACAACTCCAGGCTATACCAGTTGTATCAAGAAAATGAAATCGAAGTTTCGTGGGAAAAACAGCACGTCCATCAGCTGGAAGAGACCGTCAGCAATGTTAACTCGTCTTACGATGATCTGTTAAAACAAAACTTGGAAATTTCACGAAAACTTTCAGAAATGGAGAAAGACCAACAACTGGCAGACGAAGAGAACGCTCGTCTGAGATCCGAAATTAAGACCGCCTTTGCAAACCTACGCGGAGGCCATGGGTTCAAAATCGGAGATGTTGTTGAGTTGAGCAACCCCTATCACCGAGATCACAACACACCGCAGGTCTTACCCCCTTTCAAGGTAGACAAGCGCTCATCTGATGGTGTTTACCAAGTTACTCGCGCAACCGATGGACTAACATTCAAGCACATTGAAGAACAATTCATTAGGCATTATGCTCCGTATCCTCCGGGAATGGAGGCTGTTTGCAATATTGGTGAATTTGGAATTGAGAAGGAAAGATTTGTGCCATGTGAAATCGTCACTTACGCTGCCAAATCGTCGCATGGAGTCATGATATTGCAGGGTCAATACAAAGTTCGTATTCATGCGTATCAGGAGATTAAAGAGCATGATGCGGAAATTCCAGTCTGGAAGGTTATGGGAAAGAGATAATTGCTCAGCTCTTTGCAATGTACATAATGTAGCAAAGAAAATGCGTTTTATTACATGGTGTTTCATTTCATCAAAAACTATCAGTTGCATATTATGAATTCTTGTGACTACCCTCAATCTTTGAAACAAATAACGAGCAACAAGTGTGAAATTGTGACGCTCATGCAAATTCCATCATTCTTTTCCATTCCATTGACTGTCTCTAAAGAGACATTGTTTATCTTTTCTACGATATTTCTAGAGAAGCTTTAATAAGATCTCCAAGACTAAAGGAGAATGAACAAATATGGCTGTCCGGTCATCATTTCACTATTTCAATCGTTTTTGCAGCTCTCATCATCATAATAAAGTTCGATATCCTTGGGTATGTTTTGAATGTTTCGCATCTTTTGGATTTATGCCCACAATTTTTGCAAGTAAATGGGAAAAAGTATGGTGTTCGTTATTCTCTGCACTGGGGTAATTGACAGGAGATAGTTGAACTAGGTGCTCATTGTGTTGACAACCACTTCCAATAGTTGTTGTCAATTCAGTTCACTCGTGATAACTGTTCCAAATCCCGTGACCGTGGTGTGAGTTGTGCAAGCATTGCCTGAAACAGACGTGAGTTACAAACAGAATGTTCAATTTTTTGATTCGTCTGCAATATCCCCAAAGAAGGCGTTTAGACCATTTAAGAAATTCACTCTTCTCATAATGCAGGTACGCATGAAAGACATACAACCTGTACATTTTTGAGTCTTAAACTTTAACAGAAATCAAACCTATGACACAGACGAAAACATGCAAATTCCCCTTTCGAGTCCCCACAATTTAACCTGAATTTTATTTTCAACACGAAAAATGAATCAATATCTTCAATCAATGCCGACAAAACAGCCATCGTTCAAGTCATCACCAAATTCATCAATTTCAATTGCACTGACCAGACGGAGAATTTCCATTTTCCTTTCGAATTACAAACTAGGACTTTCATATTGTTTACCGGAAGGGATAGCAGTAGACGAAACCGGATCTTGAGTGGAAAGGAATGCTCTCGAGGTGAACCGATCGAAGCAAAGAAGTCCGAAGAGGAGGTATGTGAACGAGCAGCAGGCGCTAATTTGATTATTTTTTTTTCAGAAAAAAAAAATACAGAAGTAAGAGGATATCTGCATATAATCAAAGCAACAACCGAATAGGAAATTTTTACTCACAGAACCATAGAAGAAACCATCTGAAACACTACTGCGCTTTGAGGAACCCCCGAGTCCCCATAATTGTTGTTGTTAGCATTCGAATGTTGCGCTGGGTGACAGTACGTTACCGTACTAATGAAGAACAACAAGCAAAATCTCATCAAAAACCCCTTCAGCACCTTGAAATTTTTCATAACATACTTGTCTAGCTCGATCATCAATGCCAATACACTCAGAATCAGCCCATAAAATCTTAACACGGTGTCTCGCCTCGCCCCAAAGTACGGATTGTCGGAATAACTGTCGGCAACAAACTCCACCATGGATATGTAGACGACATTCGCCGCTGCAGCCAATGCAATGAAGCACACAGTTACTGCTTTCAGCAATCTCAAGGCCACGAGAATTTGACGGGGGGTGAAACAGGCGCCAACCAAGCCAACGATCCCGCGGACCAATGATGCGGTGAAAGACTCGTCATTGGGGTCTACATCGATGAATTCAGTGCGGAGCCGTCTGTTTAGGCCCGAAACGTTGATGGCTTGCTTTTTGGAAGAGCGGTGACGTGGTGCTGGTTCAGGTTGAGAAAAGGAATCATTTATGGCTTCGGAGGCGTAAGTCGACTCGTCGGCGTAGGTGGATTCGTCCACTTCGCTACGAGACATGTTTATTGTGGTAAGAAGTAAGTGGAGTCTATTCTTTGAACTCTCCCCCCAGAACACTATAGGAGATAAGTCAAGATATATGGTAGTAACGAAAGCGGTGGCTTAGTAAGGCGGGATAGATCTAACGACAGCAAGGTTTGTTAAGCCGCAAATTTGACGGCTTTGGCCATCGTCACTCTGGCGTATGGGGGATAAAAGGTTTGCTGGATTTTCGGACGATATTCACCCGTAAGGTTTCGATAATTATGTTTGTGCGAAGCATTGACGATATGTATCTAATCCATGTAAATGATTGAATAAAGTTGATAGTCATCACAAATCAAAAGGCTTAAAAATATTTTGACATTCGTATTGAAACGTCTCAAATGCATGAAAGGGCTATAGTGATTTTTTTCCGTTATCATTTAAGACTATGCTTGCACAAGAATTATCTAATTCAAAAAGAGATGTTCTACACAAGAATGAGTAGTTCGCCAAAATATTATGGTACTTCCTTCATCTTACCGTAATCACTAAGATGAAAGAAATCCTTGAAATCGATGGAAGCCGAAGATGACCAAGGACAGTCCTTCCAATGCGCTATGAATGATCACATATTATAATCACAAATAATAATGAGATCAATTTCTTTCCCTATGGAAGATTGTGGACCGGCAACATTATTTTGGTGATATTAGATATTTCAATTACATGATCATAGACTAAAAATAATGGTGATAGTTAATCTTGGTCCCTGTGGAGTGCATACTGAAATAAATATTGATTTCAATATATTCATAGAAACATTTTCAATCAGTGAGTTTCAAGGCATTTTTGCTTTTAGACATGTTGCTTAATTTCTGATAGACTAATATAAAACATAGTGTTGCAGCAACATTTTTGGTTACATTCATCCTGATAAGAAATGATGAACTTCTAGTTACATTGTGCCTTTTTTGTCACAGTTTTTCTTGTTTTGATCCACACCATCATTTGTCCATCTTTTCTTAGATAGAAGTACTGATTCCCATGTATTTTCTCCACACAAGATTGATACCAAGCAATAAAATAATCACAACAATGGCAAAGACATGTTATTTGTGGAAGAAAAGGCTTGGGGCACAGGCAAAAAGCTCCCCTGCTGTTGTGGATGCCCATTTTTCAAATAGTGAAAATAAAAAAATTGAAGGACCTTGTTTCTGTCCAAATCAATGAAACCACCCATGGAGGCCAGACATTGAAATCTGTCTTTTTGTGTCACCATCCAAGGAACTATATTGCTTCAGAAAATTTTGTGTAATCCTCCAAGAAGGCCCAGAAGATGAATTGTTTGAAAAAAACAGTTCTGCCAATATCTCAAAAACAAGAAAACAATGAAATTGAGGATATTGATGGTGCTGTGTTTTCAACAGGAAATTAGAATGAAGACATCAAGTTTGTGCATAACCAGGGCTTGATGGTAGATGATGACAACAAGTCAGCCCCTGAAAATATCCCAACAGACTAAGTCTCTTTTGCTGAACTTTTTGAAGATCAAAGTCAAGGGGTATGATTGAATTGATCAGAGGGCAACTTTTGTTCCAATTGATCAAAAGCTGGCATTCCAAGGTGGATGGAGGCCAGCTAACAAACCTTGAGATATTCAAAAAGGTGTTGCCATATGATTATTACCTGAGAGTTATTGTCTAAAGCACTTCTGATGCATTAAAGGATTTTAAGCAAGCTCCTTTGAAAGAAGGAGAGTTTCTTCATTACTTTAGGATATGTCTCCTCATGTCAACTTGCTCATGCTTGTTCACAAAAGATTTCTGGTCATCAAAGCCATTTGATGAAAGGATACAAGCATGCCCACACAACCTTTTGGCCTACATGTCAAGAAATCGATTTGACATCATCACAAAGGAACTCTGAATTACAAATGTCAATCCACTATGACATCGTGACCGCTTCTGGGAGGTATGCCAAGCCGTAAAAGAGTAAAATGATCACATGACAAGTATTTTCATTCCTTCTTGGGCCATATGTCTTGACAAAAGTATGTCAATCTGGCACTCCATGTTTACGTTCCAAGGATGGGTTTTCTGTCCTCAGGAACCTCACCCATTTGGTATTGAATATCATTAACTGTGTTGTGGTGAGAGTAGGATCATGTTGAAATTGGATATGGTGGAAGGGAAGGATCATCGAAATGAGTTTCAGAATGTGAATTTGAGAAGCAAGGTGGGAAAACTGTTGTCCTTCTTTTGCACATGCGAAAAATGTATTTTTCAACCTGACAGTATGTTATTTTGGATTCTGGCTTTTGCGTGCACAATGGTATTGTCGAATTGAAAGGTGAAGGAATTTTTGCAGGTGCACTTAATAAAAAAGGAAATATTGGCCTTCAAAAGTTCCTGGTCATGCATTTGAATCACATTTCAGTTTGAAGTCAGTTGGAGACGCAGACGTTGTTAGCAGAAAGTTAAACAGGGTGGAATATTTCATCTGGGGAATGAAAGAGCCCAACTATGTGATGAAAATCATGGGAACTGGTGGCACATTTGTGACAGAGCGATGCAAAGAGGCTCCTTGGAAGTTGGTTGATGGCAAGGAGTCACCATGGCGAAATTCCACTACACAAAACCCTTTCACTGGCATTTCCACTACCATCACATTGTTGATGATCCCAACAATTTATGCCATGCATTCCCTAGCATTGAGGACATTTGGAGGACAAAATGGTGGCCTACAAAGGGTGTTTGCATTCTTGAATTCATTCTCTGAGGTCAATACTTACTTGGCATTGTGACATTTTGTTTAGGATGATGATTGAACTTTAACCTATTTGAACTTCTGTCAAGATCTTGCATGGCAGGTAATTGACAGTCCAATCCTCTCCAATGAACAAAAGAGAAAAGAAAAAGCAAGAAGGAGGCTTGGAAGGCAACATAGGTTGGTTACAGCACCAAGACATCCCGACAGATGGGATGGGAGGGCATGGACATATGGAGCAAAATCTAAGAACCAACAACTTGCTTGTAAGGGCGTAAATGGAGTGAAGCACTATGAAAAAATCCCCTGCAAAATTCGCACCTACTGCATGTCTGCCTCTGCAAAGTGGATGTGCCACAATTGTTATATGAAACACGTGATTCAATTAATATTTGAATGATCTTGCAATGAATTCAAATCAATACATTTTTTTAATTTGAAGTTTCATTTTTCCAGTCTTTGGTGCAAAAAATTTAAGAAGCATACAGTCATTTTTACATTTCCAGAATCCTTGTGGAATTTTGCATTAGATAGAATTTACAAAATATTGAACATATTTAAAAAATGACCCTAGATGTAGGACAAATCGATATCTATATGTGTTGCATTTTTAAGAGCTGATCTGTGATAGTTAACTGTCACAGATAATTTTTGTTACAGTTAGTTATCATTATTGTGTAATGTAATGGTGTATAGAAATAAATAGTAGCTGAAAAAGTTAATAATTACATATATTAACTGTGATAGTTAACAACCAACAATATTATTTCTGATAATTAATAGTAGATAATATGGGCCGTACATAACTATAACAAATAATATTGGTGATAGTTCCTTGTGATTCCACATAACAAGAAAATAAATTGCAAAAAAGCATCACCATTCCATTGCCTTTATGGCAGCCATTGGGTCATTTTAGCAAATTCAATTTAGGGTTTTCAAAATAATTGTGATCATATTGTAATAACATCACATCCTGAATGACCACATCTGATCATGTCCACTCCACCCATCACATTTATGATTTGTATGAGAGTAGTAGATGTCACTTCACTGCAAAGACGTACTCTACACCCATTCCTCCTGATTCTGACACATATGTCATACAGGACAATTTTATATGCTACTACCTGAAAATGATCTTCATTGCAAATAATGTGGCACTTACCTCTAGGTAGCACCATATTTAAAAATAGTCAAGACCCTGGTTTGTTTCCAAGAGTACAATGTACAATCCTTTGCAGAATCATCAAATATTATCATTATTATGATTGAAATTCACAAACCATACCAAAGTATATCCCTGAATCACATCCTAATATAACATATCCTGGTGCATCACTGCTCATCCACACCCATCGCCTCAATCTCAATTGACTGAAAATTCAGATGGGTATGCAATCAATTTCTGTGCTCCACTGGTCATCCACATCAGTACTATCAATCCTCTCCTAAGGAACCATTTAATGGTTATTGAGAATATCAATCTGTTTCCAGTGCAAAAGGATACAGGAAGATGTCAAATCACACTATAGAAACGCAAAATAAATTCAGCCACCAGGGCCACCACTCAATAAAAAATCAAATTCATAATGATGAATAGAAGTCAAGCAATGTCCAGTATACAGTGGCAGCTTTATTGGCTCATCTTCACTCCTCTCTCTCTCTCCATATCTGCTTGCTCAAACCCAAGAACAGAAATTAGAGGTGCCTGTTGTCCTCATGAACAGCAAAGGAATTCAATGGTCTCACCATCAATAGTGATTCAGGTAACCCACACACCTTTGTAGTGAAGTAGATCAGTGCAATTTAAAATTGAACTCTGAAAATCATAACTTTACTCTTTGACTCCTCCCCAGATGTATCAGCTATGTATCATTCCTCCTAAACAATTCTCCAATGTAATGAAAGGTTTTGAGATGTCCACACTCACCTAATGGAGAAATTTATCTGTTAGGTTACTTCTTTGTAAGAATACACATTATTGGCTGGATATTGGAAGACTCCTTCTAGAACCTGTTCCAAGGACTGATTTCTCTCTCCAGCTCTTTGTCCCACTATCTAGGGACCAGCGTATGAAAACTAATGAACTCCCACTTTTACAAAAACCTACTGGATGGATGGCAACTGAAGGTTTCACAGCAATGATGAGGGCATATGTAATTTCTAATTGACTGAAAGATTTTATTGCTTTCAATAAGTTTCAAGCATCTACAGGTTCTCCAGTGATACTTACTGTTTTGAATTATTCTGAGCAGCACAGGGGAAATCATATTTCTGAATTGAAAATGGAAGCTCATTGGTAAAGAATTCATTGGGTTGTATTACCCATGGTGTGTTGGTTTTAAGAGCTATGTATGGAGCTATGAAATGTTAATTGTCATCCTCCATGTTGAATTTTGGAAAAAGTGTATTATTGATTGGGTCTTGAAAGGAAATGGTGCAATCATGTAGGATCTTTCACCACAATTCGGAAGAGGCTGTCCAATATGGCTTTTGCATCAATTGAACAGGCTCATGGATGGGAAAAGAATCATATGGATTGGGATCCCAAGCACACGATTCCTCCATTAATCTGTCTTTGTCAGGACATTACAAACTTGATCATTTCAGAGGCAGTGAATGTGAAGATCCACTCTGGAGAGTTTATTCTTAGTTTACCGATGAAACAAATGAAAACCTGTTGTCAGGGGATCAACACATTGAAAGGCAGGATATTTGTCCCGTACAATTTTCGACCACATGGAACTTTGCATACACCATCCTTCAGACATTGACAAAATGCTGCCAGATATTATATGGCATTGATTGATAACTAGTCAGGCAGAATGAATTGCAGTACTCATTATTTTCAGACTATCTGGATTAGATGCATTCTTCACACACTTTCAAAAAGAACTGGTTGCCTCTTCTAACTTCCTGGTGTTGGAGGTTGGTTGAACAAGTTGATGAATAGTGAAGCATTTACAGTACTTTGTTTACTTGATTTTTGTTTGGCACATTTTATTTTAGTACAGTTTTTGGCTTCAATATAGCAAAACTTGGAGCAACATTCTTTGGTTCTATGTTTCATCACTTGACATCACTGCCACTTTGAATTTCAGTGGATGGATGAAAAGTTACCACAATCAGCCAGTGATAATTGTATAACTTTGCATGGGGGAGATCAGGTGGGCCTACAGACTAGAACAAATAGAAGCATATATTTCTGTACAACTGTTTTGTCATTTAGAGGTTACATATATACAACTCAGTCTATTTATTGCTACATTGAATACACAACTATTTATTTGATTTGCTTCTTTATTGCATTGTTCAACCTTGTATGTCTTCTCTATCATTTAGTTCCTTCCCATGGTTATCCCTGGTAACTAGATCTAACACATGTTCATTCTCCTCTTCTTCATAATTGTTAGATAGTCTCACTTGGTGACTGCAATCAGGTACAGTCCTTTCCACAGGTTCCTGAATACATATTACATTGTTGACATTCACAATATGGACTGGATCATAACTATTTCTTGGATCTCCAATCACATGGTCAGACACCAGCATATTATGTAGTATGCAAAATGAATTAATTGGCACCAATTCTTTTGAGCAATTGAAATGCATGTTCTACATCCTTCCTTGCAGACTCTTCCCACCTTTTGAACACTTTGTTTTCTTGATTAAGTGGATCTTTTACTGTATTGACAAACCTGGAATATAGTGTGTATGTCCTACCTACCAGAATAAACATCTCATTAAAAATCTCTCCACCTAGCTGAAAAGGAATAACTCCAGATTGCTCCTCAATACTATGAATATTTCCATCTACCAAAAACTCATGAAATGGAAGAAGGCCATGTTTGTTGATATCATTGTGACTCATGCAGTATACATATAAAGGATGTCAGAAGAACACGTGAAAATTGCACATAGCTTCAAGAGCGGAACGCCATCACGTTGAGAAAGCCATAAGGAATGGTGAGTTCGCATAAAATTCACTTCATTAATTTGATTGTAGCTTGCCAATGTCCTCAATGGATCACTATGTGATAACACTATCATAACGAGTGCCCTAACTGTTGTGTCAATCGGCATGGCAGTTCATGGTAATTGGTATTCATCATAATACATTGATGAATTCGCTACATCGGAAGCAAGCAAAAAGGGGATGCAAAGAGCAGACGATTCCAGAAAAGTACTGAATTGAGAACAAAGCTAACGCTGAAAAATGTTATTGATAGCATTTTTACAGAGGTCAGGAAACGCTTTCGCTGCCAGAATCAGTATCGTCTCCGTTCGTTTATGCTGAAACAGATTTTTCAATGCTCGACACTTTGGCAGATCAGCAAGTAAATGACAACCAATCGATTGGACGCTGCCTTCATCTGGGTTATCCTTCATTGCTGATAGAACTCTTTTTGCCAAATCCAAATGGAATCGTTCGTTCTTCTCAACTGTCACCACCATACGAAGAAAAGAGAAAGCGGAAGCAACGAGTTCCGGGATCTCAGAATGGATTTGCATGGAGTTCATCGCTATCGAAATAATATCTGATTCTCTAACCAATTGTAATGCACATTCACTTGCCTTACAAAGCTCTTCCAATAGACCAAAACAAACTTCTATAGTAGTAGATTGTCTGAATAATTTTAGAACAGATAGGATAGTCGAAATGATAGAATCTTCAACCAACATTTTGTTTAACATGCCATTCTTTGATGCAAGGCTGAAAAGTGCAGCGATCGCAGCATGGGCTAGGTCGGCACCTTTTGCAGTCTTCAACACCTTATGAAGGGTCGGACCCGCACCTTCATGTGACAACACCATTTTCCCTTTTGACGAAAGAGACACATTTGTGAAGAGTCCACAAATTGAATAAACAAGTTCGGAATTGCAATGGTTGTCATCCGCTAACTTCACAAGGAGAGAAAGAATATTTGAGTACTCTTCCGATTGCAGTTCGAGAATTGATTTGATTGTCCTAGAGGATACTACAATCATGTTTTGCAGATACGCGCTGCAACAAATACGACACGAACAAAAATTTTATGAGATGTCAAGTAAACAGTGTTTACGAGCTGTTAGAAGTGGCATTAGTAATAACATACCTCCCTTCGCAAATAATTCCAAACTTTTTCGGATTCTTATACATCGACCTAATTACGGCGTCTACCGTTTTAAACTTGTTCATCGATTGACAGCATTTCGCATCATACGACAAAGAACGGAAATATCCAATGGCCATTTGTTGTAGTTTTGCATACGCATGATGTTTCTCCATTGCCGCCAAAACTAATGAAATACATCCAGCTTTTACAGTTTCGCAGCATAGAGAAGGATCAGCCCATGCAAGCTCCGCCAACGTAGCTATTGCTTCTGCTTGGATGAGAGATTTTTCCTTGTGATTTGTCATTGCGTTGGAAAGCATACCAATGCCTCCAAAATGAGAAATAGCCGTGGCCTCATTCCTGCTCGAGATGAGTTTTCTTAGTTTAGCGAACATTTTGCCTTGAACCTTTACATCGCGAAGCCTTTGCAGTGCTGTAAATATTAATTTTTCAATTTTGTGTACGGTTGGATTGCTTTCATTTATTTTGTGCCCTTTCTTTCGTCGCTCTCTAAGTGTGTGGACTTCATTAGCAGAGCGTTCTTTGAAATTAGATACTTTGCGGCCGAAAGTGACACGACACATGATGTCAACAGTATCAATGTCTGCAACTAATGCTACTTCTGGATTCACTTTGACGTGCATCAATTTACAACCAACAATTGCGTCCAACAACGGAGATGAGATAAAGTCTCCATCTTGACTGAATTTTGCTACATAGACGAAACGATACATTCAAAGTAATGAGATTTTCGTCAAACTAACCAAGAATGTACATTGATAATTTTCTCACCTGTTTTCGAAGCAGCTGGTGGTAGATTCGGTTCATTCAATCTGAAGTTGTTCCGTTTCTTTGGATAAGCAGACGTATCATCCAGTTTCAAATTATGGAGCCTTTTGCAACTCAAGCACCTCTTGGGAATATGTTGCATCTGGTCCAAAACATTAATCCGACCGCAATCGAGAGTAACTTTCGTACCATCTTGAGAAGGCTCAGACTCCAAACCCGATGCCAAAGTGGATTTGTTATGATTCGTTGCTATGACATGAATGTGTTCCTTTTTGACTTCGTTATAACCTCTACCGCCTCCTTCAATACCCGTCACTTCCTTGTCTACGCCGACTCTTTCATGGTTCAACATACAGCACAGATGAAATGTCTTTCGGCAGTCCTTGCAACGAATCAATGCGGAACATTCATCATCGCAATCACCATTATCATTTTCGCTACCAACACCGTTGTTATTCGCACCAATGGTACTCGGATCTCGATTCCAATCACCACCGCAATGACAGCACTTTTCGTCGCAAATTAAAATGTACTCTTCTCTTTTTGGTCGTCCACGTGATCTTCGTTTGGGGGCATTTGACAGTAAATCGGTGTCTTCAAATAATGGGAGACTTGGGTTGCGACTATTTGCTATTGTTGAACACTGAGACGGAATGGAGTGGGGCGTAGCCCTGATGGGAGAAGTAGCGGCGCTGTTCTTCACTTTCTTATTTTCGGCATCAATTCCATAGGATTGCATGTTATCGTATCCATCTTTATCACGAAATGAGAGTAGCGGAACTGATAAAAGTGGTCGTAATATCTTCTTCAAAGGAACAGGAGATGGAATACTGCTTTCTTCACTTCTGCAGAAACTCTCGTCTTCATC
>JACCDI011584524.1_pt1 | contig 12354 bp, 10 predicted proteins | sample 7442791 | NCBI WGS metagenome assembly JACCDI01 (sample SAMN15323434, study PRJNA562643) | freshwater metagenome | isolation source: river surface water | place: USA:Blue River Watershed | collected 2017-08-15
CCCAATACTTTCGGATTGCCAACAACCGCTTGAAACAGACGTCCAATACGACCGCGTTGCACAAAATGAGTATCAATAACCACATCGTCAATCAGACCCAAACCCGAAGTAATTTTTAAAATTTTTATAATTTCTTACATCTGTGTTTTTTTAATGTAATACTATGTCAAAAGTAATCATTCACGGTGGATTCTTTTCTGAATCTTCCACCAATCACGAAACAAAAGTGGCCAAGCAAGAAGCGTTGTTGCGGATTGTAAAGGATTCGTACGCGTATTTGCAAACGCATTCAGCAGTTGAAACTGTGGTGTATGCGGTTTCGTTGTTGGAAGACGATGCGTTGTTCAATGCTGGAATTGGTTCGCAGATTCAAAGTGACGGAAAAATCAGAATGAGTGCCTCGTTGATGGATGGTACGACTGAGAAATTCAGTGGCGTGATTAATATTGAAGAGGTAAAAAATCCAATTCAAGTAGCACAAGTGTTGATGAAGGAAGACGATCGTGTGTTGGGTGGAAGTGGAGCAACTAATTTTGCACGCCAGCATGGGTTTGAAGTGTTTTCGACCGAAATTGAACAACGACGAAAAGAATACGAAGCGAAATTGGCTTCAACTGGGACTGGAACTGTGGGCTGTGTAGCCTTGGATGCAAATGGAAATTTAGCAGCGGCAACATCGACTGGAGGAAAAGGATTTGAGATTCCGGGTAGAATTTCGGATTCGGCTACTGTGGCTGGAAATTACGTGAATCAACATTGTGGAGTGAGTTTGACTGGAGTAGGCGAGGACATAGTAAGTGGAGCCGTTGCGGCCAAAATTGTCACTCGAGTAACCGATGGATTTACATTAGAAAAAGCTTTTGAAAAAACCTTTGCCGAATTGAAACCGTACGATGGTTTTGCTGGAGCGATAGCTATTGATAAAAACGGAAATATATTTCACTTAGACTCACATCCAAGTATGGTTTTTGCGAGTTTTGATGGTGAGAAGGAAGAGGTTTTTGGGTAAGATATGATAGAATAAAAAAAGACCTGACAGGTTTCCAAAACTTGTCAGGTCTTTTTCATGTTTGTAACAATTAATTTTTTATGATGAATTTTCCAGTGTCTACTATTTTTCCATTAGTTCTTACTAGAAAAAAGTAAAATCCAGCTGGAAAATCGTAGTTTTTAGGGTAATCTTTCTGTGTAGATTCAATGGCAAATGTGTCTAAGAGTTGCATATTACTGTTGAATACTTCGATGCTACCTTGAACAGAATAATTTTCAGGTAGTTTGAAATTCAATGTATTGTTAGTGCTATTTGGAACAGGATAGACCGTTATAGAGCCATCAACTTTTGTAAAACCAAAGGCGTCCAAGGGTAGTTCGCCACATAAATTGTAAACTGTGGTGATTGGATTGTTGGCATTTTTGAGAATTAACTTGGTTCCGTTGGGAGTAGTAACAATAGGTCGGTAGTCATCATAAAACATCACAGGTAAGCAATCAGTGCAACCAACGTATTGTCCGTTATTGTCTTCAAAAAGGAGTGTACCATCGGTACGGTATACTTTAAATTCAGTATTTACATTGTTTACCATGACAAATTCAAGGGTAGAATCATCACAATCAAATAGACTTTTGGTGATGTAACCGATTTTGTAATCCATCAATGACAGCGGTAAAGTATAGTCAAGATACAAAGTATAATCTGAATTGTACAAGGTCATTTTTGAATTGGAAGTATCAATAAAAATGAATTTATAATCGTTATTTCCAATGTTTGAAAATTGAGCATAACCAATTTCATTAAAAACATGATCGGTTGTGATTTGTGCATTCGAATAAAACGATATAAAAAATACAAGAGATAAAATAGCTTTCATATGATGAATTTTAATTTTTGTATAAAAATACATCATTTATTTTAATTCATTGAATGCAAAAGCCCCGACAAGTTTGTATACTTATCGGGGCTTTTTTATTCTACCACTTTTTATCGTTTGATGACTTTTGTCGTAAAACTGCTGCTTTCAGTAGTAATTGTGATGAAGTACATTCCGCTGGCTTGATTCGATAAGTCGATGGAATCTGAATTGGTTCCGCTGGTTTTGTCCATTTGGGTTGATGAAATGGTTTGACCTTGAATGGTAGTTACGATTACGGTCACTTTTTCCGCATTTTCTAAAGTATAATCAATGTTTACGATGTCGTTGGTAGGATTTGGATACACACTAATGGTGTTTTCTTCTAAAGTAACCGTTTCATTACTTAGCGTTGAACTCGGGCAACTTACCGATTGAAGTGTGTTCATGGCAACCCAAGAACCTATTCCGAGTTGGCCTTCCATTCCGCGGCCAGCCGACCAAAGTCCGCTTGACGTTTCCATTGCTAACGAATGACTATCGCCTGCAGAAATCAAAAACCAAGTGTTATTTGTTCCTACTTGATTGAGTGTATTGGTTGCAGTGTTGTTTCCCAAAGCCAATTGACCGCTGCTATTGAATCCACCCGACCATAATGTATTGTCGTTTTTGATGGTCAATGAAAAGGTATTTCCAGCAGAGATGGCGATGTATTGCGTAACTGTTCCTGCATTGCTAAAACTGATTGGAATCATGGTGTTGGAAGCGGTATTCGTTCCGTCGCACAATTGACCGTTGGTGTTGTTTCCGAAAGTATACAAGATACCAGATGCATCTAAAGCCATACTGTGATCCCAACCTGCAGAAACTTCAATCCAGTTGTTGGCAGATGAAACTACTATTGGAACTAAGCTATTGGTATTGGTTCCGTTTCCGAACTGCCCAAAAGTGTTGTTTCCCCAAGCGTAAATGAATCCGACGTTATCTATGGCCAATGCATGTTGGTTTCCTGCATCGATTTTTACCCAGTTGGAAGCAGTTCCGACTTGTACAGGTAAATTTTGATCTATGGTGTTGTTGATTCCGAGTTGCCCAACACTATTCAAACCAAACGACCATAAGGTTCCGTTGGTTTTGATGGCCAAGCTAAAGCGATTTCCAGCAGAAACAGTTAGCCAATCGGTTGCTGTTCCTACTTGAGTAAGGTTGGCTGTGGCCGAATTGAAAATTCCGTTACCCAATTGTCCGAATTGTCCATTTCCCCACGACCAAAGTGTTCCGTTGGTTTTCACGGCTAATGAATGTACGTTTCCTGCTGAAACGGTGGCCCAATCGTTGGCAGTTCCGATTTGTACGGGTAGATTTTGATTGGCTAAGTTTCCGATTCCTAAGCCCAATTTGTTGCTGTTTTGTCCCCAACCCCAAAGAGTTCCATCGGTTTTGATTCCGAGTGAAAAATTCTCACCAGCCGAAACCATGCGCCAGCAAGTGGTGCCTGGTTGAGAAAATACGTTTGTTGCAAATAACAAAGTGATAACGAGTAATTGTAATTGTGTTTTCATGATATTTAAGTTTTAAAGGTTAATTCAACTTTATATCAATAGACTTTTTAATTTGTTACCCTTGTTATGAAAAATATTTCTTAAAACATTTAAAATAGTTTGAGACTGTAAGACTTTAAGACTGTAAGATTGTTTAATGTGGTTTAAAATGGTTTAAAGAAAGACTATTGTGATGGTCTGTTGAAATACAAAACGCCTTTATTAGCCCCGACCTGCCTGCCGGCAGGCAGGTTGAAGCGGCATCTTTTTTATTATTTTACAAGAAAGCCCTTCGACTGCGCTCAGGGTGACAAAATAATAAAAAGATACAGCGAAAAGCGGGACGAGTGTTGATGGAGCGATAAATTACTGTTTCTGATTGCTTCGTTTTGAGAAGCTCTCGCAATGACAAAAACTATTGATTAAGCACCATTTCAAATTGTTCTACGGTGCGATTTAGATTGATTTTATGTAGAAAAGTGATGGTTTCACTGTCGGTGTTATCAATGTTGATGAGCGAAATTTCTGAGTTAGGATTGGTTTTTTGGACTTCATAGAACAGTTGTTTTCCAATTCCTTTTTGTCTAAAATCGGGATGCACGGCAAATTGTTTGATTCGGCCAGTAGTGATTACGAAAATGATATAACCGACGCAATTTCCTTTAAAAAATGCACCGACTGATTGGTGTAGTTCCAGATTTCGATTAATGGATGAAAAAGTGTTTTGATAGGTTGGCTGATGGTTCCAAAACGGAAGAAAATCGCTTTCATCAAGGATGTCAATTCTTCTAAAAATGTAAGGTGAAGCAACTTTGGGAGCATTGACTGTTCCCTTAAAACACGAAACTTGCTTAGTAATGTGATAGCCTAATTTTTGATAAATAAAAATGGCTTTAGTATTTTTAGTAATGACTTCCAGTTGGTGGTGATGAATGTTGTTCTTGCTGAGTAATGGTAGTAAGTAATCGTACATTTTTTGAGTAAAATGGTTGCCTCTAAACTCAGGAATAACACCTGTTCCAGCGTTGTACGAAAGCATTGCGTTGTCTTTAGAATCAATTCCGGTCAGTATAAAGGCGACGAGTTTTCCTTCAACTGAAATTCCGATGGAATAGTCTAGAAAAATGTTCTCCGATTTGATTTTATCCAACAAATTCATTGGACTCAATTGTATCGGAATGATGTAATCGGCAAACGCCAAATTGAATGCGTTTGCGATGTCTTCAATAGAAAAAGTTTCTAACGTATGCACTGTCATAATTCTACACTTTTACTCGATTTTGTTCGCTTTCTGAACCGGTTCCGTTGTATTTGGCTTTGTTGCTGGTATTTTTACCGAATCTATAAGAAAACGTAACAGATAGAATTCTAGTATCTCTTGGGCCGTACCAATTGGCTTCGGTGGTTCCTAAATTATTAATGGTTCCGCGAATTCGATTGGTAAAAAATACATCGCTTAAATTGAATTTTAACGTTCCTAAATCGTTGAGAATCTTTTTTTGGCAACCGATGGAAACGAATCCGAAATCGCCCACCGTAAATTGTGCGTCTACCGATTCGGATAAGTATTGACCGCTGATTTCACCGCTCCACTTTTTTGAAAATTGAATGCTATTCGTAGTATTTATGAACCAATACGTTCCTTTGGAATCTAAAATTTGATCGTACAATTGACTTTTAAAACGCGAATAATTAACTTCAGAATACACTATGGTGGTAAGCCATTTTGCTGGATTGAACCTACTTTGAACCGACAAAACGTATTGATTGCTTTTTCCGATGTTGTTGGGACGACTGTAGTAAATTCCGTCTTCAATTTCAATGGTTTCTTTGATTTCGTCTTTACCGTAACTGTACGAAAAACTAGTCGAAAGCAATTCGGTGTAATTGTAAGTCAAAGAGAAATTATGTCCGAAAGTGGGTTTCAAAAACGGATTACCTTCGTAATAGGTGAATTGATCCAACGGACTCGAAAACGGATTTAGGTCTTTATAAAACGGGCGTTCTACTCTTTTTCCGTACGAAAGATTGATGGTTTTGGTTGCTAAACTGTCAATTTTATAGCTTACATAAGCCGTTGGAAATAGCGAATTGTAATTGTTTTTAAATTCGGAGAACGGTTTGATGGGATTGCCCAATTGCTTGCCTTTGAGTTCGGTATCTTCAAAACGCAAACCGGCTTGAATATCAATTTTTTTGAATGATTGAGTGTAGTTTACATAAGCAGCACTGATGACTTCATCGTAGAAAAAGTGGTTGCTCAAATCGTAATTCGGTTGCGTTCCGTTGGCTTGAGTCGTTTTGGTGTAAATGGCATTGTTGTCGGTTTTGGTGAGACTCACTTTGGCTCCAAAATCGAGTTTGGAATTGTTTTTTAATGGAGTGCTATAATCGCTTTTTAAAGCATAAATGTTGATGGTTGAAGGAAGATAACCGTTTTGAATGTCGTTACTCGAATTAGGGCCAACTAAATCAATTACTTCGTTTTTATACAATTGATTAATGGTTGAAGAATAGGTTACGTAGTCAAAATCGGTGGTGAGTAGTTGTTCGGGTTTGGCAAATTGTTGACGGTAATTCAACGTTATGGTCCCGTTTTTGAAATCGACTTCTTCAAAATTATCAGCAGTTACTATTTGTTCGATGGTTCCGTTGGCATTGCTAAAAGTGGCAAAGTTGTAGCGTGGACTTTCGTTTATATTAATTAATCCTTTTGCAACTATTCCGATAGTACTTTTTTCCGAAAGGTAGTAATCAAAACCCAGTCGACCGTTGTACGATTGACGTTCCGATTTTAAATAGGTATTTTGTTTGAAAGTTGAAAGCGGAGTCAAATCGGGGTTTTTGAATCGGCGTTCGATGGTCAAATCATGGTAGGTTTCGGCATTGGTATAACTTAAATTAGAAAAAATAGCAAACTTTGGAGCGTTGTAATTGAGGTTGAGGTTGTCTGTGGTTCGAGCGTATTTTCCTTGACCGTAATTCAAACTTGCATTTCCATTAAAACCTCTAAGTTTACTTCTTTTGGTAACGATGTTGATGATGCCACCATTGCCCGATGCTTCGTATTTGGCTGGCGGATTGGTCATGATTTCTACTTGTTTGATGGCGTTGGAAGGCAATGATTTTAAATAATTTTCCAGTTCAGTTCCTGTCAGATAAGTTGGTTTGTCATCGATAAAAATGGTGACACCCGATTTTCCTCTAAGTTTGACATTTCCGTTTTCATCCACTGAAACTCCGGGTGATTTGGATAAAACGTCTAATGCATTTCCTCCTGCATTTGAAATTAAAGCATCAGGATTGACAATAGTTTTATCTACTTTTTGAACTACAAAAGGAGTTTTTTTGTCGATTTTGACTTCGTTCAATTGAATCGATTCGTTTTTTTTTAAGATGATTTTTGGCAATTGAACTATAGTATTTTGTTCGTTTACAACAATAGCATTACTAGTAAAATTTTCAAGTTCTGATACGGAAATGGAAATGAAATAGGTCGAAAGTTGAAGTTCTTCAAACGAGAAACTACCATCGTTTTCCGTTAAATTAGTTTTTGCAATGGTAGTTCCATCGGATTGTAATAAGGAAATTAAGATTCCGCCAAGTTGATTTCCGTCACTGTTTTCAACTGAACCTTTTATGGATGCTTTGTTTTGGGCGAATGAAAATGCAGTAAACAGCAGCAACAGTACTGCCAACTGCAAATGATTGAATGATTTCATAGCTTTTTGATTGATGATTACTTGATTAGTGTTTGTAGATGGGATTTTGTTACAAGGTGTTTTGGACTTTACGATTGTAAGACTATAGGACTTTAAAATTGTATGATTTTATGACTTTAGGACAAGACTGTAGGAGTGTAAGATTTTATGACTGTAGGATTAATAGATCTATAAAACGTCTTTCCTGCGAAGGCGGGAATCCACGTTCTAAGAATAGATTGCTTCGCCAGTCGCTGACGCTGGTGTCCCGCCTTCTCGGGAAAGAAGTAGTAGTTGAATAGTAATCTTTAGTATTTAGGTAAGTCTAGAAAAAAGACTGCAATTATGTTTTACTGAAACACAAAACGTTTTGATTAGCCCCGACCTGCCTGCCGGCAGGCAGGTTGGAGCGATATCCTCCGATGGACAAAAACAAAGGCTTTTTTGCCTGTAGTTTTTGCCAATCGGAGATAGAGCGGAAAGCGGGATGAATGTAGATTGAAAGATGGGCGAGTGCTACTAAAAAAAATCCCGACCAGAAGATCGAGATTGATTTGATTAATGCAATAGTAATGGATTAATTGATTCTAGACAACGTCATTTCCCAATTCCATTCCCATGTTTTACCGTTATCAGTTGAGAATGCTTGAGACCAAATAGGATGTTCTGGGTTGGTTGCATTCCATTGATACAAAACTAGTATTGGTTTTCCGTTGAAATTATCAGTGGCATAAAATTTTCCCATCCCATTTTCGAATGAGCCAGTTACAGGATTTTCATCCATGGTTCCATTATTGCTGTCCATCCAATATACTTTCCAGAGTTTTGTTTTGGGATTGAATAATCGAACCGCCATTCCTTCAAAAGGTGCGTTGTTGAAAGTAGAGTAGTAGTTTTCTACATTTCCTAAGCCATTGATTGCTTTTCGAAGATGAAGCTCCGATTCAAATTCAATCCATTCATTGTTGTTGTTCAATCGCTCTTTTAGCATGCGATTTTGTACTTTCCATTTGCCTTCAAGGAAATCAAAATCTTTTTCGGATGAGGTTGCTGATGGTTTGATTTCAAGTGGAGTTTCTACGTTTTGGTTCATGGTAGTTTTCTTTTTGTTTTGTCCGTAAAATGGTAGTGAGGAAGTCAATAAGAACATGAGCATTCCAATTTTTAGTGTATTTTTCATAATTATTTTGAGTTAATGATACGACTCAGTTGACGTTCGCTTTGTAAGCCTACTTTATTGGCAATTTCAATTCGAGACAAATTTGGGTTCTTGAGCAATTCGTTGATTTTTTCCTTGCGGATGAGTGTAATGAAATTATTTACAGTGATTTGTGTTTCTTTTTTGAAGGTGCGAGTAAAATTACGCTCACTCATGTTGGCTATTTCGGCCAAGTCGAATAAATTGGTTTTGAGATGAATGTTTTCGATGATCCAGTCTTGTACTTTGTGGATTCCGCTGTGGATGTGGTTTCTGAATTGCAGTAGTTCGCTTTGTTGTGCTGCATTTCCGTTGCGTCGATTGTAAACGACTAATTCACGAGCTACTAAATGGGCAAAATGGCTTCCTTTGAGTTTTTCGATGATGTGTAGCGTTAAATCGATTCCCGATGCGATCCCGGCGCTGGTATAAATTCCGCTGGTTTCAGTAAATAAGATGTTTTCTACTACTTTGGTTTTGGGATATAATTCTTGTAGCTGTTGGGTTCTTTTAAAATGTGTAGTCGATGTGATGTTGTCGAGCAAACCACATTCTGCCAAAGCAAAAGCACCAGCACAGATGCTACAAATATTGACTCCGTTTTGATGATTGTGAATAATCCATTGATGTAACTTGGTTTGCTTTTTGAAATTTTCAGATAATAAATAGGATGCGTTTGAACCCGGAATTATGAGATAATCACCTTTACTGAGTTGTACTTTTGAAAAATGAGTCACATTGCCAATGGGCAAACCCGAAGTTGAAGAGATGTTGTTTTCGAGATTGCAGTATTCAATTTCGAAATCGGCTCCATAATCGATGGCTTCGTGAATGGCTTGGTCTGGGCCAGCTAAATCCATTAAGTGAATTTCGGGCAGCAGTAAAAAGACAAATTTGGTTTTCATATCCGTTTTGTTATGTGTCAAAATTACAAACAATTGGCGGTGTAATTTAGCCATAAAGAAGACATTTTCGGCCAATGATTTTTTTAGACTGTAAGATTGTAAGATTCTAAGACTGTAAGATTTAGGGCTGTGAGATTTTTGACCACAAAAGTCACAAAAGAATATAGTTTTATCTAAATGTTTAAGGGAGTTGAAAAGATTGCAGTTGAGTGGTACTGAAAAACCAAACGTCTTGATTAGCCCCGATTGGAGCGATATACTTTTTTTTAAACCTGACAGGTTTTCAAAACCTGTCAGGTTTAAAAAAATGATAAAGCGGAAAGCGGGACGAGTGTTGTTGTAAAGGAAAAATGTGTGCTTCTGGAAAAAAAGTTTCAGGTTTCAAGTTGTTAGAAAAGAACTTGAAACTTTAAACTTTACCCGAGGCGAAGCCGAACTGTATGTAGCGAAGCGGAATAAAACTTGGAACAAAAAAATCCCAGTCATTGACTGGGATTTTCTATTGTAAGTAAGTTAAATAAGGTTGTACAAACGTTTATTTTACTTTTTTTACGATAGCTTTGAAAGCTTCTGGGTGATTCATCGCAAGGTCAGCCAATACTTTACGGTTCAATTCGATACCGTTTTTCTTAACTAATCCCATGAACTGCGAGTAGCTCATTCCTTCAAGGCGAGCACCAGCGTTGATACGTTGAATCCACAAAGCGCGGAAAGTTCTCTTTTTTGCTTTTCTATCGCGGTATGCATATTGCATCGCTTTTTCAACAGCATTTTTAGCAACTGTCCAAACGTTTTTACGACGACCAAAGAAACCTTTGGCTTGCTTCATTATCTTTTTTCTTCTTGCTCTTTTAGCAACTGAATTTACTGATCTTGGCATAATTTTTCTTGTTTTTTTGTAGCAGGCGTCCCGAATTGAATCAAGGGAACTTGTAGGCCATACTCCAAGGTTATTAAATAATTTTTAACCTAAAGAATTTAGTTTACAGTTTTCAGTCTCAGTTTACAGTTTTCACTGTTGACTGTGACTGCGACTGAATACTAGATAATTCTTAATTGTTGTTTAATGCTTTTCTCGTCTGTTTTGTGAACCAAAGCAGCGTGAGTTAAAGCGAGTTTACGCTTCTTAGACTTTTTAGTCAAGATGTGGCTTTTGAAAGCGTGTTTTCTCTTGATTTTACCAGAGCCAGTCACTTTGAATCGTTTCTTAGCACTAGATTTTGTTTTCATTTTAGGCATAATTTCCCTAATTTATTTAAATTTAACTTACTTACTGTCTTTATAAACCCTTTCAGGGTACAAAACCTTGAAAGGGTTGTTTTTTACTTTTTCTTCTTCGGAGCGATGTACATAATCATTCTCTTTCCTTCCAATACTGGTAAAGCTTCTACTTTTCCGAATTCTTCTAAATCTTGTGCTAATCGAAGCAATAAGATTTGACCTTGCTCTTTATAGATAATTGAACGTCCTTTAAAGAATACAAATGCTTTTAATTTGGCTCCTTCTTTAAGGAATTTCTCGGCATTTTTTCTTTTGAATTCGTAATCGTGCTCATCAGTTTGCGGTCCGAAACGAATTTCTTTCACCGTGATTTGCGTTGATTTTGCTTTTAATTCTTTTTCGCGTTTTTTTTGCTGGTACAAGAATTTACCATAATCCATCAATTTACAAACAGGTGGTTCAGCATTGGGTGAAATTTCTACCAAATCCACTTCTTGTTCTTCGGCTAATCGTAAAGCATCGGAAAATTTGTAAACACCTGGTTCAATGTTTTCTCCTACTAAACGCACTTCGTTTACACCACGGATTAAATTGTTAATTCTGTGGGCTGCTGTTTTTTCTACGCGAGGTTGATATCCTCTGTTGTTTCTAATTGCTATGGCTTTATAATTTTAATTAAACTTCAAATGTTTTTAATGTTTTGGCTATTTCTTCGTTTACAATAGTTGCGAATTGCTCAATTGTAACTGTGATATTTCCTTTTCCTTCTTGTCCGTGACGACGTACTGATATGGTTCCGTTTTTTTCTTCTTCCTCGCCAACTATCAGCATAAACGGCATTTTCTGCACTTCAGCGTCTCTAATTTTCTTTCCAATCGTCTCGTTGCGGTTGTCAATTAGGGCGCGAATTTCGTGATTTTCTAGCAATTCTAAAACTTTTTTCGCATAATTTTCATATTTCTCGCTCAAAGACAGGATTATAGCTTGTTCAGGCATCAACCATAATGGGAAATTTCCTGCGGTATGTTCGAGTAAAATTGCAATAAAACGTTCCATCGATCCAAAAGGAGCTCGGTGAATCATAACTGGTCGGTGTAATTTGTCGTCGGCACCTTTGTACGTCAATTCAAAACGCTCAGGTAAGTTATAATCTACCTGAATCGTTCCTAATTGCCAGCTTCTTCCTAGTGCATCTTTTACCATGAAATCCAATTTCGGACCGTAGAAAGCGGCTTCGCCGTATTCAACTACAGTGTTTAAGTTTTTATCGCGAGCTGCATTTATGATGGCGTTTTCTGCTTTTTCCCAGTTTTCGTCGCTGCCAATGTATTTTTCTCTGTTCTCTTGGTCACGCAACGAAATTTGAGCGGTGAAATTTTCAAATCCTAATGAACCAAACACATATAATACAAGGTCAATTACTTTTTTGAATTCACTATCCAATTGGTCAGGCGTACAGAAAATGTGAGCATCGTCTTGAGTGAATCCGCGAACGCGTGTCAATCCATGCAACTCACCACTTTGCTCGTAACGGTATACAGTTCCGAATTCAGCATAACGTTTCGGTAAATCTTTGTAAGACCACGGTTTGTTGTTGTATATTTCGCAGTGATGTGGACAGTTCATAGGTTTCAATAAGAACTCTTCGCCTTCTGCTGGAGTATGAATCGGTTGAAAACTATCAGCGCCGTATTTTGCATAATGTCCTGAAGTCACATACAATTCTTTTTGACCAATATGTGGAGTCACTACTTGTTCGTATCCTGCTTTTTTCTGAGCCTTTTTCAAAAATTGCTCCAAACGATCCCGCAAAGCAGCACCTTTTGGTAACCATAAAGGTAAACCTTGACCTACTCTTTGTGAAAATGCAAATAAATCAAGCTCTTTTCCAAGTTTTCTATGGTCACGGCGTTTGGCTTCTTCTAATAATTCCAAATATTC
>JACCDI011644492.1_pt1 | contig 12352 bp, 15 predicted proteins | sample 7442791 | NCBI WGS metagenome assembly JACCDI01 (sample SAMN15323434, study PRJNA562643) | freshwater metagenome | isolation source: river surface water | place: USA:Blue River Watershed | collected 2017-08-15
AGCTGTGGTTTTCCCCCTCCACACGCTACCCCCGCCCTCCCCACCATGTTTGATATACAAAGCCCCAAAAGGCACACGTACGTCTGCAACAGCGTAAACAGCCCTACAGCAGGGGTAAAGAAGGCGCTTAGTCCGCTTCGTTAAAGGCACTGGGGGCAGGGGGCTACAATGAGTTGGCACCATTGGGGAACGTATGCTGGAACTGCTTCTAATCGCTAACCTTGTAATCCTTGTGCTGATATACCTACAGCTTAGGAAAAACATTAAGGAAACAGACAGCTACTTCGCCGCAATTGACTTGTCTCTCCGTCGATTCTTTGCAAATACTGATAACGCGAAAGAAGAAAACAGCAGGAATAGGCATGATGAAATTCTGCGGCAGTTAGACAAAATTTCCTCCAGCACTGGCACGACAGCAAGAATTTTGAATCAGGTACACAACCCCAAGTCGATTGAGGATGAGTACTCGTTGTCGGAAAAAGGTTCAAAGTGGCTTCCGTAGGCAATGACTGCTAACGAAAAGGCGCATAGTTGACAGTAGGTTACGTTCTCCTCAACTAGCCCCAAAAGGCACACGTACGTCTGCAACAGCGTAAACAGCCCTACAGCAGGCGTAAAGAAGGCGCTTAGTCCGCTTCGTTAAAGGCGCTGGGGGTAGGGCGCTTGTAGGGCTTGCTGTTCCACCAAGCGCTCTCAGTGTTTTCCCACGTGCAGGCAGAAATCTGTCGCACGATTCTGTTTTTGACAATAAACTGCAAGCAATAACACCAAAAAGGGTATTGCCTTGTGAAAGTTGATGTCACCCTCAAATCTGAGAAATTGGCACACGCACGGGGTGGGGAAGTTGTCCTCTACAAGCGCGGCGACAGCAAAAAGTGGCAAGCCCGCTTCAAGCTGAAAGATTTGAAGTGGCACAGACTAGCTACCAAACAGCAAAACTTGCAGTACGCGGCGCAGACAGCCTGCGAGGCATATGACAGGGCAAGGTTCTTGTTTGAAGCCAATGTGCCCATCAGTAGCAAGCGTTTTGACGTGGTAGCAAGGCTAGCCATTGAGGAAATGGAAGCTTTAATCGCCAGTGGTAATGGCAAGAGCGTGTACAACGACTACATCACAGTCACCAAAAAATATCTCATTCCATTTTTTGGCAACTACAACCTCACAAGCATTGGCTACGAAGAGCTAAAAAAGTTTGGCACGTGGCGTATCAAAACGATGGGGCGCACGCCAGTGCTAAGCACCATAACCACCCACAACAGCGCAATGAATCGTGTGTTTGACACAGCTTTGGAGCGAGGATGGATTGCACAAGCCCAAGTGCCAAAGCTAAAAAATAATGGCAAAAAGGGCACAGCACGTGAAGCCTTTAGCCTCAGTGAATACAAGTCACTGACTAGCTACATGCCCAGTTGGATGGACAAGGGACACACAGAAAAAACCAATCAAATGCGTAGGCTGTTGCGCGACTATGTGCTGGTGCTGTCAAACACAGGCATAAGACATGGCACAGAGGCGATGAGTCTGCGTTGGCGAGACATTGAATGGATTACCAAAGACGGTGAACGCTACCTGCAGCTAACAGTAAATGGCAAGGTGGGTAAGCGCACAGCTATTGCCAGGCATAACACACAGGACTATTTGAGACGCATACAAGAGCGCACCCCCAACATTGCTCAGCTGACGTTTGATGCCTTGTTGAAAAAGAAATTGAACCAAAAGGTGTTTGTGTTGGAGGATGGCACTGAAACCAACAGCCTTGCTGGCACCTTTAGGATTTTGATGCGTGACAGTGGGTTGGACAAGGACAGAGAGGTTAAGGAAAAGCGCACCCTTTACTCACTGCGCCACACCTACGCCCACATGAGCATATTGAACGAAAGCATGGACGTTTACACGCTTGCCAAGCAAATGGGCACCAGCGTCAAAATGATTGAGCAGCACTATGGGCACTTGAACCCAGCACAAAAAGCAGACGTGATTGCAGGTAAGCGCATGGGTTCAAAGAAGAAGACTGTGGAACAAGTAGCTGTGGCAGACAAGCCCAAATTGGAGTTGGTGAAATGACAAACAAGCAAACCCTCATCAAAGAGTTGGACGAAATCGTTGAACTCACCACCAAGCAAAACTACCACTATGTGCGTGGGCGAGCTTATTTGTATGAGGGTTTTGCAAGTGTCTATCTATGGTGGCGCAAGGCAAAAGAAATTGATGGCTTTTTGGAAGAGCAATACCAGCTGCACAAAATAGGTGGCAAGGAGCATGAACAAGAAAAATTCACTCGTGTTCTGCGTTTGACTTGGCGACTGGACTGGGCAGATGAAAGCAAGGCAAAGCTGCAACAGTGGAGCAATGCACTTCGCAAAATTGATGAAGAATTCAGAACCAACAAGGACGCTTACAAGACAGATGCAAAGAAAAAGATTGTGCTGTTCATTGAAGACAAGGGAGGGCTTCGAAAGCTGATTGGTGCTGACAAATACGACTTTGACGATGATGGTAATCAAAAGGGCAAGGGTAAAGCCAAAAGCACAACAGGGCGCAGCGAAGAAGATGAGGCACTGATAGCTCAACGTCACTTGCAGTTGGGTGAAGAGTTCTTTGATAGCACCAAAGCTATATCAAGCATACAAAGCACCAAACCCATCAATGTGAACCGCAAGGGCTATGCACTGGCACTGATACGTGAAAAGGCTGGTGGCAAGTTTGATGTGTTGGCAACGCTGGACAACGAGACACAAATTCAGCAAGCCATTGTTGCCAGCTACAGACGCAACAACAGCGTTGCACCCACTGTGCTGCGATTGCTTACTGAGGTGATACAGACACAGTCCTTGCCAGTGGCGATGGAAAAGCACAGATACACCTTGCAAGACACCATCAAGCTCACAGCTGAAGATGGCAGCGTGTTGAAGTATTCACAGAACAAGCGAGTGCTGTTTCGCAGCAAGCAACAAGACATCTTGCTCAGTGAGAACAGAACAGGCTGCAGCGTAGTCACCATTGCCAAGCCCAAAGCAAAGGCGTTGGCTAGCAAGGATGACGTTTTTTTAAATGTCAATGACAGGCGTTACTTGGAGCAAGCCATCATCCAGCGTAACGAACTCAGCTTCTACACCACCAACGACAGAGACAAGGTGCCTGTGCTGCGTGACACTGAAAAGGTGGCAAGTCACAGGCTGGTTGTAGAAAACAAGGTGCTGGGCAAAAAGCGAGCCATTTATTTTTATAAATTGAGCACAGTGGGCGAACACACTCGCATACAAGCCAACATCAACGCCAGTGTGGTTGAGCCAGTGCTTTTCAAAGCTGTAGTCAACAAGCTGTGGCTTGAAAAAGTCAATGCACTTTTTGTCAGTGGTTGGCTGCGCGAGTATGGCGAACGCATTACTTGGGCAAAGCACAACATGATGAGCTTGGGCTTTGACAGCAAGCGCTTGCTAATCACGCACTATGGCGAGCGTGGCAACTTTTCCAACAAGTCCTTGCCCATAGAGTTTCCAACAGTGGGTGCAGGCAAGGCTGCTTCAGTGATGGTGCTGAGCAAGGACATATTGCCCCTGTTGAGTGGATTGGTGGACATTGACATTGTGGGCAAAGTCACCATTAGCGTGACTGAAAACTGTATTGCTATCGCATACGCCACAGAGCTTGCTGAATACCAAGTTTTTGTGCCTGCTTGTGCTGCCAATGGCAAGCGAATTAATACTGCGTTCGAGGCATATTATGCTTAAAAAAATGAATTTTTTGAAAAATATTATTTTTGCTATAGCAATTACTGTTTCAGGTAATTCAATGGCGGTTGAAATTTTGTCGAAGAAGGAAGCTCAGCGAACATTCAACAAATCTTTCAATCAATGGAGGGAGGATTCAATACTTCTTGCCAGAAGCGGTCAAGGTGAGGCAATACAAGGAAGTAAATTGAGTATAACAATGGTGGTATCTACAGGAAATTCAGTTCTCAAAGTTACGCCAGTTTATAAAGAGGATAATTTATTGAGACCTTGGAAGATTGCTGTGGCAGTTGAGCAAAATTTAGAACTTACAGAAAAGACAAAATTGCTTGGTGATGATGGGATGCGAAAACTTGCTGTCAAATGGTATAAAGAGATGATGCCAGAATATACAGTGATGACAGAATTTGACTTGCTGGGGGAAACTTTACAAATAAATTTTTCCATATTCGAATTCGGAGCTATTCCAATTATTGATTCTGTTGGCAAAGAAACAAGCGGATGCTGGCAAGGCTGTATTAAAAAATAAAGACGTATATGGCAATCGATTTAACACCACGCTGGGACAATTTCGCTGTGTATCTGCCAGCTATGCAGTTTCCATACGCTAGCGCTGTAGGCAGTAATAAGACGCTGGGAAAGAGAGCATTTCCAGAGGGCATAAAACTGACGGACTTGGATTTTTTGAATCCAGACAGCAAGCTTTGGCACTACGGTTATGCGCTGTATTCAGCTGGGCAATTTACGGATGCTCGCCCACGTGCTTGCAGCGTAACCAACAGAGACAGAGACAAAACACTGGTGCTGGGTGACAGTGGCGGCTTTCAAATTGGCAAGGGCACACTTAAAGGAACAGAGCATTTCAAAAAAGCCAAGTCAGCTGATGAAGTGTGTGACATGTGGCGCGACAGCAAGGACGTGCGACAGCGCATCGTGCGTTGGCTAGATGCCCACAGTGACTATGCAATGACGATTGACATGCCCTTGTGGGCGCGAGAGCCTCAAAACAGCAAGACGCCATTTCATAAATGCAGCATTGAGCAGCTGATTCAATTGAGCGTAGAAAACTTGGACTACATAAAAAGAAACAGCAATGGCAGCACCAAGTGGCTCAACGTGCTGCAAGGCACCAATACCAAAGACAGCAAGCAATGGTGGGACGCTGTTAAGGGTTACAAGATGGGTGGCTGGGCGCTGGCTGGCAGCGTTGGCTGGCGTGGTATCAAAGAGGATAAAGCAAGAGGAATCAAGCCAGTAAGTGGAATTGAGACTGTGCTGACTTACGCAATGATGATGCGCGACGACAATGCGTTTGAAGAGGGACAAGACTGGGTGCACGTGTTGGGGGTTAGCCAACCCACTTGGGCTGTGCTGCTGACAGCTTTGCAGCGTGGCATTCGCAAGCATTGTAAGAATCCCAACTTGCGCGTGAGCTATGACAGCGCAAGTCCATTTCAAGCTGGTGGACAGCGCCAGCAAGTGGTGCGCTATCCAAAGTTTACGAAGGACATTGCCAGCTGGGTAATGACAGCGCACGAAGCGCCTGTGAACCCCTTGTATGCTGGCAAAGGTGGCGCAGATTTCCACTTTCCCTACCCAAGCCCATTGGGTGACTTGCTAACGCTGAACCAGCTCAACGTAAGGGGTGGCGAGTTCAACAGCAAAACACTGGACACAATTGGCACCCATATACTCACCAATCACAATCTGTGGGTGTATGTGCGTGGCTTTTTGGAAGCCAACGAGTTGACATTCATGCACAAGAGTGAGGCTGACAAGGCTGTGCCTCAAAAGTTGCTGGACACGTGTGCATTCATTGAGGACTTGCTGGGTGAGGATGCCTGGCAAGACAAGCTGAAGAAAAATCATAAGATGCTTGTCAGTGTTTTTGATAAATCAAAGCAAGAAAATATGGCGTTGATTGACGAACTTCGATAGCTAAAATCAGAGAAATTTTACGATTTTAAGAGGTGTCAAATGGTTCTTATTGTTGCAGACAAAGAGTTAAGCGTTACACGTAATATCAGCTCTCACAAACGAGAAGCGATAAGAGTGCGTGGAACAGCTTTTTTGCTGTTTGACTACACAGCAAGCAAAGTGATTGCAGAGGTTTTTGAAAGCTTCAGCGCTGATGATAACTTTTCAATTGACATCTATTTGTATTCTGCGGAAGCTGGCGTGGATGTTCCATTGAATGAACGAGGATGTATCCCGTTAAATGGAGATTTAACAATTAGCAAAGGGAATGGTTCAGGCTCATTCAGAGGCGAAGCCATATTTGATAGAGATTTATGGATACAGATGTCGAGAGATATTTCAAGTTCTTCAAAAAATTCTTTCAATTTGAACTGTGATTTTTTGGATGGCGTCGTAAAAATACAAGACTCCAATAGTATTGCTTGTAGAGTTCAGATGTCAATGCTGGATTATTCATTGGACTTTACTAATTCTGTAAAGTGATATGCTGTGTCTTTGAATTTTTAATTTAATCAATATCCTTAAGGACTTTATGAGCTCAAAAGAAACAGCGGAAGCAATTATCATTGTATTGAAGCGATTAATGAAGTGGTTTTTTGCGTTTGCGGTATTTTTTCTTCTGGTGATTATCTCTTTCTATGGTTACAGTCAAATTGATGCCTACTACAAAAATCGTCCGCAAATTGTGCAAAGTCTCAAAGGTATAGAGTTGGGTGAAAAGTTCAAAGATTTTATGTTTAGGAATGCGGGTTTTGTTCTGGATGTGGATAGAAATAAAAGAGTGGCAGATGTTATTTACTATGATAACCAAGAGAAGTCTATTGCTGTTGCAATTGGAGATAACAGAGTTGTACGTGTCTTGTATGGATGTATGGAAAAATTTGAAAATACATCTATAAATGGAATTGAGTGTCGCTCAAGTGGCGATAGTGTTTTTATGAAATACGACAAAGCTATCCGTGTTCAATGCTTGAGAGATAAAAATGACAGTAATTATTTAAATTACCGCGTTTATGATTCTGTTAAATTTGGTGTTAGATATCACGTTGTATCGAATGAGGTTGTTGCTTTCGACGTAGCGAGCCCATCTGATTTCGAAAAATTAGAGGGATTTATGAACGCAAAATGGACTGAATGTGAATAAGGAAGAGAAATGCTTAAATTTTTAATTACCTCAATTTTTCTTTTGAGTTCAACTCAGGTTGTGTTCGCTAAAGAGGTATATGACACAAATATAAAAATAAAATGCACTACAGATAAGAGAAAGGTTGCTGATAAGGATGCTTTTGGTGAAGAAGTTTCAATAGATATAAAAAAAATTGATTGGAACAAGGATGCTTCCAAGCCACCAAGTTGGGGGAGCATGTCGAATATTAAAATAAAGACAGACGGTAATTTGTATGAGGCATCGCTGTTGCTGAGTACAAAACAACGTGTAGCCTTTTCTTATGTTGGGGGTTCTGAAAAGGATGGGGAGTCAGCTTCTGCACAAATTTATGAGTTAGATATGGCAGCTATGGAAATGAAAAGAACTTCTGTGTCACTTTTCAATCAGACTAATAACAAGATAACTGCAGGAGTGAGTTACTGCAAAAAGCTATGACATTAAATCAGCTCAACGGCGGCTTTCATAACGGTGGGGTTGAGCTCTATGTAACGCTGTGTAGTAGCAATGCTCTTGTGTCCAGCCAATGCCATCAACACCCGCACACCAACGCCCTTATCCGCAAGCTTGGTAATGAACGTGCGGCGTCCACTATGCGAAGTGGCGCCAGTCATTTGTGAGTCCTTGTAGAGCTTGTGGAACAGCTGGCACAGGGTGTTGGCTGTGAATCCGCGCTTAGGGTTCTTTTGTGTTGGGAACAGCGCACGTAGCGTGTCCGTTTGCGTGACAGCCTGCAAGCTTACTAGCCCAAAGCGCTGTTGCAAGTATTGGTGCAGTTCATCACGTAGCTTTTTGGGCACTAAGACTGTGCGTGCCTTGTTGCCCTTTGTTTGGGTGGCTGACAGCGAAATCTCTTCCTTAATTGCACCATCTGCCGCAAGTACGTCACAGATGCGTAGCGCGGCAACTTCCCCTACACGCATGCCAGCCATGTGTGTGCACAACAGCATTGTGCGATTGCGTGATGCGTGGGGCTGTGTGTTGCAGAAGTTCAAAATTTTGCGAAGTTCGCGTTCAGTGAGCACACGTGCTTGAGCCATTGCTTTTTCCTTAAAAGTTGTGTTTGTGTGCATAAAAGTATGTTTTCTTTGTTTTGTTTGGACAACCTCTTTTTGCCTTTGCAAAAAGTTGTTCAAATTCAATGAGATACGCGATAACCAAAGCATTTACATATTTCCTTTGTTTTGCGTGTGGCTCTTTAGCAACGAAATGCATAGCAAGCCCTACAAGCGCTTTTCAGTCCTGCCAGCTTCCAAGCTGTGCTTGACAAGTATTTAGCTTGCTGTAGGGTTGGCTATGTTGTAATTGCTGGCTTGTATGCTTAAAATACAATAGTAATGAATGAGGTAAACATGAAAGAAAAATCAATGAAAATAAGTTCTTCAAAAATAATTCATTTATCTATATTTTTCATATGTGTAGCATTGAACTTCTTTTCTCGTCCAGCTACTGAAATTCAGTGGCGCGGAATAATTGTTGTGATGCTTGGTGCATTAGTGGAAACAATTGCTTCTATGGCGATTCCATTAGTAATTCTGTTGCTTTTGTTAGTAATCAATAAGATTAGGAGTGCTGAAACAAAGCAAGAATTAATTTATATGTGTCTTTGGATATCTTCAGTCTTCGCAGTCCTTCATTCATTTATGAATATTTTCAAATGAAAAGGTGAGTTTATGAATGATTCCCAAGTTGATTGCGAACTACAAATCCAACAAGAGTTGGACGTTAAATTTGAAGCGCTATCTGATGTTCAACGCATTGAAATTAGGCGCAGGTATGACAAGGCTATGGCTATTGGCATTTCTTCTCATAAAGCCATTGAGTCAATTGAGAAGTATGAAAAGAATGCATTAATAATATCAAAGCATATATGGAGTGCCATTGGGCTTTTCGTTGTGTTATTTGTGGCATTTTATCAGATGCGTTTGTATTTTGACATTAGTGAAGGCTGGATGGTTGTGATTATTTCTGTATTGATTCATCCAGTTATAAATTTAACTTCACTCCTATCTATGGTAAGGAGTAATGCTGTTGTAAAGTCTGAGCTGAAGGCGTTGGAGCATCAATGGTTGTGTGTTTCACCTAATTTTGAACTTAGAGAATTCATAAATTTAAGGAAAAAGAATAATTTGACAGTTAGTGAACGAGGTTCGTTCCGTATGAGTGCATTGCAGTTGAAGTCTAGTATTGTTAATTTAATTTCTTTCAAATATAGTTTTTGATGTGCAAATCTTAAATTTAACCAACAGTTAGACACTACTGGTGCACTAGACACCAGCAGTTGTCACGGATTGACAATCAAACTAACTTTAGTCTGTATTGATTGCGTTATGAGGAATCCAGCAGTTCAGCACATCCCATGTGCCGCTGGTATCCCACGCTAACTGTCCGCGTTTGTTTGCATCCTTAACAATGTAGCCAAACCATTTCTGTGGATTGGCAGGATAGTCATTCTTGTGTGTCAGATAGATGTCGTTGCTTTGTTTGGCTTTGACGTGCCAAGCATGACTAAAGAGAATTTCTATTTGTGTGCTGTTTAAGTGTTTTGGTAAATTGCCTAAAGAAATGTTGAAGTGAATTGTTTGCTCTTCATCAGTTGTCTCTTTGATATTTTCAATGGTTACTAAAGATAATGGACGATAAATTTCTGGTTTGCGTACAGGTAGGTTGGTTTGGTTAGGGTATAAGGATTTGGAAAATACATTCATTGCATAGCGTAGATTTCGTTTGGCTTCTTCAGCCATCGCATCAATTTTGGTTTGCGATGCCAGGTAAGGACGGAATTTGGTATGTGCTACCAAATTGTGTGTTACCTTGCTTTCATATTCGTTAAAGAATTGACTAATGTCATCTGCTGTGTAGTTCATGCATTTATTTATGCAGAACCAAAGGTTATGTAAAAAAACCAAAGCCTTTTTTAGTTAAATTATTATAATTTTGGTTGTTCTTTGAGTTATCTGAAAATAAAGTTACTGAACTCGTTCAACATAAAAAGGAGTTCAAAATGAGTGCATTGAATGGCTTGAAATTTGTCAGCGCAAAGCGTCCCCAAAATGTTGCACCAATCGTGCAACGCCGTAACAAGTTGAGCAACAAACTATTTGAGCAAATGGAGTTGGCTCGTAATTTGGGTGAAGGTAAGGTTTATGCACCTACTTGTATGCGTAGCGTTAAAGATAAGCACACAGGCGAGCGCAAACTTGTGGAAGCAATTAAACGTGTAAAGCAATGGTGGTTCGTCGCTGAGAATGGACGAGTCTTCTTGCAAATTCGTTATGGCACAAAGCTACTGGAGCTTGCCAAAGGCAAGAACAGCATTGACGTTGGTACTGTGGGCGAGCTTTTGCCTGTGCTGGAAAGAGTTAAAAAGTGCGTTGAAAACGGTGAGCTAGATGCACAGATTGATGCCGCAAGTGCCGCTGTGCGAGAACGCTTCAATCAGTAAGCTTGCTTTGATTGAGCTTTTTTTGCCTCTGAACTTCACGCTTCATTTTTTCTAGTTCAGAGGCAACAATGTCTCGTAAGCCAATCACATCCTCAATGTCTTTCAGACTGATGGCATTGGTGCGCCACATGGCTTCATGCAACAACTTATTTCTGTTGAAAATGACGGACTTTATGTTCTCAATAAAAACTAAGTTTTCTTCAGTTTTTGGGAAGTTGTGTCCTACTACGCGAGCGAGTTCAATTGTTGTAAAGCTTTCGTATTTTTCATGTCCAAGCACATCGCGTTGTTTCACTATCGCCATTGCTCGTAGTCTGTCTTCAAGTAATGAAAATGCCACCGTGTATGCGGCAAGGTAGTCGCACCTATCAATGTAGTATTTGAGGGTGCTGTTGGCAAAGCGATGATGCTTGTACTTTATTTGTTGCTCTTCATCGCTGTCACCATGTGGGCGAACTGTTTCAGGCAGTCTATCAATTGCATCTCTTCTGTAGTCCATATGCATTCACTAAATAGTTGTATGAGAATAGTTGAAATAGTGAATCCCATCAAGCCACTGTCGCCTGAGCAAGCTCGTGTCAAAGCTTTGAAGCAGGGTGTGGCGCGACAGAAGGTGCAACTTGCTGCTGAGAAGGAGCGCCAGCATGATGCTAAACACGCTGAGCAAATGCGTACCCTTCATGCAAAAGCGTCTGGCGTGTGAGCGCCCTCATCACAAAAGTGCGAAATCACCCCAAAAACGCGGGTATTTCAGCGAAAAAAAGCTGTGTTGCAAAAATTGGTGAAGACGGAAGAGAGGCTATGCACAAATAGTTCCTTAGCTGGCTGGTATGTTTGATATACAAACAGCAAAAAAGAGGTTCACTCATCCTAAAAAATTGCGGCGCAGTTTTTAGCGCTTTTCGTTTTCCCTACCCCTACCACTTTTAATCTAACCCCCTGTGTGGTTGCAAAATTTGTGTGGGGGTGGTAGAGTGAAAACGTGCAATGAAATTATTTGTTTTTTGTGTAGCACGGTCTGTAGCACGTAACACGTTTTTGGCTTGTAAACCGCATTAATACTGGGTTTTTGGCGAGCACCGCAATTGAAAATCCGCGTGTCGATGGTTCGATTCCGTCCCAGGCCACCATATACAAACGCCCGACTGCTCTCAGTTGGGCGTTTTCATTTGGGCTTCCCCCAGTACACGCGGGGAACAGGCGCATTGTGCGTGTGCCACGGGGTGGTCACGGCTGGAGCCCACTTCGGCCAGTTCGACTCTTTTCTGCCCTCTGTTCTCTGCAAAGAGACGCCAACTCTTTCGCCACAGCACACGCACATTGCTTTGTGCGACAACAACTTATGCGTGTGTCGATTTTTCGAGTTCGCCAGGGCACTTGGAGTAGCAGACGATTCACTCTATTTGGAGTGGCGGCTCTTCTTCACAAGCGAGTCACCCTTGCCACGATTAAGCGAGGCGTTCAGTGCCTGTAGGTTCCTGGTGGCATCTGATCCGCCTTTTGACGTTGGCGTGATGTGATCAACGTCCCATCCCATTGCCGACGCCTTTCCGTACGACGGCTTGTATATCACGTTCCCGTATGGGTCCTTGCGATAAAGATCTGGGTCCTTGCCACGCACGGTTGAGGCGTTTTCCCATGCTTTTTGTTTCTGATCATTAGTGGCCATAGTTGGGCTCCTTGGTGGTTGAAAAATCTTTCAGTTTCGAACACGGCATCCAGTACTCCCCCGGACGCTGGGTTGATTTCACGAGCGTGCGGTAGGCGTGCAGCGGCCCCTCGTACTCGGGCTTGCCTTTGTTCTCCTTCTTGATCTTGAACAGATCGTTGGGTTTCGCGCTGTCCTGCCCTGCCTTGAGCATGACGCGTTCTGCGTCCATCTTGACGCCCTGGAATGACCAGAGTGCGCGGAAGATGGCCGCCTGGCCATCCGTGCAACGGATAGGACCATGGGGCCAGTCATCAAGCGTCACCCACCTGAAGTCCGACGAGAAGGGTCCCAGGTAGGCTGTCCAAGGTTCTGCCACGATCAGC
>JACCDI011605188.1_pt1 | contig 12351 bp, 8 predicted proteins | sample 7442791 | NCBI WGS metagenome assembly JACCDI01 (sample SAMN15323434, study PRJNA562643) | freshwater metagenome | isolation source: river surface water | place: USA:Blue River Watershed | collected 2017-08-15
AGGTTCGATGCCCAAGGAATCACGCCGTTGATGGTGAACACCGCTGCACCGGATGCGTCTGTCGCCTCGGTGAACGTGATCGGCAGCGGTTCTTTGCCCGACTTGTCGGCCAGAGCGGTTGCCAGAGCGGTAGAGCCGACGCGGATGCCCGAAAGCAGCTCGGGCAGAAAGCGGTCGCGCAGTGCCGCAGCAGCAAAGCGGTCGATGTATTCGGTGGTCATGTGGTGCGACCAGGTGACGAATGCGGTGCTCAGGCACTCCTCGGCGATGCCGCCGATGACCTCGGCCTGCGCGGCCAGCGGGGCCGAGCTATTGCTCAGACCAAAGTCGATTCCGCCGCGCGCAACCAGGTCGAGCAGTGTCGAGCGCAGCGGTGCTGGACTCGAGCCGGCCTCGCCACGATCGGCAACGGCGGCCGACTCGGCAACCGCCGCGATGAAGTCGGCAAACTTTGCTGCGGCCACGATTAGCCCTCGAGCTTGTGCAGGCGGCTGATCGGAGTGTCGACGACCTCGCGGGCTGCGACAATCGCATCCTCGCTGTCGCCGTCGTAGAAGCACAGGCACTTGACCATGTCTTCGCGAACGTAAGTGCGCAGGAACTTGACGTCGGTGATGTCGTTGTAAAGCGGCGACTTTTCCTTCTTGCGAGCGAGGTACTTGTCCATGGTTAGACCGGCAGGGAAGTCCCACTCGACCAGATACTGACCGGCCTTCTTGAGCTTCTTGACTTCGTCGAGCTCGGCACCGACGAGGCGAACGAGTGCGAGCTCGTCGATCTTCAGCTCTGCTGCCTCTAGGTCGGCACGAAGGTCGAGCAGGTTGTCGTGCTCGATGACGGCGAAGACGCGGCCGTGGTCGGCAGTCACCTGGCTCTCGATGAACTCGCCACCGCGCTTGGCAGCGGCAGCCTCAACTGCACTAAGGACGCCCTCGACACCAATGCCAGTGCCGGCAGCGTTCTGGGCAAGCGAAGTGGTGTCAATCTCTGCAACGTAAAGCGACATTTGAATCCTTTGAGGGTTGAGGTTTCCTCAAAGTTAGCCAGCGCAGGGCTGGCCCGCCCGTCTGTTACAAACGGTTGCCGATGGTTACGTAATGTTGCACGCCGCTATTGCTTAGCGTGGGGCTATCGACCCTGCTAGTCGAGCATCTGGCTGGATGCCAGCTGCTTGTAAAGCGGTGTGCTGGCTAGCAGTTCCTGGTGGGTTCCGACGCCCAGAACCTTGCCGTTTTCGAGCACGATGATCTGGTCGCTGTCGACGACGGTCGATAGGCGGTGTGCGATGACGAGCATGGTGCGGTTCTTGGCCACGGCATCGATCGCGTCGCGCATCATCTGTTCGTTCAGGCCGTCGAGCGACGACGTGCTCTCGTCGAGAAGCAGGATCGGGGGAGCGGCCAGCAGCGTGCGGGCGATGGCCAGGCGCTGACGCTCGCCACCCGAGAGCATGATTCCGTTTTCGCCGACCTCGGCATCGAGGCCGCGCTTGTCGCGTTCGAGCACACCGAGCAGGTTGACCTCGGCAAGCACGTCGCGCAGCTGTTCGTCGGTTGCATCCGGTCGACCAATCAACAGGTTCGAGCGAATCGAGCCGGCAAGCACCGGCGCGTCTTGCTCGACGTAGCCGATTTGCTCGCGCAGTGCCGAGCGGGTCAGCTGGTGAACCGGCTGGCCGTCGAGCAGAATCTGCCCGCCGGTCGGCTCATAGAATCGCTCAATCAGGCTGAAGGTGGTCGACTTGCCAGAGCCCGAAGGGCCCACGATTGCGACTCGCTGGCCGCGCTTGATCGCGAACGAGACTCCACGCAGAACATCGGCGTTGGCCTCGCCAGGGGTGCCGTCCTCATTCGGTGCGGCGGCATAGGCAAACTCGACGTTCTCAAACTCGATGGCCACGTCGTTCACGGCGTGACGCTTATCGCTCGCGGTGCCGTGCTCGTCATCCGATTCGAGCGGTACATCCAATATCTGCTGGATGCGGGCTAGTGCACCGAGCGCCGCCTGCACACTCGAGTAGGCGCCGAAGGCCTGGCCTAGCGGGCGAATCATCAGGAACATCAGCAGGATAAAGGTGACGAGGTTCGCCACGGTGGTCTCGCCGGTCGCGACGCGGTAGCCGCCGACGCCCAGCACGACGATAAATGCACCGTTGGCTGCGATGCCCGCAATCGGCGTGACGTAAGCGTTCAGACGCGCGATCTTGACGCCCTGCTCGAAGGCATTCTTGGCGTCGGCCTCGATGTGGCTGGTCTCGCGCTCCTCGGCGCGTGCGGCACGAATGGTGCGAACAGCAGACAGCGCACGCTCGACAGCTGCAGCCATGTCACCCACGCGCTCCTGCGCCTTGGTGGTCGCCGAGCGAATCTGACGGCTGGTGAGGCCGATTGCGGCGACCGCGAACGCAATCATCAGCAGGGTCAGGCCCAGTAGCAGCGGGTCGATGACGGCCATCGCGACTAGCGAACCGAAGAAGATGAGCGCACCACCGGTGGCGTCTACGAGGCCCTGAGTGAGAACCGCGCGCAAGAGAGTTGTGTCGCTACCGACGCGCGAGACCAGATCGCCGGTGCGACGAAGGTCGTATTCGTGAATCGGCAGGCGCAACAGGCGGGCGGCAAGCTTCTGACGAGCCGAGAGCACGACGCCCTCGCCGGCTTTGGCCAGCACGTAATACATCAGGCCGCTTGTGACGGCGGTGGCAAGCACGATGGCAATCAACGCGATGACGACGAGGGTGGCATCCTGCTGCTTCTGCACTGCGGTGATGACCTGGCCGACCACGAGCGGCTGGGCGAGGTTGACCGCTGCGCCGACGATCGACAGCGCGACCGCGGCCCAGAGTGCAGGCTTGTGCTCGAGCAGGTATGGCCAGAGCTGCTTGAACTTGGCCTTCGGGCCGGTGTCCTTTGGGTTCATGTTTCTGCCGCGTCCGCGGCCGCCCATCATGCTCATTTGTTGCTCGTTTCGGTGTCTGTCTGCAGCATCGGGTCGCCCAAAATCGCCTCGTTTAGCAGGTAATTTATCTCGGGCAAGCTCAGGGCCTCAGTGTATGCGGTGTTCCTGAAGAAGCGTTCGAAATCTGCGCTGCGAAGCGCCTCGAGGGCGCGCGGGTGCTGCAACTTCAGGAACATAAGGGTTGAATTCGGTCGGCGCTCGAAATCTTCCAGAACCCGCCCGCAGCCGAAGCCGAACACGCGTAGGGCGATGTCGGCATCCTCGGGTGTGGTCTTGGCGATCAAACCGTTGTCGACCACTCGATAAAGCGGCCTGGTTTGACCACTCGGCAGTCTTCGCCAGATCTGAAAGCAGGTTCGCAGCCGCAACTGCTTGTTGATGTGCTGCCCGCGGTCGTCGACGTAGTCAATCTGGATGTCGTGATCGGCCACGAGTTCGAAGCGGCGATCGAGGCGATTGAGCACCGACCACTTGCGCCAGGAGCGCGGCACGATGAACGCGATGTATTGGGCGTGATCTGCCGCCTTGTTGAAGAACGGGATGCTGAGCGAGTTGTTGCGACCAAACGGCGGATTGCTGATTGCGACCGCATCGTGCGGCAACCTCAACTTGGCCGCCAGGAAGTCGCCCTTGCGAACCCCCTCGAACTTAGGGTCGATGTCGAAACTCACGAATGCGCCAGCACCGTGGGTCTTGGCCGCCTTGATGAAGGCTCCGGTCCCACCGGCCGGCTCAAGTACCGTGCGTCCGTTCAGCGGGCCTGCGACCGCCACGACCTCGGCCGTCAAGCGAAGGGCGAGGTCCTCCGGCGTGTAGTACTGCTCTTTGCCGGTGACTCGACGGTTGCCCAAGCGCACGCGTTGGCTGGCGGGCTTGGCTGCATTCACTCGCCAAGAATATCAGGCTCGGAATAAGCACCTGCCCGATCGTGTTGCAATCGATATGAGCAACAAACTTAGCGCAGGCGCATCCGTTCCGCAGTTTCACGCGACCGCCTCTGATGGCCGCGCGATCTCGAGCGACTCGCTGCTGGGCAAGGCATACGTGCTCATGTTTTATCCGGCGGTCGAGAGCCCCGGCTGCACGCTGCAGGCCTGCCAATTGCGCGACGCCTACGCCGACGTGGCCGATCTGGGCGTCGAGGTGTTCGGAATCTCGCGCGACACAGCCGCAGAGCAGGAGGCCTTCACCAAGCACCACCGCCTCAGCTACCCGATGCTCAGCGACGCCGACGGCAAGCTACACGCCACCTTCGGCATTGGCCGCTGGACGCATCCGTTTGCGATTCTCTCGGGTGGCCGCAGCCGCAGCACGTTTGTGATCGACAAGGACGGCAAGATTCTGGCCGCCTGGTACGGCGTTCAGTCGGTTGGCCACGCCACCAAACTCGTGTCATTTTTGCGCAAATCGCTCTAGGCGGTTAGTCTGAAACGCTGCCCGAATTAGGGCCCGCAAAGACGCGCAATCCGGCGCGAGTTCGCGCTATTGAGAGAGATTTTCGAGTCATGACTCAAGACATGATTGTCGCCAAGAATCTAACCAAGAAATATGAAGACTTCGTTGCCGTCGACGGCATCAACTTCACCGTCAAGCGCGGCGAGGCATTCGGCCTCCTGGGTCCAAATGGCGCTGGCAAGTCGACCACCATGCGCATGATCGCATCGACCTCGCAGCGCACCTCAGGCGACCTCGAGATTCTGGGCAAAGACCCAAACAAGAAGGGCCCTGAGATCCGCGCGCACCTCGGCGTTGTTCCTCAGCAGGACAACCTGGACTTCGAGCTCAAGGTGTGGGAGAACCTATACATCTACGGCCGCTACTTCGGCCTTGCCCGCAAGTTCGTAAAGGCCAAGATCGAAGAGCTGCTGGCTTTCGCTCAGCTCGAAGACAAGCGAAACGTGAAGACGGATGCGCTCAGCGGCGGCATGAAGCGCCGCCTCACCATTGCTCGTGCGCTGGTGAACGAGCCAGAGATCCTGATGCTCGACGAGCCAACCACGGGCCTCGACCCGCAGGCACGTCACGTTCTTTGGGACCGGTTGTTCCGCCTCAAGGAGCAGGGTGTAACTCTGGTTATCACGACCCACTACATGGACGAGGCCGAGCAGCTTTGCGACCGCCTGATCGTCATGGACAAGGGCAAGATCATGGCTGAGGGCTCACCGGCTCAGCTGATCAAGGACTACTCGAGCCGCGAGGTTCTAGAGGTCCGCTTCGGTTCGAGCCGCAACGCCGAGGTGGCCGAGCAGCTCGCGTCGGTCGGAGACCGCATCGAGGTTCTTCCCGACCGCATCCTGGTCTACAGCGAAGACGGCGAGAAGTCGCTGGCAAAGATCACCGCGCTCGGTCTCGAGCCGATCACCTCGCTGGTCCGTCGTTCGTCGCTCGAAGACGTGTTCCTGCGTCTCACCGGCCGCACCCTGGTCGACTAAGCGCCGGCGCAGAACTGATTCGATAACCGTGTCTGAAATCACTAATCCAAACTGGCAGGGTGCCACCAAGCTGGTGAACATGCGCAAGGCCCTCACCTGGGGTGGCTGGTTCGTTGCCGAGTACCGCCTTCGCAATATGTCCAAGTGGATGGGCGCGATCTTCGCGTTCGGCCTCGGTCAGCCGGTCCTGTTCCTGCTTTCGATCGGCATCGGCATCGGCGCCCTCGTCGACAAGGGCTCGGGCGGCACCCCAATGGATGGCGTCGGCTACCTAGTCTTCCTCGCCCCTGCACTCCTGGCCACCGCCGCGATTCAAGGCGCGATGGATGAGGTCACCTTCCCGACACTGCAGGGATTCGTCTGGGACAAGTCGTTCTTCGCGATGAACTCGACGCAGCTGAGCGGATCGATGATCGTTCAGGGCATCATGATTGCCTCGGCGATTCGATGCCTGTTCACTGTGTTCATGTACGAGGTCATCCTGCTGGCGTTCGGCGCCATCAAGTGGGAGTCGCTGCCGGCGCTCACTTGGGCTTCATCGCTGGCCGGAATCTCGTTTGCATCCGTCATGCTTGGCGTCACATCGTTCGTGAAGCAGGATGACGGCTTCTTCGCCATCGTTGGCCGCTTCATCATCACCCCGCTGTTCATGTTCTCGGGCACCTACTACCCGCTCGAGACCCTGCCAACCCCGCTGCAGGCGATCGGTTGGGTATCGCCGGTCTGGCACTCGACCAACCTCGGTCGCGTGTTGAGCTACGGCCACGAAGCGCCCAGCTGGCTCATCGCCATCCACTACGCGTTCATGGCTGTCCTGTTCATCACCGGCTTGATTGTGGCCACCAAGAAGTTTGAGAAGAGGTTGGCAGCATGAGTCTGGTCAACGCGACAGTCGGCGGCGCAGTAGCAATCGCCGAAAAGCGCGCCGGCAAGCTAGGCGCCGAGTTCTTCAGTGGTCGCCCGACCACCATGATCGAGCGCGCGTTCTTCGCCCTGCGTTCTTCGACCTGGATCATCGTGGCCTCGGGCTTCGTCGAGCCGGTTTTCTACCTCATGGCCTTCGGCCTGGGCCTCGGCACCGTGATCGGCAACGTCACGGGAATCGTCGATGGCGCGGGCAACCCGGTGTCGTACACCGCATACATCGCACCGGCGCTACTGGCCACCTCGGCCATGAACGGCGCAATCTATGACAGCACCTGGAACGTGTTCTTCAAGATGCACTTCGGCAAGCTCTATCAGGGCATCCTGGCTACTTCGATGGGCACGCTGGATGTCGCGCTCGGTGAGATTACGTGGGCCTTGATGCGCGGTTTTGCCTACGCGATCGGCTTCACGGTTGTGATCACGGGCATTGGAACGGTGACGGGCGATCCACTCATTCGCAGCTGGACCGGCATCTTCGCGATCCTCGCGGCTGTCTTGATTGCCTTCGGTTTCGCATCGTTCGGCATGGCCATCACCAGCTATCTGAAATCGTTCCAGCAGATGAACTGGATCAACTTCTTCATGATGCCGATGTTCCTGTTCTCGGGAACTTTCTACCCGCTGACCGTCTACCCAGAATGGGTGCAGTGGGTTATCCAGGCCATGCCTCTTTGGCAGGCGATCGAGATGGTTCGAGGTCTCACGCTCGGCATCATCGACGCCGCTCTGTTGGGCCACGTGCTCTACTTCGTGGTGATGATCGTCGGAGGCCTGTGGTTCACCACTCGCCGCCTGCGCGCACTGTTCTTGCGCTAGGGTCATCGGCTCGGGTTGGGCAACGTCTCAACCCCAGATAATTACAGGCCGCACCCCTAGGGAATGTCGGAGCGGCGAGGTAAAATTTGCCTATGGGCGTTTTCGCGCTCGAGGGGAGTTTTGCCGTGTCGAATGTCAAGCGAGTATTGGGCTCAGGGTGGGGCCGAGTCGCAATCGTTCTGTCGATTGCAATCGCGATGCTGGTTGGCGCTATGCCGGCCAACGCAGTCGTCTCGATCTCGCGCACCAACTACATCGTTAAGGTTGCACCAGGCACCGACGCCGCGGTTCGCGCAACCCTGGCCAGCATGGGCGACGTGCCAACCGACGAGATCGACTTCGTCTTCGACGGCTTCATCGTCAAGCTATCCGACAGCGAGGCGGCTGCGCTGCGCCTCGACAAGAATGTTCTCGAAGTACTAGCGGATGCCCCAATCTCGCTGCTCGACACCGAGGCCAACCCACCATCGTGGGGCCTAGACCGAGTCGACCAGGTAAACCTGCCGCTCGACAACACGTTCACATCGCCTAACCAGGGCGGCGCCGGCGTTCGCGCTTATATCGTCGACACGGGCGTTCAGGCAGACAACCCTGACTTCGCCGGACGCATCCTGCCCGGCTTCGACGTGATCGGCACCCAGCAGCAGAACACCGACTGCCAGGGACACGGCACGCACGTTGCCGGCACCGTAGCAGGCACCCGCTACGGCCTTGCAAAGAAGGCCAGCATCGTTCCGGTTCGCGTTCTCAACTGCTCGGGTTCGGGCTCGTTCTCAGGCATCATCACCGCACTCGACTGGATCAAAGCCAATCACCCTGCCGGAACCCCGGGCGTCATAAACATGTCTATCGGTGGTGGCTACAACCAGCCTGTCAACGATGCCGTCAACTCGTTGGTCGCATATGGCCTGACTGCTGCCATCGCAGCAGGAAACTCTAATGCCGATGCCTGCAATGCTTCGCCCGCATCGGCTGCTTCGGCCATCACGGTTGGTGCAACCGACAGTTCTGACGCCCGCGCCTATTACTCGAACTGGGGTGCCTGCGTCGACATCTTCGCACCGGGTTCAAACATCGTCTCGGACGACGCATTTGCGTCGGGCAGCTCATCGGTCAAGTCGGGCACGTCTATGGCCAGCCCGCACGTCGCCGGTGCGGCAGCACTTGCCCTAGGCCAGCACCCAACCTGGACCCCGGCTCAGGTTCTTGCCGCGCTGCAGGAAAACGACATCAACGGCAAGCTGACTAACACCCTCAGCACCAACGACGGTCTGCTGAACATCACTTTCTTGAACGCCGCCAACAGCGTTCCAACGCCAATCGTTGGTGTTCCGGATGCGCCTACCGCGCTGAAGGTTGCGTCAATCACTCAGTCATCGGCTTCGGTTTCGTGGACAGCCCCTACAGCTGATGGCGGCTCGCCAATCACCGGCTACAAGATCTCTTACCGCGATTCGGCCGTCACCGCTTGGACAACGGTTGACGCACCTGCAACCGCAACATCGCTGAACCTCGCAAATCTCGAGTCGCTGACCACATATCAGGTTCAGGCAGTAGCGACAAACTCGGTCGGCGACTCGCTGGCTTCGGCGGGTACGTCGTTCACGACCATCGGCGATCTACCTGGCGCACCAACCAACTTCAAGGTTGCCCTGGACCACGGCGACTATGTCGACTTAACGTGGACCGCTCCGACCAACGGCGGTAACACCATCACCTCTTATACCGTTCAGCAGTTGAAGAATGGTGCCTGGGTCAACGTCTACTCGAACTCGAACAGGGCGGCTACTCGCGTTTCTGGCCTGACTCCGCTGACCGCCTACTCTTTCAAGGTTTTTGCGAACAACATCGCTGGTTCAGGTACAGCAACCCCGCTTGACTACACGACCGGTCCGCTGGCTCCGAACGCTCCTGCGGTAGTTGTCTCGGACATCAATGGCAAGGGTGCGACGATCACCTGGGCTCCGGTTGCATCTAACGACCCGAGTGTTCCAGTGGTCTACGAACTGACCTACGGCTACAGCTACACGACAACACCAATCAAGACCATCAGGCCTGCAACCTCTGGATACAAGATCACCAACCTGTATCCGCTGATGGCGAGCTGGGTGCGCGTTCAGGCCTTCGCAGGTACATCCGCGTCGAGTGCCGCTTACTACCGCTTCACCACCACTGCAGACGTGCCTACTACTCCCTACTGGAACAGCACGACGAAGTCGGCCACCGACTTCACTCTTAACTGGGCCGTGAGCAGCAGCGGCGGTTCGGCGATTTTGGACTACGTCGTTCAAAGCTCGACGAGCAACACGAGCACCTCGGTTTGGGCCGACTATGCCCGTCCAACAACGACTTCGCTGAACGTGCCGATTCCGGCAGCCGGCCAGACGCTCTACTTCCGAGTTGCGGCGCGCAACGCCGTCGGCCTGAGCCTCTACTCGACAGTCGCCTCGGTTTCTGGCCCTGTCACCGCCGCGACAGCACCACAGAACCTGACCGTTGCAGCAGGAACCAACAATGTTGGAGTGAACCTGACCTGGGATGCCCCGGCCAGCAACGGCGGAGGCTACATCAGCAGCTACTCGATCCGCTACTCGACCAATGGTGGCAACAGCTGGACGACGGGAGCCACGGTTTCGGCAGGCTCTAAGACCACCGGAATCACGTACAACCTGCGCATTTCGCTAGGCAAGGGCCAAACCGCGCTGTTCGCAGTGGCGGCCAACAACGCGGCCGGCATCAGCCCTTGGAGCGCGTCGGTTAGCTACTCGCTCGCCAAGACAGTTCCTTCGGCCTCATCTGGCATGCGAGTTACTACCGACAACACTGGGCGTTTCACGCTCAACTGGACCGCACCGACCGATAACGGTGGCGCAGCAGTCACCAAGTACTTGCTCCAGTCGCGTGCCTCCGACGGCACCTGGTCAACCATCGCCGAGTCGCCAACTAACAGCCTCGTCACCAACATCGGTGGCTCTGGCACGACCGTGACCCTGCGCATCGTCGCGGTAAACGAGGTCGGCGAAGGTGCTCCGAGCAGTTCGTTCACCGTCGCGGTTCCATTCCAGAAGGCTTCTGCGCCGCAAAATCTGGCTGGAACCGTGAACCAGACCCTCAACCGAGTCGAGCTGACCTGGGCGGCTCCTGCTGACCTGTTCGGCGGATCCGTCTTGGGTTACATGATTCAGATTTCCACCAACAACGGAACCTCGTGGGTCAGCTACATCCAGGTGCCTGGCACAGCCGTCGCCGTCAACTTGCCTCTGATGCCTAAGGGAAGCACCTACCAGTACCGCGTCTACGCGAACACCCAGGGTGGCGCGGGAACCGCATCAGCGCCTCTAACCTTGACTCGTGAAGCCTCGGTACCTGGTGCACCGACGGCTCGCAGTATCACCTTGGCCAGCGGCAAGATCCCGACAATCGTCTGGAATGCGCCATACGATAACGGTGGCTCGGCAGTCACAGGGTACGTAATCGAGTTCAACGGTGCTAACGGCTGGGCAGAAATCGCCCGAGTCGCCGGCAACGTGCTCAACTACACCGATGCCGAAAAGGCTCCCGGCATTTCTCTGCAGTACCGAGTCCGTGCGATCAACGCGACCGGCGTAGGTGCGGCCAGCTCGATCCTTGCGGTCACGGCGCCATTGCTGAAGCCAGCTGCTCCTACCGCTGTCGCAGTTAGCGACACCGCTACCGCTGGCCGCCTGACCGTGACCTGGACTGCATCGGCCGATCTTGGTGGCGCGCCTGTTGCGCGCTACTACGCAGTCGAAATCTCGACTAACGGCGGCACCTCATGGAGCAGTTACTCGGCCGCGGCAAACGCAACCAGCTATGTTTTGAACAAGCCTGGCAAGGGTGTCACGTACACGATTCGCGTCGTCACGATCACCGGTTTCGGCCGTTCGGATGCCTCGAACAGCGTCACCTACTCCGTAACGGCAACGGCACCTTCGGCGCCGACCGGAGCCCGCGTGACCTTCGGTGCTGATGGAAACCCGATCTTCAGTTGGTACACACCAAGCGACATCGGTGGTTCACCGCTGACCGCTTACATAGTTGAAATCGGCACCGCGACCAATGTGGCAAGCAACGTGATCACTTGGGCCGCTCCGATCACCGTCGCCGGCAGCGTTCGCAGCCTTACCGGGGTTCGCGCTGCCCCAGGTGTTTACCAGTCGGTTCGCGTGACGGCAGTAAATGCCTTGGGCAACTCGCCAGTGTCTGGAGTGGGCAGCATTATGGTTCCGCTGCTCAAGCCGGCAGCTCCGGGTTCGTTCGCCGGTAGCCAGAAGACCGCTGGTTCAACTAACGTCACATTGACCTGGACCGCACCAACCGAGCTTGGCGGATCCGCTACGGCCTACTACACGCTTGAGCGATCGTTCAACAACGGTACTACCTGGTCGGCATACACCACACTCTCGTTCTCGAGTACCACTGCAGTGGTCGCAGGGCCGGTCAAGGGAACGTCCGTGATGTTCCGCATGGCGACCCGAACCGGCTACGGACTTAGCGATTACACGCCTGCCATCACGATCAACAGCGCGGCAACCGTGCCGTCCTACCCGAGCTTGACCTCGGTAGTGCTCAGCACCGACGGCTCAAACATGGTTACCCTGACCTGGCGTGCGCCTTCGGACGGCGGCGGCAGCGCAATCACCGGCTACCGCGTCGACCGCGTCGAAAGCGGAAGCACCGCCGTCGCGACGGTTGCGACTACCGATGCAGCAACTCTCACCGCGAGAATTCCGTTCTCGGCTCCTGGTGTGACCGCAACCTTCCGCGTGTATGCGATCAACGCCATCGGCGTCTCGGCTTCGGCCAGCGTCTACTCGATTCGCATGCCATATGCGGCACCGGGGTCGACCTCGGCGCCGGTGGTAACCACTTCGTCAAACTCCACAACAGGTTCGCCGCGCATCACCGTGAGCTGGTCTGCCGTGACCAGCTTCGGGGGTTCGACCCTGTATTACTACCAGTTGCAACAGAGCCTCGATGGTCAGACTTGGAGTCCGGTTGTCAGCACCTCTGGTACCAGCTGGACACTAAGCAAGCCAGCGACCGGTACTCAGGTTTATTACCGGGTGGTCACGAACAGTCGCGCGAACCTTTCGACACCGTCGGCAGTCACGCAGATTACGTTCTAAACGGCAAGCAAAAAGCGGGTGGTTCGAAAGAACCACCCGCTTTTGTTTGTCTGGATTGTTACTCGGCC